>Ga0209809_1002842_pt1 | contig 11598 bp, 9 predicted proteins | sample YNPMSTMetaG_FD_186172 | JGI IMG/M metagenome (GOLD analysis project Ga0209809, IMG submission 186172) | Anoxygenic and chlorotrophic microbial mat microbial communities from Yellowstone National Park, USA - YNP MS-T MetaG (SPAdes) (version 2) ... | reverse complement strand
ACGGCGACGCCCGTGCCAGAGTGGACGCGACCACACCCGATCTTGAGCGACAAGCGCGTTCGCCAGGCGATCGCCCACTGCACCAACCCAATTGAGCTGATTGGCTCGGTGTATGGCTTCTTGCCCGCGGAGCAGCGCGCCAAGCAGCTCATGGACACCTTCATCCCGAAGGACTCGCCGTGGTATGCCAAGAACATTGACCCGAACGCCAACATCGTGACCTACGAGTTCAACATCGAGAAGGGTCAGGCTTTGCTCGACGAGGCCGGCTGGAAGCTGCCGGAAGGCGGGCGCATCCGCGCAAATGCCAAGGGTGAGCCGCTGGCGATCCGCTTCACCACGACCAACGCGCCCTTCCGCCAGACCTGGGGTGCGGTGTGGGTCAGCCAACTCCAGAAGTGCGGCATCCAGCTCCTGCCGTCCTATATCCCCGGCTCGATCTGGTTCGGCGGCAATTCCGGCCTGCGCCGGCGCGACTTCGACATCGGCGCGTTTGCCTGGGTGGGCGAGACTGAGCCGCCCGGTCAGACGCTCTATGCCTGCGACCAGATCCCGCGGCCGGACAACAACTGGAACGGCCAGAACTACATGGGCTGGTGCAACGAGCGCGCCAGCACGGCGATCAAGCAAGCGAACAACACGCTTAACCTAGACGAGCGCAAGAAGAACTACGTGATCGTCCAGGAAGAGTTCAGCAAGGACATGGTCTCGCTGCCGCTCTTCCAGCGCCTGGAGGCGACCGCCTACAACAAGGACCTGAATGGCCTACGCCCTGATCCGACCGAGTACTGGTCAGCCAACTCTCACGAGTTCGAGCTGCCTGGCCGCGACACCATCGTGGTCGCGCTCGGCCAGGAGCCACAGTCGCTCTTCCTGCTCCAAGAGAGCGCTGCCGTCGCCACCATCGTCGGCCAGCTCATCTTCGGCGTGGATGTCACGCAGTATAGCTATGGCTTCCAGAACGTCGGCCTGGAGGGTGATGACTTCCCGCGCTTGGAGAACGGCGGCGCGACGCTGACCGAGGTGGAGATCAAAGACGGCGATGTGCTGGTGAACGCCGATGGCGACGTCGGCACGTTCAAGGGTGGCAAGCTGCTCGACGCCGAGGGCAAGGAGCTGCGGCTGAAGGTAAAGAATGCGGATGGCGAGGAAGTGGACTTGGCCGCCGGCGTCAAAATGCCCCAACTCTCGGTCACCTTTAAGTTCAAGCCGCGCAAGTGGAGCGACGGCGAAGACCTGAAGAATGAGGACTTCGCGCTGGGCTACAAGGTGGCCTGCGACCGCGAGTCGGGCGCGACGACCTACTTCGTCTGCGACCGCACTGCCAAGCATGAGGTGCTGGCCGACGGCTTGGGCTACACCTGGACCGGCGTGCCTGGTTATACGCCGCCTACATACTATCTGCCGCCGTTCGGTTACTATCCCTCACACCGCGTGGTGGAGACCGAGGGCGAGTTCAAGGGCAAGACGCTGGCCGAGGTGCCGCCGAAGGAGTTCAAGAACTTGCCGGAACTGACCGAGCGGCCGCTGGGGACCGGCCCGTTCGTCGTGGAGAGCTGGGAGAAGGGCTCGAAGATCACGCTGAAGGCCAACCCGAACTTCTACCTGGGCGCGCCGAAGGCGAAGGAGATCATCATCCAAATCTTCGACGCCAATCCCGCCGGTGCGGTGGCCGCCCTGTTGCAAGGCACGGTGGACATCGTCGGCAAAGAGGTGATCGGCGCCGGTCAGGAGCTGGAGACCGTGATCAAAGAGGCGCTTGAGGGCAAGATCAACGCCGAGCCGATCGCCAGCCCCACCTGGGAGCACGCCGACTTCAACCTGAACATCCGCTAACCCAACCTTCCGGATGTCGCTGAGGCCGCCAAGCCTTCGTGCGACATCCGGAATCAATTCGCGATTCGCTGAGTAGCCTCATGCGAGGCTACTCTTTTATATATAAAAACGGAGGCGTCTTTGATCAACTATTTGATCCGCCGCTTGTTCGTCATCCTGGCGATGGCGCTGATCGTCTCGTTCGTGTCCTTCATCCTGCTCAGCATCGCCCCGGGCGGCCCCTTGCAGGAGATCGCTGCCATGCAAAGCACGACGATGCAAAAGGATCCTGACCTGATCGAGCGGACGATGAAGCGCTACGACCTGGACCTCTATCTCATCCCGCGCTACCTGCGCTGGCTGGTGGGTCACCCGCGCGGGCCCATAGAGATCAACGGGCAGAGCTACTTCGGCGACCTGCAGGTGGGCTGCCTGAAGGAAGGCCGCGCCCGGCTGGTGTATCCCGACGGGCGGGTGGTGGAGATAGACTGCGAGAAGCCGGTCTTCCTGCGCGACCTGGCTGGCCGGCCGGCCAGCAACGGCATCCTGGCGCTCGACTTCGGCAAGTCCACCCAGATCCTGCGCGAGCAGCCGGTGATGCGCCTGTTCGAGAGCCGGCTCGGCAACACCCTGCTACTGATGGGCATCTCGACCTTTCTCTCGATCGCGATCGCCGTCCCGCTCGGCATCCTCTCGGCAGTCAAGCAATATTCACGCTTCGACTACATCTTCACCACGCTGGCCTTCATCGGCTCTGGCATGCCGACGCTGTTCATGGGCATTATCGGCATCCTCGTCTTCGCCATCCTGTTTAAGGAGCTGGGATTGCCTTACTTGCCGGCGGGCACGGCCATCTCCGCGCGGGACACGGTCGTGCCGCTCTTCGGGACGATCAAGGCCGGCTCTTTCGTGGACCGGCTGTGGCACCTGGTCCTGCCCGTGGCCGTCTTGACGATCTTCAACCTGGCCTCGTGGAGTCGCTTTATTCGCTCGTCTATGCTGGAGGTGCTGCGCCAAGATTACGTGCGCACGGCGCGAGCCAAGGGGCTGGTTGAGCGCTTGGTGATCGTCAAGCATGCCATGCGCAACGCGCTGATCCCGTTCGTCACGCTGCTGGCCGGCGTGCTGCCAGCATTGTTCGGCGGCGCGATCATCACCGAGAGCGTGTTCAACTACCCCGGCATGGGCCGGCTGTTTATCGCCGCCCTCACCGCCGGCGATTACAACGTCGCCATCGCTTTCATCCTGATCTCGACCTTCCTGGTGCTGATCGGCTACCTGATGTCGGACGTGCTCTACACGGTGGTTGATCCGCGCATCCGGCTATCTTAGGGACAATCTGATGGCAACTGCAACTGCTGCCGGTGTTGATATCGCCGCCAGAGAGCCGGTCGCCCTGGCAAAACCGGAGGGGCAATGGACGATCGTCCTGCGCCGGTTTCGCCGCCACCGGCTGGCTGTTCTCTCACTCGCCTTGATCGCGGTGATCTTCTTGGCCTCGCTCATCGCGCCGCTGATCGCGCCCTTCTCGCGTGATGGGGTGAATCCCGCGCTGCGCTTCTCGCCGCCGCTCACCCCATCGGTCGAGGCAGGCAAGATTCACATCCTGGGCACCGACCATATAGGCCGCGACACCTTCACCCGCCTGCTCTACGCTGCGCGCATCACGCTCAGCGTGGCGGTGATCGTGGCCACCCTGAGCACGCTGATCGGCATGACGGTCGGTGCGCTGGCCGGCTACTATCGCGGCATGATTGACGAAGCACTGATGCGCATCCTGGAGTTCATGTCGTCCATCCCGACCTTCCCCATCCTGTTGATCCTGGCCTCTGTGTTGAACCAGGACCCAAAGCTGCTGCCCTTCCCCGACTTCCTGGTGAACATCATCAGCGGGATCATGCTGATTGACCCACAGAAGGAGTCGCGCAGCGTGCTGGTGGTGATCTTGGTGATCACCATCTTCGGTTGGACGGGCGCAGCGCGCCTGATGCGCGGGATGGTGCTCTCGGTGCGCGAGCGCGACTTCATCGAGTCCGCCCGCGCGCTGGGGGCGAACAACCTATGGATCATCGGGCGGCATGTCGTGCCCAATGCCTTTCCCCCGTTGATCGTGGCCTACACGCTCTCGCTGGCCGAGGGCCTGACCGCCGAGGTGGCGTTGAGCTTCCTGGGTCTGGGCATCACCGACCCAACGCCCACCTGGGGCAACATGCTGAACTTCTCCACGCAGTTCATGCTCACCCACCCCTGGGCACCGCTGATCCCCGGCATCCCCGTCGTCCTTAGCTCGCTGGCCTTCAACTTCATCGGCGATGGCCTGCGCGACGCGCTCGACCCGCGGTTGAAGATGTAGCTGCGCTTTGCGATTGGCGATGACCAGGATGAATCACGACCACGCTTTCACACTTGGCGAGCCGGCCTGGGAGGTCGCGCTGTGCTTCCCCGCCCAAGGCGCCTGGTCGGAGGAAGAATACCTGGCGCTGGACGCCAAACGCCTGGTCGAGTTCGACAACGGCCATATCGAGGTTCTGCCGATGCCGTCGCGGTCACACCAACTGATCGCGCTCCTGTTCGTAAGGTTGCTTGAGGCATTTCTCCAGCGCGCCTTTCCAGGCGCGCTCGTGATGATCGCGCCCCATCCGGTCAAGCTCTGGGCCGGCAAGTTCCGCGAACCCGACGTGTTTGTGTTGCTGCCTGAGCACATTCATCGCTCGGGTGAGGCATACTGTGAGCAGCCTGACTTGGTGGTTGAGATCGTCTCCCCGGATTATCGCGCGCACGACTGGGAGGTCAAGCGCCGCGAATACGCCCAGGCCGGCATCCCGGAGTACTGGATCATTGATCCACAAGCCAAGACCGTGACCGTGCTGACGTTGGCAGGCGCGTCGTATCGCGTCCATGGCGAATATAGCAACGGCATGACTGCTGAATCAGCCCTGCTGACCGGCTTCCAGGTGAACGTAGATGACATTTGGCGCGCCGCGCGCATTTGAGATAATAAGATGAATGTCCAGTCGCCCGAGAGAGCGTGAGCGCCGCTCCTGTGAACGGGAGCAGGCTGTCCTCCTAAGTAGGCGAGGCAGCGCAGAGATGTAGAGACAAGAGATGACGACGAAGGCAAGACTGAACGGCAGGTTAAGCTCAATCCGTCCAGCCCGGACGTCGGCATACCTCGTGGCTAACCCGAAAGCCAGACGCAATGGCAAGTCAGGCTCGGCGCTCGGAGAGCCGGTCTGGGAGATCGCGCGCTTGTTCCCCGCGCAGGGCGAGTGGACGGAGGAGCACTACTTTTCTTTGCCCGACAACACGCGAGTCGAACTTGTAGAAGGCCGGCTGGAGTGGTTGCCGATGCCGACGACGAGCCATCAGCGCATCCTGGCTTTTCTCTACGGTCTCTTGCTAGCCTTCGTCAATCGCCATTATCCGGGCGCTGAGGTGTTGTTTGCCTCGCTGCCGATCCGGTTGGGTCCGAAGACCTTGCGCGAGCCGGACATCCTGCTCGTGCTGCCGGAGCACCGCGATCGCATCCACGAGCAATACTGGGATCCGCCCGACCTGGTGATGGAGATCGTCTCCGCAAAGAACCGCGCCGCCGACATTCGCGACAAGCGCCACGAATATGCCCAGGCCGGCATCCCCGAATACTGGATCGTGGACCCACAGACGAAGACTGCGACCGTGCTAACGCTGGCAGATAAGTCGTATCGCGTCCACGGTGAATACAAGAGCGGCGAAACCGCCGAATCCGTCCTGTTGAGCGGCTTCCGGGTGGACGTGGATGACATCTGGCGCGCCGCCGGCAGCGCCGCGCCGACAGCGCGACCATCGCAGCACAAGGGCGAGAAGATATAACGCGAGGAATCGGGATGATCGCGAACGCCAACATAAAGACCGCCCCAACCAGCACAAGCAACGGTCAGTTGAACGACCTGATGCTTGAGATTCAGGGGCTTAAGACGTACTTCTACACCGAAGATGGCGTGGTCAAAGCCGTGGACGGCGTTGACCTCTACGTCCGCCGCGGTGAGACGCTCGGCATCGTGGGCGAATCGGGCTGCGGCAAGAGCGTCACCTCGCTCTCGATCATGCGCTTGATCAGCCCCCCTGGACGGATCGTCGCCGGCAAGATCGTCTTCGACGGGGTGAACCTGCTGGAACTCAACGAGCGCGAGATGACCAAGATCCGCGGCAACCGCATCTCGATGATCTTCCAACAGCCCACCTCGTGCCTCAATCCGGTCTTCAAGATCGGCGACCAGGTGGCTGAGGTGCTGCAGATCCACCAGGCGCTGGGGCGCGAGGCCGGCTGGAAGCGCGCCGTGGAGCTGCTGCGCATGGTGGGCATCCCCGAAGCAGCCAAGCGCGCCCATGCCTACCCACACGAGATCTCCGGCGGCCAGGCCCAGCGCGTGATGATCGCCATGGCCTTGGCCTGCACCCCCGAGCTGCTGATCGCCGATGAGCCGACCACTGCGCTCGACGTGACCATCCAGGCCCAGATCCTGGACCTGATGCGCGACCTCAAGGAGAAGACCGGCACGGCCATCATGCTGATCACGCACGACCTGGGCGTGGTGGCGGAGATGTGCGACCGCGTGGTGGTGATGTACGCCGGCCAAGTGGTGGAACAAGCCGACGTGCGCGAGCTGTTCGCCAACCCCCTCCACCCCTACACCCAGGGCCTGCTTGGATCGATCCCGGTCCTCGGCCAGGTGCGCGACCGGTTGGACGTGATCCCAGGGACGGTGCCGAACCTGCTCAACCCGCCGCCCGGCTGCCGCTTCGAGCCGCGTTGTCAGAAGTGCGACGGGCCGGCCCGCGAGCGCTGCAAGGCCGAGCTGCCGCCCCTGCGCGAGATCAAGCCCGGCCACTGGGTGCGCACCTGGCTATACGACTGAACCCACCTGATGTGAAGACTGATGAGCGGAGATAACCACAAAAACGAAGCGCTGCTGGTCGTCCAAGACCTGAGGAAGTATTTCCCCATCCGCGGCGGCCTCCTCCAGCGCACGGTCGCCCAAGTTAAGGCTGTAGACGGCGTGTCATTCGTGGTCAGGAAAGGGGAGACGCTCGGCTTGGTGGGCGAATCGGGCTGCGGCAAGACCACCGTGGGCCGCACCATCCTGCGCCTGACGCCGGCCACCAGCGGCAGGGTGCTCTTCGAGGGCCAGGACGTGTTCAAGTTGAACGGCAGCCAGCTCAAAGCGCTGCGTCGCGACATGCAAATCATCTTCCAGGACCCTTATTCCTCGCTCGACCCGCGCATGCCGATCGGCGAGAGCGTGGGCGAGGGCCTGCTGGTGCACGGCATGCGCGACGCCAAGAAGCGCAACGAGATCGTGATCGAGATGCTGCGCAAGGTGGGGCTGGAGGATTACCACGCCCGCCGCTACCCGCACGAGTTCTCCGGCGGTCAACGCCAGCGCATCGGCATCGCCCGCGCCCTGGCGCTGCGCCCCAAGTTCATCGTCTGCGATGAGCCGGTCTCGGCGCTGGATGTCTCCATCCAGTCGCAGGTGCTCAACATCCTCAAAGACCTGCAGGCCGAGTTCGGGCTGACCTACCTCTTCATCGCGCACAACTTAAGCGTGGTGGAGCACATCAGCGACCGGGTGGGCGTGATGTACCTGGGCAAGCTGGTCGAGCTGACCGACCGCGAGACGCTCTTTCGCGAGCCGCTCCATCCTTACACCAAAGCCCTGCTCTCGGCCATCCCGATCCCCGATCCAACCGTCAAGCGCGAGCGGATCATCCTGCAAGGCGACGTGCCCTCGCCGGTGAACCCGCCGCCGGGCTGTCGCTTCCACACGCGCTGTCCGTTCGCTGTAGACATCTGCAAATCGGTCGAGCCACCTTTGGAAGAGCTAAAGCCCGGCCACCTGGTGGCCTGCCACGTGGCCAAGGAGCAGGTTGCGCAGCAGAAGCACGCGACCCACACAGCGCAAGCGACCTCCTAGCCGGCCGCTCACCCCATGTTGACCGTCCTCGCCGTCCTGGGCACGCGCCCGGAGGTGATCAAGCTGGCGCCGGTGATCCAGGAGCTGCGGCGATACCCCGACCGCGTCCGCGCTTACGTCTGCGCCACCGGCCAGCACCGCGAGCTGTTGGATTCAGCCCTGCGGGCCTTTGACCTTCAGCCCGACTTCGATTTGCAGCTCATGCAGCCGGATCAATCGCTGAGCGCGCTCACCGCGCGCATTTTGGGCGCGCTGGACGAGGTGTTCGACGCCGTGCGCCCGGATTGGGTGCTGGTGCAAGGCGACACCACGACGGTGATGGCGGCCAGCCTGGCGGCGTTCTACCGGCGCATCCGCATCGGCCACGTCGAGGCCGGCCTGCGCAGCGGCGACAAATATCGGCCATTTCCGGAAGAGGTCAACCGACGGATCGCCGATGTGCTGGCCGACCTGCTTTTTGCGCCTACGCCGGCTGCGCGCGAAACGCTGTTGCGCGAGGGCGCGCCGCCGGATGATGTGCTCGTCACCGGCAACACGGTGATAGACGCCCTGCTCAGCGTCGCACAGCGGATCAATGGTCGCGCGTTGCTGGCGCGCATCCCCGGCCTGACGCTCGACGAGCGCAAACGCCTGATCCTGGTCACCTCGCACCGCCGCGAGAGCTTCGGCGCGCCCTTTGCCGAGACCTGCCGCGCCCTGCGGGCGCTGGCCGAGCGCTATCGCGATGAGATACAGATCGTGTATCCCCTTCACTACAACCCAAATATCTGGGGGCCGGCGCGCGCTCTGCTGGGGGACGCCCCCAACATCGCGCTGATCGAGCCGGTGGACTATGAAACAATGGTCGCGCTGATGCAGCGCGCCCACTTTATCCTCACCGACTCCGGCGGGATTCAAGAAGAAGCGCCGAGCCTCCACAAGCCGGTGCTCGTGCTGCGCGAGGTGACCGAACGCCAAGAGGTCGTGGCGCTGGGCGCAGCAAAGCTCGTCGGCACCGACTACGACCGCATCGTGGCCGAGGCCAGCCGGCTGATGGAAGACCCAGCCGCCTATCAGCACATGGCCTCGGTCCCTAACCCGTATGGCGATGGCCGAGCGAGCCAGCGCATCGTCGCCGCGCTCCTGGCGCGCGCGTGATGCCGTACGCGCGCTACGGAATACGCAATACGCACTACGCAATACGTAATACGTATTCCGTATTCCGTATTTCGTATTCCGTAGTGCGTATTCCGTAGTGTGTAGCGCATGATGCAAGTCGGGATTGACTTCGGATTGACCAATACTGACGTGGTGGTGATGGCGGATGGCGCGGTTGTCCAATCGGCCACGCTGCCGAGCGAGCGGCCGACGACGCTCGCACACCTGGCGCAGGCCATCGCCGCGCTTGGGCGCTCGGCGGGCGGTTTCGAGCGACTGTGCGTGACAGGCGGTCAACATCGCCAGTTGCCGGACGAGATGGCAGGCGTGCCGATCGCCAAGGCCGATGAGATCACGTCCATAGGCCTGGGTGGGCTTTATCTGGCGCGCCGGCTGCGGCCCGAACTCGACGCCGCGCTGATCGTCAGCGCTGGATCAGGGACAGCGATCGTGGCTGCGCGCGGGGAGCGCGCCTATCACGTCACCGGCAGTGCGGTGGGCGGCGGCACCTTGCTCGGCTTGTGCCGGCTGCTGATCAATACTGCTGATCCGCATGAGGTCAACCAACTGGCCCTAGCCGGAGACGCCAACAAGGTGGACATCACGCTGGTTGAGGCAGTCGGCGGGGCGATCGGCCGGCTGCCGGCCGACGCGAACGCGGTGAACTTTGGCCGGCCGGCGACGCGGGCATGGTCCGGCGCTGCGCGCGCGGACCTGGCCGCGGCCGCTGCCGTGCTGGTCGGCCAAGTGATCGCCGTGATCGCCATCAACGCCGCGCGCGCCGAGCAGCTCCCGCTCATCGTGATGGTGGGTCACCTGATGGACCTGCCCTGTATGCGACGGGTGGTTGAGACAGTAGCTGGCTACTATGGGGCGCAGGTGATGATCCCGCCGACGCCTGGGCTGGCCACGGCGATCGGCGCGGTGATGGCGAGCTAGCGCAGGCTGGCCGGCCCGTCGCCAGCGATGAGTTGCTCCACCTCGGCGCGGCTGAAGAGCGCCAGGTCGCCGGGCAGGGTGAGCTTCAGGGCGCTCAGTGCGTGGCCATAGCGCAGGGCGTCGGCCAGCGGCTGACCCCAGCGGCAGGCGGCCATGAAGCCGGCGGCGAACGCATCGCCGGCCCCAATGCGATCGATGATCTGAACCACGCGAAAAGGCTGCGGGACGGTCACCTGTTCAGTTTCAGTTTGCGCGATTGCGCCGGCGTCGCCCAGGGTCATCACCAGCACGCGGCAGCCGAACTGGGCGCGCAGCGCGGCGGCCGCTTCGTCAGCGTCCGCCGGCGCGCCGAACAAATGCTGCCCGTCGCGATGGGCGACGAAGACATAGTGACAGAGGGACAACAGCGGCAGCAAGACCTGCGCGGCCTCGTCCGGCGGCCACAGCGAGGCGCGGTAATTCACGTCGAACGAGACGGTCAATCCGCGCTCGCGCGCAAAGCGCAGGACATCGGCGGTCATCGCGCGGCAGGTCGGGCTGAGCGCCGGCGTGATGCCGGTGAGGTGCAGCCAGCCGGCTTGCGCGATGCGCGCGAAGTCCACGTCGGCGCTGGACATGCGGCTGGCGGCTGAGTCGGCGCGGTCGTAGATCACGCGGTTGGGGCGCGGTGGCGGGCCAAGCTCGATGAAGTACAGGCCCAGCCGCTCGCCGGGCGCGAAGCGCACGCCGCCGATGTCCACGCCGTGCGCGGCGATCATCGCGGCCAGCCGGCGCCCCAGCGGGGTGTCGGGCAGGCGCGAGAGCCAGGCCGTGCGAAAGCCAAGCTGGGCCAGGTTGATCGCCACGTTGGACTCCGCGCCGCCCACCTGGATGTCGAAGGTGCGGGCCTGGGCGATCTTCTCGTAAGCCGGCGGCGCGAGGCGAAGCATCGCCTCGCCCAGGGTAATGAAGTCGTACATGTCGTCGCGTCAAGCTGCATCCAAGTGAGCTAAGCCGGGCGAACGCTGGGCAACTTGCCGGCCATTTGACAGCCGGGCCATGACGCGCGTGCCCCGACCAGGCGCAGAATCCACGATCAAGTGGCCGCCCACCGATTCGAGGCGCGCGCGCATCGAGCGCAGGCCGAAGCGGCCATTGATCGCCCATTGCTCTGCCTCAGTCACGAGGAAGCCGCGGCCATCGTCTTCGATGCACAGACAAACTGCATCGTCGGGCGTCCGCATCAGCGCGACGCGCACGTTCTGCGCTTGGGCGTGGGCCTCGATGTTATCCAGCGCTTGCTGCGCCACGCGGTAGAGCGCATGGCGCGCTTCGACCGAGAGCGCAGCGTCCACCTCCTCGGCCAGCTCCACCTGCACGCACAGGCCAGTGCGCGCGCGGAAGTGATCGATGAGCGCTTGCAGCGATCTGATCAGGCTGCCTTGTAGTTGAATTGGCGAGAGGTTGTGGCGGATCTGGCGCAAGGTGCGCGCGTTGTCCTCGATGTCACTGACACAGCGCAAGAGCTGTGCGCTGGCTTTGTCAAGCTCGCCGTTCAGCATGGCGGTTCGGCTGAACTCGATATGGAACGGCAGACGACCCAGGAACTGCTGCGTGGTGTCGTGCAACTCCTGGGCCAACCGAGAGCGCTCGCGCTCCTGGGCCTGGGAGATGAGCTGGGGCACCCGGCGCAGCTCGGCGATCTGCCGAGCGTTGAGCAAAGCTAGGCTGATCTGATGGGCGACCAGCGCGATGACTTCCAAATCGCGCG
>Ga0209809_1002840_pt1 | contig 11598 bp, 11 predicted proteins | sample YNPMSTMetaG_FD_186172 | JGI IMG/M metagenome (GOLD analysis project Ga0209809, IMG submission 186172) | Anoxygenic and chlorotrophic microbial mat microbial communities from Yellowstone National Park, USA - YNP MS-T MetaG (SPAdes) (version 2) ... | reverse complement strand
GGACCTGCGGGGTCGCCACCGGCGGCGCGGGCGCCCCGTGGCTCAGAAGAAGATGTTCAGCCCACCGAGCACGGCGACCGCGCCGGCGACCAGGGCCCCCATCCGCAGCGTCAGGGCATTGGTGATCCGCAGCTCCATCTTCTCCATGTCGGCACGCAGGAGCTGAAGCTCGCTGCGGAGCTCGGTCATTTCCTTACGCAGCTGGGCCAACTCGGCGCGGAACTCGGCCCGGAGACGGTCGAGCTCGGCGTGGAGGTACTCCTTGGTGACGAGCTGGCCGAGCTGCTGCTCGAATACCTCCTGGAAGACGAGCGCGATCTCCTCGGCGGCGCGTCCCTCCCGCTCCGCCGCTTTGAGCCGGTTGGCGATCTCCAGCGTGTCGATGCCCATCGCGGAGCGCAGCCTAGCACCGATCGCCCGTCCCCGCAGCAGCCGGGCTCGGTCCGGGGCGGGCGAGAGCGGCGCGGCCGGCGAAGCGGGCGCGGTGGCCGAGCGCCTCCTCGATCCGCAGCGCCTCGTTCCACTTGGCCATCCGCTCCGAGCGGGCGAAGGAGCCGACCTTGAGCTGTGGCACGCCCCAGCCCACGGCCAGATGTACGATCGTCACGTCCTCGCTCTCGCCCGAGCGGGCCGAGACGATGGCACCCATGCCGGCGCCGCGCGCGGCTTCGAGGGCGGCCCGGGTCTCGGTGAGCGTGCCGACCTGATTGGGCTTCAAGAGCACCGTGTCACACCAGCCCTCGGCAGCGGCGCGGCGGACCCGCTCGGCCGAGGTCACGAGGAGATCGTCGCCCACGATCTGCACACGGCTGCGGAACCGAGCGGTGAAGGCGCGGAAGCCCTCGACATCGTCCTCGGCCAGGGGATCTTCGACGGAAACGATCGGATAGCGCGCGATCCAGTCGGCCAGGAGCTCGATCATGCCGGCCGTGTCGAGCTCGCGGCGATCGGCTGTGAGCCGGTAGCACCCGCCGCGGCCGAAGCTCGAGGCCGCCACGTCGAGCGCGATCGCCACTTGCTCGAGCGGCCGCAAGCCGGCGCGCTCGATCGCGCGCAGGAGGAGCTCGAGCGCCAGCTCGTTGCCTTCGAAAGCCGGCCAGAACCCGCCTTCGTCGGCCACCCCCTGGAGGCGACCGGCTTCGGCCAGTAGCGCGCCCGCGGCGTGGTAGACTTCGGCGGTCCAGTCGAGCGCCTGGGCGAAGCTCTCCGCACCGGGGCAGACCAGGAGGAAGTCCTGCACGTCGAGCCGGCCGGCCGCGTGCTTGCCGCCGCCCAGGATCTGGATCTCGGGGAGCGGCAGGGTGCGGGCCTCGGCCCCGCCCAACCAGCGCCAGAGCGGCAGGCCGTAGGCGCCGGCAGCCGCCCAAGCGACCGCCATCGAGGTGGCGACGAGTGCGTTGCCGCCGAGCCGGCCTTTGTTCGGTGTGCCGTCGAGCTCGATCAGCCGGGCGTCGACCGTCTCCTGATCGGCGGCGTCGAGGCCTTCGAGGGCGCGGGCGATCTCGCCCGAGACCGACGCGACGGCAGCGCGGACGTCGAGTCCGCCGAGCTTCTCGCCGCCGTCGCGCCGATCGACCGCCTCGAGCGAGCCGGTCGAAGCACCGGCCGGGGCGATCGCCCGGCCGACGGTCCCGCCCGCGAGCTCGACCTCGGCCTCGACGGTCGGACGGCCGCGGCTGTCCCACACCCGCCGACCGCGTACCGCCACGATCCGCGTCCGGCTCATCCGCCCACCTCCACGGCCCAGGCCGCCCGCAGGGGCGCGAGGCTCTTCACGGGAGTCGCAACAAAGCTCCGCGCGAAGCGCCGCACCTGATCCTTCTGGGCCTCCTCGGTCAGGTACTCGACCGGCGACTTGCCGTCGACCCGGGCGAGCAGGAGGCCCGGCAGGAGCGTCGCCACGCGCGCCTCGAGGCTGCTGCGCGGCTCCCAGACGACACCGTCCATGTAGGTCTCGAGGAGCGCGTCGAAGCAGGCGAGGAAGCCGCGAGCCCCGGCCGGGACCCAAACGCATTTGAGGAACAGGTGGTTCAGGCAGAAAGCGAGGTCGAAGGCCGGATCACCGTACCAGGCGCATTCCGCGTCGAGCAGCACGGGACCATGGGGGCCGACCAGGATGTTCTTGGGGCTCACGTCGCCGTGCACGAGGGCGAGCTTGGTACCGGCCGTGCGCCGCGCGAGGCGCTCCAGGGCCGGCCTCAAGTCGGGATGACGGCGCGCGGTGGCCACGAGATAGGGCTCGAGGCGGATGGCATGGAAGATCGCATCGGTGGCGAACCGGGCGGCGATCCGCGCGTCGATCGCGGTCGCCCGGTGCAGCCGGACGAGACGCGCACCGACCGCGGCCGCCACTTCGGGCTCGGCCCGGCCGGAGGCGAGCTCGGCCTTCCAGAGCCGATGGTGGGCCGGATCGAGATAGGGCATGACGAGCGCCCCGGCGATCCGGTCGTAGTGCAGGAGTGCAGGGACGGCTCCGGGCACGATGCGCCCGGCGACCTTCAGGAAGGCCGCCTCGAAGGCGGAGCGCTCGAGGGGCGCCCGCCAATCGGCCTCGACCTTGAGCTTGCCGAGCGCACGCTTGACGCAGACCGTCCGGCCCTCGAGCTCGACCTTCCAGATGTCCGAGGAGACCCCGCCGGAAAGCGGGCTCATCGCCGGGCGCGTCTCGGGGCGGGCGAGCCCGGCCCGGCAAAGCACGGCGTGGATCACGCGCCGGCTGTCGGTTTCGATCATGCGAGGCGGGTCTTTCGGGGGCGGGTCTGTCTGGTGCATCCGACTTGCCGACCGGCGCCCGGCGGTGCGAGCGTCGCTCTCGAACCGAGGCTGCGGCGAGCTGCAACCGGATGCAACGCGTTCTCTTCCATCACGAGGCGAGCCCGGGGCTGCGCACCCGCCTGGCTGCGCTCGCGGCCGAGGGCCTCGAGGTGGCGGTGGTGCCGGCCGGCGACCGCACCGGGCTCGCGGCGGCGCTGCCCGGAACCGAGATCCTCTGGCACGTGCTGGAGCCCGTGACCGCGGCCCTGCTCGAGGCGGCGCCGCGGCTCCGGCTCGTCCAGAAGATCGGGGTCGGGGTCAACACGATCGACCTCGAGGCCTGCCGGGCGCGCCGCATCGCGGTCTGCAACATGCCCGGCACCAACAGCCGCGCGGTCGCCGAGCTCACGCTCGGGCTCATCCTCGCCGTGCTGCGGCGGATCGCCTGGCTCGACCGCGAGACCCGCGCCGGTCGCGGCTGGGCGCTGCCGGAAGCGCTTCCGGATCGGCTGGGCGAGATCGCCGGCAGGCGGGTCGGCCTCGTCGGCATGGGGGCCGTGCCGCGCCTTTTGGCCCCGGTGCTCACCGCCATCGGTGCCGAGCCCGTTTATTGGAGCCGCTGCGAGAAGCCGGACGCGCCCGCCCGCTTCCTGCCGCTCGACGAGCTCTTGGCCACGAGCGACGTGGTCTCCTTGCACCTGCCCTTGACCGCCGAGACCGCGGGCTTCCTTTCCGCCGAACGGATCGCCCGGATGAAGCGCGGGGCGATCTTGATCAACACCGCGCGCGGCGGCCTCGTGGACGAGCCGGCCCTCCTCCTGGCGCTCGCCGACGGCCATCTGGCCGGCGCCGGGCTCGACGTGTTCGAGCGCGAACCCGTGCCGGCCGACCACCCGCTGCTCTCGCGGCCCGAGGTCGTGGTGACCCCGCACCTCGCTTGGCTCACGCCCGAGACGCTCGACCGCTCGCTCGCCGTCGCGGTCGAGAACTGCCGACGGCTCGCGGCCGGCGCGCCACTGCTCAACCGCGTCGTTTGACGCGCCGACCGGGGAGGCTCGCGCGCCCAGCCTCTTGCGGCGCCGCGAGTACGCGCCGATGCTTCGGCCTCGGCGTGTCGCCGGACCGCGGGAGCCACCGATGAGCGGATCGACCTTCCACCCGAGCGTCTGCCCGCACGATTGCCCGAGCGTCTGCGCGCTCGAGGTCGAACGGACGGCCGAGGGCCGACTCGGCAAGGTTCGGGGCTCGGAGCGCAACCCGTTCACCGCAGGCGTGATCTGCGCCAAGGTCGCGCGCTACGCCGAACGATTCCACCATTCCGACCGGCTGGGCTTTCCGCTGCTGCGCACCGGCCCCAAGGGTTCGGGGCAGTTCCGCCGGATCTCCTGGGAGGAGGCGCTCGACCGGGTCGCCGAGGCCTTCCTCGTGGCCGAGCGGCGCTTCGGGCCGGAGACGGTCTGGCCCTACTGGTACGCCGGCACGATGGGCCTCGTGAACCGCGACGGCATCAACCGGCTGACCCACGCGAAGCGCTACAGCCGGTTCCATTCCACGATCTGCGTTCTGCTCTCCGACACCGGCTGGCGAGCGGGGTACGGCAAGCGCTGGGGGGTGCCGGCGACGGAAGCCGGCGAGCGAGCCGATCTCCTGGTGGTCTGGGGCTGCAACCCGGTCCACACCCACGTCAACCTCGTGACCCACGTCGCCCGGGCCAAGAAGCGCGGGGCGACCTTCGTGGTGATCGACCCCTACCGTTCGGCCACGGCCGAGCAGGCCGACCTGCACTTCGCCCCACGACCCGGGACCGACGGCGCGCTCGCTTGTGCCGTGGCGCATGTTCTCTTCGAGGAAGGTTTCGCCGACCTCGCCTATCTCGAACGGGTCTCGGACACGCCCGTGGCCGAGCTGCGGGCCCATTTCCGTAGCCGCACGCCCGAATGGGCAGCCGCGATCACGGGCCTCTCGGCCGAGACGATCCGCGCCTTCGCCCGGCTCTACGGCAGCACGAAGCGCAGTTGGCTGCGGCTCGGCTTCGGCTTCACCCGCTCGCGCAACGGGGCGGCGGTCATGCACGCCGCCTCGTGTCTGCCCGTGATCACCGGTGCCTGGCAGCATCCGGGCGGGGGTGCCCTCTACAACATGGGCGATCTCTACCACTGGGACAAAACCCTGCTCGAGGGGCTCGACGTCCTGGATCCCACGACCCGTGCCCTCGACCAATCGCGCATCGGCCCGATCCTCGTGGGCGAGAGGGACGCGCTCCGGGGCGGCCCACCGGTCACGGCGATGCTGATCCAGAGCACGAACCCGATGTGCATCGCCCCCGAGCTCGCCAAAGTGCACCGCGGCTTCGCTCGCGAGGACCTGTTCGTCGCGGTGCACGAGCAGTTCCTGACCGATACCGCCAAAATGGCCGACATCGTTTTGCCGGCCACGATGTTCCTCGAGCACGACGACATCTATCAAGCGAGCGCGCATTCGCGGATCCAGATCCATCGCAAGATCTTCGAACCCTACGCCGAATGCCGCTCGAACCATTGGGTGATCTGCGAGCTCGCGAAGCGGCTCGGCGCCGAGCATCCGGGCTTCGACATGAGCGAGTGGCAGATCCTCGACGATCTCTTGCGCCGCTCGGGCTGGCCCGATGCCGAAACCGTCTGGCGGGCGGGTGGCTGGGACGCGCTGCCGGACGAGGCCACGGCGCATTTCCGCAACGGTTTCGCGACCCCCGACGGCAAGTTCCGCTTCCGCCCCGATTGGGCGGCGATGGGGCCCATGGGCCATCTCATGCCGAAGCTGCCGGATCACTTGCCGGTGATCGACGAGGTGACGCCGGCCAAGCCCTACAGGCTCGTGGCGGCCCCGGCCCGCCAGTTCCTCAACACGAGCTTCACCGAGACGGCCACGAGCCGCGCGCGGGAGGGGCGGCCGACCGCGCTCCTCCATCCCGAGGTGATGGCGGAACTCGGCCTCCGGGATGGCGATCGCGTGGTCCTCGGCAACGAGCGCGGCGTCGTGACCGTCCACGTCGCGGCGCGCGCGGGACAGCACCGCGACACGATCGTCGTCGAGAGCATCTGGCCGAACCGCTATTGGGAAGGAGGGATCGGCATCAACGTTTTGATCGGCGCCGACCCCGCCCCGCCCGCGGGCGGGGCGGCGATCCACGACACGGCGGTCTGGCTCGAGCCCGTGCGCGAGGCGGTTGCGGTCGCCCGCGCCCGAGCGGTCGCCGCGGCCTGAGGGCGGGCTCAGCCGAGCGCGACGTCCTCGTAGAGCTCGGCCATCGACAGCTCGAGGCCGAGGCTCGGCAAGGGCAGGACGCCTTCGAGACCGGCCACGATCGTCGGATCGCCCGCCGGCTCGCCCGGCACCCAGAGGCGGGCGAGTGGCCGGTCGGGCTCGAGGTAGAGGACGTGGCGCAATCCGGGGCAGGTGAGGTAGCGCGGCAGCTTCACCGAAAGGTCGAAACGCCGGGTGGCGGGCGAGAGCACCTCGGCCACGAGGATCGGCCGATCGGTCCAGTCGCGGGTCTCGCCGCAGGCCACCGACACGTCCGGATAAAAGCGGTTGCGCGGGTCGAGCTCGACCATGAAGTCCGAGCCGAACGGGCGACAGGGGCCCCCACGCAGCCGGTTGCGGAGTGCTACGAGCAGGTTGCCGGCGATCGTGACATGCGCGTTGGACCCTCCCGCCATCATCACGAGACGGCCCTCGACCATCTCGTGGCGCACGGGTTGGCGCGCCATCCAAGCGACGAAAGCCTCGGCGGTGGAAAGCTCGGGTAGGACGGTCGCAGCCGACATCCCACACTCCAGGGGCCGCCCGGCGGCCCTCTATGACAGCCTAGCACTCGGCGTCCGGCCCGGCGAGGCGCGTTGACAGGGTCGAGGCCCTCGCTATAGTGCGCGCTCGCGCCGCTCGAAGGCGACGGCGCAGCACGATGGCTCGTTCCGACTTCGGGCGCTTCCGACCATGTACGCAGTCATTCGCACCGGCGGCAAGCAGTACCGCGTCGCCAAGAACGACGTGATCAAGATCGAGCGGCTGCCGGGCGAGGCCGGGCAGACGGTCGAGTTCGACGAAGTCTTGATGGTGGGCGGCGAGCAGCCGCTCGTCGGCACGCCGCTCGTGCCGGGGGCTAAAGTCTTGGGTACCTTGCTCGAGCAGACACGCGGGCCCAAGATCATCGTGTTCAAGAAGAAGCGGCGGAAGAATTACAAGCGGCGGACCGGTCACCGTCAGGACATCTCGGTCGTCCGCATCACCGAGATCGCGCGGCCGGACGCCGCCGGAGGAGACGAGCATGGCGCACAAGAAAGCGGGCGGTAGTTCCCGGAACGGCCGCGACAGCATCGGCAAGCGGCTGGGCGTCAAGAAGTTCGGTGGCGAGCACGTCATCCCCGGCAACATCCTCGTCCGCCAGCGCGGGACGAAATGGCACCCGGGTCCCGGCGTGGGGATGGGCCGCGACTACACGCTCTTCGCCAAGATCGAGGGGCGGGTGCGGTTCAAGGACGGCCACGACGGCCGTTCCTACGTGATGGTCGTGCCGGAAACGGTCGCCGCCGAGTAAGGCTCGCCGAACGACACGCGGTGGCCGGGCGATCACGCCCGGCGGAGCGGTATGCGTTTCCTCGACTCGGCCAAGATCTGGGTCAAAAGTGGCGACGGAGGCGACGGTTGCGTCAGCTTCCGGCGCGAGAAATTCATCGAGTTCGGCGGACCCGACGGTGGCGACGGCGGCAGGGGTGGACATGTCGTCGTGGTCGCCGACCCGGAGCTCAACACCCTGATCGACTATCGCTACAAGCAGCATTTCCGGGCCGAGCGCGGGCAAAACGGGATGGGGCGGCAGCGTACCGGCCGCGACGGGGCGGACGTGGTGCTTCGCGTGCCGGTCGGCACCCAGATCTTCGCCGACGACCACCGGACCCTCCTCTTCGATCTCTGCGAACCGGGTCAGCGGGTGATCGTTTGCCGCGGTGGGCGCGGCGGGCGCGGCAACGTGCACTTCAAGAGCTCGACCAACCGGGCACCGCGTCGCGCGGAGCCCGGCGAGCCCGGGGAGGAGCGCTGGATCTGGCTCGAGCTCAAGCTCTTGGCCGATGCCGGGCTCGTGGGCCTGCCGAACGCCGGTAAATCGACCTTCCTCGCCGCGGTGAGCCGAGCCCGGCCGAAGATCGCCGACTATCCGTTCACGACCCTCGAGCCCAAGCTCGGCACGGTCGAAGCCGGTGACGAGAGCTTCGTGATCGCCGACATCCCGGGCCTGATCGAGGGCGCGAGCGAGGGCAAGGGATTGGGCGACCGGTTCCTCGGCCATGTCGAGCGGTGTGCGGTGTTGATCCACCTGGTCGACGGGACGCAGCGCGAGGTCGTTCGCGCTTGGCGGACGGTGCGCCGCGAGCTCGAAGCCTACGACCACGGCCTCGCGCAGAAGCCCGAGATCCTCTGCCTTTCGAAGTGCGACGCGCTCGATCGTGCGACGGTCGCACGCAAACGTCGGGCCCTCGAGAAGGCCGCGGGGCGGCCGGTGCATCCGATCTCGGCCGCCACCCGGCAAGGGCTCGAGCCGGTCCTCCGCGCCGCCTCGGAGCAAGTGCAGGCGGCGCGCGCCGAGCGCCGGGTAGCGGCGTGAAGGCCCGGCTCGAGCGGGCCCTCGCCGCCCGCCGGCTCGTCCTCAAGGTCGGGAGTTCCCTGCTCGTGCGGACCGACGGGACGGTCCGCCGGAGCTGGCTCGAGGCGCTCGCCCACGACATCCGCGCCGCCCGCGACCGCGGCCAGGAGGTGACGGTCGTGACCTCGGGGGCGATCGCCCTCGGCTGGCGGGTTCTGGGTCTGCCGCGCCGGCCGGTCCGGCTCGACGAGAAGCAGGCCGCGGCCGCGGCTGGGCAGATCCGCCTCGCTCGCGCTTGGCAGGCGGCGCTCGAAGGCGTCGGGCTCGAGGCCGCCCAAGTGCTCTTGACCCTCGCGGACACGGAGGATCGCCGCCGCTACCTCAACGGCCGAGCGACCATGAACACGCTGTTGCGGCTCGGTGCGGTTCCGGTCGTCAACGAAAACGACACGGTCGCCACGAGCGAGATCCGCTTCGGCGACAACGACCGGCTCTCGGCCCGGGTCGCGGTCATGATCTCGGCCGAGACGCTCGTGCTCTTGTCCGATGTCGACGGGCTCTACACCGCCGACCCGCGCCGTGACCCGAGGGCTGCCCACGTTCCGCTCGTCGAGGCGATCACGCCCGAAATCGAGGCGATGGCCGGCGGTGCGGGGACCGGCGCCGGAACGGGCGGGATGGTGAGCAAACTCGCCGCCGCGCAGATTGCCACGCGTGCGGGTTGCACGGTCGTCCTCACGGCCGGAGCGGTCGAGCGGCCGCTCACGGCGCTCGTCGAAGGCGCGCGCTGCACGCTCTTCATCGCCGCGACGACCCCGCGGCGGGCGCGCAAGGAGTGGATCGCCGCGGCCCTGGCGCCGACCGGCACGCTCTGGCTCGATGCCGGCGCCGTCGCCGCCCTCGAACGCGGCTCCTCGCTCCTGCCGGCCGGGGTCACCCGGATCGAGGGTCGTTTCGAAAAGGGCGACGCGGTCTTGGTCCGCGCCCCTGATGGGCGAGCCGTGGCCAAAGGCCTGGTCGCCTACGACGCGGCCGACGCCGAACGGCTCGTGGGCGCCAGGACCGAAGAGATCGAAGCCCGGCTCGGCTGGCGCGGGCGCGACGAGCTCGTCCATCGGGACGATCTCGTGCTGCTCTGAGCCGAGGCGCGTACCGCCGGTTCATCTTGCCGGTCGGACCGACCGGTCCTAGTTCGGACACCATGCGGAGCGGTGATCGCCGAGGCGCGCCGGCCGGATCGGAGAGCGCGAGCGAAGCGGGAGCGAGGGTGGCGGTGGTGGGCGGCGGTCCGGCCGGGCTCGCCGCCGCGCTGGCCCTCGTCCAGGCGGGCTGCCCCGTGACGCTCCTCGATGCGCGACCCTTCCCGGCGTCGAGTGCGGGCTTTCCGGAGGAAGCGCGGACGGTGGCCTTGCTCGGCCCGGCGCTCGAGCTCCTCGACCGGTTGGGTGTGGGGGCGGAGCTGTCGGGCGAGAGCGCGCCCTTGCGCGCGCTCCGTCTCGTGAGCCTCGCTGCCGACGAGGCGGAGCCCGAGGCCGATGTGACTTTCGAGGCGGCCGAGATCGGTCTTCGCGAGTTCGGCCGCAACCTGCGGATCGGCCGGCTACGCGCGGCACTGATCGGAGCCTTGCGCCGCAGAGGTGCGGAACTTCTGGGCGATACGCCGCTCGAAACCGTCCTGCGCGAGCGCGACGGGCTCCTCCTGGTTCACGCCCGTGGCGTGCTACCGGTAGCGATGGTGGTGGCCGCCGACGGCCGGCGCTCCGTGGTCCGGCGTTCGCTGCGGATCTGGGCCGACGAGCGCCCTTCCGGCCGGACCGCGATCGCCACGAGCTTCTCTCATGCGCGGCCGCATCGTGGGGTATCGATCGAGCTGCATCGGCCGGGCGGTGCCTTCACCATGGTGCCGCTGCCCGGCGCTCGTTCGAGCCTCGTTTGGATCGAGCCGGACGCCTCGGCCCGGCGGTTGATGCGCCTTCCCGATGCGGCCTTCCGCGACGAGGTCGAGCGACGGGTGCGGCGTTGGCTCGGCGAGGTGGGCGAGGTCGGCCCGCGCGAGGCCTGGCCACTCGCGCCCATGGTCGCGCGCCGCCTCGTCGCCCCGCGTGCGGCGCTTTTGGGCGAAGCCGCGCACGCGCTCTCGCCGGTCGGCGCCCAGGGCCTCAACACCTCGCTTCGCGACGTGGCGGTGCTCGCCGAGCTCGTCGATCGGGCGCGGGGCCGCGGCCAGACGCCCTGGTCGGCCGAGCTGCTCTTGGCCTACGAGCGCACCCGCCTCCCCGATATCCGCGCCCGGCTCGCGGTGACCGAGGGCCTTGCTGCCGCCGTTGCGAGCGACTTGCCGGCGATCCGCTTGGCCCGCACGCTCGGGCTCAAGCTCGTAGGTGCTTTGCCCGCCCTCAAGCAGCGGGTCATGCACGGGCTCATGCGACCCATGGCCCTGCCCTTGCCGCTGCCGCTCGGCTGAGCCGGCGCTTGGCGGCCGACCACCCGCGGTGCTAGGCGGCGCGGCGGGTGGAGGAGAACACCACATGGCGAGCCCGATCGACGAGGATCTCGAAAAGGGAATGCGCGAGCTCGGCAGGGCCGCGCGCGAGGCGCAGCGGCTACTCGCCACGGCGCCGCGCGCGGCCAAGGACGCGGCGCTGCGGCACGCCGCGGCGGAACTGCGGATCCGTCGCCACCACATCCTCGCGGTCAACGGCGAGGATCTGGCCGAGGCCGGGGCGCGCGGGCTCGGCAAGGCGATGCTCGACCGGCTCATGCTCGACGAGAGGCGGATCGAGGCGATGGCCCGCGGCCTCGAGGAGATCGCCGAGTTGCCCGACCCGATCGGGACCGAGCTCGCCCGCTGGACCCGGCCCAACGGGCTCGACATCGCCCGCGTGCGGGTGCCCTTGGGCGTTGTCGGGATCATTTACGAAAGTCGGCCGAACGTCACGGCCGACGCCGGTGGGCTCTGCCTCAAAGCCGGCAACGCCGCGATCCTCAGGGGTGGCAGCGAGAGCTTCCGGTCGAGCCGGGCGATCCTCGACTGCCTCCATGCCGGGCTCGACGCGGCGGGGCTGCCCAAGGCGGCGATCCAGGCGGTGCCGACGACCGACCGTGCCGCCGTGGGCCATCTCTTGCGGATGAGCGAGTTCGTCGACGTGATCGTGCCGCGCGGCGGCAAGTCGCTGATCGAGCGGGTCTACGCCGAGAGCCGCATTCCCGTGCTCGCGCATCTC
>Ga0209809_1002838_pt1 | contig 11609 bp, 7 predicted proteins | sample YNPMSTMetaG_FD_186172 | JGI IMG/M metagenome (GOLD analysis project Ga0209809, IMG submission 186172) | Anoxygenic and chlorotrophic microbial mat microbial communities from Yellowstone National Park, USA - YNP MS-T MetaG (SPAdes) (version 2) ... | reverse complement strand
TCCCGACGACTTTACCACCTTGGAGGATCACTACAGAGCTCAAAAGCCAAACCAAAGGGGAGAGCTTGTGCCTTATACCTCTTGGAGCTGTGTGCATGGCATTGAAAGGTGGAGGTCTAACTGCGGCTGTTCGGTGGGAGGACTTCCGGGCTGGCATCAAAAGTGGAGGGCACCCCTCAGGGAAGGTTTAGAGAACCTGCGGAGCATGGTAAAAGAAATGGCTTATTCAACCCTTGAGAAATACCTAAGGGAACCTGAACTTGCCCTCTTGGATTATGTGTATGTGATATTGGAAGACTATTCGCAGTCCGCAAAGAAGGACTTTCTGAGAAAACATGCCAAAAGGCGTCTGTCCGTAAAGGAGACCGTTGAAGTTTTCAAATCCCTTTCTGCCATCAAATACATGCACTTTGCCTTTTCCTCTGACGGCTGGTTTTTTGCGGACATATCCGGCATAGAAACGGTTAAAAATCTTTTGTTTGCCAAAAGGGCAATAGATCTGTTGGAACTTGAAGATGGTGAAAATGTGCTAATGGAATACCTACAGCAGGCACCAAGCAATGTTTTAGCTTACGGAAATGGGCTTGGCGTTTGGGAAAAACTGGTCAAACCTCAGGTTTATGAGCCCAAAACCATAGCTAAAACCGCTGTATTTTTACATCTTTCGGAGGAAAAAACCCTTGGGCGGTGGGAATACAAAGTTCAAGAGAAGGAAGAAGGCTTTTCTGTGAAGATAAAGGACCCAGAGACGGAGGAAACTTTCTCCTTTGAAATTGAATGGGAGGAGTTGAACCTTGAGGAGGTGCCGGATAGGTTCTTGGGAAGAATACTGAAAAGCTGGATGGAATCCTTTGAGGAGGGTTACCTTAGCTTTTTATCCGATTACATGCACCTTTTGGAGGAGGTAGCTTACTATTCCAAATCCAGAAACTTTGAGTTTTTGGAGGATGTGAAAGACCACACGGAGCTCCTCCTGAGGTTAAAGTTAAAGGAACTTCTAACAAAGGGCGGAGATGTAAAGGCTATAAAGGAACTTTTTTATAGGGCACAACAGCTTGGCTTAGACCTAAAAGCACATCGTTTGGCTAAACATTTTGTAGAGCTCTGCCTTAGCAAATTGGAAGAAGAGGAGGAAGAGGGACTTTTGGAGATTTTGGAGTTGATAAAAGACTACAACACTAAGGTGGGAAGGTTTGAGTTTATGATAGACCTGTGGGAGGTGCAAAACAGAGTTTGGGAAAGAAGACATTCAATAAAGAACAAAAAAATCTTTGAACTGCTCAATCTTCAACCATACGCCACAGAATGACGACCTCTCCCTTTATCTCTCCTCTTTTACTCAGCTCCTCCAAAACTTCTACCAATCTGCCCCTTATGTACTCCTCGTGCAGTTTAGTTAGCTCCCTTGCTACGCATACGGTGGTGTTATCTCCGTACACTTCTTTTATGGCTTCCAAGGATTTTACCACCCTGTTGGGAGATTCAAAGGCTATTATAGTGCTGTCTTTGTATGCCTTTAGTTCCTCCAAGAAGTTATTCAAACCCTTCTTTGGCAGAAAGCCCACAAAGGTAAAGCGGTCTGTGGGTAATCCGGAGCCCACTAAGGCGGTTAAAACCGCACTGGGACCTGGGATCACCTCCACCGGTATACCCTTTTCAATGCACGCCCTTATGAGCTTGTATCCGGGGTCCGAGATAGAGGGCGTGCCCGCATCCGTCACTAAGGCAACATCTTCCTTCTCAAGGAGTTTGATGATCTTTGGCACCTGCACGCTTTCCTTTGGCTCATAATAAGACAGGAGCTTTTTACCCTCTATCTTGTAGTGATTGAGAAGAATAGAGGTTCTGCGAGTGTCCTCACAGGCTATAAAATTGACAGATTGAAGCACCTCTATGGCTCTAAAGGTTATATCTTTGAGGTTCCCTATAGGTGTTCCTACTACATAAAGCTTTCCCATCTCACTTCACCAAAAGTAGAGGTATGTTAGCATGGTGCATAACAAAGGTTGTTACGCTTCCCAAGAAGAGTTCCTTTATCCTCCCCTTAGAGAAGGCTCCAATTAGCATCAGGTCCATATCCTTAGAATATTCTACCAGTTTTTCCTCCGGAATGCCAGAGAGCCCAACATAACGCACACCATCTCCCACCTCTGCGGAGAGATCACCTTCTCCCACATGGACCGCATACACTTCTCCATCAAAGAGCTTTCCCAAAAGCTTGCCCATATGGAGGGCTCTTTTGGAGGGCTCACTGCCATCGTATGCTACGCAGATTTTCTTTATGTCTTTTTTTTGTTCCACCGCCACAAAGACGGGACACGGAGACCTTCGGGCTACGACCTCGGTGGTTGAACCCAAAAGAAAACCAGACACCGGCTTGTGAGATTTTTTCCCCAGCATAATCAGGTCCTCTGGGTCCGCCTGGGCTAAGATCACATGGTAGGGCTTGCCGGTGCTCTGATATGAGGAAACCTTTACACCTTTGCTCCTACCCAAGGCTAAAAACTCATCCAAAAGAACGCTTGCCTGCTCTTCAAAGAACTCTTTGAGCTTTCCCGATATGCCCGCATAATAGTTAAAGCCCAAAACCCCCGCTATATCTTCCAAAAATCCCTCCTCCAAAATCCTTTCATCTATCACATGGATGCCCACCACCGGCACATCCAACTTTTTTCCAAACTCAAAGGCGTAATGCACCGCACTCCAACTGGTGGGAGAGCCATCCAATCCCACTAATATTCTGTTAAACATCTAAGTTTTTGACCTCCCTGGCGTAAGCGGTTATGAACTCCCTTCTTGGCTCCACTTCTTCTCCCATGAGTATGTTAAAGATCCTGTCCGCCTCCACAGCATCCTCTATAGAAACCTTCAAAAGCCTCCGGGTGGCAGGGTTCATAGTGGTCTCCCAAAGCTGTTCCGGGTTCATCTCACCCAAACCCTTGTATCTTTGAATTTCAAAGCTACCCTTTACAAGCTCCATAACTCCGTCAAATAGAGAGTGAACGTTGTCTATGGTTTTGCTTCTCTTATCAAAGGTCGCCTCCACGGGTGCCTTTATTGGAATGCCTTCCAACAGATGTTTGTATGTAAGAGAAGAGAGTAGGTCCGTATCCACTATGACCCTTTTACCTATGGCTTTGTCAATGAACACTAGTTCATAGGCAGATTCAACCTCGCTAAACCTTGTGGATACTTCATAATTTTTGAGGTGCCCTTTCAACATCCTTATCTTTTCCTCCAGCAGGCTTGGATCCCTCAGGTCTTTCTCTCTGAGTTTAGCCCTTAGCAAGCATTCCAAGACCTCCTCACCCTTTCTCTTTACTAAGAGTCTGTATCCTTCCTCCGTCTCCTTTAGGGTTTTTAGCAACTCCAAGAGTCTTTCTCCTCTATACTCCTTTCCTTCCGCATCCCTCAGAAGGACATCCTTCTTTATATGTTCCATCAAAAAGTTTTCCAACTCCCTGTCATCCTTGAGATAGGCGGCCATTTTCCCCTTTTTGACCCTGTAGAGAGGAGGCTGGGCTATGTAAAGATGACCCTCTTCTATTATTTTTGGCAGATACCTGTAAAAGAAGGTCAGAAGCAAGGTTCTAATATGGGAACCATCCACATCTGCGTCCGTCATGAGTATTACCTTGTGATACCTGAGTTTGGAAAGGTCCATATCTTCACCTATGCCCGCGCCTAAGGAGCTAACTATCGCTTTTATCTCCTCGTTGGAGAGAATTTTGTCAAGCCTTGCCTTTTCCACATTGAGGATTTTACCCCTTAAAGGAAGGATCGCCTGAAACCTCCTGTCCCTTCCCTGTTTGGCAGAACCTCCCGCAGATTCGCCCTCCACTATAAAGAGCTCGCATTTTTCTGGGTCCTTCTCGGAGCAGTCCGCCAACTTACCGGGCAGTGTGGTATCCTCCAGGGGAGATTTTCTCCTGACCAGTTCCTTCGCCTTCTTTGCCGCCTCCCTTGCCAGCGCCGCCTCAATAGCCTTTTCCACTATGAGCCGGAGGATATCCCTATTGTCCTCAAAGAAATTAGAAAGCTGTTCATAAACTATGGATTCTGTTATGTTCTTTACGTTTTGATTTCCCAGTTTTGTTTTAGTTTGTCCCTCAAACTGAGGTTCTGGCACCTTGCAAGAGATTACCGCCACCAAACCTTCCCTCAGGTCATCCCCCGTAATGGTTTCTTTTAATTCCTTTTGAATTTTTAAGCTGGGCAGAGCCCTCATAACTGCCTTGGTAAGCCCAGACCTAAAACCTGTTACATGCGTGCCTCCCTCTACAGTCTTTATGTTATTTACAAAACTCTCTGTGAGCTCCTTGTAGTCCCTTGTGTAAGAGAAGGCTATATCCACCAAAACTCCTTCCTGCCCTCCCTTTATCCTTATAACCTTTTCAAACAGACGCTCTTTGCCCTGGGCTAAATAAGAGACCAGCTCCTCTATGCCCCTGGTGAAGTGGTAAAAGACCTCCCTGCCAGACCTTTCGTCCTTTAAAAGGAACTTACACTCCGGGTTTAAATAGGCAAGCTCCCTTACGCGTTTCTCTACTATATCAAATTTGATCTTAGTGGTCTCAAAAATTTCAGGGTCCGGCTTGAAAGTTATCTTAGTGCCCCTCTTTGTGGTGGAGCCAACCACCTGCACTTCACTAACTGGCTCACCCCTTAAATACTCCTGCTTGTGGATCTTTCCATCTCTATAAACCTCCACCACCAGCCACTCGGAGAGGGCATTGACCACAGACGCACCTACTCCGTGAAGTCCCCCCGAGTATTTGTATGCCTTCTTGTCAAATTTTCCGCCAGCACCCAGTATGGTAAAGACCATCTGCACCGCAGGGATACCCATCTCGGGATGGACATCCACCGGTATGCCCCTTCCGTTGTCCTCTATGGTTATAGAGTTGTCCTCGTGGATAGTAATAGAGATCCTGTCCGCATAGCCAGCCATATGCTCATCCACTGCGTTGTCCAGGATCTCCCAGATAAGGTGGTGCAGACCCCTCTCTCCCACATCCCCTATGTACATAGAGGGTCTTATTCTGACGTGTTCTAAACCGGTTATTGCCTTTATATCTTCCGCTTTGTATTCTTCGGAGAGGAGCTTTTCTTCACCCATGGTGTTTTTTAGCACCCCCGGCGGGATTTGAACCCGCGTTCTCCGCCTTGAAAGGGCGGTGTCCTGGACCTGGCTAGACGACGGGGGCATAAGTGACATTTTTTATTATACCAAACATCTTTGGGACAGTCAAGGGGTAAAAGGAGGCTTATTTTTAGAACAGCCTCCATACTAAGAAAGTTACAAAAGTTAGTGGCGAAAGACCTCCCTTTGTAAAATCACTCATGTTGTGAACTACTCCACCTTCTATAAGTGAGGGGGGGATTTCACTAAATTTATGTAATAAGACCTGTTTATGTTAAAGCGCAAAAGGGTTTCGCCTTTTGTTTTTTCTGTACAGCTTATGGAATAAACCGCATCAGGGATGTTTCTTTTGAGAGGCTCACCTTTAGCAAGACCTATGTACAGACATACAGATAGTTCCTGGGGACATCCACACTGGATAGGTTTTCTCAGATCAATAACACGCATTATCTTAGTAGCAATAACCTTTCTGGAGCTCTCCCTTTCGTTATAATACGGGAAGAAGAAAAATCCGTAAAGGACCCTAAAAATTAGAGTAAGTCCTACGGTCGTATAAAAGATCTTCTTGTAGTGGGTATTTTCCAACGCACGACTAATGTAATAAGAAAACATTATGACAAGTAATGGATAAAGGGGTAAAATGTATCTGCCAGCAGAGTTGGAAATAAGATAAGGCAGGTAATTTACGAAAAATATAAGAGACAACTTTCTCAGTGGGTGAGGAAACTCCAACTTGTTGTATTTTAAAAGAAAGTATATAGCGATGAGAAAGAGTAAGCTGTTAGGAAGTGTGTCCTTGAAATTAAGCAAAGGGAATATAATCATATGATGCCATCTTGAAAAGTTATCATCTGTTACCCTGCTAAAGCTTTCGTAAAAGAGGGTTTTTAGGTAAAGAGCTGGGTCATGAGTGTTTAAAAGCCAAAAAGTTGGCAAAAGAAGACTCACTAAGTGAGAAAGCATGGCTTTTTTGCTAAAAACCAGACCAAAATCCTTTTTATACAGGCCTAAAGCTAAAAGAGTAAGTCCGTAAAAGGCATAAGAAGGTAAGCCTTTTGTAAGTGCGCCCAAACCCGTCAAAAAGCCAGTGGCCAAAACCCAAAATATGCTGCCTTTTTGGGACCACATATAGGCACATACCATAAGGGAAAAGACAAAGAAAGTAAAGGTTATGTCTATCTCTGCAAGGTATCCGTAAAAGAAAAGTACATTTCCCAAGGTTATAAAGATAAGCGCTGAAAGAAGAGATAGCTTTAAGTCTCTAAAGAGATACTGAGTAAAAGTCACCAAAAGAAAAGAACATAGCACAAGAAAAGTAAGACTTACAGTCCTACCAGTGATCTCGCCCCATCCTAAAAACCGCGAGTATAGTACTATAAGCCAATTAAATAGAGGAGGCTTTCTGTAATAAGGCTCTCCCAAAAGATAAGGTTGTGCATAACTAGAATTTTTAAACATCTCGTAAGCTATCGCAGTTCTCAAAGATTCTTCGTTTCTAAACTCGTAGGTATCTAAGTTGGGTAAAAAAGACAAGAAAGCTCCTAAGATAAGAAGGATAAGAAGTCTCATACACTTCGCATCGCCTCAATCACAGCATTGTCAAGCTCTGCCATCTTTTCCAGATCACCTGTATGTGCAAAAGGTATAATGCCAGTGATGGTAGCACCCGGAAACAGATTGTTCTCAACTCTATCTACACGCATTTCAAACACAGAAACGGGAAACTTTACTTCCTCTATCCTTTCAAGCACCATTTGTACACTGCCGTAGCACGCAAGGGCCTTTTCGGGTGAAAAAAACATAAAGCATGCCTTTCCTGTCTCCTGAAGGTTCTTGGCACTTTTTGAACCAGAACTCAAGGCAAACCTCAAAATTTTCTCACTTACAGGGTAAACCCATGTTATGAAAGTCATGTGTATATTTCCTTCTTTATCTATAGTTCCAAGCACACAGGGAAGAACACCCAGCTTGTTCATCAGGTCTATAAGCTCTGTAGGTAGCATTTTTCAATACCTCCAATAATGAATTTTAACCCAAACTCGTAAGAAGTCTCCATCTTCCGTAAAGTGGAGATGAATTGCGGGGAGATTGACAGACATTCAGTTTCAGGATAGAATAACAACTAAATATGAAGGCTGTTCTAAAAATCTACAAGTTCTTTTAGCATAGTTGTAATACAAGATGCAGGATAGCAATAACAAAAATAAAGAAGTGGCAAGTAGATAAAAGTTCCAAAGGATAGCACAGGCAATGGATGCCTTCCTTGCCAAATCCTCCCTCAGCAAGTTAAAGCTTGAACCAATCTTCTGCTTTATGCTACCAAACAACTGTTCTATTCTATACCTCATCTTCCCGTATCTCTTCCAATTCTCCTTAGACAGCTTCCTCAAAGGATGTCTTATACCCATCCTCATAGTCTCCTTAATCCTTATGGCAGGTTCAAATCCACCATCCAAAAGGCTTTCTATAATATCTACCGCATCGTAGCCTTTATCCGCTATAAAAGGCAGTCCTTTTTGAGGTTTTAATCTCTTTAACGCCTTTCTCAACATCTCAATTTCACTCTCGTAAGGTCCTCCAGATTCCACTGCAGTTATTATCCTTCGCCCGTTCTCATCTACCACCATTATTACTTCAAGCCTAACATGAGATTGAACATTTTTTATTTGTGTCCCTCTTTTCCAGTTAAGGTTGGGCGTGGCTGGCGTAGGGGATTTGTCTCCAAAGCCAAAGCCAGTGGCATCTGCTATGTAGCATAAGGTCTGTTTATCTTCAAGGAGAAGCTTGGCACATGCTTCTAAGATGCTTTTTAAAAGTTCATCATTCAACTGTCTAACTCTGTAATGGTAGTCGCAGAGGGACGGGACATTAAAGCCTTCATCTTTTGCTTTTTCAAGGGTTTCTCTGTATTAATAGTTATTAAGTATTTGAAAGAGTCACAGGGTGATGACCAAAGCATCTTCGTATTTTTGTGGTCTTCCTTTCTTTTTTGCTTGCCTGTTTGGACTAATTGTTTTGAGGAAGTGGCTTGCGAGAGTGTAAAGCTTTTTTAGGGGCAACTTACTTTTTCGCACGAAATCTAAGATTATCTCTATCCCACCTCTAAAGCATTATTTTTAGAACAGCCTCAGGGGTAAAAAAAGTTTGTCCAGAGTGTCTAAACTTGACAAAAACTTACTAAAGATTATTATTAACATCCATATCAATCTTGGAGGTGAAGGATGTTTAGTGAAAACATGCTGTCTGCCAAGGCTTTGGAGTATTTGAACAGGGCAAAGGAGCTGGCAAAGGCACAGGGGGATACTAAGGTTGACACAGACCACCTGCTCTTTGTGATGCTCTCCGATGAAAAGTCTGCCCTGAGAAAGTATTTGGAAAAAAGAGGTATAGAACCGAAGGAGTTTTTAAGGAAGGTAGGAGATTATCTGCAAAAGGTGAGGTCCCAGCTTGAAAAGGTGGCAGACCAAGAGGCTAAGCATCTAATAGACCTGAGAAGTAAGATAATGCAAGTAAAGTCCGACATAGGACAGGTGCAAATAGAACTTGACAAAATAAGAAGGGCAAAGGAAGAGCTCAAAAGAGAAATGGAAAAGGCAAGAAGATACGGAGATTACTGGACCCTGAGGGAGCTTGAAATAGAATATTCAAGGCTTGAACGCCTACAAGCCCAATACAGGAGCCAATTGGAGGGGGTAGAAAGAAGCCTCTCGGAAGTTTTCAAGCGAGAGGATGTAAGGGCTTTTCTTGAAAACAAGCTCTCTATAGATGGGCTCGTCCGAAAAGCCTTAGAAAATTCTCCTGTTTTGGAACAGTTGAGGGATATAGGGCTGTCTCCTGAAAGGTTCATAGATTTGGTGGCAAAGAAGGTCTTTGGTAAGAGTCCTACCTTTGATTACTCCCAAAACCTAATAAAGGTTATGGAAAGGTCCCAGGACAAAGCGGTGGCAGAGGGTTCTCCACAGGTGGAGCCATACCACATAGCGGGAGCCTTGTTGGAGGTGAAGGAGTCCATAGGTAATAAACTATTAAAGGAAAGCATAGGAGGTGAAAAGATGAAGGATGTAAGCCAAGAGCTAAAGGAGGAGGAAAGGTCTCCTCTGGAGAGGTTTGGCACCAACCTTACCCAGCTCGCCAGAGAGGGAAAACTGGACCCCGTCATAGGCAGGGAGAGGGAAATCAATCAGGTTATAGAGGTTCTTCTCAGAAAGTCCAAAAACAATCCAGTGCTTGTGGGAGACCCGGGCGTTGGTAAAACCGCCATAGTGGAAGGTTTAGCCCAGAGGGTCGTCAATAAGGAAGTTCCCGCCGAGTTGCAAGACAGAGAGATCATAGCCATAGATATGGGTTCCTTGGTGGCTGGTTCCAAATACAGGGGTGAGTTTGAAGAGAGGCTAAAAGCCCTTTTAGAGGAAGTAAAGCAAAGGTCCAATGTGATCCTTTTCATAGATGAAATTCATACTGTAGTGGGTGCAGGAAAGGCTGAGGGCTCCTTGGACGCAGGCAACATGCTAAAGCCTGCCCTGGCAAGGGGAGAGATAAGGCTCATAGGTGCCACCACGGTAGATGAATACAGAAAGCACATAGAAAAAGACCCAGCCTTAGAAAGAAGGTTCCAGCCCATATATGTGGATGAACCCAGCGAAGAGGAAACAGTAGAAATCCTAAAGGGACTACGCCCAAGGCTTGAAAACCATCACAAGGTTAAAATCTCCGACTCTGCCATAGAATCTGCGGTAAAGCTAACCAAGAGGTTCGTAACCTTTAGAAAGCTTCCCGACAAGGCAATAGATGCCTTGGACCAAGCCTGTGCAAGGAAAAAGCTCTCGGTGGTTTCTGTTCCGCCGGAGGTTCAGGAGCTGGAAAGAAAAATAAAAGCTTTGGACGAAGAAATTCAAAAAGCCTTCCTTGAAGGCAACTACGAAAAGGAAGCCCAGCTCAAAATAAAGAAGGCTCAGCTTGAGAAGGAAAAGCAAGAACTTTTAGCAAGGATAGGTTCCACTGATGTGAAGATTCAAGAGCTCAAAAGGCGTATGGAAGAGTTAGACAGGGAAATCATGAAGGCTTCTGAGAGGGGAGATTACGAGAGGGAGGCAAACCTAAAGATTGAAAAAATAAAGCTTGAGAAGGAGCTTAAAGAGTTAGAAGCTAAAAAGAGCCAAGAGCTGGTAGTTGCAGAAGAGGACGTTGCCCAAGTGGTTTCCGAATGGACAGGCATACCTCTTTCCAAGCTAAGGGAAGAAGAGATGGAAAAGCTTTTAAAGTTGGAAGATGAGCTTCACAAGAGGGTTATAGACCAAGAGCATGCAGTAAAAGCTGTGGCAGAAGCTATAAGAAGGGCAAGGGCAGGTCTGAAGGATCCCAAAAGACCCATTGCCAGCTTTCTCTTTTTGGGACCCACGGGAGTGGGTAAGACAGAGCTTTCCAAAGCACTGGCAGAGCTTCTCTTTGGCGAGGAGGATGCCCTGATAAGGCTTGACATGTCCGAGTTCAAAGAGGAACACAGCGTAGCCAAGCTCATAGGCGCTCCTCCCGGATACGTGGGCTACGAAGAAGGTGGAAAGCTTACGGAAGCAGTAAGAAGAAAGCCCTACTCGGTGATCCTCTTGGATGAAGTGGAAAAGGCACACCCAAGGGTTTTTGACTTGTTCCTACAGGTTTTGGACGACGGAAGGCTAACGGATTCTCACGGCAGAACGGTAGATTTTAGAAACACGGTGATAATTATGACCTCCAACATAGGTTCCCAGTATTTGCTCAGCATACCCTTTGACGGAGATGAAAAGGCTATAGAGAGGGAATTTGAAAAGGCAAAGGAAAAGGTCCTTGAGGAGCTAAAATACCACTTCAGACCTGAATTTCTCAACAGAATAGACGAAATTATCGTCTTTAAGCCTCTAACCATGAAGGAACTGCTTCAGATCGTGGATCTTCTGGTCCATAGCGTCAATAAACGCCTTGCAGATAAAAACATACACCTTGAACTTACGGAACAAGCAAAAGAACAACTTGTGAAACTTGGCTACGAACCCGCATACGGTGCAAGACCTCTCAAAAGGACTATTCAAAGATACTTGGAAAATCCGTTGGCGGACAAGATCATAAGAGGAGAGGTCAAAGAAGGAGACAGGGTGCGCGTGGATTATTCCGATGGAAACTTTGCCTTTGTTAAAGTATAATATTGCCCATGTATGATGTGGTCATTGTGGGTGGAGGAGCAAGTGGTTTAGCCTGTGCCCTTACCTTAGCTTCTTCAAGTGGAAGGAATTGGGACTGGGCAGAAGGTAGAACTTATTTGGTTTTCGATAGGGGCGAATCGGACCTGCACAAGGCATATCTGAAAAATGTGCCGGGCGTCCAGCCAATGACCGGCACCCAGCTTTTGGAGGTTATAAGGGAACAGATAAAGGACTGGGGTGGTGTGGAGTTCTCCAATGAAAAAGTAGTTGAGATAAAAAAAGAGGGAGAA
>Ga0209809_1002837_pt1 | contig 11612 bp, 10 predicted proteins | sample YNPMSTMetaG_FD_186172 | JGI IMG/M metagenome (GOLD analysis project Ga0209809, IMG submission 186172) | Anoxygenic and chlorotrophic microbial mat microbial communities from Yellowstone National Park, USA - YNP MS-T MetaG (SPAdes) (version 2) ... | reverse complement strand
GTAATCTTCACATCATAATTATTAAAGTCGTTGTAGAATTCGACTGTGCCTGTGTAAGGAATTTCATCCCAGCCATAAACATCATCGTAAACAGCAATCTGTGGATACCAGTAAGCAACAAAGAATGAAGTTGAGTCATAAGTTCCCATTCTGATAGTTGAAAATTTTGGAATCGTCAATTCCCACTCGATTTCAAAAAGATTTTGAGATTTTGGATAGAAGAAAAGAGAGGAATCAAGTTTAATGTTGAGATTGGTTCCAAACTGATTAACTTTTGATTTATCATTTAAATCAATCATTACTCCTTCGATAAAAAGTTTTTTCAAGAATACACCATCGTGAACATCGGCTGGATTTACTTGAAATTCTCTCGGTGATCCTTTTTTAAATAAATCCTGGTAAAGTCTTAAAACGATTCTGTTCAATGTGTCAGGGCTATTGTTGGAATAAATTATTCTCTCTTTCCCAATAATTTTTCTTTCCGATGGAATGAAGTTTACCTCGATCGTGTAATCAGAAGAATTCTGCCAGTAATTCGGACCAGGAGATCCGTCCAAAGAACGAGTTCCCTTTTCGTAAGCGTATTTTATGTTTCTTGGAATTTCAATTTGTGCAAGTAAAATTGAATTAATCAAAATAAAAACGAATGAGAAGAAAAAGTAAAATGAATTTTTAATTTTCATTTGATAACCCTCACTTAATTATTTTGTATTCTGATAATCTTTTCAAGAAGTTGTTTATTTCTAAGTCCCAGAAAATCCAATTGTGTTCACCAGGCATTTCATGATATTCATACATCACTCCTCTTTTCTGAAGTTTCTCTACAAGCTTTCGATTCGAATCGAGAAGTCCTTCAAGAGGATCATCTTTTCCACACGAAATATAAAGGTAAGGTAGAGTTGCAGAGTTTACACTATCAGCTAAAACGAGGACATCATTCTTATCCCAGTGATCTGTTTTCTTTTCTCCAAAAGCTTCTTTCAAACTTTGATTAAGAAGACTCTTATTTTTTTCAATTAATGATGGCCATCTAAAGGCACCACTGAATGAACCAGCGTAATAAAACAGATGTGGATATTTCATAGCAAATTTAATTGCACCATATCCTCCCATCGAAAGTCCTGCGATTACTCTACCATGTTTTGTTGAAATAACTCTATATCTTTTTTCAACATAAGGTATTAATTCTTTTACAATGTAATCTTCATAGTTTCTGTTTTTTAGAACTGGTGAATTTGTGTACCAGCTATTGTCTGCTTCGGGAGTTACAACCACGAATGAATAATTTGATAAATATTGAACAAGTCCGGTTCGATTTATCCAATCAGTATGATCACCACTATATCCATGAAGTAAAAAAATGACTTTATATCTTTCATCTGTTCTGAAATAATCCTTCGGCAAAATGATAATGAATCTCTTATAACCACCAACGGAATACGAATAAACACTATCAAGAAAAACTCGAACTTTATCCTGAGAGAATAAAGTTTGAACAAAGATTAGAAGAACGAGCAATAAAAAATGTTTTCTCTTCATATTTCACAATCCTTTCATTTTTTATCAAATTGAATTAAAGAAGATTGAGAATCTTAAAAAGCAATTTGATTATATGCATTAAAGTTTTAAGAACGACGACAAAATTAAAAACAGAAATATTTTGTCGAAATCAGTTAGAAAGACTTGGTTGCAGTATTCCACTTTTCATTATTTAGATGAACTTTGATTTTCAATAAACTTTCTTCTCGAGAGCATTGCTTCTTTTTCTGGTTTATTTTCAATCCACTTAAATCCGCTGAGCAAAAAATCTTTTTCTTTTCCAACAACTTTTTCCTCTGGATGATATTCTCCTTCAGGTGAACCAAACAATTTAACTTCTACCACTTTATTGTTTTCGATTACAATTAATGCACTATCACTGCTTGATTTGTTAAGTCCACTTGGTTCGTTTTCATCATACAGATAATAAATACTCAACGCATTGCCTATAATAAAGACTTCTCTTAATTTATTTTGTTTGGAAAGTGTGTCTGGCTCAAATCTTAATTGAATAAATAAGCCATTCATTTGATTGAAACGATTTTCGATTAAAGTATCTTTTGAAATCAAAAAGGCATCCTGATATATGTTAACAAATTTTATTTTGTTTTCTTCGACGAATATTTCCACAGAGTCGCCATAAGCAAGATTTTCACTATACCAGAAAAGCGGTTGAAATTCATTTCTTATGGATGTGACTATTTTGCCCAAGCTTTTGTTGTAGATTGCATAATCGCAGACTGCAGAGAGTTCACCTCTCCAAATTTTAACTGAATCAATTGCAATGAAAATATCTGCCGTGTCTCGATATGATTCCATTTTCTCTGCGACAATCACAAGTGTATCGATTTTATTTTCAGAAGTTGTATCGATTTGAATTAAGACAGGTCTACCTGTAACATAAGAATATCTTGTGATTTCGTTGTTCTCCAGATAATCTGAATAAATTTTAAGATTATCTTTTGTGTTGAATGCAACAACATTTCCACGAGCGATTGAGAATCTCTTTTGACGAAAATAATCGAGTGTATCTGCAAAGATTTTGTTTTCAAATTGAGTTATCTGAACATTACCAATTGCGATTGCGTGTTCTTTCTCAGTGAAATAGGTCAATTGTCTCGATTTTAATTCAGTTGTATCGTCAAAAAGGATAACTCTTCCTTTGAAAAGAGCTTTCTTTTGTTCAAAGAAATACTCACCGCTATCAGCTTTCAAAGTAATTTTTCCGTCGTATAGTGTAATTCCTTTTGTGCCGAATGCAGTTTTAGTGTTTCCAAAATAAAATCCTTTTTGAGTTGTAAGTACTTGATTGCCTTGAATGATTTTGATGTTCCCTTCCAGTTCAGCTTTGTTTGACTGAAGATATTGAATTCCCTTATCGCAAAAGATTTGTATATCCTCGTGAATTAAATGGACATTCCCGAATAATATTCTAACTCTTTCGTTGTTAATTACTGTCCCGATCAGACTATCTGAATTAACAAGTTGAACAACTTTTATTTCTTGTGCTTTAAGTAAAGAAGTGATTAAAAGAAAGAAAAGAAAGATTTTTTTCATTGCTTTGTTTCAATTCTTCCGCTTACTTTAAATATAACATAATCTTTCAGAGATTGGTCTGACTCTAAACCATAACCTCTGATTTCTTCAGTTGGTGAAGTGATTTCAACATACTTATCTGTTACAATTTTTCTCCGAGCATTCACCCATTTAAGTTCTTCTGTTTTCAGAACTACACCACTATCCGAACGAGCAATAACATTTCCAAAAGCATAAAGATCCTGCGTTACATCATCTACTTTTCCGCGATCTGCTGTGAGGACACTTGTGTGATTTCCATCTCTATCATAAAAATCAACTTCAATTCCGTTATCGAGTAAAGTTTCATTTCTCGAAGAATAAACAGCAATGTGACCAGCTCTTAGAATTGCTTTTACTATTCCTGAATCAGAAAAAACTACTTTTGAGTTGAAAGATTCCTGATCAGGAAGTTCTCTTGTTTTGATTGAAATAACTTTTGGTTTTACACTCTGATCTGAACAACTTACTAATTCAAACGAAAACATAATCAAGACTGAAAGTAAAAGTGAACGAAAAATTTTTTCCATAAATTTAATGCTTGTTTTTTCAAAGGGTTAATTAAAAAATGATTGACATTACTCTCTCAAGGATCAAAAGAATTTTTTATGTCGAAGTTCTATTTCAAACGACTTTAAATTTAATTTAAGACTTTTACGAAATTTTTTGATGGTAAAACTTTGAATAATGGTGGATTAAGAATCATAAAATTGAAATTAAAGGTAAGAAGTTAAATTTGCTTAAATTTTGCTTTTGTGTTTGATGATGAAATAAAAATAGATAAGAATAAAAGACTTTGTGTAAATCTTTGCGAACTCTGCGTCTTCGTGTTTGACTAAACTGGTTATAAACGCCAGACGCAGAGAACGCAGAAAAGCAAAGAATAATAATTGAATTAGTTTAAAATGAACTTTGTCGTAATAGCCAATCCAAAGTCTCTTGAATTTGAAAGACCTTTCGCAAATTCATTCTGCAAATAAATTCGATTACCTAAGTAAGTTCCAAAGAAAAGACTTGCTGATGCTTCACTTTGTGTCAGTCTTTGTCCGCCGTAACTACTGCTCTGAACACTTGCATATTCCGCACCAATTCCAACCAAGCTATTTTGATTAAATGAGTAGAATAGCCCTAAGTGACCACCTATTTGTAAATCTTCTGAATTTAATCCATAAGACATTGTCGGGTGAATTACATATGTTATATCATTATTGTAATAAATAAATGGAGTTGAAATTTCAAATTCGTTCGCTCTCTGATTCATCATTCCACGATGTTCTAAAATTAAATTGAAGTTATAGTCATATTGACTTGAAGTGTAAATATTGTAAACACCTCTAACTGAATATGCATCTAAATTAAATTCACCTCTCGGCTTTTCACCCGATCCGATTGAAAACTGGACTGAAAAATTCTTTGCAAGTCCATAATAAAGGCTTCCCATTGAGAAAAACATATCCTCGGAGGGATTATTAAATCTGGTGAATGAATATTCACCGTTTAACTCCACAACAAGAGATTTGTGTGGATAAACCATAGAGGCTTTTCTAAAAAAGAGATATGTATCGAAACAAGCATAAGAAGATGAATAAAGTAAAAAGAGAACAACAAAGATTGAAAACAGTTTTTTCATTTTGGTTTCTCCTTATTTAGTATTACATTTTTTACAAATTTAACATTGAGAAAATTAGAAGACAAACCAAAGTTTAATTGAATTTCACGCTTATTCTTTTTTCAAAATATTATTTAAGAAAAATTTTGTTTGAAGTTCTTCGAAAGAGCCTTGAAATTATTGCCAAAGCTTCATTGTCTTATTGACTTTATTCTTACCAAACATTATTTCACAAAAAAGAGCAACTAATTTTTGATGATAGCTCAATACAAAAAACTTTTCACGCTCACCTAAGCTTTTCCACATTGGAAAAATCCTTCCTGATAAACTCAATTATTTATGAAGGGACTGATTGAAATCGTTTGTTATTTTTTTGAAATGCTCTTAAAAAGTTCTGAATTCTTTAGTGATTTCGGAGGTCAATTATAAAAACTTTATTAAATAATGGAGTTTGTTATGAACTCATTTTTTAGACTTCTATTTAATTTGCCAGTAATTGTCATAGGTATTATTCTGTTGATAATTTTCCCTCATCTCTGGTTTCCAATCTAGTTGGCATTGGGACTTTTAATGAGAGAAATCTTTAATGATAAAAACAAAAACGAATAGAGACTAATAGTAAGGATTTTTTTAAACCGTTTATGGGCCAAATTTCTAAATTTTTAAGAAGAACATTTCTAGAAAACCAATGTCGGTGTTCTCGATATACTTCGCTACTTGAAGACCGAGATAAAACGGTTATCGAGTAGAAACGAACGAAGAGAAGTTCGTATCGAGAAAACCAATATTTATTTTCTCAATTCGCATTGCCGTAAACTACAATGCTATTCAAACAAAGCATCATAAATGATGCTGATATTTTAAATCGGTGTTCTCGATACACTTCGTTACTCGAACACCGATTGCTGCCGGTTTTCGAGTAGAACTTGAGCGAAGCGAAAGTTCGTATCGAGAAAACCAATATCGGTCTTCTCGATACACTTCGTTACTCAAACACCGATCGTATAAGGATTTTTGAGGAAAAACCGAAAGTTGTTGCTTCCAAGAAAAAGATTATTTCGCTTCGCTCATAATGACTGATTAGAGAAAAGTAATTGTGAATATTTCGTCTTAGTAGAAAAAGATCGCGTCACTTCGTTCGCGATGACTAATAAAATAAAATGTCATTACGATGTTCGAAGAACTGAAGTAATCTCTGACATAGTGAATGTTTCTGCTTCATAGGAAAAGATTGCTTCAACCGATAAATCGGTTTCGCAATGACGATTAATTACAAAGTCATTGTTACATAAAAAAGTTGAAATGAATAAGAGGTGGATCGCGTCACTTCGTTCGCGATGACTGATAATATGAAAAGTCATTGCGAAGGATTGTGATTTTAATTACTATACAATTCGAGCTCTACTAATTCGCAAATGATATGTTCGATTGTTAGATGACCTTCTTGAATTCGCTGAGTGTTCTCAGATGGGACTTTGATCAAAACATCACAGAGATTGTTCATTTTTCCGCCAGTTAAACCAGTCAATCCGAGGACAAACATTTTTTTGATCTTCGCCATTTCAATTGCTTTGATAATATTTGGCGAATTGCCGCTCGTTGAAATTGCCCAAAGAACATCACCTTCGTTTCCAAGTCCTTCTACATTTCGTGCAAAAACATTTTCATAACCAATATCATTTCCACCAGCAGTCAAATTTGATGTATCAGTAGTAAGAGCAATTGCAGGCAAAGCAGGTCTCTTAATATGATGACTTAATCTAATCATTAACTCAGTTGCAATATGTTGACAATCTGCTGCGCTTCCACCATTTCCAACCAGAAGAAGCTTCTTGCCATTCTTAAAAGCATTCACAAGTAAATCGACTGCACGCAAAATATCTTGCTCGCAACTTTCAAGAATCTGTCTCTTAAGATTTGCACTTTCATTTAGTGATTCTTTAATGAATTTTGATTTATCCATTTAAACCTCTGATGATTTTTTTACTTTGTAATGAACTGCTGATGTGAAATCTTTCAATTGATTAAAATTCTCTGGATTATCAAAATGATTTCCAACTACAACTATCTTTGCACCAGCCTCAACTTTTTTTCTTGCTTCCTCAGGCGAACGAATTCCTCCACCAACTATCACAGGAACTGAAACCATTTTACTTACAACATAAATCATTTCTTCTGGAACTGAAAGTTCTGCACCACTTCCAGCTTCAAGATAAATTAATTTCATTCCTAAATATTCAGCAGCAAGAGCGTGAGCTGCAGCAAGATCTGGTTTATGTCTGGGAATTGGTTTGCTGTTGCTGAGAAATTCTGCTGTGGTCGTTTTTCCAGATTCAACTAAAATATAAGCCGTTGAAATTGGTTCGAGGTTTATTCTTTTGATAAGTGGTGCTGCAATAACATGCTTGCCAATTAAATTTTCTGGATTTCTACCACTTACAATTGATAAAAATAAAATTGCATCTGCATAGGGACTTACCTGTTCAACTCCACCTGGGAAAATCACAATGGGAATTTTTGTCTTTCCCTTGATTGCTTTAACAAATTCATTGAAATCAGAATCGAGAATTAAACTACCACCAATCAGTAAAACATCAACATCCGCATCTTCGAAAACTGGGATCAATTCATCAAGTTTTTCAACCTTAGTTTTGTCAGGATCAATCAAAAGAAAAAACAATGATCCTTTCTTTTCGATATTTTCAAGAATATAATTGTAAACTTTCGTGTTCAATTTCACACACTCAGTTGTGAACAAACTTTTGAATTATTTTTTCAAATTGAATTAATGCTTCATCAAGTTTTGAGACTTCTTTTCCGCCAGCAGTTGCAAGATGAGGACGACCGCCTCCACCACCACCAACTACCTTTGCAACTTCGCCGACAATTTTTCCTGCACTCAATTTCTTTTCTTTGATAAGATTATCAGTTACAACACAAACGAATTGAACTTTATCTTCAATTTTTGAAGCAAGAAGTCCAACTCCGCTTTTCAATTTTTCTCTCAATACATCACCGAGTTCTTTCAATTGATCCATATTGTCAACATCAACAATTCCGGAAACAACACCAAAGCCATCGATTTGTTTTTTGTTGTTAACAAGTTTTTCAATTTCCTGAACTTTTTCTTGAAGCTTGAGCCTTGCAATTTCTTTTTCGAGCTGGTGTTTTTCTTCTAAAAGTTTTTCGTACTTCTCAGAAAGTTCATTTAATTTCTGTAATTGTTCATCTATGTATTTCTCGACTCCTTCTCCTGTTACGGCTTCAACTCTTCTTACACCGCTGCTGATACTTCCTTCAGAAACAATTTTTAGCAAACCAATTTCTGATGTGTTTGAAACATGAGTTCCGCCACAAAATTCCATTGAGTAATCACCAAATTGAACAACATTTACTCTATCGCCGTACTTATCACCAAAGAACATTAAAGCGCCCATCTTCTTTGCTTTTTCAAATGGAATATTTCTGTGATGAATTAGTGGAAGAGCCTCTCTAATTTTTTCATTCACAAGTTGCTCAATGGCTTCAAGTTCTTCCTTTGAAAGTTTTTTATAATGAGTGAAATCGAATCTCAATCTCGATGGTTCAACGAGCGATCCAGCTTGTTTGACATGTGTTCCTAAAATATCTCGCAATGCTTTATGAAGTAAATGCGTTGCTGAATGATTTCGCATTATTGCCTTTCTTCGAAGTTTATCAACAACTGCTTTCACTGTCTTATCCATCAGATCAAAATCTAATTCACTAACTTTATGAATAATCAGATCACCTTCTCTTTGTGTATCAATCACATCAATTAAATAATTATTATAAATCAATTTTCCAGTATCGCCAACCTGACCTCCAGCTTCACCATAAAATGGAGTTTGATCCAGAACGACAAGATCTTTTTCCTGAGCAATTACTTTACTCTCTGAATCGAGTTTATCATAACCAACAAATTCAACTTTTTGTAGATTGTTTGTATCAATTTTACCAACAATAGCAGGTGCACCAAAAAATTTCTTTGTTTCTCGTGATCTTGTTCTCTGCTCTTCCATTAATTCTTCAAATTTTTTCCTGTCAACTGTAAAACCAATTTCTCTTGCCATTAATTCGGTTAAATCAATTGGGAAACCATAAGTGTCATAAAGTTTGAATGCATCTTCGCCTGAAATAACTTTCGAGTTTTCTTGTTTTAGTCGTTTTACTATTGAGTCGAAAATTTCGAGTCCACGATCTAAAGTTTCGCCAAAAGATTCTTCTTCAGCTTTGATAACTTCTTCAACTTGTTTTTGATTTTGTTTAATCTCTGGAAAAACATCACCCATTGTATCAACCAGAGTAGGCACGATCTTATAAATCATTGGTTCATGCACTTCAAGTTTTCGAGCAAATCGGGATGCTCTTCTTAAAATTCTTCTCAGCACATAACCTCGACCTTCGTTCGAAGGTAAAGCACCATCAGCAATTGCAAAAGTTAAAGTTCTAATATGATCTGCAATCACTCGCATTGCGATTTGATTTTCAGTTGTATAGTATTTCTTGCCAGTTATATCTTCAATCTTTCTTATCAATGGAGTGAAAATATCTGTATCGTAATTCGATCTTTTATTCTGAAGAACAGCACAAATTCTTTCGAATCCCATTCCCGTATCGACAAACTTATCTTTCAATGGTTCAAGTGAACCATCAGGCAATCGATTGTATTGAATGAAAACTAAATTCCAGATTTCAATGCAATCTGGAGTTCCAGCATTCACGAGTGATGCATCATCTGGATTGTCTGAAAGATTGATGTGAATTTCTGAACAGGGACCACATGGACCTGTATCTCCCATTTCCCAGAAATTATCTTTCTCACCAAATCTTAAAATGTGATCAGGATTGATATCGGTTAAAGTTTTCCAACAATTAAATGCTTCGTCGTCAGTTTGATAAACTGTTGCATAGAGTCTTTCTTTTGGGAGTTTCCACACTTCGGTTAATAATTCCCATGCCCAGATAATTGCTTCTTTTTTGTAATAATCGCCAAAAGACCAGTTTCCGAGCATTTCAAAAAATGTGTGATGATAAGTATCGAAACCAACTTCCTCAAGGTCATTGTGCTTTCCTGAAACTCGAATACATTTTTGAGTATTAGCAGCTCGTTTGTATTCTCTTGTTCCAATGCCAAGAAAAACATCTTTAAATTGATTCATTCCAGCGTTTGTAAAAAGAAGAGTTGGATCGTCAAATGGAATTACAGGTGAACTTGGAACTATTCTATGATCTTTGCTTTTGAAAAAATCCAAAAATTGCTGTCTTATTTCTCTTGATGTTAACATAGTATCCAACTTATTTGTTGATTGATGAGAATTAATAATCAAATATAAGTTTAAGAAAAGTTTTATTCAATTTGCTGGAAAAGTAGTTACTGGAGTGAAATTTATAAAAAAACTGCCAGACAGAATTTCTCCATCTGGCAGTTAAATAAAAAAATCAAATTTCAACAAGTTTCAAGATCGAGCTGAGATTTTTCACTCAAACATTTCTTGTAAAGCTTCATACTTTGAGTGCATATTCTCGACTGCTTTTTCCATATCTTTATCTTTTGCTTTACAAAGATTATCAACTGATTTTATTAATTCCTGTGCGAGTTTTTTGTATTCGTCCGATTTGCTTTCAAGTTTTTTGGGAAGCTTTGCTTCGTAAATTTTTTGTGCTTTTGCTTTTAATGAATCACATTCTTTTCTAATCTCTGGCCATTTCTTTTCAGGTAAATATCGATGATAAATCACATACAAAACTTTGTGGAACTCATCGAGTTCTTTTATAACTGGACGAATTATTCTTACAAGATTCTCATATTTAGAGTGCAAAATTTCTGTTGCATCCAACAATGCCTGATCATCGGAACCTTGTGCTGCTTCGTTATATTTTTCAACAGCTGCTTTAAACTCTTCAACTCCTTTTTTCCATTTTGCTTCTTTTTCTCGAAGAATTCCCGGAAGTTTTACATCATAAATTTTTTCAGCCTTCTGATTAACCTCTTCTACAAAACTTTTTAACATCTCAATATCTTTAGCTGGATAGGCAGTGTGCCAGATTGGATAAATTACTTCATGAAACTCAGCTAATGCTGGAATATTTGTATTGGTTTCGTCTGCACATTCTTCTTCCTGTGCAAATAAGTTTGTTGATAAAATAAAAACAAATACAATTAGTGAGTAAAAGATTTTTTTATACATTTTGATCTCCCGTTTTTTGTTTTGTTTTTGTTATTTCAATTGTTAGCGACCTAACCGTGGTGCAATATAAAAAGAAAAGCAAAATTAATTTTCATTGTTCGACCGAATTTAGACAATAAAAGTTTAATCGTAACTAAAAACTTTACTCAAACTCAAAATTTAATTTTCATTTAAAATAAAAATCCCCGATGATGATCGGGGATTTTTCATCTAAAGTTCAAATCTAATTATTTCAGTTCAGCTAGTTTCTTTGCAAGATCAACAACTCGGCAGCTGTAACCCCATTCGTTATCATACCATCCAAATACTTTAACCATATTTCCTTCCATTACCATAGTTGACTTAGCATCAAAAATACAGGAAGCTGGATTGTGAACAATGTCAGCAGAGACAATTTCATCTTCAGTGTATTCAAGAATTCCCTTGAGATAAGTTTCAGCTGCTTGTTTGAAAGCTGTGTTAACTTCATCAACTGTAACAGTTTTTTCAACTTCGCAAACAAAGTCAGTAATAGAACCATCTGGAGTTGGAACTCTTAATGCGATTCCATCCAATTTTCCTTTCAACTCTGGAATAATTTTTCCAATTGTTCTTGCAGCACCAGTTGATGTTGGAATGATTGACATTGCAGCTGCTCTTGCTCTTCTCAAATCTTTATGAGGTAGATCAAGTAAATTCTG
>Ga0209809_1002836_pt1 | contig 11615 bp, 9 predicted proteins | sample YNPMSTMetaG_FD_186172 | JGI IMG/M metagenome (GOLD analysis project Ga0209809, IMG submission 186172) | Anoxygenic and chlorotrophic microbial mat microbial communities from Yellowstone National Park, USA - YNP MS-T MetaG (SPAdes) (version 2) ... | reverse complement strand
AGAAAAACAAAGGCTTATTCAAAAAAAGAAAAACAAATAGCAGCTTATCATGAAGCTGGGCATGCTATTGTTTCACACTATCTTCCTCATACGAGCCCTGTTCAAAAAATATCAATTATTACTCGTGGAAGAGCAGGAGGATATACTTTAAAAACTCCAATTGAAGAAAGAAACTTTTATTTTAAAAAAGAATTTTTAGACGAGATGGCTTCTATTTTAGGCGGCTATGCATCAGAAAAATTAATTTTCAATGATATAACAACCGGAGCAAGCAATGATCTGGAAATAGCAACTGATTTAGCAAAACAACTTATTTTAAAATTTGGAATGTCTGAAAAATTAGGTCCTGTTTCTTTTACTAAAACACAAAAAGAACTTTTCTTAGAAAAGGAATATTCTGAAAAAACAGCTGAACTTATAGATGAAGAAATAAAAAATATAATAAATCAATCCTTAGAAAAAGCACTTCAAGTACTTGAAGCAAAAAAAGATAAATTGGAGAAAGTTGCTAAAGTTTTAATCAAAAAAGAAGTTATTGAGAAAAAACAATTTGAAAGACTAGTTGCTGAACCAAAAGGAAGTTTAAATATTTAACCAAATCTCCAAAAATTTAAAAGTAGATTTTTTAAATTTTCAATAAAAACTGAGAAAGAACTAAAGTAAAACAGAATAAAAATAAAAACTAAAAATAATCCTAAAGTTTCTAAATAAGCATATAACTCAATAGGCAAAAAATAAAGCATAATTTTTGAACCATCAAGAGGAGGAAAGGGTAAAAGATTAAAAAAAGCAAGAACTAAATTTATTCTAACAGCATAATCAAAAACTTCTGTAAATAAACTTGATGAACCGAGTTTTAAAGATAAAGCATAAAAAAAAGAAAAAAGAATAGCAATTAATATATTAGTCAATGGACCTGCAATGGCAATTAGGATTGAATCTTTTTTAGCGTCTTTTAAAAAATTTGGATTATAAGGAACAGGTTTTGCCCAACCAAAAATAAAACCAGAAAAAATAAAAGTTAAAAAAGGAATCAAAACAGTACCAAAGGGATCTATATGAGAAACAGGATTTAGTGTCAATCTTCCTTCGTATTTAGCAGTCGGATCTCCAAGCTTATAAGCAACATAACCATGACTTATTTCATGCAAGATAATAGAATAAATTAAAATTAAAATAACTAAAACTGTTTCCATATTTTAAAATTTAATTTTGGACCTACGGGGAATTGAACCCCGATTTCAGCCATGCGAAGGCTGCGTGCTAGCCTTTTGCACCATAGGCCCTTTAAGAACTTAAATTTTACCAGAAAAATTTTATAAAAACCAAAATTTTATTATAAAATTAAATTTAGGGGCGAGTAGCTCAGGGGCAGAGCGTCTCGTTTACACCGAGAAGGTCAGAGGTTCGATTCCTCTCTCGCCCACAATTAATTTTTTATTAAAATAAGATATGCCGGGATAGTTCAATGGTAGAACATCTTGCTCGTAACAAGAAGGTTGGGGGTTCGATTCCCCCTCCCGGCTTATTCAAATGTTTAATAAAATAACAAATATAATTTTTATAATAGTTTTTACAGCATCATTTTTATTTGTTATAGGATTTTCCCTTTTTGCTGCTTTTAAAAATTTAAGCTTAAATAATTTAAATTTTAAAAATTTTATAATCTCCAAAATAAATAATTCTCAATTAGTTAAAACACAAAACTCTAACAATTCAGAGTCCCATAATCAAAATTTTATTTTACCCAATTTTAACTCTTCTATTGACTTGCCTTTGGATTTTACAGAAAAAATCAATGAAAACTTGCCTGAAATTTTGTCAAAAATAAAAGTGGATAATAACAAAACAGTTAATGATTACACCCAAGAAATACAAACAGTTGTTAAAAAATTTAATTTTCAAAACCTAAATTCAAATATAAATTCAAATCTTTTATTTGCTTTAGTTGATTATTTGGTTAATATAAGTGTCCCACAGGTTTTATATCCTCTTCACAAAGAACTTATTAAAAATTATTATATATTAGCCTTAAGCATAGAAGAATTTCAAAAAACATCAGATCCATTAAAAAAAGCTTTGATTTATAATTATATTAATGAAATTTTAAGCAAAAATAAACTTTAATGAAAACAAAAATTATTTACTTAATACTAGTTTTACTAATTTTTATTTTTTTAGGATGGAATATAAAAGAAAGCTCTGGACAATTAACAGTGCCCGTTACAGATTCCGGAGCTATAAATTCTTTGGGCCAAATTATAAACTCATTAAATCAGGCAAATGATGTATTAGGAACAACTTTAGCAACATTATCCAGAGAACTTGAAAAACTAAATACAAATATAGAAAATGTTTTAAAAAGTCAATTCAGTCAAAAAGCAGACGAAATTTTTACAGATTCTTTAAAAGAAGAATTTTTTTTCTATAAGCTTATAAATGTCGAATCTTTAATTCAAAGCTCTGTAAAAAAAAGTCAAAATGAAGAAGAAATAAAAGAAGCATTAGAAGAAGCAAGATTAGCTGGTTTATACAACGCTTTAAGTCAAATCCCATCTATATTTATATGCCTTCCTCCAGAAATAAATTTTGAATTAAGATCTATTGCTTCTTTAGTAGCTTTTAAAAACTTAGAACAAGATTTCTTACCAGAAACAGAAATTGAAAAAGCTTTTTCTCAAATTCCGCCTTGTCTGGAAATAAACCAAGACAATAATACTACTTATAGAAATCCAAAAAATAATTTTGCTTTAAAACAAAACAAACAAAGTTTTTTATCAAAATTATTATCTAAGCTATCTTCTCCTTTTAGATTGTCTCAATTAGCTCAAGTAGGAGATTATGACAATTTCTACAATCCCGATTACAACAATCCTTATAATTTTCCGGGTGGAGAACAATTTAATAATCCACCTGAAAATAATCAGGACTATTACCAAAATAATCCACCGCAAGATAATAATCAAACAAATGAGAATCAAAACTATCAATATCAAACAAATGAACCTTCAAACACAGAAGGACAAACAAATCAATCTCCTCCTGCCACAGAAGGACAAACAAATCAGACACCAGGGGAACAAAATCAACTTACTCTACCATCTTTTAGTATACAACCTGATTACACAAGAAGTTCTAGGTTAATCGCTTATGAAGCTTTAAGAAAAAATATGGAAAATTATCTTCAATCATCAATTAATTTAAAATTATTACAAAGACAAAATCAAATAGAAAATGGTTGGCCTATAGAAAGTTGTCAAAATTATGTAGTTTTAGATGGAGAAGATAAAAATGACAAAAAATTAATTTGTCAAAATTGGAAAACAGAAATTACGCTTGAAGACTTAAAAAAAACAAGACAAAATCTTTTGGAAAAAGAAGGAGCTTTGCTTACTTTAAATTCCAAAAATATGAATATTTTCCAAAAATTTCTTCAAACGCAAAATATATTAACTAAACTTAATTTAACTGCTACATCTGTTTCAACTGCCTCTGATATGGCTGGAAATTTTCCAGACTCAACAGAAACAAAAGAAATTATAAATAGAACATGTGAAAAATATAAAGGAGCAGAGGAAGATAGTTCAGTTAATACTTCGAATAATCAAACTTCAAGATCAGGTCCTGAAGCAACCTCAACTGCTTATGTTATGTGCCTTGAATCAATGAGCACTGGTATGCAAAAAATGGCAGATATTCTAAAAAAACAATTTGACCAAGCTGTTCAACTTGCAAAAGAACACGATAAAAAGTTAAAAGAAGCCCTAGCTGAAGCCTCAACTACTGCTTCAAGCTCCCAAGAATGTGTGGGATTAGATAAAATAAAAGCAGAAATTAATATATTGCAAAATAAGCTTTTAAGGGAAAAGAATTATTTAGCTAGTGTTTTTTTAAATAATGATTTAGAAAACTTGATTAACAATATAAATCAAGAAATCCTTAAGATAAAAAATAATTTAGCTAAGATAAGGGAAAAATTAATAAAAATATCACAGCAAAAAACTACAGCCGGAATTTTATCAACTATTTTCCCAAATTTTTCTTCAACACTTAATCAAATAAACAATATTATAAATATATTAGGTAGTCTTGGTATAAATATAAATTTAAATATAAAAAATTTTGATATAACAGGACAAAATAAATGGTCCCAAATTACAAATCAAATCAAAGACAAAAAAATTCAAGAAATTATAGGAATCATTGCAAACTTTGAAGAACAATTAAATGGAGTAATAAACGTAAATCAAAAAATTCTTGGCTATAGAAAATCTCTTTTAGACACAGGGATTACTGAGCTTGCTAAAAGAAAAGATGTTCAAGAAACAGGTGAAATAATTAAAAAAATTTTGGAATATAAGCAAATAATTAGAAATTGTGAAAAAATAAATAATAATCCCAAATCCACAGCTCAAATAAAAATTTTAAAAAGCAATAAAGTAGTTTATAACAAAGATTTAAAAAATAGTTTATCTTATCAAAACAGAAGCGACTCAAAAGATAAAAACTTTATAATAGAGATAAGCAAAAATAAAAATACAAGCCTTTTAGCAAATATTAAAAACTTATTCAAACCTAAAAAAATAGAAATTAGTCTAACCAATGAAAAATAAAAAATTTTTAATTTTTGTAATAATTTTTGTGTTAATAATTAAAATTTTTATTTTAGCATCACTTACATTTGCTCAAAATTTTGAAAACTGGTCAACGGGTCCCAACTTAAATACTCAGGTTATTCCTAACGCTCCTAACTCAAATATGTTGGACAGTTTGAGTAGACTTTGGGATACCATAAAAAGTTGGGATCCCATAGGCAGAATTATATTAGGAGTTGCAAAAATATTCCTTATAATTCTTGCTAACATTGCTGATATATTTGCGACAATAATTCACAAATTTTTATCTGAAGTTTTAATTTTACGAATAGCAGCACCTTGGGTTGATCAACTATCAAATTTAAACCCTTTTCTATCTCAAAACAACGATTCTCCTATAGCTATTATTTTTAACATATTAAAAAATTTTGCCTACATTTTTATGGTTTTTTCTGCTTTAATGGCAGGATACGAATGGCTTATAGGAAAAGATGATAATGCAAAAAGATTAATTTTTAACATTATATTAGTTGCTTTAATTATTAATTTTATGTATGTCTTAATTAAAGAAGCATTTTTAATAGTTTATAATTTAGAAGGTGGAATAGCTGGATTTAAAGATTCATCAACTGGCAAACAGGTAAAAATTCCAGGAACTTTTATAACAGCTTCGTTTTATAATAAAGGAAACCCTGAACCCCTTGAAGCATTTAAGAAGATTTCAAACAATCTTCGCGTAGAAGCTGGAGCAATTGTCAGCTTACAATTTAATCCTAATAGTCGCTTCGAGGAAGAAGAACCAATAAAAGGATTTATGACAGAGACACTTTTTGATATAATTCCTCTTTTAGTCAACATATTAGCCGTAATTTCTACTGTAGTTTTTGATATAATTTTGCTTGCTATTTTGGTTCTTTTGGGAGTTATTTATTTAGCTCGCTATATTGCGATTATATTTTTAGCAGGAGTATCTCCTATTGTTTTAACATCCTTAATTTTTCCAAAATTTCAAGGAGCGGTTGCTAAAGCTTTTTCGTCTTTTTCTGAAGCATTTGATAATTGGTTTCAAGAACTGATTAAATGGTTAGTTGTTGGTCCAATTCTTCTAATATTGGTTATTTTAGGAAATGTTTTGCTTATGAACATATCTTCAAGTCTTCAAGTATCAAGTGACCTAACAAGAGCAGAAGCTACAAATCAAGCTGTTGAACTTTTTGCTATTTTTGCAGTGCTTATAGGATGGTATCTTATTTCAATGAGAATAGCAATTAATATGTCTGGAAAAATCGGAGAAAAAAGTGTTGAATTTACTTATTCAGGATTTAGATCAGCTGGGAGTTTTGTTGCTACACGTTTTCTTAGAAGTACAGGTATCGGAACTAGAATTTCAAATATAGGAGAAGGGTTACTTAAAAAATATGGAGGAGAAGAAGGAACTATAAAAGGTGGCCTAGCATCATTAGGATCAAAACTTATATCAACCGGAGAAAGACTACAAAGAGGCACAGAAGAAAGACAAAAGCAAATAGAAAAATTATTAGGACAAAAAGCTCGTTTAATATCACAAGATTTTCTATATGAAAAAGACGATGCAAAAAAACAACAAATTATTTCAAGTGTTATTGATTCTTTAAATAAAAATTTAAATAACCCTCGGTTATTTAAATCTTTTCTTGACGGGCTTGATGTAAAGATTATTGAAGAAATTCAGAAAAATCCAAATTTCGTTAAAGAAATAGAATCTTCTAAATTATTAAAACCAGAAGATAAAGATGAAATATTCTCTCACCTAATTTCAAAATTAAACAAAGATACAATAGAAGAAATCTTTAAAAATGATAACCTCTTAACATATTATGATAGTTTAATTAAAAGTGGTCCACTGTCAAACAAAGCTTTCCTTGAAAAAATAAAAACACTTGACGAACAAGAAGCAATGTCTATTTTAGATCAAGTAAAAAATCAAATTAATAATCCAGTAAGCGCTTTTAGAGAAATGATTGATGCCAAAGCGAATGAACAAATTAAAAAATCATTAAATAAAACAGTCAACGGTTTAATAGATGCATTACTAACAGGAACAGAAAAGGAAATAGGATTGGCTATTTCTAATCTAGATTCAAGAACATGGAATAAATTTCATAAAACAATAAGTACTCTTATCTTAAATACCCAAAAAGATTTGGGAAATGTTTTAAAAGAAGCCTTTCAAAGAAACCCGGATAATATTCTTCGCGGTTTATTAAGCCTACCAGATCCACAACAATCTAGTATAACTCAAGAACTACAAAACTTGAAAGGAACAAAATCCCCAGATGATTTTCTAATGGAATTAGGAATTAATCCACAAAATCCTGAATCAGAAGACAAAAGAAGAATGAGGCAACTAGCACAACTTGGCATAATAAAAATGCCATAAATAAGTAATAAAAACATAACAAAATGGAAAACAAAGAAATAACACCTTATGAATTTTTATCAAGTAACGAATTTTACGAAATTTTAGAAAAAATAGAAGAAGTTTTAAACATTGATTTTATAAATGAAAGAGACAAATCTTTATCATTAACTTTTTTAATTGACTACTATTTTAGAAACAATATTTCAGTTGAAGAATTTAAAGAATTACTAAATCAAGAACCAAAGATTTTAAATGAAGAAGAAATAAATTTTTTAATAGATTTTATTAATCAAAACCTCGAACCTATAAAAATAAAACTATTTAAAAACCTAGGAATTTCAACAAAACCAAAACCAACTTTCCAACCAGTAATTCAAACATTTGAAGAAAAAGCTCGAAAATATGAAGAAATTATGTCAGCTGCTATAAAACCTCCAATTACAAAAGAAAAAACAGAGATTAAAACTGAAACAGAAATACAAAAAGAAAATACAGAAAAAACAACTCTACAACAAGAAAATATAGAAGTAAAAAAAGAAAACATTAGCACTTTTCAAGAAGAAGAAAAACAAGAAAATATTTTAATAGAGGAAGATAAAAAAGTCGAAGAAATATTAAAGCCACAAATAGATTTATCACAACAAATAGATTTATCTGAAATATCAAAAAATAAACAAGAAGAAAAAGAGATACAACAATCCCAAGAACAAAAAGTTATAGATCAAAAGGAAAAAAATTCTTTTAAAACTGCTGATTCCCAAATAATAATCCTTAAAAAAACCAAAAAACAAGAAGAAAGTGAGAATGTTTTAGATCTATCTAATTTATAATTATTAATATAGAATAAAAAGTTTAAAATAATGCCCAATAAATTTGTTGTTCCAAAATTTATTACAATAGAAGATAAGTTATTGGGGGTTATAACTTTCAAGCAATTATTTTCACTGCTTGGAGTTTTTTTGCTAAGTTTTATAATTTTTAAAATAAATCAGATAGCTGGAATAATTGTAGGAATAATTTTATTTGTCACAGCTTTTATATTAATTTTTGTCAAAATCAATGGAAAATTTGTTATAAACATTTTACCAAGCATTTTAGACTTTTTATTTAAAAGCAGAAGATTGGTTTGGCAAAGAATGCAAACGATTGAATACAAAGAGATACCAATTCCTGAAGAAAAAACAGAGTCTTTAAAAGAAGAACCTGTTAAACCAAGAAGCAAAACAACCATTAAAGAACAAACTGTAATTGAATTAAATTATCCACATATAAATCCTAACATAAAAGAAAAGGTTGTTTTATCATTAAATCAACCTATATCATCACAAATAAATCAAATAAACAAAGTTCTTCATAGACATATTGTCAATCCAAAAAATCCTTACAGATTTTTTCCTTATGTTAAACTTTATAAAAAATTAAAATAAAATGATACAACCTACTTTTTCTTTAATAAAAATTAAAGACATTCAAAAAAATTGTTTTATATTGGAAAATGGAAGTCTTAGAGCTGTTATTGAAGTAACAGGAGTAAATCTTTCCTTGCTATCAGAACAAGAGCAAGAAACACTCATTTCACAATTTAGAAGATTATTAGATGGTCTTGATTTCCCTCTTGAAATTTTAACAATTTCAAGACAAGAAAACATAGCCGATTATTTAAAAACTTTAAATTTAAGATTAAATCAAGAAGATAATATGTTAATTAAATTTCAATTAGAAGAATATATTGCTTTTTTGAAAGATTATTTGGATAATCATAATATTATGAAAAAAATATTTTATCTTATTGTTCCTTATGATGTTTTAGATATAAAATTTGCTATTTTCCCCAAAAACAAAAAGGAACAATCTTTAATAGACCAATCTTTTGAAAGTAAATTGCAACAACTAGAGATTAGAGCGAATTATTTACAAGAAGCAATTTCTGCAATGGGTCTTCAATCTCATCGTCTTTCAGATATAGAATTAATAGAATTAATGTTTGAAGTTTATAATCCAAATTTAAGATGGCAACAATTACCAAGTCAAGTTATTCAAAAGCTTACTGAACAGCTATGATTAACCTTCCACTGCCAAATTTTTTAAATAAGAAAAAAACAATCAAGATTCCTGTACGAAAAGAAATTCCCAAAATAGATCAAATAAAAGAAATTATTGCTCCTCCTGGAGCAGAATTTTCAACTAATTATTTTCAAATAGGAAATATTTACGGAAGAACTCTTTTAGTTTTAGATTACCCAACTTATCTTTTTGCTGGTTGGCTTGAAAAAATAATCAATTTAGATGAAGCTTTAAATATTGGAATATATTTTTACCCAGTGGAAACATCTCAAGCTCTTAAACAACTTGAAAAACAAGTACCAAGAATATTTGCCCAAATAGAAGAAAGGAGGGAAAGAGGGCTCACAAGATCTCCAGAGTTAGAAATTGCTTATCAAAATGTTGAAAATTTAAGAGACTTGTTGGTTCAAGCACAAGAAAGATTGTTACAAGTTGGATTATATATTACAATATTTGCAGAAGAAAAAAAAGAATTAGAAATAAAAACTGCAAAAATTTCAAAAATATTAGAAAGCAGTTTAATAGTTGCTAAACCGCTTATGTTTCAACAAAAAGAAGGATTTTTAACTACGCTACCAATTTTTACTGATTATCTTAAAAATAATTATTATCTAACATCAAGTAGCGCTTCCTCTTTTTTTCCTTTTGTATCTTCAGACTTAGTTGATGAAAATGGCATATTTTTAGGCATTAATTTAGAAAATTCAAGTATGGTTATTTTAGATAGGTGGAAATATGATAACCCCCATATGGTTATTTTAGCAAGATCAGGTTCAGGAAAATCTTATACTGCTAAATTAGAAGTAATGAGAAATTTAATGATGGGGACAGATGTTTTAATATTAGATCCTGAAAATGAATACCAAAGTATATCAGAAATTTACAGTGGAGCATTTGTTCCATTATCTTTAAAGGCTGAAAATAATTTTAACCCATTTGATTTACCGCCTGTTTTAGAAAATGAAAACCCTTTGGATGTTTATAAAGAACATGTAGCTGACTTAATTTCATTTTGCCAACTTATCATAGGAGAAAAATTATCATCTGAACAACTATCTATTTTAGATCAAGCTATTAATCAAACATATTTATCTTTTAATATTTTACCTAATCAAGATTTTTCAGAAGTTGAAAGATTCCCCACTTTAAATGATTTAGAAAAAATACTTGGTGGACTTGTAGGAGGGAGCGAACTAGCAAGCAAATTCTATCCTTTTACTCAAGGAAATTTTTCGGGATTTTTAAACAAACCAACAAATGTTGAACTTAACAGAAGGCTTATAATTTTTGGGCTAAAAGATTTACCAGAAATAATAAGACCCATAGGAATGTTTATTGTCTTAAATTATATTTTAAATAGAGTAAGAAGAGAAATGAAAAAAAGATTGGTTGTTATAGACGAAGCTTGGTGGATAATGAAACAAGAATTTGCCGCAGAGTTTCTTCTTAATGCTGTTAAAAGAGGAAGAAAATATAATTTAGCCTTAACAACTATAACCCAAGATGTAGAAGATTTTATTTCTTCTCCTTTTGGAAGACCAATTATAACTAATTCAGCATTAACTTTCTTAATGAGACAATCTCAAGCAACTATTGAATTATGCGATCAAGTCTTTGTTTTATCAGAGGGAGAAAAACAGTTTTTAACCCAAGCTCAAAGAGGGCAAGGACTTCTTTTTGTTCAAAACAAAAAAATCCCTATTTTTATACTAGCCTCATATGCAGAAGATCAAATTATAAGAACAAGGCCCGAACAATTAATGGCATTAAAAATAGCAAAAGAATCATTTAAAAACAAATGAAAAAAATGCATATATTAAAAATAATTTTACTATTTTTAATTTTTACGAATTTTGCTTTGGCTCAAAATTATTATCCATATATTAGTGTTTTAAAAGTACCAAACAACAAATTAATGATTGGAGTTGAAATATTTGACTTAAAAACTAAATCTTCAAAAAACTTTAATGGATTTGAATATGAAATATCTTTTAATCAAATAAACATAAATCCCAAAAAAGAAATAGGAAAATATTTCTTAACCCCACTAAAAGATTACAAAGATCAATTCTCAATAAATCTTAAAGTTTCAAAACCATTTTCAGATAAACAATATTCATTTAACGATTTAAAAATAAAATTAGACAAACCAAAGGCTAAAATAGTTGTAAAAAATAACAAAGTTTTATCACCTTTAACAAACAAAATTAGCAGTAACAAAACCCTAACGGTTTTAACTAAAGACTTTATTTCAAATAAATTAACATACACCTGGAGATTTAATGGTGCATTTTTATCTAATAACCAAGAAATATTTCTTTATAATTTAAAAAACCAAAGAGGAATTATTTCTGTTACAGTAAACAATCCTTTAACCAAAGAAAGCGCTCAAGACGAAATGCCAATTGAAATTTATTAAATTAAAATGAACATCCTTCCATCCCCATCAAGTTTGCTATCATTTTCTTGTAATGATATAGTCTCTTGTTTTCAGACTATTTATAATATTTTATTTATTATTCTTTTAGGATTAGCTTTTTTATGGTTTTTGTTTG
>Ga0209809_1002832_pt1 | contig 11622 bp, 8 predicted proteins | sample YNPMSTMetaG_FD_186172 | JGI IMG/M metagenome (GOLD analysis project Ga0209809, IMG submission 186172) | Anoxygenic and chlorotrophic microbial mat microbial communities from Yellowstone National Park, USA - YNP MS-T MetaG (SPAdes) (version 2) ... | reverse complement strand
GTCGCCGCCGCCGCCCAGATATGTGGACCAGAGCAAGGCCGAGCCGGAAGCGTTCAGCTTCGCGACAAAACCGTCCTGGCGGCCGCCGGAAGATCCTTGCACCGCGTATGCTGCGGGGAAGTCCGATGAGTAGGTGTCCCCCGCCACCACGGCGTTGCCGCCGCTATCCACCGCTATGGCGTTGGCGCTGTCATGGCTGGCGCCTCCCAAGTAGGTGCTGTAGACGAGCGCGTTGCCCGCCGGACTGAGCTTAGCCACGAACGCATCCCGGCCGCCCCGCAGGCTCCGCTGCCAAGCCCCGCTGGTAACGGGAAAGTTCGTTGAGTAGGTCCAGCCCGTGACATAAGCGTTGCCGCCGCCGTCCACGGCAATGCCGAAGGCCCGGTCGTCGCCGCTTCCGCCCAGATAGGTGCAGTACACGAGGGTGTTTCCGGCCGCGTTGAGCTTGGCAACGAAGGCCTCGACGCCGCCGCCCCGCGCCGGCTGCGCCGCATTGGACAGCGGGAAGTTCGCCGAGTCCGTGTAGCCCGCCACATAGACGTTGCCCGCGCCGTCCAACGCTGCAGCCCGCACCACCTCCATGCCGCTGCCACCGAGCAGGGTGCTGTAGGAAAGGACAGGATCGATGATCAACTCTGCGTTGGGATCATAGGCCGCAATCCAGAAACCAAACTGATTCTCGCCCAGTCTTCGATAGCCGCCCTCAACCGCAGTCCGTACCCCCGCCCGCCATTGATAGATCTGCGGGGCTTCCTCGCGCATCTGCCCCGGACCGTTGCGGACGATCAGCGCTCCGTCCGGCGCGATCCTCACTTCCTCGGCGCCTTCGTAACCCCAGCGGATCTGAGCGGGATCGGCTGCCGGGCGCACGTGAAACTCGGCCTTCAAAGAAGCGCCGGTCAGACGGTAAATCAAATCAATGCCCGGATAGACCTCGCGGTAGACCAACGCCGAGTAGGTGGGCAGTCCGCTCACCCACTGGCTGGGCTCTTCACCCAATAGGTAGTTCACTGTGGCCTGTGTCGGCTCGCCAGCTTCCCACCGCGCCCCAGAGTGGACTCCCTCGAACCGCATTCGCCATCGCCGCTCGCCCGAGACAAAGCGCACCTCGCCTTGGCGGAACTCCGCCTGGTAGCCCGGAGCCCGCAACAGATAGCAAACCCCCGGCGCGGCCTGCCCGCCGTTGGGAATGAAGAATAGGGGCAACGGCATCGGCCTTCCCGTGGGCCGAGGGGCGGCCTGCCCCGGTTCGCTGATGAGAAGACGGAAGGCTCCGGCGGCCATGAGAGCGCACAGTCCGGCCGGGAGCCAGAATCGGCGCAAGTACCGCTTTTTCATGTGGATTCCTCCAGACAGTCGCCGGGCGCTTGGCCCGCGCGTGGTTTCTGCGTTCCTGACTAGATCGAGGAGGGAATTGCAGAAAGAATTGAAGCGTCAGCCTTCCTTGGCGCTCCGGTAATACTTTCCGTAATGGCTGTAGTAATAGTAGCTGTCGCTCAGTTCTTTGTGGACTTCGTTCAAGACCACGCCTACGACCGTGGCCCGCAGCCGCCGCAGGGTGGCGATCACCGACGCCACCGCCTTGCGGCTGGTCTCCCCGGCTCGTGTCACCACCACCACGCCGTCCACCAGCGTGGCCATTTGAAGCGGTTCGGCGAAGCCCAGCAGCGGCGGAGCGTCGAGAATCACCAGATCGTATTCTCCGCTGGCCTCCTCCAGAACTTGCTGCAAACCCCGGCCCACCAGATCCGCCGCCCTCCGTGAAGTGGGCCCCGCCGGGAGGATGTCCAACAGAGGCAACTGGGGCAATTTGGCCACCGCGCCTTGCCACGGCAGGTCCGAAACCAGCACCGTCGACAAGCCCACCGTGGAAGGAACCTCGAAGCGCCGGTGAACGCTCGGCCGCCGCAAGTCTCCGTCGATGAGCAGCGTGCGGTGGCCTTGCGAAGCGTGGGAAACGGCCAGATGCGCGGCGATCGTAGATTTGCCCTCGCCGGGCGAGGCGCTGGTCACCAACAGCGAGCGCAGCCTCCGGTCAAAGTCCGCCAGCAGGATGGAATTGCGCAGCGTGCGGATCGCCTCGTCGTAGCTGGCCACGGCGTGGTCGCCGTTGGAGCCGGCCGGCACCAAAGCCTGGCTGGCGGTGACCGCCGGCGCCGGGCCCAGACGGCCCTTCCAGTTCTTGACCACCGGCAGGCTGCCGACCACCTCCGCCTTCACCATGCGCGTGACCTGCTCGGGGTCGCGGACCGTGTTGTCCAACATGTCGCTCAACACCGCCAGTCCCACCGCCAGCAAGCTTGAAAGCAGGAAGGCCAGCAGCAGGTTCAGTTTCAAATTCGGAAAGACCGGCTTGACCGCCGGCCGCGCCGGGTCCGCAATCCGGATGGAGCTGTTCTGAAAGCTGGCGTTGATGCCGGCTTCCTTGATTTTCCGGACCAGTTCTTCGTATAACGCCTTATCCGCTTCCGCTTCCCGTTTCAAAGCCTGATATTCGAAGGAGCGCGCGTTGAGCGCGTCAAATTCGGCCTTGGTTTCCTGCACCGCTTTTTGCAGCATCGCTTCGCGGCGCACCGCCTGCTGGTATTCGATCTCCACCCGGTTGCGGATGTTCTGGGTGGTCTTGTCCAACTGCGCCTGGACCTCGTTCAACTGCGCCAGCGCCCGGCGGTATTCCGGATGGTTGGCCCCAAAGTGGGTCTTCACCTCCGCGAACCTCTCCTGGGCGGCGTTTAACCGCTCGGTCAGGCCCCGCAAAGATTCGCCCTGGCTGGAGACCTGCGCCGCCTCCAGACTGCCGGCCCGCACTGACTGGTAGGCCGCCTCCTTGCGGACACGGTCCGCCTGAGCATTGGTGAACTCGGTATTCAACTGGAGCAGCCGCGCCGAAAGAATGCTCGTCTTCTCTTCCGGATTGATCACGTTCAACTCGCGCTCAAACTGCGCCAGGGCCGCGCTGGAGCGCTCCATCTTCGCCTTAAGCTCCTCCAGTTGCTTCTCCATGAAGGCCGACAAGCTGGCCGAGGCCTTGTAGCGGATGTGATACGTGTGCTCCAGATACGACTGGGCGATGGCATTGGCCACCTCCGCGGCCAGTTGCGGGTCCTGATTGCGGTAGCTGATCAGCAGCAGGTAGGTGTTGGGAGGCCGCGTCACCTTCAACCGCTTGAGCGCCACGGGCGCATTCTGGCCGCGGGCGTCTTGCGGATCGACCGCTTCCAGCTCGCCAGGCTTTTCCCACAGACGGTACTTGTCCACCACCGGGCGCAACACCGAATCCGACTGAATCAGTTTGATCTGGGTCGCCAGAAACTGATCCGCATCGTTGGTGGCGGTGCGCATCGCCTCCTGTCCGATGACCCCGGTGGGCGTTTGGCGGTCCACGTCCACGGTGGCGATCGACTCGTAGACCGGCGTCAACCGGCTGGAAATCACCAACGTGGCCAACACGCACGCTGCGACAAAGGCCAGAATCCGCCAGCGGTGACGCCTCAGGATCCAGAGGTAATGGGTCAGGGGAATCGCGGCGTCGGCAGGCTCTTCCACCGGAGGATAGGAGAAGGGGACCGGGAAGGCCGCCGGATAAGACCCGCTTGCCACGGGAAGATTGCTGTCCAGTCTTTGCTCTGCCATCTTGTGGAAACCTGCTCTTGTTGCTAACGCCGCCAGATCAAAACGCCGCTGGCGGTCGCCGTGCCGAAGGATGCAATCCGCTCCAGCGCCGTCACCGTCAGGCGGCGGCCGCTGCTGTCCGGAATGTAGAGGATGTCGCTAGGCTGCAAGGGCACGTCCGCGGCCTTGCGGGCCATGATCCGCTTCAATTCGATCTGCATCTCGTGCCGTTCGCCGGTGACCGGATCCGGACGGTAAATGTAGGCCTGCTTGGAGGCAAAGGGCGCCAGCCCCTCGGCCAAGGCCAGCAACTGGAGCACGGTAGCCTCGGTTTCGTTCGGAACCGGGTACGCGCCGGGTTTGCGGACGGTGCCCACCACATAGATCCGGCCCACCTCCGGGACCCGGATCTCTTCGCCTCCGCTCAACCTTAAGTTCACCTCCGGGTTCGCCGAATCGATCAGCGCCTTAACCGGAATCCGCTGCACGACCGGCGAAGGGTTACCTTCTCTGTCCAGCTCCGTGCGGGTCACCAGGATCTCCGGGCCGGCGTCGGGGCTTAGCCCGCCGGCGCGGGTTAAAGCCTCCAGCAAGGTGACCGGGCCGGCGGCCTGGAAGGTCACCGGGTTCCGCACCGCCCCCGCCACACTGATCGGGCGGCTGTGGTACTCAGCCACGGTCACCGTCACCACAGGGTCGACCAGAAGTTGTTCGTTCTGAAGGGCTGCGGCGATGGCGGTTTCCAGTTCCGCCGGCAACAGCGACTCGGCCCGGATCCGCTGCTTGAGCATGGGAAGACGGATCAGGCCGTCCGCGCCCACCCGAACCGTCCGGGTGAATTCCGGCGCGCCGTAAACCGAAACCGCGATCAAGTCATTCGGACCGATCCGTTGCGCCGGCAAATTGGCGCCGGCGATTTCGCCTGTGCTTCCGGCGGGACGCTGTGCGTAAGCCGCAACGGTCAACGCCGCCGCCAGCGACAGCGCCGAGAAACGCCGCATGAGACTTCGAGAGAAAACTCCTTTGCCGGACATTGCACGCACCTCCTCTGCGCCGCCCCGATCGGCTATACCCAAACCCGAACCCCCTGGCCGGCCAAAGGCCTCCTGTTTGCCGGGGCAAGCAGGGGCGACACCACATCGCGGTCCACCTCGGCCGCGACCGAGCGCTGCAACAGCTCCACGCTCACCACCACGCGCCAAGCGTCTTTCAACTGAAGCAGGATGCCTTCCAAACCGCAAAGCGGTCCCGCTTCAATCCGGACCCTTTGACCTACCTGCAAATAAGGCCACGGGCCCACCCGGAGACCCGAAGTGGTCATCTTCCGTACCGCCTCGATCTCCTCATCGGCCACCGCGACCGGTTTGCCCGCAAAGCCGACGACGGAAACCACTGAGGGTGTGGATAGGATCCGGCCCTTGTCCCGAACCGGGAAGCGGCAAAACACGTAGCCCGCAAACAGCGGCAGCTCTAGTTCTTTGATCCGGTCGGACCACCGCCGCCGGCAGCGGTACAGAGGCAGGAAGGTCTCCCATCCTTTCCATTCCAATGCCTGAACCGCCGCGCGCTCGTGGTTGGGCTTCACCGTTAGAGCAAACCACTGCGGAAGAATCTCGTTTGGCTCAAGCACGGGCCCCTCCCAAAGAGTCGCGGATCAGGACTGCCATAGAACTGCCTTGCAGGCGGAGGGACACCCCACCACCTTCCAGGTCGAATTGGGGGAGGCGGCCTTCCACGGGCGTCCACGCACGCGCTTTGACGCCGGAAGGCTGAGGGCTTAAGTGATGTATACGAGATCTCAGCGCAGAAGTCAAGCGATCCTCCTAAGGGACGCGGGGTCGAAACCTCTATGGGCTGATGGTGCCCTGCTGTTTCTCCTTTTTTTGCAACAAAAAGACAGCGGCCCCCGCACCTGCCCCGCCGACCACCACTCCGGCAATCACCGCTTTTTTGGCGCCGGACATGCCGGCCGGGGGCGCGGGCGCCGGGGACGGCGCAGCGCCCGGCTTGGCTGGAGGCGCCGCCGGCGCCGCAGCTACCGGACAACCCCGGGACACCCGCCGCAGGCGCAGCACCTGAATCACTTCCATGGCCCCTTCGATGGGCTTCACGCCGGGCAGCAGGCGAGCGGTGATCTCCACCACATTCCCGACCTCTTGGTCCAGCCGCTCGCCTCGAACCTCCTCCACAACGCCTGTCACCGGATCGGCAAGCACATATCCTCCCGGACGCCGTTCCAAACACCCGGTAATCTCGAAAGGCGGTTCCACGACCGGCTTCTGTTGCGGCTCAAACTCCAGCGCCATGCCCGTGCGCATGCGGGCTACGGTGATTCCGGCGAAGTTCGTCACCCGCAGCACGCCCGAGTCGGCCACTGCCTGAATCCGCCCCCCTCCCACAAGCGCGATCCGGCCCGCCGCCCGGCCGCCTTCGGCCAGGATGCGCAGGCCTCCAGCCTCGAGTACGAACCCTTCCGGGCTTTCCCACTGGCCCGCGCCGCGTTCCAGAATCAGCCGCCGGGCGTAAGCCCGGCCAGCGGAATTCGTATACAGCCACAGCCGGCTCCCGGAGTTCAAGCGCAGCTCCGCGCCCGAATCGCTGCTTTCCACCCGGCTGCCGTCCAACAAGGTGGCATTTCCCGCGACCGGATTGCCGTCCAACTGGAACACCCCTACCCCTTGCAATACACCAACCGGTTCGGCCGCCAGAACGGGGAAACAGAGGGCAAAAAGAAGACACAACGCAAGCGCCGGACGATCCATGAAAACCGTCTCCTAAAACGAGATTGCGCGTGCGTTGGTGTCTGTACTTCTAACATGCCCTTCCGGCTCCTGTCAATTCCCGTCCGGCCTCCATCGCCATCCTTCGGACATAGCTCGCGCTCTGTGAGTCCCAACCGCCCTCACGCCGCTGGTCCGACACCCCGAACGTCTCCGGCTTCCTGCCGGCCTTCTCCGCCGGGATTCTCTGCGGCTCGTCTTGGCGTTTGACTGCAATCCCGAGCCGCACTCCTTCCATCGGAAACTTCCCCGGCACGCTTTAGGGTTTTTGCGGAAATGTCACATCCGCAATCCACTTCCGCGATCCCGCTCGAACGGCCGCCTGCCCGCTCGGCCCTGCTTTTGGAACCTTTCCCGGGCTGCTGCGTATATCTGGCTTGGGAGCGTCGTCCCGGATCCCTCATTGGAAAGGCGATCAACTTATGGCCAGTAATGGGAGAAACAGCAAGAACGGGCGCCGGCGCCGCCGGGTTTTCTGGACGGCGGGCGCCGCGGTGGTACTCGTAGGGGCCTTCTTCGCCCTGCGCGCCAGCCTGCGCCCGAACAACGCCATTGACCCTTCCAAACTCGCTGAGGTCACCCAGGGCAACATCGCGCGTTCCGTGGTCGCCACGGGCAAGATCCAGCCGCGGTCTAAGGTGGAGGTTAAGTCCAAGGCCAGCGGCATCGTCGAGCGCATCCTGGTGGATTACGGGGACTGGGTCAAGCAAGGACAGGTTCTCGTGGAACTGGACAAGGAAGAACTCCGAGCCCGGGTTCGGGAAGCGAGCGCCGCGCTAGCGGCGGCTCAAGCCGCGGAGGAGTCCGCCCTGGCCGCTCACGAACGGAACAAAGTCGACGCGGAAGGGCCGGATCTGCCGTTCCTGCGCGCCAACATGGAGCGCGCCCGCAAGCTCCACGGCGAGGGGCTCATTGCCCGGGCCGTACTCGAAGATGCGGAGAAAGCCTACCAACTGGCGCTAAACAAGCAAGCCTCGGCCCTGCGCAGCGTCGCCGTCACCCGCGCGGAAATCGCCCGCGCAAAGGCTCAGGTGGCCCAGGCCAAGGCCGCCCTGGAGAGAGCCGAGGAGGATCTGCGCAACGCCACCATCGTCAGCCCAATGGACGGGCTGGTGTTGTCCCGCAATGTGGAGGTCGGCGATGCGGTCAGCTCCATCCTCGTGCTGGGTTCTCAGGCCACGCTGGTGATGACGCTGGGCGACATCGGCGACGTTTACGTGCTCGGCAAGGTCGACCAGGCCGACATCGGCAAGGTGTACTTGGGGCAGCACGCCCGCATCGTGGTCGAATCGTTCAAAGACAAGAAGTTTGAAGGCCAGGTGACCAAGATCGCCCCGCTCGGCGTCGAGAAGGATAACGTCACGACGTTCGAGGTCCGCGTCTCCATCAAGAACCCCACCGGCGAGCTCAAGGCCAACATGAGCGCTAACGCGGAGATCATTCTCGAGGAGAAGCAGAACGTGCTGCTGATCCCCGAAGGCGCTGTGATTTATGACCGCCAGCGCAATCCCTCCGTCGAGGTCCCGGATCCAACCGCTGAGAAGGGACGCCGCAAGGTTCCGGTGAAACTCGGCATCTCCGACGGGGTCAAGACCGAGCTGGTGGCCGGCTTGAAGCCGGGCGACAAAGTGATCCTTCAATAGGCCGCGTGCTACCATTTTGGGTCTATGGCCGCAAAACGCGCGCTGATCACCGGCATCACCGGCCAGGACGGCTCCTATCTGGCTGAGTTTCTCTTAGAGAAGGGCTACGAGGTTCACGGCGTTGTCCGCCGCGTGGCCCTGGAAGACCCGGAGCACCGCCTCTCGCGGCTGACCGCGGTTCTGGACCGCATCGTGCTGCACGCCGCCTCGCTGGAAAGCTACGCCAGCCTGCATCAGGTGGTGGAGAAGGTGCGGCCGGATGAGTGCTACCACTTAGCGGCTCAAAGTTTCGTCAGTTACTCGTTCGACGATGAGTTCTCCACGCTGAACGTCAACATCAACGGCACGCACTACCTGCTGGCCGCCATTAAGAACCTGGCGCCCGCCTGCCGCTTTTATTTCGCTGGATCGAGCGAGATGTTTGGCCGCGCCGAGCAGGTGCCCCAGAACGAGCTGACCCGTTTTCACCCCCGCTCGAGCTACGGCATCAGCAAGGTCGCCGGCTATGAGCTGACCCGCAACTACCGCGAAGCATATGGCCTGCACGCCTCAAGCGGGATCCTCTTCAACCATGAATCGCCGCGCCGGGGCTTTGAGTTCGTCACTCGCAAGATCTCCTCCGGCGTCGCCCGCATCCGCGCCGGACGGGCCCGCGAGCTGCGCCTCGGCAATCTGGAGGCCCGGCGCGACTGGGGCCATGCCCGCGAGTACGTCAAAGCCATGTGGATGATGCTCCAGCAGCCCGAGCCGGACGACTATGTCATCGCGACCGGCGAGAACCATTCCGTCCGGGAGTTTGCGGAGCTGGCTTTTTCCATCGCCGGCCTGGACTACCGGGATTACGTCGTCCCCGATCCCGCTTTGCACCGCCCGGCCGAGGTCAATGCGCTGCTGGGGGACTGCTCCAAGGCCAAGGCCAAGCTAGGCTGGGACTACCGCATTCCATTTGAAGAGCTGGTGCGGGAGATGGTGGAGTCCGACTGCCGCCTGCTCGGCGTCCCCTTGTGACTCCCGGCGCCTGCGGCTGCGGATATCACCACTCAAGCGAGCGCCGGAAGATTAGGGATTTTGGGCGCCCTGCGCGCCTCCGCGGCCAGCCCCCAGGCTGCGCTTCAGAGCCTCCGCGATCTGCCGCCCATGGAACCGGCCGTTTTCGATGAAGATCTCGTTGGTGTGCATCCCCGCCACCAGAACCCCCGCCAGATGGATGCCCTTGCGCTCGCTTTCCAGGGTCTCAGGGTCCAGCCGCGGACGTCCCTGTTCGTCCAACCGGATCCCGTGCGCTTCCAGAAACCGGGTATCGGGCCGGTAGCCGGTCATGGCGAGCACGAAGTCGTTCTTCAAGCGGAGCTCGCCTTCGGGGGTCGAAAGCCGGATCCAATCCGGCCCGATTTCCGTGACCCGCGAGCGGAAAAACGCCCGGATCTCGCCGCTGGCGATGCGGTTCTCCAGGTTGGGCTTGATCCAATACTTAACGTGTTCGCCGACGCCGGGCCCGTGATGCACCAGCGTCACCCGCGCCCCGGCCCAGTGCAGCTCCAGCGCCGCGATCGCCGCCGAGTTTTCTCCGCCGATCACCGCCACGTCCTGATCGTAGTAAGGATGGGCTTCCTTGTAATAGTGCGTTACTTTGGGCAGGTCTTCGCCGGGGACATTTAGTAAGTTCGGCACATCGTAGTAACCCATCGCGAGAACGACCTTCCGCGACGCGTACTGCCGCGGCTGGCCGCTGGCGGCCGCCGTGTGAGTCACAAACGAGCCGTCTTCGCCGGTGATCTTTTCGACCAGCTCATACTGGCGGATCTCCAAACCGTAGTAGCCGGCCACGCGCCGGTAGTACTTCAAGGCTTCCAGCCGGGTGGGCTTCTCGCCCAGCGAGGTCATGGGAATCTCGCCGATCTCGAGCAGCTCGGGCGTGGTGAAGAAAACCATGTTGGTGGGGTAGTTATAAATCGAGTTGACGATGCAGCCTTTGTCGATCACCACGGCTTGCAGGCCGCGGCGCTTCAACTCGATCGCGCAAGCCAAACCGGTCGGCCCGGCGCCCACCACCACAACGTCGTATCCGCTCACAGCATCTCCTCGACCTGGGCGTAGACGCTTTCGAGCGCGCTGTCCAGCCGGGCGGCATCCTTCGCGCCGGCCTCGGCCAGATCGGACCGGCCTCCGCCCTTGCCCCCCAGGTTTTGGGCCAGCCATCCGGCCAGCTTTCCGGCGTGCACTTTCGCGGTAAGATCTTTGGTCACGGCGGAGACGATCGCCACGGAGCTGTCCTGCGCCGAGGCCAGCACCACCACCGCGGTCTTCCACTTGTTCCGGAGAGCGTCGGCGAGCGAACGCATCTGCTGGCGGTCCAGGCCGTCCACCCGCCCCGCCAGCACCTTCACGCCCTTCAGCGTGCGCGCCCGAGGTTCCAGCTCGCTCAACTGCGCCTGCGCAGCCTTGGCCTTAAGCACTTCGATCTGGCGCTCGAGGGCCCTCTGCTCGGCCAGCAGCTTCTCCAGATGGTCCGCCAGCTCGGCCTCCGGCGTCTTCAGCAACTGGGACATCCGCCCCAGCGTCTGAACCGCCTGCTGGAACCGCCGCAGAGCGTTTTCGCCGGTGACGGCCTCGATCCGCCGCACGCCGGCTGAGATGCTTCCCTCGGCGGCGATTTTGCAGAGGCCGATGTCGCCGGTGCGGCGCACGTGGGTGCCGCCGCACAGCTCCTTGCTGAAGCCCGGCACGCTGACCACGCGCACCACATCACCGTACTTTTCGCCGAACAGGGCCATGGCGCCGCCGCTCACGGCCTGTTCCAGCTCCATCAGCTCGGTTTGGACCTCGGCGTTGCGCAGGATCTGCTCGTTGATCAGCCGCTCCACCTCTTCCAGTTCGGAGGGATCCATCGCCGCGTAATGCGTGAAGTCGAACCGGAGCCGCGACGGCTCCACGACGCTGCCTGCCTGCTTGACGTGCGGCCCCAGCACCATCCGCAGCGAGGCGTGCAACAGGTGCGTCGCCGTGTGGTTCCGCATCGTAGCCAGCCGCGCGGCGCGGTCCACTTCCGCGCGCACCACCTCTCCCGTTCGGATCCTTTCCACGGCCAGAATCCGGTGGGCCGTCAAACCGGCGATGGCCGGGTAGGTGTTCTCCACCCGAGCCACAAGGCGCCCGGTCTCGGCCGAGTAAAGGTTGCCCTTGTCTCCGACCTGCCCTCCTGCTTCGGCGTAGAAAGGCGTCTCATCCAGGATCAGCTCCGCCCGCTGGCCCGGCTCGACGGCGTCGATCAGCTTTTGGTCCGCTACGAGAGCCACCACGCGGCAGGAGGGGTCTTCCAGCATTTCGTAGCCGACGAATTTGGTGCGCCGCTTCTCGGCCAGATCCTGGTACACCGGAATAATTTGGCCCGCCTGAGCGCCTTTCCAACTCGCTCGCGCGCGCTCCCGCTGGCGCTCCATTTCGCGCTCGAAGCCTGGCCGGTCGATGAGGAGCCCGTACTCCCGCGCCATCTCTTCTTGCTCGTCCAGCGCCAGGCCGAAGGTGTCGTACAGCTTGAACGCCGCCGCGCCGGGCAGGACACCACCCGCGGCGGCGCGGGCCTCGTC
>Ga0209809_1002824_pt1 | contig 11655 bp, 9 predicted proteins | sample YNPMSTMetaG_FD_186172 | JGI IMG/M metagenome (GOLD analysis project Ga0209809, IMG submission 186172) | Anoxygenic and chlorotrophic microbial mat microbial communities from Yellowstone National Park, USA - YNP MS-T MetaG (SPAdes) (version 2) ... | reverse complement strand
CGCGGAGGGCCTGCATGTCGAGCCGGGGCGCGAGCTCCTGGTTGCCGGGGACGCGGCCGGTTTCGCCGCGGCGATCGCCGAGCTCCTGCGCGATCCCGTCCGTGCCGCGGCGCTCGGCGCCGCCGGGCGCGCCTATGTCCGCCGGGCGCACGACTGGGCCGCCACGCTCGCGCCGCTGGATGCGGCGATCAGCGCGCTCCTCGACCGGCCGAGGGGGCCGGCCCGAGGGTGAGGGCGGCCTCGACGCCGAGGGCGCGGGCGAGCTCCTCCACGCGCCGCGCATTGGCCTCCCAGGTGAGCCCGCGCGCCTCGACGGTGGCGCGGGCGGCCGCACCCAGTCGGGCGCGCAGCGGCGGATCCGCGGCGAGCCGGTCGAGCCCCGCGTGGAGCCCCTCGGGCGGCACCAACCAGGCGCTCTCGCCGTGGCGGAGGATCTGGCGGATGTTGGCGCTGTCCGGAGCCAAGATGGCACGGCCGAGGGCCATGTACTCGACGAGCTTGAGGGGTGCAGCGTAGTCGACCACCGCCGGCTGGAGCGCGATGTCGAAGCTGCGGATCACCGCGGCGATCCGCTCGCGCGGCACGATGCCCAAGAACCGCACCCGCTCGCCGAGGCCGAGGTCGGCGGCGCGCCGCTCGAGGTCGGGCCGCGCGGGGCCGTCGCCCGCGACCACGAGCACGGCCTCGGGCCGGGGTGAGCGGGCGAGCCAATCGAGGACCGCGGCGAGCCCGTGCCAGGCCTTCACGAAGCCCACGAAGCCGAGCACGAGGCGACCCTCGAGGCCGAGCGCGCGGCGCGCCTCGGCCTCCGGCGGCGCCGCATCGAGGCGGGCGAGATCGACGCCGTTCGGGGTGACGACGATCCGATCGGCCAGCACGCCGGCCGTGCGCACCCTCCCGGCCAGGACCTCGCTCACCACGAGCACGCGGTCGGCGCGACGCCAGATCGCCCGCTCGACCGCCCGGGCGAGCCACGGCAGGGCGAGGCCGTCGAAGCGGGCCCGCTCCTCGGCCAGAGGGGCGTTGACCTCGAGCAGGAGCGGCACGCGGCCGAGCGCCTTGGCGAGCAGGCCGGCCGGGGTGTGCAGGCTGTAGCGCTCGTAGAGCAAATCGGGGCGCACCCGCCGCGCCGCCGCCGCGAGTCGAAGGCCGGCCAAGAGACCGTAGGCGAGCTCCAAAAGCTCGTAGATCGCAGCCGGCAAGCCGCGCTTCAATCGGTCGACGATCCCGCCCTCCGCGCCGAAAGGCCGGTCCTCGTAGAGCGGCGGGGCGAGCACCCGAACCGCGTGGCCGCGCCGCTCGAGGGCCCGGACCAGCTCCTCGACGTGGACGAGCTGGCCGTCCTTGGAGGCGAGCCGATGGTGGTAGAGGATCCTCAAGGTCGGGCCCTCCGCTTGTCCGCCCACTCGGCGAGAACCGCCTCGAACAGCGCGATCTGCCCCGCCGTGGTCGGCTCCCAACCGAACCGCTCGGCATAGGCGCGGGTGGCGGCGCGCAGCGGCGGTGCCGCGAGCAGATCACGGATCGCCGCGGCCAGGGCCGGCGCGCTGCGCTCGGCGACGAGCCGGCCCGCCTCGGGGGCCGCCACCACTTCGGGCGTGCCCCAAACCGCGGTCGCGACCACCGGGGTGCCGCAGGCCATGGCCTCGAGCAGCACGTTGGCCCAGCCCTCGCGCGAGGAGGCGAGCACCAGGCAGTCGGCGGCGCTGTAGAGGTCCGCCAAGCGCTCGTGGGGGATCTCGCCCAGGAAGCGCACCCGAGCCTCGAGGCGGAGGCGCCGGGCGCGCTCGGCTAGGGCAGCGCGCTCGGGCCCGTCGCCGGCGACCAGCAGCGTGTGGCCCGGAAGTCGGGCGAGCGCGTCGATCACGAGATGCACTCCCTTGCGCTCGACGAGCTGGCCGACGGTGAGCAGCACGGGACCGGCGAGCCCGAGAGCGGCCCTGAGCCTCGTTCGGTCGAGCGGACGGAACAACTCGAGGTCGACACCGTGCGTAGGACCCGCACGCGGCCGGGGTCGGCGCCCAGCTCCTCGAACACCCGGGCCAGCGCCGAGCAGACCGCGACGAGCCCCTGGGCCCGGCCGATCGCCCAGCGGATCCACCGTCGCGGCACGGGCTCGCGAGCGATCTGGTTGAGATCGCTGCCGCGCGCGGTGAGGACGAGGGGCAGGTCGAAGCGCCGGGCGAGGAGGGCGGCGGCCAGACCGTCGGGATAGACGTAGTGGGCGTCGATCAGGTCGATCCGCGCACCGTCGCGCAACGCCCGGGCCAGGCGCGGCGCCAAGGCTCGATGGATCGCCCAGGGCTGGATCGGCACACCGAGCCGGGGCAGGTGCAGGTAGCGAGGGTAGTCGACCCGGATCCCGTGGCGGCGGTCGAGGGCCGGGGTTCGGGCGAGCGGCCGCCAAGCCGGATGCCGGTCGGCTCCCGGCGGGCACCAGGGCAACGGCGCGAGGACCCACGGGACGACCGTGCCGCTCGCGGCGAGCTGACGCAGTCGGTTCTCGACGAACACCCCGAAGGTCGGTCGTGCCCGGCTCGGGTAGAGCCCCGAGACCACGAGCGTTCGCCAAGGCTCGGGAGGTGGCCCGGCCCGGCTCATGCAGGCGGGGCTCCGGCGAGGCCGAGCCGCACCCGCCGTCCGAGCGGGCCGCCCAGCTGGACGAGCAGGGTCCGTTCGGCTCCGGCCGGCCGGCCGGTGAGCCACCAGAGCGCGAACAGCGTCGCCCCGTAGGTCAAAGCGCCGCAGGCCGTGCCGGCGACAAGACGCAGCGCCGGGTCGTCGAGCTGGTCACGCACCCATCCGACGGCCAACGCCATGGCCGCGGTCGCGAGCATCGTCCGCCAGACGGCGCTCGCGAGACGCCCGAACCGAAGCGCGAGAAGCCGGCTCACGATCACGAGCGAGAGCACGAGGTTGACCGCGGCGCAGAGGGTCAGTGCCCAGACCGCGCCCATCAATCCCGAGGTCCGGACCAGCACGAAGAGGAGCGGGACGAGCAACACGAGGTTGAGCGCGAGCAGTGCCGGTTCGATCCGGACGCGGCCCATCGCCAGGAACAAGGGACCGGCGAGGGTCGAGGCGGTGCGCAGGACGGCGAAGAAAACGAGCGCGCCGATCAGCGGCACGGTCTCGAGCCACTTGGCGCCGAGCAGGACGCGCACGAGGGGATCGGCGAGGAGCGCGATCCCGACCGCGGCCGGCAAGGTGACCGCGAGCAGCGCGGCGAGCGACTCGAGATAGCCCTGGGCGAGCCGGGCGGGTTCCTCGGCGATCCGCGCGTAGCCCGGGTAGGCGGCGCGGGCCACGGGCTGGGCGAGCTCGCTGGTCGGCAGATCGGCGATCTCCTGGGCCATGGCGTAGAGGCCCAGCGGCGCCGGTCCGAGGAGCTTGCCGACGACGAGCTGATCGACCCGTTCGCGCAGATAACCGAGCCCGTTGTTGACGAGCACCCATTTCGAGAAGTGGACGAGCTCGCGCCAGCGGGCGAGCGACGGCCTCGGCCGATAGGCCGACATGGTCCAGCTCGCGACGAAGAGGGCCAGATAGCGGGCGACGATCCCCGCGACGAGCGCGCGCCAGTCGCGGAACCAGAAGGCGAGCGGTACGGCGGCGCCGACCTGGGCGAGCCGGCCGTAGAGGTGGAAGCGGAACTCCTTGGCGATCTCGAGGTCGCGGCGGAAGTCGACCGTGCCGATGTTGCCGAATCCCTCGAACAGCACGCAGCCCGCCAGGATCCAGAAGATCGGCTCGAGGCGCGGATCGCCGAAGAACGCGGCGGCCGGCGCGGCCAGCGCCGCGAGCACCAGGGCCAAGGCCGTGCATTTGAGGATGATCAGCGTCCAGGCGGTGTCGTACTCGGGGCGTCCGGCACCGCGATCGCGGATCAGCGCCAGATCGAAGTTGAACTCGCTCGCGATGTCGATCAAAGCCGCCACGGTCGTGGCGAGGGCTACCAGCCCGAAATCCTCGGGCGTGAGCAGACGCGCGAGCACGAGCATGCTCGCCACGCCCAACAGCCGCGAGGCGAAGCGCAGCGCCACCATCCAGGCCGCGCCGGCGGCTACCTTCCGTCCGAGCCCCTGCGCTCCGGTACTCACTCGCGGCCTGCGTGCAACCGCTCGGCTCCTCGTTGCGCGTTGGGAGTTGACCATCCGCGTCAAATGATATCCTTCCCGTCGTGACCGGTGAACCGAGGATATGCCGGTCCGGGTCACTCGGGGCACGGATGCGCATCTTTCGACATCACATCGAACTGAGACTGCTCGCTCTCGGGTTGAGCGAAGCTGCTATTTTGGTCGCTTGTTTTTATCTTGGTTATTTCGCGCGCTACGCCGAGCTGGAGTTTTTCGCCGATGCGTTGTGGGCGCATCTGCCCGCAGCGCTCAACTACGTGGTCGTCATGGTGACGAGCTTTCTCGCCATCGGCCTCTACGAGCGCTCGGCCGTGGGTGACATGGGGGTGGTGACGATCCGGTTGCTCGCCGCGTTCCTCCTCGGCTTCGCCCTGCTGGCGACGACCGTCTACTTCTTCCCCGGCCTCAAGATCTGGCGTTCGGGGTTGGTCATCGCGATTCCCGCGAGCTTCGTCCTGATCTTGCTCGTCCGCCGGTTGTTCCTTTGGCTGGTCGATCGCGAAGCCTTGAGCCGAAAGCTCCTGGTCCTGGGCGATCCGGGGCCGATCGCCGATTTGCGCGCCTGCGAGCGCCGGATCGGGCTCGCGCCGTTCCGCGTGGTCCGGGCGATCACGCTCGATCAGGTGCCCGACCGGGCCAACGACGATTCTTGGCTGCTCGAGGCCTGCCGCGCCGCCGGGGCGGAGGAAATCGTCGTGGCTGCGAGCGACCGCCGCGGACGTCTGCCGATGCAAGCGCTGCTCTGCTGCCGCCTCGCCGGCATTTCGGTCTGCGAGTTTCAAGATTTTTACGAGCGGGAGACCGGCCGGGTCGACCTCGAGCGCTTGCGGCCGGGCTGGTTGGTGTTCCGCGAAGGGTTCCGTCAAGGGAAGCTCGATGCGATCGCGAAGCGAACGTTCGACGTGCTGTTGGCGAGCCTCGGATTGATCGTCACGCTGCCGATCCTCGCGGTTGCCGCGCTCGCCATCAAGCTCGACGACGGCGGGCCGATCCTGTTCCGCCAGGAGCGGGTCGGCCGCAACGGTACACCTTTCGACATTTTCAAACTCCGCAGCATGCGGGTCGACGCGGAACGGGACGGGCCACGGTGGGCGGCTGCCGGCGATCGGCGGGTGACACGGGTCGGGCGGATCTTGAGGCGCACCCGGATCGACGAGCTGCCACAGCTGTCGAACGTGCTGCGGGGCGAGATGAGCTTCGTCGGGCCCCGTCCCAAGCGGCCGGTCTTCGTCCAGCAGATCGTCGAGGCACTCCCCTATTTCGCGGTTCGCCACCAGCTGCGGCCCGGCTTGACCGGATGGGCGCAGCTCAACCATCCGTACGCTGCCAATCTCGAGGACACGCGTGTCAAGCTCGAGTACGACCTTTATTATGTCAAGAATTGGAGCTTCTTTCTCGACCTCGTGATCATTTTACAGACCTTCCGTGTGATCGTCTGGGGCAACGGAGCCCGCTGAACCGCAGATGTTGCAGCCGGAACCGCTGGCGACATGGAGTTCGGCCCTCGCTTCGGTCACTTTCTCGGCGATCTGGCTGCTCGTTCGTCCATCTGAGGTTGTAAGCGCCCGTGCGACGGGCGCGCGTCTCGAATGGGCGCTCTTGGCCACCGCCTCGACCGCCGCGTTCACCGCGCTGGCCGGACTGGCGCCCGGTGCCGCACCCATCGCGCGGCTCGCCGCGCTCCTCGAGCCGCTCGCCTGGACGCTCCTGCTCACCGGTTGGACCGGCCGGGCCGTCGAGCCGTGGGACGCCCTCGGCGCGACCGGCCGGCGCCTGCTCCTGCTCGTGGGCTTCGGCGTTCTCCTGGCGGCGAGCCTGGAGCCCGCCGGTGGCCGATTGCACGCGAGCTTGCGGGCGGCGCTCGCGCTGCTCGGTCTCGCGGCACTCGTGGCCCTGTTGAGACGGCTGGACGACGACGAGTTCTGGAAGCTCAAATATCTGCTGGCGGCCGTTACGGCGCTCCTGTTCCTGCACGTCGCCGCGGCCGTGGGGGCCGTGGGCCCGCCCGACGGACCGGAGCTCGGCCGGGCCTTGCTCACCTTGCTCGCGGCACCGCTCGTGCTGATCTCCCTGCGCCGCGTCGACGAGACGGCGTCCGTGGCGACACGAGGGCGGGCCATGGCGAGTGGTGCGCTGTTGGCTGCACTCGTGACGGTCTACGGTGCGGCGGTCGGCTGGCTTTCCTACGAGGTCCGGGCGACACTCCCTGCCGACGGTGCCGGGCTCGCGCTCGCCGGTGGCCTGGCAGCGGTCCTCGCCTTGGCGCTGGTGCTGGCGTCGGGGAGCGTGCAAGCGCTGCTCCGCCGCTTGTTCGGCCGAATGGTCGGCGCGCGCTTCGACTACGAGCGCGAGTGGCTCCGGTTCATCGAAACGGTGGGCGCGAGCGAGGCCGAGGAAAGCTTGCCCTTGCGGGTGATCCGAGCGGTCGGCGAGGCGGTCGACGCCACGGGCGGCGCGGTTTGGCTGCGGACCGGCCGCGACCGCTTCGAGCTCCAGGCGATCCGCAACCTCGACCGACCATCGGTGTCGCTGGTCGAGGCCCCGGGCCTGGCCGAGTTGCTCGGGCGCATCGACGGGCCGCTCGAGCTCGACCGGCTGGCCGCTGTCCCCGACGCCCCGGCCTGGCCCGACTGGCTGCCGCGGCCACCGCGCGGCTGGCTGGTCCTGCCCTTGGTGCACCGCGGCACGCTTTCCGGGCTCATGGTTCTGGCCGAGCCGCGCGCGGCGCGTCGGCTCGGCGCCGAGGAACGCCGCCTCCTCCGCATCCTGGCCCGCGAAGCGGCATCCTATCTGGCCGAGGACCGGGCCACCCGAGCCCTCGCCGAGGCCCGCCAGTTCACCGACTTCAGCCGCCGCTTCGCTTTCCTCACCCACGACCTCAAGAACCTCGTGGCCGAGCTGGATTTGGCCGCGGCCAATGCTCGCCGCCACATCGACGACCCCGCCTTCCGCGCCGATCTCTCGCGGACCCTCGACGATGCCGTGGCGCGGTTGCGCGAGCTGCTCGAGCGGCTGCGCGGCGACGACCGCGGCGAGCTTCGCGAGGTCGACCTGGTCAGCCTCCTCGCCCGGGCCCGTGGTTCGCGACCGCACCGGCGGCCACGGCTCGCCGCCGCGCCGCCGAGCCTCGTCGCGCGGGTCGACCCCGAGCGGCTCTTGGCAGCGGTACGGCACCTGATCGATAACGGCTTCGAGGCCACCCAGGAGCTGGGGCCGGTGGAGCTGGGCCTGCGCGCCGAGCGAGGGCTGGCGGTGATCGAGGTGCGCGACCGCGGGCCGGGCATCCCGATGGCGGCAGGCGACGCGCCGCCGATCCGCCCGTTCGTCACGACGAAGCCGGAAGGCTTGGGGCTCGGGCTGGTCGCGGCCCGCGACCTCGTCGAGAGCCAGGGTGGCCGGCTCGAGGTCGAGAGCCGGGCCGGCCGCGGCACCACCGCGCGGATCCTCCTGCCGCGCTTCGAGGCGATCGCGTGAGCGGGCCACGCCGCCTGTTGATCGTCGAGGACGACCGGGGCCTGCAACGCCAGCTGCGCTGGCAGCTCGAAGCGTTCGAGCTCTTGCAAGCGGGTGATCGCGCCGAGGCCCTCTCGCTCTTGCGAGCCCGCGCGCCCGCCGTGGTCCTGCTCGACCTGGGGTTGCCGCCGGATCCCGCCGGGGTGTCCGAAGGGTTCCTCGCCCTCGAGCAGATCCTGGCCGAGAGGCCGACGACACGGGTCGTCGTGATGACCGGCCGCGACGGCCGCGAGCATGCGCTGCGGGCGATCGCCGCGGGCGCCCTCGACTTCCACGCCAAGCCGGTCGACGTCGAGATGCTCCACCTCGTGCTCGAGCGAGCGTTCTTCGTGAGCGCGCTCGAGGCCGAAGCGCGCGCCGCCGAAGGGGCCGGCCACCGCCCGGCGCTACCCGGGGTGATCGGCGCGAGCCCGACGCTGCTCGCCGCCTGTCGGATGATCGAGCGGGTGGCGCCGGCCGAGGCGAGCGTGCTGATCACCGGCGAGAGCGGCACCGGCAAGGAAGTGATGGCTCATGCCCTGCACCAGCTGTCCCGCCGACGGGGCGGCCGGTTCGTGGTGATCAACTGCGCCGCGATCCCGCCGAGCCTGCTCGAGGCCGAGCTGTTCGGCTTCGAGCGTGGTGCCTTCACGGGTGCCTTGAAGCAGACGCCCGGCCGACTTGAGCTCGCCCATGGAGGCACCCTCTTCCTCGACGAGATCGGCGACTTGCCGGTCGAGTTGCAGGCCAAGCTCCTCCGCTTCGTGCAGGAGCGGGTGATCGAGCGGCTCGGTGGGCGCGAGGAGATCCGTCTCGACCTGCGGATCGTCTGCGCGACCCACCGCGATCTGCGACGGGCGATGCTCGACGGACGGTTCCGTGAGGACCTCTATTACCGGCTCGCCGAGATCGAGGTCGCACTCCCGCCGCTGCGCGACCGCCCGGGCGATGCCGTGTTGATCGCCCGCCACCTGCTCGAGACCTACGCGCGCGAGCAGGGCCGGCAGGTGGTCGGGCTCGGCGCCGATGCGGTGCGGGCGATCGAGCGGTATCCTTGGCCCGGCAACGTCCGCGAGCTGCAGAACAGGCTCAAGCGCGCGGTGCTGCTCGCCGAGGGTCGGCGGATCGGCGCTGCCGACCTCGACCTCCCCGCGAGCGAAGACGAGGACGCACCCCTCGAGTTGCGCCGGGTGCGCGAGCGAGCCGAGCGGGAGGCGCTCCTGCGCGCGCTGGCCCGCACCGGAGGCAACATCTCGCAGGCCGCGGCGCTGCTCGGCATCAGCCGGCCGACCCTGTACGATCTCTTGCGGCAGCATCGTCTGCGCGACTAGCCGGCTGTGCTTCGAGCCCGTCGAGCACGGCCTCGGCCGTGGTCGGCACGCCCCCGAGCTCGCCGAGGACGAGGTCGAGAACGCCCTCGAGCCGATCCAGGAGGGCACTGCAAGCGGCCGCGTCGGGCGCGTACGGCGTGTTGCCGGGCGCGAGCGAAGGGCTGTGCAGCGACAGGCACAAAAGGCGGTGGCCACGGGCTAAGAGCGCCCGCGCGAGGCGCGCCTGCTCGGCGAGCGTGAAGCCCTCGGGCGTCAGCGTGACCCGTTCGAGGAGCCCGGTGCGGGCGAGCGCGCCGCCCACCCGCAGCCGGGCGAGCCGCGGTCGGTCGAGGAGCCGCGCCGCGCCCGGCAAGCCGGCCAAGCGGCCGACATGGCCGCAACTCATCGGCAGCTCGAGCAGCCTCAGGCCGGGGCCGAAGAGGAACGGGCGGTCCGGCATGGTCCGGTAGTCGGGGCCGCCGTCGCCGCGCAGGTCGCGTCGAGGATAGCCCGAAAGGTCGATCCGATAGCCCAGCCGGTCGAGGGTCCCGGCCGTGGCCGGACCGAGCCCGTAGCGGCCGGCTTTGTAGACCCGTGGTCGCCGGCCCAACGCCTCGCCGATCCGCTCACCCAGTGCTGCGAGCTTGGCCGCCTCGAGCCCCGGGGCGAGGTTGCCGGCATAGGAGGTCGCGCTGCCGAGCGGTTCCTCGAAAGGCGGGGTGACCCAGGGGTGCAGATGGGCGCCGACCGCGATGGTCCGGCTGGCCAGGAGCTCGCCCAAGATCGCCCGGCCGTCGGCCGAGGCGACGACCGGCCAAGTGACGACACAGGTGGGCACGACGCGCCACCGCTCCAGCCGGCGGATCAGGAGGGGCAGCGCCCGCAATGCCCGCAGGTCGTGCCCCTCGCGGCGGAACGGGCCCGACCAATCGAACGATTCCTCGGTGTCGACCACGAGATGCAGCCGGAGCGGCGCGTCCGCCGGCCAGCAGACCGGCGCGACCGCCCCGAAGATGGCGTCGGCGGCCCAGCTCACGGCCCGTCGGCCGGGGGCGGCGGCGGCCAGCCGCCCTCGAGCAGGATCCGCCAAGCCTCGACCATCCGCGCTTCGTCGTAGACCGCCCGGGCCCGCGCCCGGTTGGCCTCACCGATCCGCCGACGCAACCCCGTCTCGGCGGCCAGCCGAGCGAGGGCCGCGGCGAGTCCGGCCTCGTCGGCCGGTGGCAGGATGAAGGGCCGGTTCTCGGCCGCGACCATCGCCGGCACGTCGCCGACCGCGGTCGCGACCACCGGCAGCCCCGCGGCCATCGCCTCGAGCAGCGCCAGAGGCATTTGCTCGGTGTCGGAGCCGAGCAGGAAAAGGTCGGCCGAGGCCAGCAGCTCCGGGACGTCGCGCCGGGCGCCGAGCAGGAGCACGCGATCGCCGAGCGGTGCAGCCAAGGCCTCGACCTTCGGCCGCTCCGGTCCGTCGCCGACCAGCACGAGGCGGACCGCTGCCTCCTCGGGGAGGGCGGCGAGCAGACGGACGAGGCGGGCCGGGTTCTTCTCGGCCCTGAGCCCACCGACCGCGACCGCCACCACCTCCCGAGGGTCCCGGCGCAGGTTCGCGACCGGCGGCCCGGCGGCCGTGTAACGGTCCACGGCGATCCCGTTCGGCACGCGCGCGAGCCGACCGGCCGGCACCTTCCAGAGGGTTCGGGCGACCCGCTCGAGGGTCCGCGAGACGACGACCAGGCGGATCGGCCCACCGAGCACCCAGCGCCGGGTCCGGACCCGGCGGGCGAGCTGCCGCTCGCCCGTCTCCTCGGGCCCGAATCCCTCTTCGACGTGGATCTGCGGGCAGAGCGGCAGAAGCCGGTTGGCGATGGCCCAATCGATCGACCCCCAATTGACGGTGACCAGGACATCGGGCCGCTCGGCGGCGATCGTCCGGCGCAGCCGCAGGAGGTCACCGAGGCTCGGCAGGCCGCGCCGTGGACGCGGGACCTCGAGCAGCCGGACACGGGTGGGGTCGCACCGGTCGATCGCCCCGACGACCCCGTCGACCGCCACGACCGTGTGCTCGAAGCGGGGGCCTAGCCGCTCGACGAGGCGGGCGAAACGGATCTGCGGCCCGCCCGCCGCGAAGGTGGCGAACACGTGCAGGATCCGACGCGTCGGCTCACTCGGGGTCGGGGGCATGGACCTGGATCGCCCGGGCGCGGAACACCGCCGGGTCGGTGACCGGCCGCCAACCGAGATCGCGTTCGGCATCGCTCGTGTCGAAGCGGGCGAGGAGCCCGCGCGAGCGCAGGTCGCGCAGCGAAGGGAGCGGCGCGCGCCGCCCGCCCGCTCGCTTGATCGCCCATTTGCCGAGCTCGACGAGCTGCTGGCGCCAGATCGGCTGCGGGTGGAAGACGAAAGGCCGGCCCAGGGCGGCGGCCAGCTCCGCCAGATATTCGCGCGCGCTCCACCGGACGCCGCCCACGAGATTGTAGGCGCGGCCGGCGATCCCGGGGGTGTCGAGGGCGCGCACGATCGCCTCGGCCACGTCTTCGACCAGCACGAAGGGCACGGGATTGTCTCCCCGGTTCCAGCCGAGGCAGTGCTGGGGGCGGTTGAAGGTGCCGAGACCGGGGTGGAGGGGCCCGGTGCCCGCCCCCACGACCAGCCCGGGCCGGAGGATCACGAGCTCCGGCGCGCCGGCAGCGGCGAGCTCGGCGAGCCGCAGCTCGGCC
>Ga0209809_1002823_pt1 | contig 11658 bp, 5 predicted proteins | sample YNPMSTMetaG_FD_186172 | JGI IMG/M metagenome (GOLD analysis project Ga0209809, IMG submission 186172) | Anoxygenic and chlorotrophic microbial mat microbial communities from Yellowstone National Park, USA - YNP MS-T MetaG (SPAdes) (version 2) ... | reverse complement strand
CACCCGCCAGTAGGGATACCAGACATCATGCGTCTGTCCATCGCCCATCACCGTGGGCACGGAGAGCGTAATCTCTTGTTCGTTCAGTTCAAGTGTTATGCGGCGTTCCCTGGGCCAATTTTGGTCTGTGCAGTTGGGCGGTTCTACGTTTTTGACTTTGCACATCACCTCTATGGCCGGGCGTTGGAGCATGCGGCGGCCAGCATCCAGTGCGGCGGCGAGCGGGATGCGTCGCCCGAAATACACCACGCCCAGGGTCAGCGGCAGGCGATTGCGCACCTTGCCCATCTCGCGTTCGTACTTCTCTTGGATCGCCTTCACCACCTCCAGGGCCTTGTCGGCGGGGACGAGGGCCATGAAGGTGCGGGGTTCGGCCAGGATGGGGATGGCGGGAACATAACGGTCTGGGAGTTCCCTGACATCCTGGATCGTGATGGTCCCCCACACCTTGTTTTTGGCGCCATAGCCAACCGGCTCTTCCAGGGTCAATTTTGCTCCTTTCTGCGCCTCCAGTATAGTTCTTACAGGTTGCCCCAGTTGCTCCGGCTTGGCCAGATAGTCCAGGTTGTCGCAGGTGATGAAGCGCTTGTTATTGTCATCCCAGACAACACTTAAGTGGATACCATTCACAACCAGTTCGTAAGTATGGAACGGCCCCAGGTTGAGGTGGTTGCCGTTCTCGGGGATAATCTCCAGGCGTGGTCCTTGCGATTTCAGCACTGTACCAACCAGGGATTGGGCCATCTTGCGTTCTGGCTCGGTTGGCAGCACCTCCTGCCAGAAAGTGCGGGTGGTTTCCCAGACGCGGCGGAGGCGGGCGAAGGAGGGGGATTGACGTAGAATTGCCAGAGCAAACAATTCCGGCTCTTTTGTATTTCTGTTCAAATCTGTATCGCTTACGAAGAGATCGTAGATGTAGACAAATCTTGTGAAGCCTCCACGCGCGTTTTTTAGTATGAGGTTATCCAGCAATGGTGCCCACTTACCCAAAGTCTGATTGATTTTTGGGGGTGAAAGAGCATCTTGAATCTCTTTAAGTAGATCCGAATAGCTGAATTGGTATTTCTTATTTCGCTCTCTGTCATTGAGCTCTCGCTGGGAAGGATCAAACATTAATACACTGTTGAGTGCAGAACCTTTGAGCCAGGTTTCCAGGCCGAAGCGTCCCACAATCAATGCCAACCGACCGTGCTCGTTGGCAACTTCATCAGTCCAGATGGTTGTGGTGAGATCAGTGTTCCACTCTTTTGAACGATCAGTACGACGCTGTTCACACGTATCGCAGACCTTGCGTTCCAGGGCTTTTTCGGTCGGGCCTTGTGACCGCAAGCCACATACTGGACACAAGTCTCTTCCATAAAAAATATCACGCCACCACTCCTTAACTTGAGATAATTGTGGCGTTGGATGTGGCAACTCAGCTGTGACCATCTCTCCGAAACACAAGGTGTTTCGGGTGCGATGGCTCATGGTAATGGTACCAGTGGCCTCTCCCGATAGAGCCTGGGCAACCAATTGCTGCAGGTAAATCTCCAACGTTTGGCCATTGACCAGTGCTCTAAGCAAGTCTGTTACATCGGGTACAATAAACACACTTCCGTCTTCGTCCCGATAGATTTCATTTCCCAAAGGGTAAATTTCTTCCAAGAAAACCTGAACCTCGTCCAGTGCGGATCGGATCAGGGCTTTCCGGGAAAGTAGATCGGGAATACGGCTTACCTGTCCCCAAAATGCAGATCCATTGATCCCTATGCGCAATAGCCGCCAGTGATATTTTTGAGCCACATTTTGCTGGTAGGGGTCTTGCCAACCAACCAGCAAGTTCTGGGCCAGAGCAGCCTTGAAGAAAGCCACGCTGGCCGCAGTCTGGTCAAACAGCGTTACATCATTCAAGGGACGACGTGTCTCGGCAACAGTAGTGCGGAAATCCTGCTCCAACCGTTGAATGAAGCGTGGACGGAAATTTCTCCAGAATTTCTTGGAGAAAGCTTCCTCTTCCGAGGAGGAACTCAGATTCCGTAACTTTGCTGGTAGGTCTTGTAACTGATGTAACTGATCTTGCAAGAAATTGTAGAGAGCCTGGCGCTTGTTCTGGAGTTCATGCAGGTCCACTCTGGTCTCTTGCCCAAGAGCTGTAGCAAGATAAACGACTCCGATCTGTTCAGGAGCGAATCGGTTGAGGACCCCTTTCTCAATGCCTGAACCGCGTCCGTGAGCGTCCTGCAGCAGTCGCTGTAAACCCGTTGGCGGTTGGGGATTCCTATGTTTTTTGGCCAGATCAAATATACTGAGACTGTTAGCCTGTAATTCTTTTATTCCCAATCCGTTCCAAATCGGTCCTGTCCACGGGGTGCGCAACAGGTGATCCAGATTCGGATAGGTTGTTGGTAAGTCGGGAGGGATTTGTATATCTAAATCTTGGTTGCCATTCAGAAAATCCTCGTGGAACTTGCCCAGCATGTGCAGCCACGCTGCCACTTCCGCCAGGAGCAGGGCGTCGCGATGTTGCCTGAGGACGTCCAGATTCACGGTCATCGGGTACCTCCTTGCAGTTGCTGCGCGATCCGGGCCGAGATGCCCACCAGTTCGGTGAAGGAGCGGAATGTCCAGGTCGGCCAGGGCTGAGTGGAGGTGGGGGCCTGACGGCCGGGGAACCGGCCGGTGAGCAACCCGTTGGTTACCGTTTCCTCCGCCACCCCATACCCGCTGGTGCGCTTGGCGGAAAAGCCGTAAGTGAGGAACATTTCTTTCAACCCCTCGGCGACCAGTTGCAGGTCGGCCAGCGCCTGGTTTTGGATTTCGTTTTCGTCCTTGCCGATCAGGTCAAAGGGGACGTAGAGGAGGGAGAAGGTGCCTTTTGCACCCACTGGCACACATTCGAGATAAATCGGGTGTGTGCCGGCTCTGGTCTTGCGCGAGTGCGGGTTGATGACTTCCACATCAATCAGATTGAAGAACGTCGGGTAGAACATCAGCCGTCCACTGTGGTGGGGCATCTCGGCTTTCTCGTCAAGGTGAAAATACTCGCGTATCTTTTGTACGTAAAGTTTTCGCGCTGCGCTCCCACCCAAGTTATCCAGGTAGGCGGCAAAGTCTTTCGTCTGCCCCGGCTCTTCGCCTTTCTCATCGCCAAAGAGCAAGGTCTGGGCAAAGCGTTCCTGGGCGAACTGCTCAGCAGGTTGGTCCTTTTTCAGCGTCAGGCGGGTGTGCATAACGGTCCAGCGCAGCAGTCCTTTCCAACTGGAAGCAGACATCATCGGCACTTTGAAGACCTTGTCCTTGCGCACTGGATTGACGCTCTCGGCCACGTAGAAAGGGTCATCGTCTTTGCTCATCCAGGGTTTGGCAAGGGTGAAGGTGAATTGCAGAAACCAGGAGCCGGGAGGGAGGGCCTGTAAATCGGGCGCGGCGGATATCAGGTGCAAACTCTGTAACTGAGCAAGCGCAGGTCGGATGAGTTCTTTGGCATAAGGGGTATCTTCAGGTTTGGCTGCGTGAACCAGACTTTTATAACCGCCACCCCGCTTGCGGTCACCACTGACAGCGTAGTCTTTTGTGCTCTCTTTCCGCGCCGCAATACCGGCCAACAGGCGGATGCGCTCAAAGACATCAGGAATTGCTATGCCGCGATGATTGTCGTTGACAATGGCATCAACGTCTTTGTGTGTTTCGCCGCCAAGTTCGACATACAGGTCATAACTCATGCAGCACCTCCTAACAGTGCTTGTAAATAGGCACGGCCGTCGGTTTGATCGTGGGGCAGGGCGTACCAATTTTTCAGGGCGGGCTTAACCTTGGTGTTTCCAAACACGTATTGCCAGAGCGCATCTCCTGAAAGTTCGACTTTCAGTTTCTCAAGGAATTCATCTCGCTTCTCGATTTCTCCCGCGCATGGCAGCCAGCCCCAGATACGGAATTCCCATTTTGGGCTACTGTCAAGACGATAAGCATAAGATACGAGAATTTTTGAGCCGATTGCAGAGCGAGCGTCACCAAAGATATATTGCTCTTGATCTCGATTTAAACCGTGCTTCCAAATATAGCGTAACCAATTCCGAATAGCCGGTGCAAGAGGAAGAATGCCATAGCGAATCATTTGCTGAAGTTCTTTTTCCCTCTTTCGTAGAGGTGGCGGGGGTGAGCCATCATCAAGTTTCCCGCTTGCAGCCTGCTGGATACCGTAAATATTCTGCCACCAATTCTCGCTATCCGTCGGTTCCTTAAACTGGAACCTGGCAAAGAAGAGGTCACGAAAGTCAGGCAACGACCGATCACGTTGTGGTGAAGAGGCGGGGAAAGCATCCAACCAGGTGAGCGCAGGTTGAATGTTCTGCGCCTGAATGACTCCATAGCCATTGGAGCCTTTTGGTCCGAGACTGGCATGGCGGCTGATCAGTGCCAGGATGGTGTAGATAGGACTCAGGTCAACAGGGCGTAAAGGAATGAGTTCAAATTCTGTTTCGCCAATCCGACTTTCACTGAACACAAACCAGCCGCCAGCCCGTGGTCCTTTACTGGTTTGGCGGACTCTTCCGCTGGGAATGAGAAAATTTTGCCCGTCAAACAGTTTCTCTCCATCGGAAACCTTTAGCCGAAACTTGCGCGCCCAGCCTGTGCAGCCGAACAACTGACAGGCATCACATACCCCTGCATCCCGCAGTCGCTGGCGCTCGTCATCGGCCCTTGACCGGCGATACCTCTCCTCGTCAAAGGTGCAACCATGTTCTGTCGGATCACACGCATACCCTCCCAGCCCGCGCACGATGGTCTCATACCACCAGCGCAGCGAGCCGATGAATCCCGTCTCGTGCAGGCGGTCACAGGTCTGATCCACGCCGCCGGTCCAGATCGGCGTCAGCGTCTTCAGGGTGATCCGCAGTTTGTCCATTTCTTTCCCTCCGTTCAGCACCCATATGTGTCCGGCCCATCCCGTCCGTCAGCCCGGTGGCAATGGATGGACTGTTCGGCCATCGGACACGATGCCGGTGATACCGATGCGCTTGCTGCAATAGGTGATTCCACCACCGGGGCGCAGAGGACACAGAGGCTACGCCAATGCAAAACTCTGCGCCCTCGGCGTCTCTGGGGTGAGTCGTTGGGGTTGAGCAGTCCTTAATATAACATATCAGAGTTTATCCTGCAAACGAAGCCGACCGGGTGGGTGTGTCCCAGAATCGTCGGGAGCCCGGTGGGCCAGGCCGTAAACGGCCTGGCTGAGGTGGCCCAGGGCGCTGGAAGCGCCCTTTCCCTTCGGTAGCCCTTCGGGAACCCGGGTTGCCAGGGGGAGAGGGGCGCTCTCGCGCCTCATCTTCGCCGGAGCCGGGCCGTTGACGGCCCGGCGAAAAGGCCAGCGGCCCAGCCCGACAAAACGGGGACACACCCCGACCGGGTGTTCAGGTCGCGCAGGCCCCAATTACCTGGATACCGACTCCGATGGCGATGGTGCAAACGAAGCCGACTGGGTGTTCAGGTCGCGCAGGAATCCGGCCAGCCGCGCTTCGTCCTGGTTGAGCGCCCGCACGTCCTGGAGGATGGCTTCCAGTCCCTCGCCGGTGACCAGCGTGAGCCGGCCGGCCAGCCCCGAGGTCAGCCGATCCAGAACGGCCGGGGCATGTTCCCGAAGTTCATCCAGCGTAAGGGGGTCCGCCGCCAGGTCTTTGCCGGAGTCCACCAGGGCATCGTAGAGCGCCTGGGTGAACTCCAGATTGGCGAAGAGTTCCACGTCGGAGAAGGCAATCGCCAGGATGTGGTTGCGGACAAAACCCTGGCGGCTGCCCTCCTTGCCGTAGCGGGTGGTGCGCAGGATGTTGCCCAGGACGTAGACGAACTCGTCGGCGGTCAGGTCCACGGTGGTCTCCACAGCCGGGAGAAAGACGCCCGGCGTGGTGTAGTCGTATTCGGTGATGGTGCCGGAGGTGTGGGCGGCCTCGTCAATGACGTTGAACTTGACCTGCTTCTGGATGATCTCGTAGGGGCGGATGGTGAAGCAGGTATCGGTCATCAGGCGCGCCCGCCGCGCCCCCTCGCCCCTCACGGCGGCGTAGCCGTAGATCAGGCAGTCGGGGCAATGGGTGCAGAGGCCCTCGGTCAGGTAGCAGTCGTCGTAGTGGTTTTTCTCCCGAAGGGCCTCGTCGCCGTAGAGGACACTGCCGTCCTTGATGGCATAGGGGAAAACACCGTACTGCCGCAGTAGAGCCTTGCCGGTCCGCCGCTCCGGGGCCACCTGCTTGCGCTTGAACATGACCAGGCGGGTGATCGGTTCGGGGTGGGTCAGGCCGGCCGGGACCTGCTCCACGTCCTGCTGCTCGCCCCCCTCGGTGGTGAAGATGGCGTAGGACTTGGTCTCGCGCAGCAGGATGATGCTGGCGTAGCGGTTGGTGGGGGTGCGGGGGATGACGGGGATGAAGTAGTGCTGATACGGTTCCAGAGTTTTGAGTGTCATTTTGCGCCTCCTACTGCTGTTCTGTCTGCGATGCCGCCTCTTCGGCACGGGCGGCTTTCTGCTGTTGATACTCACTCCACAGGCGGGAGAGGTTGCGGTCGGTATAGTAGTAAATCCCATCGGCCAGTTGGTTCTCCAGCCGCAGGAAGCGGGCAAAACTACCCTCGGCCCGGCCCAGGTAGAGGTCGTCCACCAGGATGTCCACGAACTCCCTCACCAGCCGGCCCAGTTCCTCTCCCCAGGCGCGCACATAGATCTCCCCCCGGCGGCTTCCCTGGCGGCGCTCCAGCCCTTTCAGGAGCGTGCCAGCCGTCAGGTGCTTCAGTTCGGCGATGCTTTGCTCCGAGGGCCGTTGCCCGCCCAAGGCCGCCTCCCGCATCTCCGGGATCACCTGCTGCGCTTTGCGCATGGCCGAGACCGCCTCGCGGAAGACCAGTTCATACCGCCGCGCCTTGCCCCGCCCTGTCGTGGAGGAAGGCAGGGCAATCTCCAACGATTTCTTTGCGATTTTTTCTACTAAATTCATCAGTTCACCTCCCTGGATTTGCAGAAGAGCATCGCAGGCGATGTCCAATGGGGGGGCCGGAGAGCGTCCATCGTTCTCACGGCCATATTCTTTATAGAAGTAAGCACCAGCCAGCGGATCCACGTTCAAGCGCTCCAGCCGAAGGGCAATATCCTTGTCGTTGCCGGGCTGGAGGCTGGTGGTAACCGTCCACAGCGCCGCGCTCAGGTCCAGCACCCGTTCCAGACCGCTGCGCTCTCCCTGTTCTCGCCCGTATAGGCTGACGGTGTCGCCCCGTCCGCCCAGGAGGGCGCGCAGCGCCGGCGGCGGGCCGTCCAGGGTGATGGTCGCCTTCAGTTCGGCCGGGTCGGCTACCGGCAGGTAGGGCCGCTCGGTGACGTACACCTTGCAGCCGGTCAGTCCGGTGATGATGGCAGCGGCGAAGAGCGCCTTGGCCCAGGCCTCGGTGCGGGTGGCGATGCGGGTAGTATCGGTCTCTTGCCTACGCGCGGCCTTCTCCCAGGAGATGAGATAATAGTGCGGCTGGCCCTGGATGCGCCCCAGCGAGACCCGTTCCCCTACGAACCCCCTTCCGCCCCAGCCGGCGATTTTGTCCGCTTCCCGCTTCAGCACATCCTGCAACTTATCCAGCCATTCCGGATCCAGCGTGCGCCGCTCCAACCAGTAGTGGGGCAGTCCCCAATCCCGGCCATCATCGCGCACCGGCAGGCTGGTCACGCGATGAAAGGGCCTGAGGAGCGGCTCAAACAGGCGCAGGTGCTCCGGCGTGAAGGAGTAGGTGGGCAGGACGTAGAAGTAGATGCGGCGGGAGTTGTTGTAATGGGCTCTTGAGGGCAGGCCAATCCCCGCTCTCTTGCGCAGGATGGCCTCCAGTTGACAGACGGGACACCATAAGCGATTCCCCTGTGGCGCTTCGGGAGCAGGCAGTACCCGGTTGGAAAAGACGCGGCCAAAGTCATCCAGGATGCCGGTGCGTATTTCCTGAGTGAACTCGCTCCGGCGGTTGCAGAGGGAACAGACCTGGCCGGAATGCCCCTTACGCTTGGGCACGGCGTAACTGGCCAGTCCATCGTCCTCCAGATGGGTGGCCGAGCCACAGGAAAGGTACAGGTTTTCCCGCAGGTAGGCCTCCAGATCCTGCCGCAGGCCCAGGGCGGCCACGATAGCCTGCCGGCCAGCCTGGGTATCTATCTGCTCCATCGCAGTCAGCACCTTCTGATGGAGCCGATCCAGCACCTGCTCCGGTGGTAGCGCCTCCGCTGGCCGGTCGGAAAAGTCCGGCCCCCGCAGGAAGTGATAGGCGATGATCAGGACGTATTTGCCGATGCCGCCTCGGGCCCAGATGTCGGCCTCCCGGCGCAGGTTGTCGGCGTAGGGCTGGGGGACTGAGAAGGTCCGCAGAAGCCACTCTACCCGGTTTTCTGCGGGGTTCAGGTCGCGCACCAGCGTGTCCACATAGCGCAGGTAGCGATTCACCTGGTACCAGAGTTTGTTGAATGTCTCATGTTCTTTTGGGTCCAGCAGGCGGATGCCCTGGCGTTCTTCCAATGTCTCCCGCCAGCCCGCCGGCAGGTCCTGGCGCTTTTCAACCAGGCCCTCTATTTCGCTGATGGCGATGTTGGGATTGGGTTTGGCGGCCAATGTATCTTCGTAGACAACCTGCAGCAAGTCCTCCACCGGGGCAAACGCATAGACATATCGCTCAAAGTCAAACTTTTGATTGCGCAGCCCGTCGCGGATGGCGCCATAGATCTCCCCGGCGTCGCCGCTCTGGGTCAGCAACTGAAGCACCTGGCCGGCGACGGCGGGGACCAGGTCGCCAGCGGCATCCGGGTCGGCCCTGGCCGGCCCCAGGTAGAGCGTGCCAGTGGCGAAGAAGAGGAGTGGGAAAAAGCCCAGCCGGTCCGCCAGGTACCGGGCGACGGCCTGGTGGATGGCGTTAGTCAGCACTCCGCGCACGTCCCTGATCTCGTGGTAGTAGAGTGCATATTTTCCGGGCGGGCTTTGGGGCGCGAAGGCCGGTCCCAGGTCGGTCAGGTAGCCCTGGAGCGAGGCCGGGGCTTCCTCCGGCGTCTGGGCCGAGGCCAGCGTGTCGGCAATGCGCACCAGTGTCCACAGGTGATGGGCTTTCGGGTTCCCGCTGAGCAACTGATCGCCGTGTTTGGCACTCCGTTTGTGGACGTTGGCCGCACGCAGCAGGTGATCGTCCACCCGGGCAAAACCCTCCAGGCCCAGCCGCTGGTACTCTTCCCGCACTCGTTCCAGCGGGATGCTGAAGGAGGATTCCCCCAGCAATACTACCTCGCGGTCTTTGTGGACTTCATGCACGGTGTAGGCGGCGATGCCCTGGCGCAACGTCTCAGAGTCCAGCCAGACCGGGCAGGCGTTCTGCGCGATCAGGAAGCGGGTCAGTTGCATCAGGCCAAAGACGCCGTTCACGATGTGGGCAAAGTGAGATTGCTCCGGCAGATGCGGGTATTCCGGTCCGCCTTTGACCAGAATCAGGTGATACCGGCGCTCCAGCATCCGTGGGATCACGGTTTCCAGATAAGTGGAGAGAATTTGTTCCAGATCATTTTCGGTCATAGTTTGCATATTCACCCCCTGATCCGGGTTCTGATATTTCCATTGTATCATATTTGCACCCCCACAACGGTGGGGGTATTATGGGCCGAGGCCGTATAACCGGGCCATGTCTGCCACCACCCGCTGCATTTCGGCCTGGAGTTCCGGGCCGCCCAGGACCCGGCAGCCCGCGCCGTATTGCAGCAGCCGCTGGACGGCCCAGAAGAGGTTGTGGGTCTCCCCGCGCACCAGGGCGCTTCCGTCCTCCCGATGCTCCACCTCCCGCACGGTCATCTCTGGATGGCGCGTCACCCCCAGCCGGGCGATGGGCGGCGCCAGTTCATAGACCACCTCATACGCCCGACCGCGCGGCAGGACGGTAGGTACTATGTCGGGCAGGACGCGCAGGCTCCGAATCCGCCCCAGCCGGTAGTACGTGTACTCCTGGAATTCTGTTACCCCCTCAGGGCCGGAGATGTCCCGGCACCAGCCGTAGAGATAGTGGTGGCCCCGACCGGGGTCAAAGTAGACCCGGACCGGTGCCACCCGATGCCGTCGGGGGACACCGTCTTCGTACTTGGGGGAAAGATACTCCAGTTCCACCCAGCGCCGTTCCGCCACAGCCCGCTCCAGCCGAAACATCAGGGTCGGCGAAATCTCGTCCTGGTCCCGCTGCCGGAGGCGGAGTTCCAGTCCGTAGCGGTACCGGGTCAAAGCCGGAACCCGCTCGTCGCTCAGGTAGGAGATAATGCGGTCCAGAAACGCATGGACTTCATCGTGATAGGGGGACTCTTCATCAAAAACCCGGCCCAGCCAGGCAATGGTCCGGAGGTCTTCATCGGGGAGGTCCAGCAGCGGCGTCCACAGGGAGTGGATGGTGTACCCTTTCTTCTGGCGGGAGTAGCGGATTTCTACGCCCAGCCGCTCCCGGATTCGGACCAGGTCGTTCTCCACGCGCCGATGCAGCGCCTCCCCCTCCGCTTCCCCATAGGCATCCTCTCCCACTTCCGCGCGCACGGCCTCTACCAGTCCCTTCCAGTCCGTCGGCCCTCGCTGGACCCGCCGGATCATGGCCATGCAGCGCGTGATGACCAGCCAGGTGCTTTCCCGGTTCCTTCGGGTCATCTCTCCCTTTCCCGGCCTGCATGGATAGGATTCGGTTATCTGACTGCTCCTTACCGGCGCAGTCGCGCTGCGTCTACCCGCGCCCGCCTGCCGTCCCCGCCTCCCGCGCCAGGTCCAGGTACTCCCGCCGCACCAGTTCCTGTTCCCGGACGCCGAAGAGTTCCAGCAGTTCGCCGATCAGCACCGCCTTCCGCTCCGCGTCCTGCGCCGACCAGGTGCGGCTCTTCAGTTCCAGGAAATAGCCGGGCAGTTCCGGACGGGTCACCCGGTCCAGGTTGACGGCGAAGTCCGTCCCGCCGTAGCGGATGTGGTACCTCCGGCGTTCCTTGTGGACTTCCCACTCCGCCACCGGCTTGAAGTACTCCCGGTAGAAGCGCAGACTCCGGGTCGCGGGGGCGTCAAACCGGGAACGGGAGAGCAGGACGGAGTGGGGGAACTCCCGCTCCTTTGTGTCGCCCGTCAGCGTGAGCCGGTAGCGGACGTCGGCGACCTCGTCGCCCTCGCCCAGGATTTCCTCCTCCCGGTAGCGCAGGCGACTGTGTTCGGGGTCGTCAAAGAGGAAGTAGGTGTCGTACTGGCGCCGCCGGGATTGTTTGACGACGGGGATCTCTCCGCCCGTCAGCACGGCCAGAACCCCGGCATCGTCGGCCAGGTGGACTTTGACCTGGACCTCAAAGGTCTTCTCCCGCGCCACACCGCCAATGGCGACCAGTTTGCTGAGGATGCTCTCCTCCCGGACGCTGAGGAAGGCGTCAATTTTGCGGGCAATTTCCATGGCCTGCGCGCGCATCGCCTCCGTATCCACCGTCAGCAGGACCCGGTCCCGCATCAGCCAGCGGCCGTCGCAGAGGACGTGGCGGACGTCGTGGCCTTTGGCCGCGTAGACCAGCAGGGAGTAGACGCTGTCGGGGTCCCGGTGGAACCGGGGGGTCAGGTGCAGGTCCTCCAACTGGACGACGGCGATGTCGGCCCGTTTGCCGACCTCCAGCGAGCCGGTCAG
>Ga0209809_1002821_pt1 | contig 11669 bp, 8 predicted proteins | sample YNPMSTMetaG_FD_186172 | JGI IMG/M metagenome (GOLD analysis project Ga0209809, IMG submission 186172) | Anoxygenic and chlorotrophic microbial mat microbial communities from Yellowstone National Park, USA - YNP MS-T MetaG (SPAdes) (version 2) ... | reverse complement strand
ACCTTGTTGCGAAAGAAAACCTACGCATTAAAGCTAATACTTTTTCTTTTTCTTCTTCCTTTTCAAACTCAAGCATACATTCCAAAGTTATGTAGAGTTTATGGGTTTTTTCCTCGCTAAAGTTTTTGCTACTTGCTATGCTTAACCCCATGCTATGCTAAGATTTTACACTTTTGAACGGAAAATGGCAACTGTTGGCCACCACCATAATGGAACATCTTTACAAGTGGGAGAATTTCAGATATGTGCCAGAAATGGGCTATGATTGGATACAAACAATTAACAATGCGAGGAGAGAACTTGAGGACATTTTTGAAGATAACCCCTCTCTGAAGGTAAAAGCCCAAGATAGGGAGACTCTGCATCGGGCATGGAAATGGGCAGTCCGTGCTTTAGCGGACTGGTTTGAGAACCCAAAAAACAAAGCGTTAGCCGTAGCCTACTTCAAAGGTAAGCTTCCAAAAGAAGAAGATTTTCTACAAGAATGCCTTTATACCTTCCAGCAGGTGATGGAATATAAGCCGTGGATTGAGAAGTGAAAATACTTCGTGTTTGTAGGAGTTATCAAAAACAGAAGAATTATCCGCTGGCGGGATGTTCTTGAAAGCAGGAAATTTCGCTATTATCCTTGATCTTTAGGAGAGTAATCTTTTCACCTCTTCCACCAACTTGTCTACACCTGCTACATAGTAAATGGTGTATGCCTCTGGCACTCTATCCAACCTTCTGTTCCAAAGCCTTAGTATTACCCTTATCTCCATTTTTCCACACTCTTCCTCATACGCAAAAGTTTTAGGTTCACCATTTTCTTCAAAAAGCTCTTTATACCCATCTATCTTTCTGTAATTAGCTGTATGCTCTGTACCTTTAGGGTCAAGAAAGAGTATAAGGTATTTACATCCTTTCCTAAACCAAAAGATGAAGTCAGGCTTAAACCTTTCTATCCTACCTGAGTGTGAGTTGTAATAGGGTATATACACATTGTCTAAGGTCTCATCAATCTTTGAAAACATCCACCAATCACAGTCAAAAAGATGTGGGTTGCTTCTAAGCTTCTCGGAGAGTTCATTTATAAACTCTACTTCGCTTTGTGTTCTTATAACATGCATGATATAGTCAATAGTCTCTTGCTGTGTGAGGATTATGGGAATATAGTAGTGAGTGGCTAAGTATCGGATTATAAGGTCTTTGAAACCAGTATCTGATCTTGTGGTCTTATATAGACAAACATCCAATTTCTTCCCCTTGACAACGCCTTGTGGAGTGTTATATTTGTTCTTATCCCAAGTTGGGAAAGATAAAAAACCGCCGAAAAAGTAAGCCCTCAGGGCGTTGGTAAGGCGTTCTGAGAGGTTATGGGGTGAAAGAGTGCTCCCCGGGCTCATAGAGGCCCTTAACCCTCGGCGGGTCGCCTTAAAACGGCGATATGTATGGATATTTGTCCATACAGAGGGGAACTCTCCTGTGGTTTCTTCTTCCTTCGGAAGCCCCTCGTACTTTATTCTAAATTCTTCATTTGTTATTTCTCCCCTTTTTAGCTTATTCACCAATTCATCCGTCAATCTTTTACTATCTCTGTATGCCTTAACTTTTTCAATCTTTTCCTTAATAGAATTCAGCTTAGACTCGCTTAGCCTTATATGCCTAAAATGTATTATGTCTTTTTCTCTATCCAGCTCCCTAAAAGAAGTTGCTTGGTAGAATTTCATGGAAAAGTATCCAAAAAGCCTTTTGAGGACAACTTCAGGAATGCCTATTCTCCTTTCTTCAGGGCATGCGTGCACCAAAGCATCAAGGTTGTTTCTAAGCTTCATTAAAACCTTTGGATGGACATCAAACATACAAACTAAGATCCGATCGTCAAGTTCAAGAAACTCTCTGGCTATTTCCTTATCTTCGGGATGCAACCTGAACATAAACTCTGATTCTTCATACTCAGGAACCAACAGAAGCCTTCCTTGGACCTCAGGGTTTATCTCAAACAGGTCTCCAAGGGTTTCTTTATATTCCGTTTGTTCCGCCAGCGTTTGCAGTATGGTTTCCAGATTGCTCGCCTTTGTGCCAAACACAAACAGGCTTTCTATTGGAGTGGTCCAATCTTTTACCTGTTGGTATGCGGATATATCTATTTGAGAGTTTTTGTGTAGGATTTCCATTCTCCTCCTGATATTTTTAAAAGGTTCAATCCTTACTCCCCTTCCTATGCTCTGCAGAACGAACTTTTTGGCATCCTCTCCCATTCCTATGTTTATAAATGCGATTACATTAGGGCGGTTAGAGTCCCATCCTTCATAAAAGGCACGGGAACCCATTAGAATGTTTATATCTTCATCTTCGTTCAGTTTTGCAAAGATGTTTTCCTCTTCAAATCTCTCAACGATTTCATAACCTTCCAGCTTTTTCCTGAGCCACGGAGTTATGTCTCCTATCTTCATCAGGGCAAAGGGTTTATCTCCAGACTTCAGCTTGAAAAGTATCTCCTGTCTGTTTTGTGGAATTTGAACCACCTCTATGGTTCCAGGGCTTTTTGAATTAAACACATCCTCAAGCAGGTCTTCAGAGGTTATTTTGCTTAGCAAATCTAAAAACTCTCCGCTAAGCCTTACATTTTCAAACTGAAAACTTGCGTTTTTTAACTCTTGGATAAGTTCGTCCTTTGCCCCCTGAAAATCACTGTTCTGTATTTCACCCTTCGCTATGTTGGCAAGCCCTCTGAAAAACAGTTCCATATCTGAGTCCTCAACATTCACGGAATTCACCAACACCAAAAGCAAGGGTTTGTGATAGGGAACCCTGTCTTTAACCTTTTCTCTTGCTTTTATAAGCCCTGTGAGAAGAATAAAGATTTTTAGAAGTATTTTTTGCTTTTCCTCTTGAGAGAAGTCGTCCCTTCTGTTAAAGCTTTTTAGGTTCTCACTTGATACATATATATGTTTGCCGTAGCCCTGTTTTACGAACTCTGCCAAGTTGAAGTTGTAGGCACAGGTGATAAAGTCAATCTCCTCTGTAAAGGTAGCTGAAAAGTCAAACCTAAAGCCATTCTTACAAAGGATGTTGAAAATTGTCTGTCTTTTGCTCTCATCCTTATCTCCCTTGTGGGCTTCATCAAGGATCAAATACCAATTGCCATTGTTTAGATAGTTTCTAAAATTCACCCTTTTTTCTTTCTCTTCTGTGTCAAAAAGGTCTGCCCTGTAGTAAAAAACAGGAATACCTGTTGGATTGTCCAGCCCGCTTTTAACATCCTCATAATCCTTCAGTTCATAAAGCTGAATTGTTTTGCTGGGCATTCTCCCTTCATTGAACTCCTTCACATGCCCTTTAAACTGCCCTATCAGATCATCCCTATGTGTTAAAAACAAGATATCCTTTTGTGGAATAAGTTTCAGGTTCATAAGCCCACTCAACAGTTCAATAAGCTTTACTATTACAAGAGTTTTCCCAGAGCCTGTAGCCATCCAAAAACCCATACGGTTGATTACTTGATAAGTAGGAAGCTTATTCTCATTAACCACAAACCCTCCTTCTTTTAGAAGGTCTATAAGCTTTTTATTTCTTATAGGGAGAGTTTCAGGCAGGATACCCTTATAAACATTTTCAAAAAACTCCTCCTTGTTGCCTCCGCATTTGCTATAAAAGTAATAAAGCCCTTTTATGGCATTTTCTAATGCATTCTTTTGATAATCAAAGAGCTTCTTTTTACTTGAGAATGCGGAAAGGTCAATAGCATACCATACTTCTTCAACATCTTTCAGTGTGTCTAATATCGTTTTCAATCGTAAGTTTGGGATTGATATCCCAGAATTGTCCAATGATCTTCTATCTTTTTCCTTCAACCTCACGCCGATAAAATTATAACCTACATCATTCTTCGTGCCCAGTTAAGGCATTCTATTAGTTTATCTAAGCTATTTATTTCGCACTTCTTTAACTCCGGACATTCCTCAGGATTTACAAAATAAGCGGCAGATTCCCATGTGTCATTCAAATCATAACTTGCTTTATCGTTTATCCTCAAGGGATAATGGTTTTCAAAATAAGTCCGCAAGTTTTTCAAACATTCATTACAGTATGCAAAAAATTTAGCTTCCGTTTCATTTAGCTTGCAATAAAAAAGCTGTATATCCGCATCGCATGTATAGAGTTTTCCATCTCTCTTAACTGTAATGTTTTGCTTGAACTCATTAAGTTCTTCTGGACTTACCCAATTACCCTGATTTTTTATCTTATTTTTGTATGCCTGGTTCTTGAATTTGAAGGCGGATATGTAGTCCAATCCTATGTTTTTTGTTTTTGAATACCAACGATATTCTTCGGTTTTTACTTCTATTTTTATTGATATAGCCTTTCCATCTTCAGTTTCAAACACAACTTCCACGTCGTGGCCAGCATGAAAGTTTAAATTTTTGTAAATCCTATAACTTAGCAAATCATAACTTTTTATAATCTCATCAAAAATATAGTTCTCTATCCACTTTGCCACTATGCGTATCTCGAAAGCAGGGTTTCCATAAGTTTCAAATAAGTCCCTTTCCATGATCTTACCACCAGATCAAGGGTTTTATTAGTTTATAGTCCAAGTCTTTTGTGTTTATGACTGTTCCATCTTCAAACTCTACCTCATTCTCTTTTACCTTCTTTATCCATTTGCCTATCAGATTAGAAAGCGTCTCCGCTATGTCTATATCTTCATAGAGTCTTTTCAGGTCTACCTTTACCTTGTTATTCTCGTAATCTATCTCCAAAGCTTTCAAAAGTTTCTCATCTTTTAGAAAAATATACTGTTCATACAATGGTTTTCCTCTTATAAGCATCACATCGTCCTTATAGACCGCTTTGGCAAGGGTGTCTTCAAACTGTTCAAGCCCGTAGTATTTAAAGAATACTCCTATTCCATTGCTATCCTGTGGTTTTCCACGATGCCAGTCAAAGGAGTAGGCTACCTTTTTGATCCTCGGTATGATAACTGTATAAAAGTGGTCTCCCATCTCTATTAAGACAAATTTTCTCTTCCCATTGTCCTCTTTGTTTAAAGCCATGACCGCATGGGCTGTGGTGCCAGAACCAGCGAAAAAATCACAGACTATCTCATCACCCTTTGTGGTTGTATGGATCAACAGTTTGACAAGGGACACTGGCTTTGGCTTTAAAGCTGAGTAATCATCGGGATAAAATAGGTCATTTAACTCCCTTGTTGCGTCCGCATTTAGTCCCACATCAACACCATTATCAGTTAGTATGCTTTTTAGAATGTTCCCGTCTACTGTTCCATCAGGCTTAAAGAGGTGCTTTTTGATCTTTACAGAATATCCATTCTTTTCTTTAAATACGCTAATCAGTCCCTGCTCGTAGTGCTTTTTGAGAACATCCCTACTTATCAACCATGTGTAATTTCCTTTAGGGTGTATTATTTCAATATCAGTGTATTTATCAGAAAACAGTTCTCGTTTTTTTTCACCGTTTTGGTTGTATTCAAATCCAATTACGTTGCAAGCGTTGGGATCAATGATTATGCCATAATTTAAGTTTGGTCTTTTCTCTTTTGTCTGTTGGCTTGGACCAAGCAAGTCCATCCATTTATATGGTCCCCTTTCGTCCTTGTGCTTATATTCCTTCCTTTGCTTTTCCGTGATTATATTTTCGTAAATGAAGGATTTCTCATTTCCAAACACAGTAATATACTCATGGTTTTCCGTCAAATTTTTTTCCGAAAAACTTCCTATACCTCCTCTCTTTTTCCATATTAAATTTCCAAACCTCTTGGGAAATATCATGCTCTGTAGAGACTGCAGCCTGAAGCTTTCTCCCTCTTGTGGGTTTAAATCGCCTATGCTTGTGAAAATCACTCCATCCTCGCCTAAGAGCCCTCTGGCTAAACTGAGTCTATCGTGCATAAAAGACAACCAAGTGGAATGGGAAAATCTATCTAAATAGATAAACCCGTCGCTTCCTGTGTTATAAGGTGGGTCTATGTAAATAGTCCGAACCTTTCCTTTAAACTTTGGTAATATTGTATTCAATGCCTGATAATTCTCACTTTTTATAAGCCATCCATCTAAAGCTTGGTCTAAGTTATCAAAAAGTCCAATTATCTCAAGTTCCAAGTCTTTAAAATATTTCGTGTCAATGGGTAAGAACTGGTATTTCTCTGACAGCTTGTCCCATTCTAAAATATCTTCCACCCTAAAGTCTTTATCCAATATTCCTAAATCTTTCCATTCTTTTATCTGCTTTTCTATGTTTGGATGGTTGAGAATTTTCTTTATCACTTCCAAACCCCTCTCTCCGTGCTTGGCTATTCTGTCTAAGGTAATAACATAGTTTGAGTTTATTACAAACTTTGGTTTGTTCCAGATCTTTACAAGCTCCTCTTCAAATTGGGCTATAAGGTCTATGAGTTTGTAAGCTATATTTCTTAAAAGATTAAGTTGCTCTATTCTTTCTTTGGACCATTCTTCCGTGCCATCCGCAAGGTATTGATAGAGCCACAGCTTAAACTGTTCCTTCAAAAATCCCCTTGCGTTTTTGTTTATGAAGTAATCTACCTCCGACTGCTTTTCAAAGATCCTAAAGGCATGTTGTAGTTGCTCCTCGGAGATTCTTATCCCTGCCTTCCTTAGTTTCTTAAGTATTTCTTCTGTATCTGTCTTTCGCCCTTTTTCTGAATATTTAACTTTAAACCTTATCTCTCCATTTTGGACTTTATCAGACTCATAAATAATCTCCCTTTTTTCGTTGTTTTTCTTGTACTCTATCTCCGATGCGTCAAAGAAAAACCTAAGCCCGTCAAGCTCCACGGGCATGCTTTTAAACACTCTGTCTGTCTTCACATAGTAAAGGTTTTTCGTCTTCCAAAACAGCATCACATCCCTTTTGTCTGTATAGACCTTCTCGTAGACATCGTTGTGGAAGGGAGTTTCATTGAAAAGGATGGCTCCGCTTTCAGAGATGTATCGTTTGAAAAAGGTGTATAGCTTGTCATAAAGCTCTTCTTCAAACTCTGGATATCTCGCCCTTACTTTTGCAATTTCTTCATCTATCTCTTCCTTTACCTTTTCGTAGTATTTGGACTTAATACGCAAAAGGTTTATGTAGCCACCCCGCCCTTCTATTTTGGCTTCTCCTACGAATAGGTCTTTTAGGATCTGGTAAAATCGCTTTTTTTTGGTCTCCATATTGTTTATGATTATAAATTATGAGTAAAGATACGCTTATGGACCTTATAAGCTCTTTGAGGGACGAAATGGAGGGCTTTATAGCCCATGTGGATGGAGTGTTTCTCTCCGCCTTTAGTGAGTCCTCTCTTGGAGAGGAAGTATTGCTTTATGACAAGGCGGTAGAATGGGAGAAAGAGGAAGCGGAACCTCTTAAGAAGGCGTATTTAAGGGCAGTGCAGAAGGTGTTTAGGTTTATCCCAAGCGGAGAACTTCCAAAGGGAAGCGTTTATGGAGAATTTGTGAAAGCCCTAAGTGGAATGGAGGAGGAGAAGTATGAGAAGCTTGTGGAGAGGAGGATATTGATGTTGATGGATAGGTGGGAAAGAGGAGAGATTGTGGGGCAAGAGGGAGAGGAAGGATTGAGGGTGATGGATGAAGTTTTGGAGACCGCAAGATACTTGCTTGATTTAGGGATTTTTAGCAAGTATGTGGAGATACTGGAACTCAGGCGACAGCTTGATGAGGTAGGAGAGTTTTGCAAGGTATCTAAAAAGCCCTTGAGTGTAGAAGAGAGGATGTCTTTAGCGGGAGAGTTAATTGGTGGAGGAGATGAGATAAGGGTAGAGGTAGGGATGTTAGAGACAAAGTATGGTGTGTTTTTAGGGTGTGCTAACTGGTTTGATGTGGTAATGGAGGTGTGGGAAAAGCAAAAGGATGCGGAGGAACCGTTGCTTGTGTCTGCACTCTACATCTACCTAAAGCCCATCATAAAGAAGGCGGAATTTGTCAAAGATTATTTGGAGAGGATGTATAGGAGGCAATTAAAGAGGTATGGAGAAAGCCCGTTTTTGAACGCCTGCGGTGTGTCTCTTATGAAGCTTGGGTGTGATGTGAAGGTAGATGGGCCGCGCAGCAGGAGTGCGGAGGTGATATGGAGTTGGTAAGCCCTGTCTGAAGTGGGTGAACTACCCTACCTGAATGTAGAGTTTCCTGCTTCGCATAGACTTCTACCACAAAATCTAAGGTTATCTCTCGCCCACCCCTAAGGCATTATTTTTGGAACAGCCTTGCCACATTGTAGCCTTTATCCACTATGATCTACACCATAAAAGTCCTGATAATTTGTTAATATCTCGGGTGAGAAATTCAAGAAAGCTAAGAATCTCTTAAGAAAAAGGTCTTGGCAGGGAGGGGGCTTATTATAGCTTTTTCAGGAAGTCTTCAAATATGGGGGTAATTTCTCACTCAAGATATATTAAAATTTACCTCCTACAATGACACCGCCCTCTATTCCACTAACAAGAAAGCCCTTTGAGGAGCAGGTAGTTAGCCAGTGTGCGGGCTGTGGTTGTGGGTGCGGCTATGTGCTGTATAAAGCCCAGGGAAAGCCCGTAGACCTCTATGGACATCCTGCGGACCCAAAGGGTATGGGAAGTCTCTGTAGCAAAGGTATAACCTTACTGCAGGAGGTTGCCCAAAATCCTCTTAGACTACTGGGCTCTTACCTGTGGCAAGGGCAAGAACTTTTAAACATCTCTCAAGAACAAGCCAAGGAGCTAATAAAGGAACGCCTGAAAGGAAAAGTTGCCATAGTTTTAGACAGACATCTTTCAAGCCTTGAGGAGTATCTTTTGGCGAGGCAGTTGGGGGATGTCTTCGTGGATGCACCCGTGCTGGGCTACAATCCTTCGGAGGTCTTCTTCAACCAGTGGCAGAACTACATGTTAATAATTGGCTGGGAGGCAGAGCCCGTCTTCTCTGAGGTTATGTCCATGAGATATCTGGTGGATGCGGTGGAAAGGTCCGCCCACCTTGTTTGTGTTAGCTCCCGGTATGCTACCCTGTGTGCCAAGGCTAAAAGGCAGGTGCTTTTGAACCCAATAAAACAGCTTTCTTTTATGAACAGCCTTTTGGAGCCAGAGCACACAGACCCTCTGGTGGTGGAGCTGAAAAGGGCTATGCACCTTGTAAAAACCCTCCTGCTTGTGGGCACAGACCTTCTTGCGTCACCCTTTAGAAACCGAGTTCTCAGCATCCTTTATAAGTTGAAAAAACGCTTTGGGGTGGATTACAGCTTTGTGGGAGACCTTATGCCACTGCCCGCCAAGGGACTGAGGGAGCTTGTGGGTAGCATAGAGGACTACGATAGCTTTGTGTTCTTTGGAAATCCGTTGGTTCAGCTTCCGCAGGAGGTCAGAGAAAGAATAAAAGAGAAGTTTTCGGTGCATTTTACCCTATTTCCATACTTGACCTCCCAGTATTCTACCCTCGTGGTGGGTAGTGCCAACTTTTCTGAGAGGGACTTTATAGCATACAGAAACAGCTTTGGAAGGGTTTATTTTTGCCCAAAGGCTGTCCAAAAGCCGGAGGGTGCGGTAGTTCCCTACATGTTTTTGAGAGAAGTGTTTGGCATTGAGGTAAAGGTGGAGGAATTTTTAAGGGTGGAGCCCGGTTTTGAGGGAACACCTTTAGAACTGCCATCCCTTGAAGAAGAGCCTGCAAGTGGGCGGTTAATGGAGGGAATAGTGCTTTACACCTCCAACGGTTTGGTGGATGGGTTGGGACACTGGAACCCTTGGACCCACAACATGGAAAGGTATCAAAGGGCATACATGTCGGAAGGGACTGCAAGAAAGCTAAGAGTGAAGAAAAGACTAACCCTAAGAGGAAAGGAGTTTGAGGTGGTCATCACACCCAACGTGGCGGAGGATGTAATTTATGTGCCTCTTTCCTTTGAGGAGTTTCAGCCCTTTGACCCTGGGCACAGCGTGGGAGGTTTTGCCAAAGAGCCCTATTACAGGTTTGAGGTTTTGGAATGAGGGTGGGTGTGTGTGAGGGTTCCTTTAAAGAGGGCTACCTTTTGAGGACCTTTGGCTTGGAGAGGGAAAAACTCAACTATCCAAGGGTGTACGAATGGTTGGGTGGTATAGACATATACTTTGACAGTGAGGAGGATTGGAGGAGGGCGCAGCAAAAGCTTGGCTTTTTTGTTTATGCAGACGACAGAAGGGAGATGGAGGAGGTGGTGGGAGAGCTCTTAAGAGAAAAAGGGCTAAAGCTTGCGGTTGCGGAGAGTTGCACTGGTGGGCTCTTGTCCGCAAGGCTTGTGAATGTGCCGGGCAGTAGCCAATACTTTTTGGGTGGCTTTGTGGTCTATTCCAACGAACTAAAAACAAAGCTTTTGAGCGTAGAAAGAGAGCTCTTACAAAGGCACGGTGCGGTTTCTGAGGAGGTTTGCAGGGCTATGTGTATATCCGCACTGGAGGAAACGGACGCAGACATCTCCATTGCCATCACCGGCATAGCTGGTCCCTCCGGGGCAACTCCCACAAAACCCGTGGGTCTGACCTACATAGCCTTGAGCACAGACAAGGAAGTTATAGTGGAAAAGCACCTGCTCAAACTTGGCAGGAACGAGAACCGTTTTTTGGCAACCCAACTGTCTTTAAACCTGCTTAGAAAATTTCTTTTGGGAGTGATCCGATGATAAAGGTTCATCCAACCGCGATCCTTTTGGGAGATGTGCACTTGGAAGAGGGTGTTGAAATAGGTCCCTTTTGCCTGTTGGAGGGGAGCATCAGAATAGGCAAAGGCACCAAGTTGGGTGCAAGGGTCAGCATAAAGGGAAGGGTCCAAATCGGGGAAAACTGCAAAATCTACGACGGTGCCATAATAGGAGAGGAGCCTCAGCATCTGAAGTACCGAGGAGAAGATACGGAAGTGATAATAGGCAACAGGGTGCTCATAAGGGAGTACGCCACCATCCACAGGGGCACACCCTTTGGAACCGGAAAGACCATCGTAGAGGACGATGTTATGCTTATGGCTTACGCCCATGTAGCCCACGATTGCGTGGTGAAAAAGGGAGCCATAATGGCAAACTGTGCTACCCTGGGTGGACATGTGGAGGTAGGGGAGTATGCCTTCATAGGTGGGCTCTCCGCAGTCCATCAGTGGGCAAGGGTAGGGGACTATGCTATGGTTGGTGGCGTGTCTGGAGTTTCTTTGGATGTGCCACCCTTTACCCGGGCGTCCGGACAGCATGCCCACCTTTACGGCATAAACACCGTGGGCTTGGAAAGGAGGGGCTTCTCAAAAGAAACTATAAACATCCTAAAGAGGGCTTATCGCATAATCTTTAGAGGTGGTCTTTTGAGGAAGGAAGCTATAGAAAAGGTCCTCGGCGAGTTCCCAGACAGTCCTGAGGTTAAAAGGCTTGTGGAGTTTTTACAGGGCAGTAAAAGGGGTGTGGCAAGGGATGCGGGTAGGGGATAATTTATTAAAAGATGGTTCAAACGGAAGAGACCTTTAGGCTTTCCACCAACCTAAAGCCCGCGGGAGACCAGCCTAAGGCTATTGAGGAACTTTTGGACAACCTCCTGCGGGGTGTAAAGGACCAAGTGCTCCTTGGTGCCACCGGCACAGGAAAAACCTTCACCATAGCCAATGTGATAGCCAAATACGGAAAGCCCACCCTTATAATCGCCCACAACAAGATCCTCGCCGCACAGC
>Ga0209809_1002809_pt1 | contig 11715 bp, 7 predicted proteins | sample YNPMSTMetaG_FD_186172 | JGI IMG/M metagenome (GOLD analysis project Ga0209809, IMG submission 186172) | Anoxygenic and chlorotrophic microbial mat microbial communities from Yellowstone National Park, USA - YNP MS-T MetaG (SPAdes) (version 2) ... | reverse complement strand
GGCCGGCAGGCAATCATGAATCGCTCATCCTTGAGGGCCGACGCAGTGCTGCGCAAGGCATCGCCCCCGCGCCTGGGATGCACAAACAGATGGGTATACAGGCTGTTGCCCGCGGTGTGCAGCCAGCGCAGCCGCCCCGCTACCCGCAGCCCCGTCTCTACAGTCTCACTGTTATCCAAACAAGCCCTCGAACAAGCAGCAGTCTGCTCCAGCGGCATTTGACCCACCGCCAACTGGGTGACCAGCGCCCGCACGACTGCACGCTGCCTGTCACATCAGCCGGGTATACGCCGCGCTGCGCTCGCATGTGATTGCTCCCAACCGATGTTCGGTCACTGCCAACGGCACATCTCGTTTGCCCACCACCTCGTGCGATTGAGATGACCCGCTCACACACAGCGTAACGCGCTGGCACATGCACCTGGACCTGGTCGGGTTTCTCGTAACCCGTGTGCCCAGGCTGTCCGCCGCGTGGCTTCTTGTCTTATTCGCTTCTTCCGATACCCGTCGCTGCTGGGTAGCTTTCAGTCCCTACCGACGCCTCAACTTGATGTTCTCGGCGGGCGTGCTCCGCTCGCAGATTCCGCCAGCAGACGGAGGATAAGAGCACTCAGTCGCTCAAGCAGGATTTCTACTTCGCTCAGCCACAACGATAAGTTACCGCAAGAAATGGTAGGCAGTTACAACTGCGATATGTATAAATCTCTGCGACTCCCTGTGAAATCCGAGCTGACGCTAAAATAACTCCAAGTGGGCATGCGCGCGACAAGTGACGGGCTGGAATTTGACACCGCTCACAGGCCGGGGGCGCTGACGCGGTATTTTGCAAAGCGCTGGCTTATTTGGCCAGATGCCAAGGGCGAGCAGGTTATCGCGTGGTTGTTGGAAGCTGCGCTAGGGCGAAACACGATGTATTTCATTGAGAAGACTAAGGAATACATCGATGAGTGGGGAGGGTGCGGGGAGGTCGTCCCTGCAAACGCCTTCGATGGTTTTGCCATCACTGGTGACCCGGTCGAGGACACCCTGATTCCGCATGCGGTCTTGGTCTGGACGTGCATGAATGATCGCCCGTGGCCAGAGGAAGTGTATCACCGCTGGCTGGACCAACTGTTGGCAGCTGGCAGCCCGGAGGCGGCGTATCTGGCGGCGAGCTTGTGGCCTGCGCATGACCTGATGACGAAGGTGACATACCGTCCGGTGCGATGGCGGGTTTATCAGGGTCAGCTTGACGCGGATGCGGAGCGTCTGATTTTGACGGAGATGTTGAAGGGGAAATTTGGGCCAAGGGTATCCTTATATGGCTCATTTGAATATGATGATGTACCAAATCCGGAGCAATTGCCAGAAGAGTATATTAAAAGGCATGGCTTTACACATCCGATTTGTGGGTTAGTTGAGCTGAGTGCATTCACACGGTATGGTGATTTGAGGAATCGCATTCAGGAGGCGCTTGCTGCGCCGAGTTGGTCAGAGGGGGTGAAGGGGGCGGCAATGCTGTTATACTTATCGTTGAAGGCATTTAACGAGTTAATAAAAAAACAAGAACCCGACGAATTCGATTCATTAATCAGATTTAAATCAGACCTAAGGATTTTTAGCGATTGTGGAATTTATTTACAAGAATTGCTTTATACATTAGATCAAAACTTATTTAAATTGGACGAAAGACATATTAATATAATAAATTTTCATATAGATAAAATAGAAAAAATTGATTATAACTTAATAAAAGATTATATAAATTATCTGATAATTTTATATAATAAAAAAATGGGTGGCACTAATTTATCAATAAATATGTTTAGTAAGTATATGTCAATTGGACTAAGAACAAAGGACATATTTTATATTGGTAAAGATATAAAAAATACAATTTTCATCTTAACGCTAAAAGACAAAGATAAATTAAAATTATGGTTGGAAGAGCAGGCTGATGATTTACGAATTAAAGATTTGTTGTTGGCTACATATATGAATCAAACAGTTGATTATACATATTTATACACTATAACAATGCGTGAAGAATTAAAAATTTGCGATGTATGGAGAGAAATAGATTTTATATATGGTAAAATAAAATATATTGATGAAATAAGGTTGTTTATAGATCAAGCTAGAAAATATTTTAACCAAGGCAGTGATTCATATATAATATGCGATTTTATAGAGGATATATTAAAAATAAAAACAAGAATTAATTTTGATTTTTATTTTAAAGAAGATTACTCAAAAATTATACACACCTGGCATCCGAGCAGGAATTTTGTTTTAGAAGAAGACACATTTTTAGAATCAAATCACATTGGATTGTATTTATATTATAACATTTTAAATGGTTGGGGAAGGGCAATGTTAAATTTTATACATTATATAAACAAAGAAAAAGAAGTTAATTTATACTCAAAGATAAGAAATAAAATTATTGAAAATTTATATACAAATACGATGAGCAATGTAGAAAAGATAAATTTATATTTAAATAAAATAGAAGGTAGCGACTTGCCGTGCGAAGAAACAAAATATGAATTAATAACAGACTTAATACAAATAATAGAAAATAATTATTATGAAGCATTAGAATACTTTAAAGATGAAAGAAAACTGATAAAGGTGAGAGAAGTAATATTATCTAATATTAGATTAATCTGGGATAAATTTAGAAATTCAAGGTTAATTGAGCTATTGGGAATAAATAATAAATCTCAAAATACGATGATTTACTAAAAATAAATTTTGTAATATTAAGAAGCTCTGAGCTTCTGTCGATCAATAGCCATACACTCATGGCTTACCCATTCATTAGATAGGGCTTGTTTTTTCATAAAGGTATATAACCCATCCAGTGCAATCATCTCTGACGTGACAAGTGCTCACTGGCAGTATGAGCGGATAACTGTCCGCTCATCCGCAGTATTCGTAGCGTATGCTAGCGCGTTGATTGTGAGCGCTGTTCACCGGATTATGCATGACACGCCTATCCCAGGCCTATTTGTGCAGCTGTCGTTGCTAAGATAATTTCAAGTGGGCACGCGCGTGACAAGTGACAAACTAGGATTTGATGTCGCTCACAGGCCGGGGGCGCTGGCGCGGTATTTTGCAAGGCGCTGGTTAAGTGCCAAGGGCGAGGGGGTCATCGCGTGGCTGTTGGAGGCTGCTTTAGGAAAAAACGCGATGTATTTCATCGAGAAGACCAAGGAATACGTAGATGCGTGGGGAGGGAGCGGGGAGGTCGTCCCTGTAGACGCCTTCGATGGCTTCGTGATCACTGGTGATCCGGTCGAGGACACCATCATTCCGCATGCCGTCCTTGTCTGGACATGCATGAATGATGGACCGTGGCAGGAGGAGGTTTATCATCAATGGCTAGATGAGTTATTGGCGGCTGGCAGCGCGGAGGCGGCGTATCTGGCGGCGAGCTTGTGGCCGGCGCATGACCTGATGGAGAAGGTGACATACCGTCCAGCACGATGGCTGGTTTACCGGGGTCAGCTCGACGCGGAGGCGGAGCGTCTGATTTTGACGGAGATGTTGAAGGGGGTATCTGGGCCAAGGACATCTTTATATGGCTCGTTTGAATATGATGACGTGTTAAATCCGGAGGACTTGCCAAGACAGTATATTGAGAGGCATGGTTTTACACACCCGATTTGTGGATTAGTTGGGCCGGGAGCATTCAAATGGGATGGTGACTTGAAAAATCGCATTCAGGAAGCGCTTGCTGCGCCGAGTTGGTCAGAGGGGATGAAGGGGGCGGCAATGCTGTTATACTTATCGTTGAAGGCATTTAACGATTTAAGCACACAACAACAACTCGATGCGGTTGAGAAAGCACGCAGGTTATCCTTATCGTTGAGGACATTTAAAGAGTTAAGTGTGCCCTTACAAGAATTACTCACAATATTAGAGAAAAACTTATTTAAATTAGACGAAAGACATATCAATATAATAAATTTTCATATGGATAAAACAGAAAAAATTGATTATAATTTGATAAAAGATTATATAAACCATCTAATAATTTTATATAATAAAACAATAAATGAAATTAATCTGTCAACTAAAATGTTTAGCAAATATATATCAATTGGACTAAGAACAAACGACATACTTTATATCGGAAAATACTTTAGGAATATAATTTTTAAATTAATTTTAAGAAAAAAAGAAAAAGTAGAATTATGGCTAGAAAAGCAGGTTGATGATTTAAGAATTAGAGATGCATTACTTGCCTTATATATGACAGATAGAATTAATTATGGAGATCTATACACTATGGATATTAAAAAAGAATTAAAAACAGAGCATTTGGAGAAAAAAATAAAAGATATATTCGGTAAAATAAAATATTTTGATAAAATAAGATTATTAATAAATCAAGCTAAAATATATTTTGATGAAGGCTTAGATCCGTATCAAATATGTCATTTTATAGAAGATATATTAAAAAGAGATTTAAAAATATATTTTAACCATGATTTTATAGGAGATTACATAAGAATTATATGTGGCTGGCATCCGAATAGGAAATATTTTATTAAAAAATATATGCTTTCAAGCTCAAATCACATTGGATTAAATTTATATTATGAAATTTTAAAGTTATGGGATTGGACAGACTCAGATATTATAGAGAATATAAATAAAGAAAAAGAACTTAAGTTATATCTAGATATAAAAAATAAAATTGCTGGAAATTTATATAGAATCTCAATGAGCGATGCAGAAAAGATGGATTTATATTTGAATAAAATAGAAAGCAATAATTTGCCATATAAAGAAATAAAATATAAATTAATAACTGAATTAATAAATATTATGAAAAATAATTGCCATGAAATCGTAGAATACTTTAAAGATGAAAGCAAACTAAAAAAGGCGAGAAAAGTAATATTGTCTAATATTGAATTTTTTAGGTATATATTAAGCGATCCAATTTTAATTGAGATATTGGGGATATATAATAAATCGAAAAATATGATGATTTACTAAGCATAAATTTTATAAGATTAGTCTTTTCTTGACTTCTGTTGATTAGCCCCCTGACCCGCCCATTTATCAAGTAGCGCTTGTTTGTAGCTCATCCAGTTTGATCACCCCTAAGTTCTCTATGAGCGGATAACTGTCCGCTCATCCGCAGTATTCGCAGCACATACTGGCGCGTTGATTGTGAGTGCTGTCCACCAGATTGCACATGACACACCTATCCCAAGCTTATTTGCATAGTTTTGGCTGCTAAGATAACGTCAGTTCGGATTTACATCACGATGATGCAAATTAACTCAGTGATTTTATTACCTTCGCTCGCTACGAGAGCTGAGATATATATAAATCCCTGCGACTCCGCGTCTCCGCGCGAAATTCGAACTCACGTTATATCACCTTGATCAGAGCACTCCCCACTTTCAAGTGTGTCGCATATTGCAGAAAGCCATTGTTTAATCTAGTTGCCTTGGCTGGTTAATCCGAAAACTACACCAGTCGCCTGCGAGTACGCTGGCGAGTGAAGCAGCGTGGCTAGACGATATTTGTGACAAGTAACCTGCAGGCAGGTAACAGCTCACGCATCGCTGTGCTATGACCAGACAATAGGCCTGGCAGCCTGCTCAAAGTAGCCATGCCTGGTGCATGCATGCTGCGTGAGATAAATTGTTCGCCGACCCAAGCTCCATGAGATTCTGGCGCAACTCAGTCACCAGACTGTCGGCCATGACAGTAGGCAAAAGCGATAGCTCTATCCTCTGTTGATGAGCGCGCAGCTTGGACAAGAGGCTCGTCCCAAACCGACTCCAGCGCTCAGACGGGATACTGCCAGTAAACCGCAGCGTATTGCCGGCTCAACGGTTGCTGGCGTGCTCGTTGCCTCCGATCGCAGGACGTCCGTCCGCAGAGCTGAAGAAGTCTCAAGCACTTGTGCAAACGTCGGCGTGGCGCGGCCGGGCTTGACACGGGTTGAGCGGGTTGCTCGTCCTTCAGCCTCTCCGCGGTCTTTTTAAAGAACACGCCGGCCTCAAAGCTCACCTCAGCGGGATCCACCGGCTCGCGAAACCACACCCATTCGTATCTGCTCTCTGCCTTCGGGCCCGACGAAGTCACCGTGCTTGATGAACTCGACGATCTTGCTTCTCAGCGTAGTATCGGAGACAACCAGCCGTGTGAGTGAGCCGTTTATGCTGCAGGCTAGCGAGCGGCCAAGCGCTGAAGGCCAGTGGCCAGCGTTGCGATCCAAGTAACCTGCCCCGACGGACTCGTTCATTCAGCACGACTAGCACTACAGCGTCTCGCCGCTTGATGAGTGCCTGTGCCGAGATCGATCACTTTCAGGCGAATCTCTGTCTAAGACCACTGCGAAGCGAAAGCTCTCCCATACCTCAGCCTCAGCCGACTCTTTAGCATCTTTCACCTTTAGCTCGGCGCGGTTGTTGTGATCGAACTCATTGCCCAGCGCGCCATTGGCTACCTCACGCGCCACGCGCTTCCAAGCCAGGGTCAACGCCACGTTACTTCACACGTCGCCACCTTGTTTCTTGACGCACCACACCAGCGCGCCCGAATAAAGGCGCGGTGACACCCGGTGCTTCTTCGTCCACTCTGCAAGTTGTGCGCGCAGATCGTCACCGGCTGTCCACTCGATCTCAGGATCTAGCAGGACGACGATGAGCTTGGGGCTATCGGACACCGGGACGCGCGCCCTGCGGCAGAACTCATCCTTAACTATCTGGCGCATCGCGGCTTGATCTCCGTCTCCTCATCAAGCCATGCGCGCTGGTCGCTCACTAAACGCGAGTTCGGATTTCGCGTCGAGTCGCAGGGATTTGTACATATCGCAGTTCTCGTAGCGAGAGAAGGGAATTAGTCAACTCGTACATGGCACATGGTTTCCTCACCTAGGTTGATGTAGTAGAAGTTTCCCTTTTAGGCGGTCAGCGCTGCGTTCTCCGCATGAGAATCACTGAGTAATGTAAATCCGAACTGACGTTATCCCAGCAGCGAAAACTATGCAAATAGGCCTGGGATAGGTGTGTCATGTGCAATCTAGTGGACAGCACTCACAATCAACGCGCAAGTATGCGCTGCCAATACTGCAGATGAGCGGACAGTCATCCGCTTATACCGTCAGCGAGAACTTAGAGGTGACCGAGCTGGATGAGTTAAAAATAAGCGCTACCTGATGAATGAGCAAGTCAGGAGCGCTGATCAACGGGAGTTAAGAAATACTTAATCTTATAAAATTTTTATTTAGTAATTCATCATATTTTGTATTTTATTATCTATGCTTGATAGCGCAATTGACTCTAATTCTCTCGATGCACTATTAAGAAACTAAGGGTTATTTAATACTATTTCCCAAGACCTCTTCATATTTCTTTTATATTTAAAATATCCCTTGATTTCATAAACCTAAATAGAAACCTAGTTTTTTCTCTTTATTATATCTAGCCCCATAGTAATTTTCAATAATTCTTTTTCTTGTATCTTTGAATATATCGTATTCCTTTTTTTCATTTATATATTCTCTAAAATCTATTACTCTAGTTGGCCACTTAAATATCTTATACAAAACGCTGAAACCATATGAACCCCGGTCAGCATAACGTGAGTTTATTTCATCCATTTCGCGTTCTGGGATCCACTTCTGCAAAATATCATAATATAAATACAACCCAATATGGTTTGAGTCTAAAAACATTTCATCACCGTGAATCCATTTCCTTCTCGGATGCCAAGCACTTTTAATTTTTTCATAATCTCGTTTAAAGTTATCATTAAAATTTTTTACCACTTCTCTTATTTCATCCCAATAGCTATATTTTTTGGCCTTTTTATTTATTAATCTTTCTTTTTCTTCATTAATATAAATTTTAAACATATTATATACTGCTTTATTATATAAAATTACAAAATATTTTATATAATCTTTTATTAAATCATAATCAATATTTTCTATTTTACCCATACAAAAATTTATTATATTAATATGTCTATCGTCCAATTTGAATAAGTTTTTTTCTAATATTTTAAGTAATTCTTGTATATTAGCGCTTAATTCTTTAAATTCATATATCGCTTCGGCCTCTCCATATGCTGGAACAGCCGAATCGGTAATTTTTGGTTCTTTAAGCGAATTTTTAAATTCATTCAACGATAAGTACAACAGCATTGCCGCGTCCTTCACCCCCTCTGACCAACTCGGCGCAGCAAGCGCTTCCCGAATGCGATTCCTCAAACCATAATTTAGTAAGCATTCCCTCGACTCAACTAACCCACAAATCGGGTGCGTAAAACCATGTCTATAAATATACTCTTCTGGCAATCGCTTCGGATTTGGCACATCATCATATTCAAATAGGCCATATAAAGATGGCATTAGCCCATCTTCCCCCCTCAACATCTCCGTCAAGATCACCCGCTCCGCCTCCGCGTCGAGCCGACCCCAGTGAACCCACCATCCCGCCGGACGGTATGTAACCTTTTTCATCAGGCCATCTGCCGGCCACAAGCTCGCCGCCAGATACGCCGCCTCGTTGCTGCCAGCCGCCAGCAAACTATCCAGCCAGCGATGATACACCTCCTCTGGCCACGGCTCACCATTCATGCACGTCCAGACAAAGACAGCATGTGGAATCAGGGTGTCCTCGATCGGATCACCGCTGATCACGAAACCATCGAAGGCGTTCTCAGGGACGATCTCCCAGCTCCCTCTCCACCTAGGATGATTTGCATTCGAAGGGTTGTTTTTCCAAGGCAAGATGGACCATATACGGCGACGTTCGGGAGGATCGGGACGAGGCCATGCATCTATGTACTCCTTGGTCTTCTCGATGAAATACATCGTATTTCGCCCTAGCGTACCTTCCAGCAGCCGCGCGATGACCCGCTCGCCCTCGGCGCTTGGCTCTTTCAGCCAACGCTCTGCAAAATACCGCGCCAGCGCCCCCGGCTTGTTAAATCCCGGTTTCTCACTCGCCACGGGAGTCATTATAACGCGAGTTCGGATTTCGCAGCCAGCCGCGGAGATTTATACACATCGCAGTTCTTGTAGGATAGCACCACAAAACAGCGAATCCACCTGGGTGTGAAGCGTAGCAACTCATCAATCGTCCGCACATGGTCGGTCAAATTAGCTGGCGTGGCATCCAGCATACGATGAATGGCACACAAGAACGCCGTCTCAAAATAGCGCGCCCTCTACACGAGAGCGTCCCGGACAGCGCGTGCGCCGAAACGCCATCAGTAACCAGCCGCGCAGTGCAACCTGCAGACGTTCGATGTAAGCGATGTGGAGCACACCGAGTTGTGTCTGCACTGCCAGCATGATCTGTCCAGCCGCCTGTATGCATCAAACGGCGCTCAACTGCGATGAGCTTTCGTGCGCGGCCTGCCAATTGACGGTGTGCAGTCTATCACCAGCTGGGGTCGTCCGCGTTCATGTCCTGAGCATGATGCGAACATACGACTTGAAGCCATCTCAAGATCGCCAGGCTGGGTCTGGCAGCGCGGCGTGCCATACTGATCACTCGTGCAAGTAAGTGTTCACCCCATTGCACAGCCACCGCCCCCTACACGAACAACCGCGCAAACACACGCATCGCGGTTGCCATCCACTGCCGCCCCCTTGGGACCAGACATACATCTCGTCGGCTTGCACTTGCCCCAGGTCACGTCGTCCGCTAAATACGAGGTGTTCCTATACTCGCCTGGCATGTTGTCGTCTGCCATGCCTTCACCGTGCGTTCGTAATGCGAAGACGACCGCTTGTAGCTGGCAAGCGTGTGACAGCAATGCCAGCGCCATGGTCACGGTTCACAGTGGCGCGCCGCTCGTTTCGCTAAACGTCTTGCCACAACGACGCTATTGATATCGTCGTTCTACATGGGAATGGATGCCGTCGTGCCCGTTATTGCAGTGCGGGCATATAATTCCTCCCAGGCGCATCAGGAGCAGGTGAGTGTTAGTCAATGTTGCCCCCGATGCGCTCACCCCGCGCTGTTTTGTGTCGCTGCCTCTCGCAGCGAGAGAAGGCAATAAAATCACTGAGCCACTTGTACGTGGCACATAGCTCTCTCACCCGGGTTGATGTATTAGGCGAAACTAGAAGTCCCATTTCTATGCCGGCGCTGCTTTATCCTGCGTTCTTCGCATGAGAATCACTGAGTGATGTAAATCCGAACTGATGTTTCCTGAAGGTCGGCTGATAGCCGATTCGGAAGCCATCCATGCCAACCCGACGCATAGAGCGCGGCGTTGTCGATGGAAGTTGTGTCAAGATCTGGCTCACCCAGCGCAAAGCGCAGTTCTGGCAAATGCGCCACCTTGTCGATCTGCCTGCCGGAAGACTTGAACAGGATTGTCGCTCCCACGCGCTGGTGGATGTCGCGCTTGCTGTCGGCGTCGAGGCACGCGCGAGAATGTTCACCGCGATGTCGGCCTCGACCAGCCGCGATTCGCCGAGCGCCACGCTTCGAAAGCCGGCTTGCGCAGGTCCCAATGTGATCAATGGCTTGCTGCGCGCTTTGCGAAAGCCCTCCTGAGCGGCAAGCGAAGCCCATCGCGCCAACATGGCCAGCGGGGTGCGCGTCCGTTGATACTGGGGCGATGCCTGCCACGAAACACTGAGAGGGTGGTTGGATGAAACGGGTAGCACATCTCAAAGCGGCGCTGGAGAAACTCGCGCGCTTTGGCCTCGGTGAGGCTGGAGTCCACCGCGGTCCACTCCGGCGGGAGCTGGGCGCGGCGCTCGAAGCACCAATTGCTAAACACCCTGGCGACCTCGCGGCGGATTCGCTCCGCTCCGAGGTCCTCGAACAGCCGGCGGCGTACCACCTTAGTGATCCGATCCTGCCAGCCTAAATCCTAGTCAGCCATCTCAATCTGGCTGCGCGCCAGGCTGATCACGGCCGCGCTGTGCGTTGTCCCAGTCACCGCAACGGTCAGGTTTTGTATAACGCCTCGACCATGTCGCGGTGGCGATTGAGGAAGCTGAGCTCCTCGTCGAAGAGCGACAGGACCGGCGCGCTTGCCGCGCTGAATGGCTTTCGGCGTGGTCAAGGCTTGCGCCATCACGCCGGCATCCCCAGCAAGCTGGCGCGCAGGTCAACCCATGGTGTCTCGCGCCCAAGCTAGGCGTTGCCGACGAAGACAGCGACCTTGGCCTATGGCAGGCGCTGAACGCCGGCTTGGCGCATAAGAGCTATCGCTGGCCGCCACCGCGCTGTGCTTCACCAGGTGGTAGGTGGTAGAGCGCCGTCAGCGCGTGCGTCTTGTCGCCGCCGAATTGGCGGCGCGGTGTTGTCGATGTGGCCAGAGAGCTGGCGTAGCACTAAGCCGACATGATCGCGAAACGCACGTGTGAAGCAGGTGCGGGCAAAGAACCGCGCAAGGTTGTGGTAATCCTCTAGGCGGTGCCGGCCACCACCTGCTCGAGTGCGATGCAAACTCGTAACGAGCGAACCTCCTTGCGCAGCTTGAGGAATTTGTACCAGGATTACATAGCTCAACTCCGCGCTTTAGCTTCCTCCACTCTTCGTAGCATACTGTTCATTCTAAAGGCGAAGATGGCAGTTCATCTTCTCCTGACCCTTGACATCCTCAAGGCCGGAGATTCCTCCACGCTGCGCATAGATGCATAGTCGTCTCGGTTGGTTCTGCGCAACCGCTGCTCGTCTCTCCTACTTCCGGCGGTCGGCCGCTTTGGGTTTAGCGCCGCCATCCGCG
>Ga0209809_1002801_pt1 | contig 11745 bp, 11 predicted proteins | sample YNPMSTMetaG_FD_186172 | JGI IMG/M metagenome (GOLD analysis project Ga0209809, IMG submission 186172) | Anoxygenic and chlorotrophic microbial mat microbial communities from Yellowstone National Park, USA - YNP MS-T MetaG (SPAdes) (version 2) ... | reverse complement strand
AAAATCTTGCGTCCGAACAGGGCTTCCATCTCCTGACGAGCCGCGGCGCCGACTTTTTTGAGCAACTGGCCGCCGGCGCCGATGACGATGCCTTTCTGGCCTTCCTTCTCGACGTAGATGGTGGCGCAGATGCGCAGCAGCCCGGGCGTTTCCTCCCAACGGTCCACAACGACGGCGACGGCGTGCGGCACTTCCTGGCGCGTCAGGTGCATGATCTTTTCGCGGATCAGCTCGGCGGCGAGAAATCGTTCAGGCTGATCGGTGAGATAGTCGGGGGGGAAGTAAGCCGGTCCCTCGGGCAAGCGCTGGACGATGGCGTCTTGCAAGGCGTCCAGACCGTCGCCTCGCAGGGCGGAGATGGGGATATATTCGGCGAACTCGCCCACGTGCCGGTATTCGTCAATCAGCGGCAGTAGCTTGCTTTTGTCGCGCAGGCGGTCAATCTTGTTGATGACCAGGAAGGCAGGCGTGCCCGTGGCCAGAACCATCCGGATGGCCTCGCGCTCGGCGTCGGTCACCGGAGAGGCGGCTTCCACCAGGTAAAGGAGCAGGTCGCGTTCCTCCAAGGCGGCGCGCACGGTTTCCATCATGCGACGGTTGAAGACCGAATCAGGCTTGTGGATGCCCGGAGTGTCAAGAAAGACGATCTGAGCGTGGGGCAACGTGAGCACGCCCTGGATGAGGGTGCGCGTGGTTTGCGGCTTGTCCGTGACGATGGCCAGGCGCGCCCGGGTCATCGCATTGAGCAGGGTGGACTTGCCTACGTTGGGCCGACCCAGAATCGAGACAAATCCCGAACGGAACCGATCCGAGGGGACCCCGGGTTGGGACGTGCTTTCCGGCTCGCTCATGAGCTTGCGTCTACGCGGGCAGCAGGCTGACCGTTGTTCAGCGGGCCGGGCGTGCGCGAGACGCGAACCTGCTCCACCCGCAGTTCGTTGCCGGCCAGCACCTCGATCAGGATACCGTTGCGCTGTACCTGTTCGCCGGGCGCGGGCACGCGCCCCAGCCACTCGGTGACGAGCCCGCCCACCGTGGTGGATTCCGGCGGCGGCTGCGGGCGGAAGTCGAGAAGCTCCTGAAGTCGGTCGAGATCGAAATTGCCCGAGACGACGTAGCGGCCCTCGCCGTCGGGCGTCACGTCCAGGCCGGGCTCGTGCTCGTCGCGGATCTCGCCGAATACCTCTTCCACCAGATCTTCCAGGGTCACCAGGCCCGCCGTGTTGCCGTACTCGTCCACCACGATGGCCATGTGCGCGCGGTCCTGTTGCATCTCGCGCAGCAGGGCGCTGACCGGCTTGGTCTCGGGCACGAAGCGCAGCGGGCGCGCCAGCTCGCGCACCTTGCGCTGCCGCCTCTCGGGCTCGTCCACTTCGAACATGTCGCGCACGTGCACGAAGCCGATGATGTCGTCAACGGAGGATTCATAGACAGGAATGCGGGAGTATTGCTCGTGGATGACCAGTTCGCGCAGCTCCTCCAGCGTGCGCTCCGCCTGGATGGCCACGATCATGGGCCGTGGGGTCATCACTTCGCGCACCGTCTTGTCGCCGAAGGCGACCACCGACTGGATGAGTTCGTGGTCGCTTTCCTCGATCAGGCCTTCTTCGGTTCCCGCCTCCAGCAGCACCTCGATGTCGTTGTTGGGGCCGGACGGTTGGGGCGCCTCGGCAGGCCGATCGCTGATTTCCACCACGGATTCGAAGAACTCGAACACCGCCACCGGCGGCCGCATGGCCAGAGCCAGGACCCGGAGACCGGGGATCAGCGGGTCCAGCCACTGCCCGCGCGAGCGGCGATAGAGCAGTTGCGGGGTGACGTAGGCGGACAGAAGCATGACCGCCAGGCCGGTGAGCAGGCCCGTGGCCAGCCCCGAGCCGTTGAAGCCCTCGGCGCCCAAGCCCGCTCCGAGACAAACCGCGCCCAGCGCCACCAGGGACGCGTGCTTGACCAGAGAATAGGTGAGAGCGCCGCGTTCCTGGTCCATGCCCAGGCGATCCAACAAATTTTCCTTGAAATGTTCCAGCGCGGGACGCTCGCGAGCCCGCAAGCGCAGGGACTCCAGATACAGCAGTTGCACGAAGCTCACCACGGCAAGCAGGACGGCCAGCAGGACGATGCCCAGCGCCCAGAGCATCTTCAGGCCTCCGCTCGTTCCGTGAGCCCGGCCGGCAGGCCCAGCCGCCTGCGCCAGCGAGCTTCGGCGCGGGCCATGCGGCCGCCGTCCGAGTCGTGGTCCATGCCTTTCAGGTGCAGCAAGCCGTGCAACATCAGGACGCCGATTTCGTCCTCCAGGGAATGCCCGAAGCGCCGGGCCTGACGGGCGGCCCGCGGAAGGGAGATCGCGATCTCGCCCAACGGGCGTGCGCCGGCGCGCTCTCCGGGCAAGAGCCGCGGCGCGGGAAACGAGAGGACGTCGGTGGGCCGGTCTTTGCCCAGAAAGCGCCGGTTCAGCCGCCTGAGTTCCGCATCCGTCGTGATCAGGCAGCAGAAGGCGCGGCCGCGGGCAAGCTCCCGCCGCAGGCGCTCGGCCAGAGCCCGGATGACGCCCCGCCGCAGCGAGCGCGGCGGCCGGCGGAAGATGACGATACTGTCGTCGGGATCGCTCATAAGGCCCTCTCAGGGCCGGGGCGACTCGGAGGGCGCGTCGTTCCAGCGCAGCGACAGTTGACGGTCCTGCTGCGCCTGCTCGTAGCGTTCGTAAGCTTTCACGATGCGTTGCACCAGGCTGTGACGCACCACGTCGCGCTCGTCGAAGTAGATGAAGCTGATGCCCTCGACGCCGCGCAGGACCTCTTCGGCATGGAGCAAGCCGCTTTTCTTGCCCGGCGGCAGGTCAATCTGGGTGACGTCGCCGGTGACCACCATCTTGGCGTTGAAGCCCTGGCGCGTGAGAATCATCTTCATCTGTTCGGGGGTCGAGTTCTGCGCCTCGTCCACGATGATGAAGCTGTCGTTCAGCGTGCGACCGCGCATGAAGGCGATGGGCGCGATTTCGATCACCGAGCGTTCCAGCAGCCTCTCCACCTTCTCCATGTCGAGCATGTCATACAGCGCATCGTAGAGCGGGCGCAGGTAAGGATCCACCTTTTCCTGCAGAGTTCCGGGCAGGAAACCCAGTTTCTCGCCGGCCTCGACCGCAGGCCGCGTCAGGATGATGCGGCTCATCTTCTTGTTGAGCAGAGCCGACAGCGCCATGGCGACGGCCAGATAGGTCTTGCCGGTGCCCGCCGGGCCGATGCCGAAGACCAGGTCGTTGCGCTCGATGGCCTCCATGTATCGGCGCTGGTTGATGGTCTTGGGCACGACAACCTTCTTGCCGAAATTGCGCTGGCGTCCGCTGAGGACGAGGTTGCGCAAGGTTACGGCCGGATCCTCGGTAACCACGCGAAGGTAGCTGTTCAGGTCGCCGTTGCTGAAGACGTGGCCCTCCTGAACCAGCGAGATGTAGTCTTGCAGGATCCCCTCGGCGCGGCTGACGGCCTCGGCGTCACCCTCGATTTCCAGACTGTCCTCCAAGAGCTGGGTGGTCACATGCAGGCTGGACTCGAGCAGCCGGATGTTCTCGTCCCTCGTGCCGAACAACGGCTCCAGGCCGCGGGTGATCTGAACGGAGACTTTCATCCTATCCGAAGCTTGTTTTCCTCCCATGGGGGATCTTCCGCCGTCCGGGCATGCATCCCGCCTTGCACAGGACACCCGAGCCGTGAATTGCGATCGGAGCCTCAAGCACGGGGTACCCCAGACAAGTGCGGGATCGTGGCCGTCCGCGAGGGCGGAAGGACAATAATCATCCGTGACCGATTATATCAGAAAGGCGAAGGCTCCGAACCGGATTTCAAGCGGCGATGGCGGCATCCGCAAACCCGGCGCCTTGCCGGCGCTTTCGCCGCCGGCCCTGTCGCGCCGGCACGCCGGCGTCCGCCACCGCCTTCCCCCCGGACCTTTTGACATCCCCGATCCGCTGTAAGCTAGGGGAGGTGAAACCGATCGGTCGCCGAGGACTCCTGAGATCCGCCGCCGCCCTGCCTTTCGCCCGGATGCTTGCCGGGTTCCAGGCCGAACCCGGCCTGAGGGAACACGCGACCAAAGCCGGCCTGCTGTACGGCGCCGCGGCTGCCTGGCCGGCGCTCCGCGACGATGCCGACTACGCGGCCAGCTTTGCCCGCGAGTGCAACATCCTCGTGCCCGAGAACGTGCTCAAAATGGGGCCGGTCCAGCCCTCCCCGGGAATTTTCTTCTTCGAGCCGGCCGACTCCATGGCCGACTTCTGCCGGGAGCACGACATGCAAATGCGCGGCCATACTCTGGTCTGGCACATACAGATGTGGCCTTGGTTTAAAACCGAGGTCACCGCCGAAAACGCCAGAGAGCACCTGGAAAAACACATCGCCGCGGTGGCCGGACGATACCGCGGCCGCATGCATTCCTGGGACGTGGTCAACGAAGCAGTCTACCCTCCCGACGGTCGCGAGGACGGGTTGCGCATCACACCGTTTCTGGAACTGATCGGGCCGGATTACATCGAGCTGGCTTTCCGGACGGCCCACAGCGCCGATCCCGACGCCAGGCTCACTTACAACGACTACGGGCTCGACTATGACTCGCCCGAACAGGAAGTCAAGCGGCAGGCGGTCTTGCGGCTGCTGCGCCACCTGAAAGAACGGGATGTTCCTCTCCATGCCTTCGGCATGCAAGCGCACCTGGACTGGGCCGCCTTCCGGAACTTCAAAGCAGAAACCTTGCAGGCTTTCTTTCGCGAGGTAGCTTCGCTCGGCCTGGAAATTTATATCACCGAACTGGACGTAGCCGACCGCGATCTTCCCGACGATATCGCGGAACGCGACGAGGCGGTGGCGCGGGTATACGAGAGTTACCTGACAGCCGCCCTCCAAGATCCCGCCGTCAAAGCCGTGCTGACGTGGGGACTCACCGACCGCTATACGTGGCTGGCCAGCCGCCGACGCCGGCCGAGCGGCACTCCGGTCCGCGTGTTGCCGCTCGATCGCGACTACCAGCGGAAGCCCGCCTGGCACGCCATGAAACGCGCGTTCCTTTCGGCGCCGCCGCGCAACGCCTGACTTAGACGGCGGTCAGGTCGAGCAGCCGCTCGATCCCCTCGGCCAGTTCTTCCGGAGGCGTCAACAAACTCACTACAAGGTAAGCTTCCCCGGTAAAATCGTAAAAATATCCGGGCTGGACAAGGACACCGCGATCCAACAGGTCCAGACACCACTGCTCCTCGCTGCGGACGCGCGGCACGCGCAAGACCGCGTACCAGCCCGCCTCGGCGCGGAGTACGGTCACCGCAGAAGCTTCCCCGCAGCGGGATCTCAGCCAGCGATAGTTTTCCCGGACCCGCCGGTGAATCTGGTCGCGGAGGGACCTGCACGCCTCGACCAACACCGGCAAGGAGCACTGGACCGGCGTGCCTACGGAAAGGTAAGTGTCGGCGATCAATTCGAGACGTTTCAAAGCCTGCGCACGCCACGGCTCGGGACCGGCCAGCACGATCCAGGAAAGCTTCATCTGGGGAAGGCCGGCCGCTTTGGACAGCCCTCCCAGCACGAAACAGGGCGCGCGGTCCCCATCGCACAGCGAAGGAACGGAAACTGCCTCCAGCGGGTACTCGGCAAAAACTTCATCGGAAATGATCGTCAGTTCGTGCGCCAGGCAAAACTCCACCAGACGCCTGAGTTCTTCCGGGGAAAGGAAAGAACCGGTAGGATTGTTGGGCTGCACCACAACCACGGCACGGGTCCGCACGCCCGCGGCCTGCTCCAGCGTCTCCCAGTCCACCGACCAGCGGCTGTCATAGTGGAGCGTGAAATGGCGGCGGCGGACCGCTTCCAGCCCGGCCAGAAAGTCGAACAAAGGATAGGAAGGCCGCGGGGTCAGAATCTGATCGCCAGGATCGCAGAGTAACTTGAATAACCACGCATAGGCCTCGCTGGTCCCCGAGCATAACACGATGCGGTCCGGATTTACGGTGTAGCCCCGCTCGGAGTACCAGCGTGCAATTGCCTCGCGCGCATCGCGGGATCCGGCGGGCGCCGGATCGTAGACGAGCGTGCGGGGATCGGCCAGCGCTGCGCGGATAGCGTCCGGATAAGCGAATCCGGCGCGGGTGGGGTTGGACTGGGTCAGATCGAGGAGCGGTTCGCCCGATTTCCGGCGCTCCTCGACCGCCAACCAGAGCCGATTGACGGCAGTGTTCCAGGCAAGCCGTGAAGAAAACCGCATAGCCGCGGGCGGGCTCGCGCGAGCCCGCCCGGAAAAATAAGGGGATGCTCAGGCGGTGGCGGCGGCTTCCAGTTTGGGCCGCATCACCTCGACCAGCTCGCGCACCGCCCCCGCGCTCTTGTGCAGGGCGGCCAGCTCCTCCTCGGTCAGCTTCAGCTCGTAGATCTTCTCCACCCCCTGGGCGCCGAGCTTGACCGGAACGCCGACGAACAAGCCCTGGATGCCATACTCGCCCTCCAGGTACGCAGAGCACGGCAGCACGCGCTTGCGATCGTTCAGAATGGCGTCCACCATTTCGACCGTCGCGGCGGCCGGCGCGTAGTAGGCGCTGCCGGTCTTCAGGTAGCGCACGATCTCGGCCCCGCCGTCGCGGGTGCGCTTGACAATGCGATCCAGCGTCTCTTGATCCAGCAGATCAGTGAGCGGAATGCCGCCCACGCTGGAGTAGCGCACCAGCGGGACCATGGTGTCGCCGTGGCCGCCCAGCACCAGCGCGGTCACGTCCTTCATGGACACGTTCAATTCCTGGGCCACGAACGTGCGGAAGCGCGTGGTGTCCAGGATGCCGGCCATGCCCATGACGCGGTGCTTGGGGAAGCCGCTGACCTTGTAGGCCACGTGGCACATGGCGTCCAGCGGGTTGGTGACCACGATGAGGATGGCGTTGGGCGAGTGCTTGACCGCCTGCTCGACGGTGCTCTTGACGATGTCGTAATTCGCCCACAACAGATCATCGCGGCTCATGCCCGGCTTGCGCGGGAAGCCGGCGGTGAAGACGACGATGTCGGAGTCGGCCGTCGCCTCGTAGTCGTTGCCGCCCACGCAGGATACGTCCACACCCTCGATGGGGCAGGACTGCAAGATATCCAGAGCCTTGCCGGTGGGCACACCCTCCAGGATGTCCACGACCACGATGTCGGCCAGCCCCTTGTGCGCCAACTGGACGGCGCAACTGGCGCCCACGTTGCCCGCACCGACCACAGTAACCTTTTTGCGCATGTGTCCTCCCTGTCCTATAGGCCAAAATCAGGCGGCCGCGGCCGCCCGGTCCATGTTCTCGATGATTGCGTCCGCGAACTCGCTGGTCTTCAGCTTGGTCGCGCCCTCCATCAACCTGTGCATGTCGTAGGTCACGCGCTTTTGCCGGATGGTTTCGGTGATGCCCTGTTCGATGAGGTTGCTGACCTCCTTCCAACCCATGTAGGAGAACATCATGGAGCCGCTGAGGATTACGCTGGAGGGGTTGACGACGTCCTGCCCGGCGTACTTGGGCGCGGTGCCGTGCGTAGCCTCGAAGACGCCGTGCTCATCACCGATGTTGCCGCCCGGCGCGATGCCCAGCCCGCCCACCTGCGCGGCGCAGGCGTCCGAGAGGTAATCGCCGTTGAGGTTGGGCGTGGCGATCACGTCGTACTCGTCCGGTCGCAGCAACACTTGCTGGAACATCGAGTCGGCGATCCGATCCTTGATGATGATCTTGCCCGGCGGCGGGTTGGCCCCGGCTTCAGCCTCGGTGACCACCTGATCGGGGAACTCTTCGCGCGCCACTTCGTAACCCCAGTCGCGGAAAGCGCCCTCGGTGAACTTCATGATGTTGCCCTTGTGGACCAGGGTCACGCTGCGGCGGTTGTTCTCGATCGCGTAGCGAAGGGCGCGACGCACCAGGCGTTTGGTTCCGGTGATCGAAATGGGCTTGACGCCGATGCCCGAGTCGGGCCGGATTTTGCAGCCCATCTCTCGGGTGAGCCACTCGATGACTTTCTGCGCTTCGGGTGTGCCCTGGCGCCACTCGATCCCGGCGTAGACGTCCTCGGTGTTCTCGCGGAAGATCACCACGTCGAGTTTTTCCGGGTGCCTCATGGGGGAAGGCACGCCGGGATAGTAGCGCACGGGACGCCAGCAGACGTAGAGATCGAGCAACTGGCGCAGGGCGACGTTCAGGCTGCGATGGCCGCCTCCCACCGGGGTGGTCAGCGGTCCCTTGATGGCGATGCGGAAACGCTGGATCGCCTTCAAGGTGTCCTCCGGCAACCAGGTGTTGAACATGTTGAAGGCTTTCTCTCCGGCGAAGACCTCGTACCAGACGACCTTGCGGCGGCCACCGTAGGCGCGCTCTACGGCGGCGTCGAAGACGCGGCGGGCCGCTCGCCAGATGTCAGGTCCGGTGCCATCGCCTTCGATGAAGGGAATGATCGGCCGGTCGGGTACGACAAATTTGCCGTCGCGAAACTCGATCGGTTGCCCATTCTCAGGCACAGGCATATTGTTGTAGGATTCCATAGCCTCTCCCGTATGCATGCCCCCGCAGGCCCTTTTCATCAGCCCGCGGCGCTTCGAACCGGAGCACTCCCTCCGATTCGGCTTAAACTATATCAAGTCACGCGCGACTCAGCAACTGCACACAACGAGCGCCCGTCCGCCGGCGCCAAGTCACTGCGGGACTTCCGGCGGCGCGGCCACGACCTCTTCATAGGCCCAGCGGCGCGTGATCAGGCCGGCGTGCAAGAACACCTCCAGCGCCTGCTCGTAAAGATCGCGCGGAATGGCCACCCCACCATCCCAGCAACCCAGGGTCTGATATCGAGAAATGGCCGCGGCCAGGGCCGCAAAAGGGATGGCCGGGAAAAACGGCGTCACGCAGGCGGCAACGTCCTGCGCCGCAGTCGTCCGAACCCACTCGCGCGCCTTGGAGTACGCCCTCAGGAAAGCCCGCGCCGCTTCGGTTTCCAGAAAGCGGCGCGACGCCAACAGGCTGCTGAACGCCACCGGCGGCATGGCTTCGCCGACCGAAGCCACCACGCAGCCGGCGCCCTCGTGCTCCAACTGCTGCGCGGCCGGGCCTTGCAGGTGTGCGAAGTCGGCCTCGCCGCGGCGGAAGGCTTCGGCGATTTGCTCCGGCGTGCCTGCATCCACGGCGCGGATCCGACTCCAGTCAGCGCCCTGCCGGTGCACGGCATACTTGAGCATGGCCAGCGGCTGCGCGGCGTGATCGGCCAGCAGCGTGCGGCCCTCGAGCATCTTCCACTGGAACGAGGACTCGCCCTGCCTGGCCACCAGGAAGAACCCGTCGCGCCGGTTGATCTGTGCGAAATGCACCGGCAACTCAGCCGCGCCTCCTTCCAGGGCCAGCCAGCTCGAGGACACGGCGGACTGAACGATGTCGGCTTCACCCCGAGCGATCCAATCCTGAGCACGTTCCCCCGGGGCCATCGGCCGATAGGTTGCGGACAGACCCTCCTGTCGGAGAAACCCGGCGGCTACGGAGGCGATGAGAGGACTGTAGAAGGCCGAATGCCGGGAGACGACGATACGCAGCTCGCTCACCCCGTCAGTATACCCGCCCCGTTGGCCGCGGATTTTGCTACAATACGGTCTCGATGGCCAGGTAGCTCAGTTGGTAGAGCGCAGCCCTGAAAAGGCTGGCGTCGGGGGTTCGATTCCCTCCCTGGCCACCACGCCAAGTGTTTTTGAGGTCAGCATATGCAGACCTCGGTTTGCCGCCGTGCCATACTTGTGTCGCGGACCAGCGAAAGCGTAGAATCAAGTCTGGCTTGTTGGTCCGGCGTCCACTTCGCGTAATGCCGGCGGACAACGGCGGGGCTGTCCCCAAGGATGGCTGCAACGTCCTCGATGGCCCCGCCCCTCCCTAAAAGCTCACTCGCCAACGTGTGGCGAAACCTGTGCGCATGCGCGCCGACTACTCCGGAGCGCCTGAACACCGCCGCCAGCGTTCGCTCGGCTCCTTTTACCAGACTCCGCAGGCTCGAGCGGCCACTGGCGAACAGCAACGTCGAATCTTGATCGGCACCCTTCGGCTTTGGTAACCGTTCGAGCGCTTCGAGCACTTCCTGCGGCAATTTGACGCGGATGAGTCGGCCGTTCTTGTGAAGCCGCTTCACCAGATAGTCGCCATGAATATGTGAACGGTCCAATGTGACCACGTCGCTGATGCGCAGGCCGGTGTACCGCATGAGCAGGACCATCGCCTTCGCGCGAAGGCGCTCGTAAGCTGAGCGTCCAATCTCATCACACGCCCGCAAGATGCGCACGATCTCTTCATGTGTGTAAGGGATGACTTGATTCGGCTCGGTCAATTTGGGCGGGCGGATGGCTTTGGCCGGATTTTTGGTCGCCCATTCGCGCTCGATAGAGAATGCGAAAAACTGCCGCAACAGTTCGATTTCTTTGACCCATGCCCATCGCGCGCGGGCGCGCAATGCTGCGTATTCGTCCAAGTGCTCCGCAGTGACCTCATCAACGTGTTCTAGGCCACGCCCACGGCAGAATTCCACCAGGTAGCGCAATAGACGGGCATACTTTCGGATCGTTTCCGGTGCACGATCCTTGTGGGCCCCCAAGAACGCTTCGACAGCTTCGGTAAGCCGTTTTCGTGGACGTGTGATGCTATCCAGAAAAGTGCCAAGCCGCTGAGCGGCTCGCTGAAGATCACGCGTCCTCAGCGAGCGGCGAATGCGCTGACCATCCAGCGTGCCTGCCACCCACAGCGGACAGCGCCCGCGGCATTTCAGGAAATTCGCTCCGCGATGCCGATCTGGGCAGCTCCGACTGTGTCTTCTCTGGATAGTCAGTTCGCCATGTCTCACCGGATGCGCTCCTGATACACACGCAACGCTACAGCTAATGGTATTCGAAGCTCGCAACGCGTGCGGGTGCCTTGTTTGCGCGACAACTTTAGCACGCCAGGCTCGTCGCGAAACCAGCGCACAATGGTGGATTCGGAGACCCCCCACAGTTCGGCAAAGAAGCGCGGCGAGAAGTGCTTTTCAAGCGCCAAAGAATGGGCGGCAGGACTCTGCGCCTGCCGCCCGTCGCCACTGACGGCGTAACCATGCGAGGGAAGGACGGTCGAAAACGTCATCGTTGCGGACCCGTTCGTTCGTAGCGTTCGCGCTTGAACAGCGCGGAACGCTGACGCGCTTCGCGCTCGATGACCGCGAGCAAATGCCTCATGCACCAGGATTCAGATAGATGCCGCGCCAGTCAATTACGCCAGCGCCGACGTCCAGCCGGATTTTGAATTTCAAGACGTCGTGGTCGAAATCGTTCTGCGTTTCCGTTTGCGGACCGTTTGTGCCTTCGAGGTAAGCAAACTCGAACGTAGGCACGTTCGCCGGGTCAGCCGCCACATACCAGGCCGTCGTCGAGGCGTCGTCGAGGTGCGGATCGGCCAGCACAGTCAGCCGTCCAGCGAACGGGTTCACCTGGGACGGCTGCGCCGGCGTGATTTCGGTGGTCACCTGCTCGCCCAGTGTCTGCTGCGCCACCGGCACGATCAAGAACCGCGGGTCGGCGTCAATGATGATTCCGCCGTCCAGGCCTTTCGTCCGCCGCAATGCCGCCCGCGCAGCGCCTAGCAGCCCGTGGATAAAGGCAGGTCTTGACGGCGTTGGGATAGATGGCGGTACCGCGGCGGGTGGGGTGAGCGGGCAGTGAAGCGGCGAGGTGGACACACCAGCGGACCGTGGCTTGCGGCTTGCATGA
>Ga0209809_1002800_pt1 | contig 11755 bp, 11 predicted proteins | sample YNPMSTMetaG_FD_186172 | JGI IMG/M metagenome (GOLD analysis project Ga0209809, IMG submission 186172) | Anoxygenic and chlorotrophic microbial mat microbial communities from Yellowstone National Park, USA - YNP MS-T MetaG (SPAdes) (version 2) ... | reverse complement strand
GGCCCGGGGAGATCGGTTGACGGCCGGTCTTTTCACGATGGCTGTCGCGGCTCTGGGGACATTCCTGCTCACGTTTGCTGGGACACTCAACAATCACCTGCCGGCGGCATATTGCGTCCTCTTCGCCCTCTATCCTGTGTTGATAGCTATGAGACAGCAGCGGTCGATGCGTATTGCCGAATATTTTAGCAGTGGCTGGTTTGCCGGTTGGGCCTTCACGTTTGAGTTGCCAGCGTTGGCATTTCTAGTGGCCCTGGGATTACCGTTGCTCAGGCAGCATCCGCGTGCCACGCTGCTGGGATTCCTCCCCGCCACTTTATTGCCGATTTCGGCGTATTTTGTTGTGAACTACATTGCCCTGGGGATGCTGGCGCCACCATATAGTCAGTTTGGGGGAGCGTGGTACAACTTCGCGGGGAGCCATTGGGCCAAGTGGGGGACCGCCGCGGCCAAGGGGATCGACTTCAACCAGGAGCCAACGCTTATTTATGCCTTCCATTTGCTGTTCGGTCATCACGGCTGGTTCAGCCTGACACCGGTTTGGCTCGTGGCTCTGGTCGGTTTATGTCGCCAGAGTTCCGGGGCACTTGCGGACCTGCGTCGGCTGATCCGTCGTCAATCGCCTCCCCCAGGTTGGACGCCGGCACTTTTAGCACTGATGATCCTTGGGGTGTCGCTGATTGTTTTCGTCTTCTACTTGACACGGACGCAAAGTTACAACTACGGCGGTTTCACCAGTGGTCCCCGCTGGCTGTTCTGGCTGATTCCTCTTTGGTTGCTGGGATTACCGCAGGCTGCTCAATCTCTGGCGACTTCCCGCTGGGGACGAAGTGTCCTGGGGTTGACACTGGCTATTTCGGTGTTCTCCGTGATGTACCCTGCAACCAACCCGTGGCGGCACCCGTGGTTGCTCAATCTCCTGGAGTTTTGCGACGTGCTGCATTACTGACAGCTTGCAACCTCGGGCGATGAAGGGGGCGGTTCTGACGAAACATCTTCCTTCATGGAAAATAGGGATTGAGGTACGATGAAACCACCGCATCTCAACTTCTCCATTGGAGAGTTCCAAGGAAAGAAGTTACCTTGAACATGATCACGAAATAACGGAGCTGAGGATATGAGTGAGCAGCCCACTCCTGCGGCATCCGAACCTGTTGCGGCGGTACAACCTCTTCCCGAGGAAGCACCGCTGGTTGTGTTGATCCCCTCGTCCGAGTTGGTATCGAACCCACGACGACCCCGACCAGGCCTAATCGAAGCGATTCTCTGGTGCGTAGTATTCCTGCTCACGCAACTGACCGCGGCGCTCGTGGTGACAGCGGGGGTGCTTGCTGGTTTCGCCGTTGTTCAGGAGCATCCTTGGGAGTTTGCGCTTGGTCAGCTAGCGGCTTTGGGACAAGGTCAGCGGTCAGGCGGTGAAAAGCTCGATTCGTCCCCAGACACCGGCAGCCGGCAGGAGGATCAGACGTCCCACGATTCCAGGCAGGATCAAGCACCGCCCGATTCCGGACAGGATCGGGAACAACCGCCAACCGTGGAGACATCCTCCGCTAAGGTACCCCGTGAGATCTCCCTGGCTTTGGTTTACGGCATGCTGGGTGCTCAGGTGGCGTCCTGGTGGTTGATCCGACGGGTGGTACCTCGTGTTGTAGGGACGAATTGGAAGCAAAAGATCGGCTGGCGACGCCCCCGGGTCTGCCAGTTACTCATCGTCCTCCTTGCGGTGGTGCCGTTCATGGTGCTGGCAGGCGGATTGCAGGAATTGCTCAAGTGGCTTGGTGCCGGAGAGCATTTGCAGATTGCCGATTCCTTACGAGCGATCTTTCAGCATGCTCCCTTGGTGGTGACACTCGCGGCAACGGCCTTGGGCCCAGGGGTCGTTGAGGAGGTCTGGTGCCGGGGATTTCTGGGGCACGGTCTGACCGTACGTTATGGTCTCATCCCAGGGGTGGTGTGGACCTCTCTGCTTTTCGGGTTGTTGCATCTGGACCCGGCTTATGCTCTGGTCACGGCAGCGATGGGGGCCTATCTGCATTTTGTCTTTCTCATGTGTGGCTCGATTGTAGCCCCGATCATGTTACATACCCTCAACAATGCCTTGGCTGTCCTGGCGACGTTGTATCCCTCGATGCTTCCAGCATTGGCTACCGATGGGCCGGGGTTATCCCTGGTAGGCTATGCCCTGGCCGCCATCGTTCTCGTAGGATGCAGTTATGCTTTATGGCGGACACGTCCTCGGACCAGCCTGACAATCTGAGCAACTGCACCCGAGTTGCCTGCAGATTTCCCGTTTTTTCGGCTCAAACCCATCGGAAGGCACCAGGGTCAAGCATGGGATTCCCGTGGACGGATCGGTGCTCATTCGCGAGGGAGAAGGTCTTTGATCAAAACGGCGGAGCGACGGCCTTGTAATTCGTACTTTTCGCGTCGGGAGGGGGGCAGATCGTCCGGATGACCGATGCGGAAACCGCCCTTTTGGATGAAGTAGTGGACGGCTTGCGTGGACAGGGCAAAGAGGCGAGGGATGCCGCGACTCCGAGCGACATTTTCCACAAAAGCGATCAATTTCTGGCCGATTCCCTGATTTTCATAGCGGCTGTCCACATATAGACTTGCCAGTTCGGCCACCTTCTGTTCCGGGTATACATGGAGAGCGACACAGGCGACGGGATTGCGGTCCACCTCAAAAACGAAGTAGTCCCCGATGATCTTTTCCAGCTCCGCCCGTGTTCTCTTGACCAATTCATCGTTGGCAACCCCTTGTTGAATCAGTGCGTGGATGGCGCGAACATCCTTTTTCTGAGCTTGACGGATCGATTGATACTCGTTGGCATGGATCAGAGTACCGATCCCCTCGTTGGAGAAGACTTCCCCAAGAAGTCCTTCCTGTTCCCGGCCATCGATGATGTGGACACGTTCGATCCCTTCCTTGCAAGCCCGGATGGCGTGGAGCAGCTTCGTCACAACTTGGGGGGGCAGCTCCTGGCGATACCGTTTGAGAAAGGTATCAGCTTCGTGTACTGGCATTTGTCGGATAATGGAGCCATCGGGGCCTGGAATACCACCTTCGGTGCTCAGGTAAATCAGCTTGATGGCCCGGAGAGCTTTGGCCACTTCCACCGCCACAGCGTCCGAGTTCAGGCGGAAGGAGTTGCCACAGCCGTCGATCCCGATGGGTGGGATGACGGGAATAATGTCATGTTGCAGCAATGTGGTTAGTAGTCCCACATCGACACGTTCCACGCGTCCGGTGAAGAGATGATCCACGCCTGCGAGAATGCCAGCGGGATGAGCAACAATCGCGTTAGGGCAGACGGCCCGCAGGTCATTGGCCGTCAACCCTTCCACGATTTCGTGGGTCACCCGATTGGCGGCCGTGATCGCTACTTGCAGAGTCATCCGATCGGTTACACCAGTGCCATCGAGGTCGGAGGGTGTGACACCGATCATTTCGGCATAGCGCCGGATTTGTCGAGCTGCTCCGTGAACCAGGACAACCTGAATGTTGAGACTACGCAACAGGGCAATGTCCAGAAGCAGATTGGGGAAGTTGTCATCTTCGACCACGGCCCCATCCAAGGCAATGACGAAGACCCGATCCCGGAAACGAGGAACGTAACGCAGGATTTCGCGGAAATGAGTCAACCGTTCACGCATGGAACCCGCTTGCACTCTTTGGCGACCTCCCCGGCTCCCTGCCGACTTACAAGGAAAACCTTGGGATTACCTGGGGTCTTATGAGAAAACCTAGGTTAGGGATTACCTGGGATTCCGTAAGGGATCGCCTAGGTTCGTAACTCCAGACAGCCGTTGCTTGTCGTCTAGAATAGCCGCTAGCCTTAGGAAGAGAACATCTTCTACCTTTGGTGCCGGAGGAGTCCTTTATGCCGGAGAAGGTCGTGATCATCGGTTCGGGTCCTGCTGGTTGGACCGCAGCGATTTATGCAGCACGCGCCGAGCTGAACCCCTTGGTTTTCCAGGGAAATCCTTACGATGAACGCAATCGCCAGAACGGAACGTTACCTTTAGGACAGCTCGCCTTGACAACGGAAGTGGAAAATTTCCCCTCCTGGCCGCCCGGGGATACCCGCCAATATCTGGCGACAGCGCTGCGACGCGATGACCCGGATTTCCCGCATTGGGTCGCCACCAACCAGCCGCAACCGACCCACGGCATCAATGGTCCGGAACTGATGGCCTTGATGCGACAACAGGCCGTGCATTTCGGAGCACGGGTCGAGTCCAAGGATGTCGTCAAAGTTGATTTGCGCCGACGTCCGTTTCTCGTGACGGCTCATGATGGGCAGACTGTAGAGACCCACACGCTGATCATCGCTACGGGTGCCCGGGCGAACTATCTGGGCTTACCGAGCGAGGAGCGTTTCAAAAATCGCGGTGTTTCAGCCTGCGCCGTTTGCGACGGTGCTTTACCCCGCTTCCGGAACAAACCTTTGGTGGTCGTCGGAGGTGGTGACTCCGCGGTGGAAGAGGCTACCTACCTGTCCAAGTTCGCCAGTGAGATTCACCTGCTGGTGCGTCGGGATGTCATGCGTGCCAGCAAGATCATGCAAGAGCGTATCAAGAGCAATCCGAAAGTCACCATTCATTGGCACACCGAGGTTGACGAAGTGTTAGGCGACGATACCAACGGTGTGACCGCTATCCGGGTCCGTAACAATCAGACGGGGGAGAAGCGGGTGATTCCGGCCTCTGGGATGTTTCTAGCCATCGGTCACACCCCGAACGTGGCTTTCCTGGAAGGGCAAGTCGAACTGACCTCCAAGGGTTACATTCGCTGGACTACCTTAGGACGCACCTATACGAGTGTAGAAGGTGTTTTTGCCGCCGGCGATGTAGCCGACGATTATTACCGTCAGGCGGTGACCGCAGCGGGTACCGGATGCATGGCAGCACTCGATGCCGAACGTTACCTGGCTCATCATGGTCTGGCCTGATCCTTACATATCATGGACGCTTTGTGCACTCCCTCAATCTCCAGAAGGTTTCCGGGAACCCAGCGGGATTGACCAATGGACTTACTCGAATAGATGTCCCAGCGGTCGCATTCCCCCTCAGAAACAGGGACGGATTTCCCGATGTTAACAAGGCCAAGCCTCGTTTCAGCCACGGAATTTCAGGCTCGCGTGCCAAAATATCCGCCGGTGACAGCGATCAGGACACCTTCCCAGATTTTCATGGTATCCACACTGGGCTGCTGACTCATGTTGGGCAGGATCACAAACTGGAAGAGCATTTCAAACAACAGAAGCAGTATGGCAATGATACCGATCCAGGCCCGCAAGGTCATAAACAGTTGACTTTGACGACCCAGTACAAAACGCAGCAGCAGACCCGCTCCGAACCCTCCGGATAAACAAGCCAGTAGCACGGGCCATTGCGCAATATCTTTAGGATCGGGAGTCAATCGTTGCGGCAACCGCTGGGGATCCACGTACAACACGTAGGCGATCACAGCAATACTGCCGCCGACGAAAATGAATCGCATCAACCAGGGCAAAAACCGCTGGGTATGCAATTCCGATAGCGGTTGAGAAACAAAGGCGAGAAAGACCAAGGTCAGCAAGAAAAAGTGGCCCAGCGGAACATGGAGTTCCGCATGCGAAGGATAGAGCATTACCACCCAGAAGAAGGAACAGATCAGCACGGAGAGGAAACCGCGAACCGTACCGACGGGCAATCCGTAGGTCGGATACTCTTGGGCGTAAGATTGTGTGGACATGGGTAGTCTCCCGGAGTAGGGGAGTCAGATTCCGCTGCCTCTCACTATACCAAAATTCGCTTCCATGCAGCATTTCTTTTGCGGATTGCACGTCCCATGGATCCCACCGTTGAATGTCCACGGATACCATAGGCGCGGTTCATTGTCCCCGTCATCCTGCCGTTTCGAGTCGGAATTCGGCAGTCACCGGGAGACATTGGCTATGCCTGGGGGCATCGGCAACTCCTAGAGATATCGGGAAAACCGCATGGGAAGAGGCGGTGTAGGGGATAATGGGTGACGCCTGAGGTGGAGGACTAGGTGAAAAAGAGGCGGTGCAAGGGGATGGGGTAGGGGCCAAGTTTCCCACCGTAGTTTCCCGCGGAAATCCGAAACGCACCGGTTTGACACGCCGCTGTGATCCCCACGCGCATGGCGTGTTCCACAGCGGCCAGGCTCAATCCGTCGATGACGATTTCATACACGGCGTTGACCTCGGGAGGAAGTTTGCCAGGCACCGCGCCACGCAGGGTAGGACAATAGGCGTCGTTGGTGCTCGCCTTGAGAGCCTTGTATTTGCTGCCGACTTTGCTCCCGCTGCGTACGATTCCTCCGGGGAAGGGCAAGATCACCTCGGGTAGCTGACGGATAGCCTGCACGGCAGCCTCCGCCGCGGCTAGGGCTTCTTTTTGGGAGCGACCTAGGATCAGGAAGTTGCCACCAGCCACCCCCTTGACCGTTCCGAAGGTCTCCTCGCAGAGGAATTCCCCATCCATCGTGGGAACGCGCCAGTAACGTTTGCCGTCCAGATATTTGCTGACCTGCCAGCCGTCGCCGAAGTATCGTAAGGCTCCGCCCACCTTGATCGACCGGGCGGGATCGATGGGCAGACCGTTGTAACATGCTGTGGTGGCACAGGTCAGCACACACTGGGCCACGCGGTTGACTACTGCTCTTTGCAAAGCATCCCGGCTGAAAGCAAAAAGCAGCAGGCTGATGCCCGGTCGTCCGTCTGGTGTCTCCTGACAGGACAATTCCCGTTCGATACCCGCTTCGGCGTCGCAACCGATGACCGAGGTTGCATAACCCGTGGCCGCCTGCGCAGCGGTCCTAGCCCAGGTGGATGACTCAGCAGTTATGATCAAGCGGGTGGCCGTCATCCCGAAAGCTTCGGCGAACGTGTCTTCGATTTCCACACCGTGAAGTGTTCGGCTCGCGGTCTCCTCAACCGGTGCTGCGGATGTAGAAGTCATCGTACGGCTCGTCCCCTTCTGTTCTTGGGCTGAAGTCGCTACTAACATACATAACGATTTCTTAGTTTGGAGACCGCTGTGATGCCCGGTCGTTACCTGCTCATTCCCATTCGTTCCAGTAGGCAAGGGGTTCAAGTCAACGTCGGCAAGGAAGGGCCGGATTACCAGACCTTGGTCACCGTTTTGACCATGCATCCGGAGGATATGCGTGAAACCGGCGTGCAGGCCGGACAACAGGTGCGGGTGCGTACTCAGCACGGGGAGGCGATCTTTGTTTGTCAATCGGGGAACGTTCCCCGTGGTTTACTTTTTGTGCCTTACGGACCTCCTACTTGCCGACTGATGGGAGGTGACACCGACGGTACCGGCATGCCGACCTCCAAAGGTTGGGAGGTTGTCATCGAACCGATGGAGACCAATGAAGAACCGGCTTCCACAATGAAGGAGATGTTCCCTCCACCTGAGAAATGATACAAATAAGGAAAGCCATCCTATAATAACGAAGCGTAACACCGCATGTAACTACTCGGGAGAACCGACTGAATATGCTTCCGATGGACCCACAACAGGTTGCTGCGGAACAAGCCGAAGGGCCAGCTTGGGAGGAAATTGCTCCGGGCCGTTTTATGCCTCGGCGTATCCGCGGAAGTTTCCGGGGTCGGGCTTTGGGGTGAGCCTTCGTCCTGCCGTCGTCCCGTGGGGACGCTTCCGCCGATGACAATGCTGGGCTACGCCTGGCTCACTCCAATGCCAGAGAACACGCGGGTGGGGAACCTACTCCCGCCGAACTGTGACTGCTCCTGGAGCAGTCTATGCCCCTGTACTTCACCGAGACTACTTCGATGGAACTGAGCGTAGTCAAGAACGCTGTCTGCACATTCTGCGGGTGTGTGTGCGACGACATCGAATTGCACGCCGACGCCGAGCGGATAATCGAAACCAAGCGGGCGTGTGTGCTGGGCGAAGCCTGGTTCAAGCACCATACTGCCGAGCGTCTTTATCCGCCGGCCTTGATCGACGGTCGGCAGGCCACAGTCGACGAGGCAATCGAGCGGGCTGCGGACATCCTGGAGCACAGCGATTTGCCACTGATCTACGGCCTAAGCAATATTACGTGCGAAGCCCAGCGGGAAGCGGTGTGGCTTGCAGAAACCGTCGGTGCTGTCATCGACAGCCATACTTCGCTTTGACACGGTCCGACTGAGATCGCTGCCCAGTTGGGTGGCAAGGTTTCTTGTACCTTGGGTGAAGTGAAAAATCGGGCGGACCTGATCATCTACTGGGGGGGTAACCCAGCGGAATGCCATCCTCGTCACTTTACCCGATACACCCTGACTCAGAAGGGGAAATTCACGCCCCGCGGACGCAAGGACCGGACCATGGTCCTCGTGGATATTCGCGAAACACCCTCGGCCAAGGCAGCGGACATTTTCCTGCAGGTGCGACCGGGAAAGGATTTTGAAGTCCTGACCATCCTGCGGGCCTTGATCAAAGGGCAAACAGTGGATCCCACTGCTGTCGCCTCCACCGGTTTGACTCTAGAGCAGCTGCAGGACCTGGCCCACCGGATGAAGACGGCCCGCTTCGGTGTCTTGTTTTTCGGGATGGGCTTGTCGATGACCCGCGGCAAGCACATGAATAGTGCCGCCGCCCTGATGTTGGCTGCAGAACTGAATGCCTACACCAAATTCGTCGCTATGCCTATGCGGGGTCATGGCAACGTCACGGGTGCGGACGTGGTGTTACGGTACACCACGACCTATCCGTTCGGCGTCTCCCTTTCCCGTGGATATCCCCGCTTCAATCCCGGAGAGTTTTCGACGGTTGATATGCTAGTGCGTGGGGATAATGATGCGACTCTGGTGGTCGGAGCCGACCCCGGGGCGACCATGCCTCAGCCGGCCATCGAGCACCTCCGCCGCACACCTACGATCGTCCTGGATCCGAAGGTTACCCATACGAGTCGGCTCGCTCGGGTTCACATCACCACCGCCGCTACCGGCATCAGTGCCCCCGGTACTGTTTACCGAATGGATGAAGTGCCTCTGCCGTTGAGACCCATCCTTCGCTCACCGTATCCGACGGACGAGGAGGTCCTCCGCCGCATCCGTCAGACCATCCAAGCCCGTGGCGGTGATTTCATTCCTACCCCCGCTCATGTCCAGCTCGCTTGATCAAACTGTCCTTTATGTGTCATTACTTCCTATCCCCTTTGTCCTCTTCCAGCTCTGAGACATTCTTTTATTTACGCTTTCCCTGTTGCCGAGGGTTGGGGATTGGACTAGGCTTCCCTCATTAGATGTCCGCACTGCCGGTGTTCCAGTCACCTAGTCACCTCAGACACTTTTATCGGGAAGGAGCTTGTTCCGATGATGTCGCCACAACGGTTTTCGCTGGTTCTGGTCGGACTTCTGCTGACGTCGCCATTGCGTGCGGAGGTGATTGCCCATCCGCTTTTCTCGGATCACATGGTCGTGCAGCAAGGCGTGCCCCTACGGGTTTGGGGAAAGGCCAGCCCCGGTGAGAATATTCAGGTGCGGTGGGAGCGGGAGGGTCAACCCCCCATCACAGCCAAGACCGTCACCGATGAGAAAGGACGCTGGAGCGTTGAATTACCTGCGCAAAACGCCGGTACCGGTTTCACCTTGACCATCCAAGGCCAGAACACCCTGACCTTCAAGAACGTGGCAGTGGGCGAAGTCTGGGTCTGCTCAGGCCAGTCGAACATGCAATGGGAGCTGTGGCGCTTGACCAAGGACGATCAAGGCAAGAAAGTAGCGGCCCAGGCCAGGCATCCCAATATCCGCCTTTTCACCGTTCCCCGCCGCCCCTCGCTGACGCCTGAGGATGATTTTCCGGTTCAGACCATCACACGGGCTAAGGAATACAGTGTGGTCTTCGGTAGATGGCAGGAGTGCACTCCGGAAACAGCCTACGAATTCTCAGCGGTGGCTTACTTCTTCGGTCGCGAACTCGAAAAGGCTTTGCAAGTTCCCATCGGCCTGATCGCCAGCAATTGGGGGGGAACCGTCTGCGAAGCCTGGACCAGCCGCGAAGCTCTGGAGAGTGTCCCTTCGCTCAAGTACCTGGCAGAGCGTGCCCAACAGGCCCAACAAAATCCACCTGGCAAAAAAGGCCTCAATCAGAATATCCCTACGGTTCTGTTCAACGGTATGATCCACCCTCTGCTGAAGTTCCCTATCCGGGGAGTGATCTGGTATCAAGGAGAATCGAACGCGGGCCGGGCCTATGAGTACCGAACCTTGTATCCCACGATGATCCAGGATTGGCGGAAGCAGTGGGGGAATGAGTTTGCCTTTCTGGGGGTGCAGCTTGCCCCGTTCTGGGATGGAAATTCCGAAGGGGTCCGCTATGCCGAGCTTCGCGACGCTCAATTGTTAGCCACGAAACTCCTGCCGAAAGTCGGCCTGGCTGTCATTACTGATGTCGGGGACGAAAAAGACATCCATCCCCAGCAAAAGGAACCGGTAGGTGTGCGCCTGGCATTGGCGGCACGAGCGTTGGCCTACGGCGAAAAGATCGTCTACAGCGGACCGATCTACCGCGAAGCCAAATTCGAGGGTAAGAAAGCCATTCTCAGCTTCGATCACGTGGGCGGTGGCCTGGTCGCCAAAGACGGTCCCCTGGTTGGGTTTACTGCGTGCGGCACGGATCGCGTTTTCAAACCGGCCCGAGCAGTCATTGAAGGCCAGACGGTAGTCGTCACCTGTGACGAAGTCGATCAGATCGTGGCGGTACGTTATGGTTGGGCCAACTTCCCGAAACCCACTCTCAACCTCTTCAACAAGGAAGGTCTGCCTGCTTCTCCCTTCCGCACGGACGATTTCCCGCTGACGACTCAACCCAAAACTCAGAAGTGAGACCGCCTCGGCCACTGCCCCACCCGTTGGCTGACCGATAACTGGTACTTCTTGCCGATGCTTAACACCTGCATCCGACAGTTGTTTACCTCAAAGGCAAGCTTGGAGGGCATGATCGATCTGGTGCTTCGAGAAAGAATCAATCAGGTGCTTCGAGAACGGGAGGCGATTGGACTCGGTGGGTTAGTGCTTTCCCTCGGTCATCGCCTCCCTGGGCAAGCTCGACCTGCAGTTGGAACTGCACCATTCTTCCGAACAGCAACAGGAGGATCACTCCTCTCAAGAAGGAAGTACCTCCAGCACCATTTTCTCAGGAAGGGACCACGACCCATCCTATATTAGGCTCTGTTGACGTATTCGCTAGCCTCGCGTAATTGATTGTAGGCCACACGGCTTTCGTGAGGAAATGGAATTGAGGGGAACCGGGAGGCTGGGATGCCGTGCGTTTCATGATCACGGATAAAATGTGGGCCGTTCTCGAGAAATGCTTGGCCCAAGCCAAGAGAGAAAAACGGGGCCGACCCGCAGAGACTTCCGATCGCAAGTTCGTGGAGGCCTTGCTCTACCTGGCGTGAACGGGGATTCCCTGGCGGGATTTGCCCAGGGAATTTGGGAAATGGGATGCGATTGACCCCCGGTATCGTCGCTGGTTCAAAAACGGTACGTTGCAGAGGCTGTTTGAGCTGCTCACCTAGAGTTGGCGGCCATCCGGCGCATCCTAATGGATGCCACGCATGTGCGAGCTCATCGGTGCGCGGCAGGGGCACCGAAAAAAAGCTGCCTCCGAACAGGGTCTGGGTCGGAGACATCGCAAGAGAAATGCTTGATAAGCATGATGCGGTCTACCTGCGAGCAGGGTCTGGGTCGGAGTCGGGGTGGATTCTCGACAAGGAGAGCAGCTA
>Ga0209809_1002798_pt1 | contig 11758 bp, 8 predicted proteins | sample YNPMSTMetaG_FD_186172 | JGI IMG/M metagenome (GOLD analysis project Ga0209809, IMG submission 186172) | Anoxygenic and chlorotrophic microbial mat microbial communities from Yellowstone National Park, USA - YNP MS-T MetaG (SPAdes) (version 2) ... | reverse complement strand
CGCGCTCGAATTGCGGATAAAGGGTCACCAGGACGGCGATGAAGATGCCGGCTGCCGCCCCGACGCACAACCCGCCGATGGCTTCGCCGAGCGTGACGGTCAGCGCTTGTAGGTAATAGCTTGGCTGTGCCCAAAACGTCTGCGCGATACGGCTGGGGGCCGGCAACAGATATACCGGCACCTCGCGCCAATGGACGAACGCCTCCCACGCGCCCATCGCAGCGCATACCACGATGACGGCCAGGGCATAGGCGCGGGCATTGACCCAGCGAGCCTCACGGTGTTCGACCCAGTTGGTGCTCATCTGTTCATGCCGGAAGCCCCTGCCAGGCGGTGAACGTCGCAGGGGTGATGCGAAATGCCTGCCAGGTGGTCTGCGCCAAGCGCCCGCCTGCGCCCAGGTAGCGCCGGCGCAAGCGCTCAAGCAGCCCGGCGAGGCCGCCGGGGAAGTCGGATTCTTGAAGCGGCACGGCCTTGCCGCGGGCCAGCACGCGCCGCAGCGGCGGCCAAGGCTCGTCAACGCTCAGCGAGACGTTCGGGTTGGCCAGCACATACGTCGCCCACAGCGACCCTTGCCAGGCGGCGACGAAGAAGTGCCTGCCATCCCACTCCTGCCAGACGGGCACGACGTGCGGAGCGCCGTCGGGTCGCAGGCAGGCCAGCCGGGCCACCCACGGCGCGGCCAGGAAGGCGCGGATGGCTTTGGGGTCGAGCGGTCGTTGGGCGATGTCGGTCGGTTGCGTGGTCGGCAGCCAGGGCGTATAGCGCAACGCACCCTGACGGTAGGAGAGCCGCGCCGCCATCTCGCGCAGGCGCAACAGAACGCCGCTCAGGTGCGCCTTGCGCCAGCGAAAGGCCGGCGCGCTCATCACGAGCGCGGCATTCGGCGTCTGGCCATCCGCGCAGATCGGCAGCGCCAGCTCCACGCTCTGGGCATCGTGAACTACAGCGTAGCCGCGCCGCCGAACGCCGGCGGCGGGTGAGGGCGTGAGCACCTGCGCAGCGGCGCTCTCTGGCTTGAAGCGATGGCCGGCGGGATAGACGCTGCGCACCTGTTCGCTCGACTCGACCTGCGCTGCCAAGATCACCTCATCGTTGAGTGGCAGGGCCAAGGCCAACGTCTCACCCAGGTTGGCAGCGCCTGCTTCCTGATAGAAGGCGGTCTGTAGATCGGCCAGCGGCGAAGCCTGGCTGCGCCAGGCCAGCAGGCGCGGGCCGGCGCGATAGCGCCCACGCCGCTCGGATTGCTCCACGTAACCAAGCCGCTTGAGCGTCCCCAGCAAGACGAAGAGCGAGCTGCGCGAGATGTCCAACCGGCTCAACAAGTCGGCCAGCTCTGCGCCCTGCGGCCGCTCCAATAACAGCTCCAATAACCCCAGCGCGCGCTCGATTGAAGACGATGACTCGGTCTCCATCTTAGTCCAGCAGGGTGGATTATAGTCCAAAATACTGGATTACGAGGCAAAGGGGGTGCTGAAATTCGGAGTGATACAAGCTCCACGATGGTATCTGGGACAGCGCTGTCTAAAAGAGCGTTCGCACGAAGAGGGCAATAGAAGCTGTTAGTAAATCATCGCGTCAAGCTGCGATACAAAACAGCGCAGCTCCTTGCCTCGACCGAGTAAGACCTGCCATTGGGTTCTGGTTCAGGCGTGGTCTATCGCTTGCGTTACTTCTGCGAGCCGCTGTGCGCCTCTCGCGCACTTCTTAGCTGCCGCAAGTAGGCATGAACGGCTGACTGGTCTTCTAAACACGTCCTTGATGATTTAAATTATCGAATCACTCCGTGCCCCCGCAAGGGCTTACAATAGCGCCTTGTAGTCATCCTAACACTATGGCTGTGAACGAGTTACTCTCCATCCTCCCCTTCCTCATCGTCACCATCGGCGGTATCGCGCTGTTGTTGATCGACCTTGGGCTGAAAGCAACCCAGAAGTCAACTGTGGCCTGGCTCTCGGTGGCCGTGCTGGCCTTAGCTGGCCTGTCAGCTCTATTCCAGATGGGCCGTCCCCCCGCAGAGGCGCTCTATGGCATGGTGCGGGCCGATGGCTACGTGTTCTTCTTGGATGCGCTGCTCGCAACCATCGGGGCTTTAAGTGTGCTGCTCGCTATGCGCTACAACGAAGCGCGCGAGATCTGGCGGGGCGAGTTCTACGTGTTGTTGCTGTTCTCGGTCAGCGGCATGATGCTGATGGGCCGCGCCCTCAACCTGCTGGTGTTGTTTGTGGCGGTGGAATTGCTCTCCATCCCGCTCTATGTATTGTGTGGCATCGCGCGCCCGCGGCTGGAGAGCGAAGAATCGGCGATGAAGTACTTTCTGATAGGCGCGTTCGCTTCGGGCTTTTTGATCTACGGCATTGCCCTGGTCTACGGGGCCGCAGGGACAACCTCGCTCTCTGTCCTCCTGGATAAGCTCAACGCTGTGGGCGAGCGAACATATGACTCAGCCCTGTTGTTTGCCGGCGCTGCGCTTATTCTGGCGGGCCTGGGATTCAAAGTGGCTGCTGCGCCATTCCACATGTGGACGCCGGACGTCTACGAAGGAGCGCCGACGGCGGTCACGGCCTTCATGGCCACAGCGACCAAGGTCGCCGGTTTCGCTGGCATCCTGCGTGTGTTCATGTTTGGCTTTGAACCACTGTTAGCGACCTGGCAACCGGTAGTGGCTGGGCTTGCTGTCCTGACGATGATCGTCGGCAACGTCGCGGCTTTGGTGCAAAACAATGTGAAGCGCATGTTGGCCTATTCCAGCATCGCTCATGCCGGCTACGTATTGATCGGCGTTGCTGCGGGCAACGATGCCGGCGCAGGCAGCGTGCTGTTCTACCTGGCAGTCTATGCGTTCATCACGCTGGCCGCTTTTGCCGTGCTCATCGCTGTCGGCAGCAGTCGAGAAGAAGACCAGACCTTCGATGCGTATGCAGGTCTGGGTCGGCGCAGACCCGTGCTGGGGATCGTCATGGCGATCGCCATGTTCTCGCTGATCGGCATTCCCCCCAGCGCCGGCTTCATGGGCAAGTATCTGCTGTTTAGCGCTGCTATTGCCGCCGGCTTGACCTGGTTGGCCGTGCTCGGCGTGCTCACCAGCGTGATCTCCGCTTATTTCTACTTGCGGCTGGTGATGACGATGTTCATGCGCGAACCGAGCGCCATGGACATGGCCATCCCCGCTCATGCGCCACGTGCGCTGGCCACAGCGATCAGCGTGGCCGCGGTGTTCGTCTTCGGCCTGCTCCCCGCGCCGTTGCTGGACGTGATCAACGCCGGCATACAGAGCGCAGTCGCTCGGTGAGCTGGCTTTCTCACGCGATCTGATCGCTCAGCCAGGCATAACTCACCATCTCGCAGGCGTGCGTCTCCTTGCCCATCAGCACTTCTTGTTTAACGACGATCTTGTGCTGGTCAGTCCATAGCGTTGTCACAGGGCCGGCTGACTGGCCTTGAGCGGTCGGATGCTCCTCGATCACATAGCGATGAGCTGTCATAAAGGGCATGATAGCAGTAGAGAGCTGCTCGTCACGCACGTAGGTATATGTCTGGCGTAATACAAGCGGCTCTAACAGAGGTTGCGTCACAACGACAGCACAGATCTGTATGTGATCGCCAGCGCTCAGAGAAAGCCGCCGCAGGTGCGCAAAATTCATCAAGGGTGAGCCATAGTCCAGAAAGGTAAAAGGACTACACGCCAGTGTGCTGGCATAGACGCGCTTGGGAGCTGTTGGCTGAGCGGCAGCCTCGCGGTTCGCTCTCATCACTTCTGCATAGCGCAGAGGTTCTTCGTAAATTGTGATCTCTATCCCGCCGTCGGCAAAAAGGTAGCTGGCGCTTCGTCGCTTACCCTCTAGGTCAAGTTGAACGCGCAGCTGCTGCGCCTTCCAATTCATGTCCAAATCAAGCTGCGCCCGCTGCTGATTCTGGACGGGCCAGGTGAGATCTATCTCAGTCATTACGCGATAGCCACCGTTCAGCAACCCGAATAGCCCCCATACTTCCTCCCCGACCGGGCAACGGTTGTGTGTGATCCGGTAGACGCCATGCGCAATCCGGCAGGCTATGCGCTCTGAGCCGTCCAGAGAGAAGTCCAGGTCATCCATTGGCCCGGTGAGACTTATTCCCAGTCCTTCGTCAGCGAAGCGAGGAACTCTTCGTTGCTCTTCGTTTTGGAGAAGCGCTGGAGAAAGGCTTCCATTGCCGCTGTGATGTCATAGCCGGCGCCCTGGGGGGGCGGTGCCATGAGATGGCTCAGCATACGCCGCATGAGGTAGGTGCGCTGAGCGGTCTTCTCTCCCAGCAACAGCTCCTCGCGGCGCGTGCCGCTGGCGAGGATGTCAAACGCTGGGAAGATGCGCCGCTCGGCCAGCCGCCGCGAGAGGTGGATTTCCATATTGCCTGTGCCCTTGAACTCTTCATAGATGAAATCATCCATTCGGCTGCCGGTGTCCACGAGCACAGTTGCGATGATGGTCAAACTGCCCCCTTCCTCGAGGTTGCGGGCAGCCCCAAAGAATTCCTTTGGCGGATAGAGCGCCGCCGGATCGACGCCGCCGGAGAGCGTGCGCCCAGACGAGGGCACGGTGAGGTTATAAGCCCGGCTGAGTCGAGTTAACGAATCCAGAAGGATCACCACATCGCGTCCGCATTCCACCAAGCGTTTGGCGCGGTTGAGCACCATCTCGGCCACGTGGACGTGATTCTGCACAGGCTCATCAAAGGTGGAAGCGATCACCTCCGCATCCACGGAGCGGTCAAAATCCGTCGCTTCCTCCGGACGCTCGGCGATCAAGGCAACCATGAGGTGCACATCGCGGTAGCTCTTGCTGATCGCGTTGGCGATATCCTTGAGCAGGGTCGTCTTACCGACTTTTGGCGGAGCGACTATCAGGCCGCGTTGTCCCTTGCCGATCGGCGCGACGATGTTGAGCAGGCGCATGCTCAACTTGCCGCTAGATTCCAGGTTGTAAATCTCGTTGGGGAAGATAGGGGTGAGCTTCTCAAAATGCGGACGATTCTTGGCCTGTTCAGGGTCTTGGCCATTGACAGCCTCTACACGCAGGAGGCTGTAGTACTTCTCGTTGTCCTTTGGCGGTCGCACCTGGCCGATCACCATGTCGCCAGTGCGCAGACCGAAGCGCTTCACCTGGGAAGGGGACACGTAGATGTCTTCCGGACCGGGCAGGTAGTGTTCGGCGCGCAGGAAGCCGATGTTGTCCTCGTTGATGTCGATCACGCCACCCCGCAACTCCAGGCCATTCCGCTCCGCCTGCGCCCGCAGCAGCCGGATGATCAAGTCGTCTTTCTTCAGCCGGCTGTAGCCCGAAATCCCCATTTCTTTGGCGCGTTCGCGCAGCTCGCTGAGTGTTTCGTGCTCCAGCCGCGCCATGTCGAACATGTTGCGCCGGTTAGGGCGTGGGCTAGGTGGTGGCGTTGTCCCTTCGCTCGCTGCGCTCGGCAGCGCAGTGTCTGGTTGGCTGCTCGCTATCAACTGGGTGTTGCCGTTGGTCGTGACCCCGTCACCGTTTACCTCTGCAGCGACGTTTGAGGGCAATTCTTCCTGAGGTTGCATGTTTTTCTTCATAACAAGTACCTAGCCACTTTGTCAGCATCAGCGTTGAGCACTGCTCCAGCCTCGCTAATGCGTCTTTCACACCTTACCTTGACATCGTTGTTTGTTGCTGCCAGCACCGTTGTCAATCCACGTAGGTGACCTGACTATAGGTGCGCAGCTTATCCAGGCGGTGGCGCGATTCAATATAGCGGACGGTGCCTGACCGAGATCGCATCACTATCGAGAACGTACGTGCGATGTTACCGCTGTAGTGAACGCCTTGGAGCAGCTCACCCGATGTGATGCCGGTGGCCGCAAAGAAGACGTCATCACCTCCGCAGAGGCGCTCCGTGGTCAGGATCTCATTAAGGTCGCATTGTGCTTGTGCTTGTTCGCGCTCGTTTTCATCGCGCGGCCAGAGCTTGGCCTGGATTTCGCCACCGAGGCAGCGCATTGCCGCTGCCGTGATCACCCCCTCTGGCGTGCCGCCGATTCCCATCAGGATATCTACGCCCGAGTCAGGGATAGCTGTCTGAAGCGCGCCTGAGATGTCGCCGTCGCTGATCAGCTTAATGCGCGCACCGGTCATGCGCACTTTCTCGATCAACTGCTGATGGCGCGGGCGGTCTAAGATGCACACAGTCACTGCGCTGATCGGCATGCCCTTTGCCCGCGCAACAGCGCGGATGTTGGCAGCAGGCGGGGCCTCGATATCCACGACACCGGCACACTCCGGACCGACCACAATCTTATCCATGTAGAACGTGCAAGGCTTAAACATCTTGCCGCGCTCAGCCAGCGCTACAACCGAGATGGCCCCGGCACCACCGACGCTGAGTAGCCGCGTGCCGTCAATTGGGTCAACAGCGATGTCTACTGGGATGCCTAAGCCGTTGCCCAGGCGTTCGCCATTGTAGAGCATTGGCGCCTGGTCTTTCTCTCCTTCGCCGATCACGACCACGCCGTCCATATCCACCTCGGCCAGGATCAGGCGCATGGCCTCAACGGCAGCGCGGTCGCCGGCATTTCTATCGCCTCGCCCCATCCACTTACTGGCAGCCATGGCCGCTGCCTCGGTCGCCCTGACCAGCTCCAGCCCCAGGTTTCGATCGGGCTTACTCTCGCGCATGTGCGTCACCCTCTCAGTCATGGTCGCTTGCATTTCCACCCCGAGCTGTGCTTACCTTTACTTGGACGTCATGGACTTTTAAGCCAGTCAAGTGGCCCAACATACCCACGCTCGCTGTATGCTACTGAGGTGCTTGTGTCGCCGTCTCAAGTCTGTGAGGATGCTGTGTATCGGGGAACCGGGACTTGAACCCGGGACCTCACGGTCCCAAACCGTGCGCGCTGCCATCTGCGCCATTCCCCGGGGACATCATCATTATACACAGGCCGGGGAGCATCCATTTGGGGCGCACACCAAGCTGTCACTCACGTTGGTGTGAGAAGCAGGCTCGCAGCCTGCGAGGGAGACAGCTATGGTCAGCGCACGTGGCGTTGGTGCACGTTCCCTCAGCATTGGATGGGATAATCTCGCGCATGACAACGGAGTCTGCACAATTCGACGTCGCTGTGCTGGGCGCAGGCCCTGGTGGATACGTGGCCGCCATCCGAGCTGCGCAGTTGGGGCTGAAGGTTGCGCTGATCGAACGCGAACAACTCGGCGGGGTATGCCTGAATTGGGGATGCATCCCAACGAAGACGCTCCTGCGCAACGCCGAAATTGTCGAGCTGATCAAAGACGGCGAAGAATATGGCATCAGCTATGACAACCTGCGGGTAGATTACGCCAAGGCATATAAGCGCAGCCGCGAGGTGAGCAACCGCCTGGTGCGCGGCATCGAATTCCTGATGAAGAAGAACGACGTGCGGGTGTTCATCGGCGAGGGCACGCTGACCGGCCCGCACAGCATTTTGGTCGAGCACCGCAGCGAGGAGCGGCAGATCAACGCCGAATACCTTATCGTCGCTACCGGTGCGCAACCGCTGGTATTGCCGTTCCTATCGCCCGATGGATCGCGCGTGTTCACTTACCGGCAACTGCTGGAGGTGCAGCGCGTGCCCAAGAGCATGGTCGTGATCGGCTCCGGCGCGATCGGCATGGAGTTCGCCTACATCTTTCACGCTTACGGCGCCGACGTGACGATCCTTGAGGCGCTGCCGCGCATCATGCCGTTGGAGGATGAGGAGGTCAGCGCCGAGATCACCCGTTCGTTCAACCGGCGCGGCATTAAGACCATCGCCGGCGCGAAGGTGGTGGACGCTAAAGTGAGTCCAGAGGGTGTCGAGGTGTTCTTTGAGGCCGAGAAGGGGCGCCAATCGGTTAAGGCAGAGTGGGCGCTGGTGGCGGTGAGCGTGAAGCCGAACACAGCCGGCATCGGCCTGGACAAGCTGGGCGTGAGGCTCAACGCAGGGGGCTATGTCGAAGTGGACGACCACATGGCCACCAACGTGCCGAGCATCTACGCGATCGGCGATGTCACGGGCAAGCTGCGGCTGGCCCACGTGGCCCAGGCCCAGGGCGTAGTGGCTGCTGAGTCCATCGCTGCCAGGATGGGCAAGTACCATGGCCACATCCCGCGCCTGGACTATGACGCGATGCCGCGCTGCACCTACACCATCCCACAGGTGGCGAGCATGGGGCTTTCGGAGGCTCAGGCCAAAGAGCGCGGCTACCAAGTAAAGGTGAGCAAGTTCCCGCTGCGCGCCAACGGCAAATCGCTGGCGCTGAACAACACCGAGGGGTTTATCAAGATCGTCGCCGACGCCAAGTATGGGGAGATCCTGGGCGTGCATTGCATCGGGCCCGACGTCACCGAGCTGCTGCCGGAGTTTGTGCTGGCCAAGAACGCCGAATTGACCCCCGAAGAGATCGCCCGCACCGTGCATGCCCATCCCACCCTCAGCGAATCGCTGATGGAGGCTGCTGAGGGTGTGATCGGCCAACCCATACACATTTAGCTGCGCAGGCCCTGTCGGCTCTGCTTCGGATAAGCCGCCGCCGACACCATGCGGAGAGTTTGGACGCCCTTATTCCTGATCACGCTGCTCGCCATGCTCTCGGCAGCAGCCGGCAGCGTCGTCGCTGCCGGCTGGATGCCTGGCTTGGACGTGATCTGGTGGGCGGTCATCCTGGGGCTATTGGCCGGCGCAGCGCTGGCCGGCAGCAGCTTTCCCAGTTGGACTGCCCATCTGATCGGGCTGGTCTATGGGTTCTTCACGCTGGGCGTGATCGGCACCACACATCCCGATATCGCACAGCAGAGCGCGGACTGGCATCTGCGCGCACGGCTGCTTTTCGAGAAGTGCCTTGCCTGGTTCCAGGCAGCGATGAACAACGAAAGCAGCCGCGAACCGGTGATCTTCATCCTGGTCCTGAGCGTCTTGTTCTGGACGCTGGGCTATTCGGCAGGATGGTACTTCTTTCGCTATCGGCGCGTCTGGCACGCCACGTTGCCCACCGGCGTCGCATTGTTCTCGAACGCTTACTATTACACCGGCGCCAGCAGCATGGCCCCCTTTCTGCTGGCTTACCTGTTCTGTCTGGTGATGATGCTGGCGCTCTCGCACCTGGCCGAGCGGGAGGCGCATTGGCTGCAGGTGCGTGCGCGCGCGTCGCGCTCGCTGACGCTATGGTTCGCGGCGAGCAGCATCGTCATCGCTGCGCTGGCCGGCTTGTTCGGCTGGCAGGTGAGCGAATTCACCACCTCCGCCGTTGGTCGCCGCTTTCTAAGCCAGCTCGACCAGCCCTATCGAGAGCTGGTGGCTCGCTGGAATCGGCTCTTCGCCGGCGCGGCCGGCAGCGCCGGCCAGAACGTGAATCGCTACGCGGACACATTCACCCTCAGCGGACCGCGCGACCTGACGGCAGAGCCGGTAATGGACGTATTGGCTGCGCCGGCGCGCCATTATTGGCGCGCGGCCAGCTACGATTACTACGATGGCCTTAGCTGGCGCAGCACCATAGAAACGCTCACCAACCTCCAGCCGCTCGACAAGAACATCCCGTTGGCAAATTACGCCGAGCGGGCATTGGTCCAGGCGGACTTCACGCTCTATCAGGGCAGCGACAGCGTATTCACCCCATCCCAGCCCTGGGCAGCGAACCTGAGTGCCCAGGCCGTCTTTGAGCGGGTTAGTCCGAGCGCCGTGGCGCTGGTGCAGCTCAAATTGGCCGTGCCCCTACTGGCCGGCAACCGCTACGCAGCCATCGGCTCGATCAGCCGGGCCAGCGCGGCCCAATTGCGCGCCGCGCCAGAGGACTATCCGGATTGGGTGCGGGCGCGGTATCTCCAGCTCCCACCGCAAGTGCCCGACCGCGTGCGCAACCTGGCGCAGAACATCGCTGCGCAGGCAGCGACGGCCTACGATAAAGCGACGGCAATCGAGCGCTGGCTGCGTCGAAACATCCGTTATGACGAGCAGATCCCTGCGCCGCCGCCCGGCATAGAAGCCAGCGACTACGTGCTCTTCGAGCTGCGACGTGCCTATTGCGATTACTACGCCACTGCCATGGTCGCCATGCTGCGGTCGCTCGGCGTCCCCTCGCGCGTTGCTGTGGGCTATGCCCAAGGCGACGTGATGCTGCGGCCCGAGGGTGATGGCCGCGTATGGTATCAGGTCCAGGCGGATGACAGCCATACGTGGGTGGAAGTCTTCTTCCCCGGGTTTGGCTGGGTAGAGTTCGAGCCGACGGCCAACCAACCGCCGATTGAGCGCGCCGACCCGCCGATGATCCAAGCCGCGCCGACCGTCGAACCGACGATCCCCCCTGCGCCTACGCCCGCGCCCGCGGCGGCAGCGACGGCTACCCCAAGCCCTGCGCCGACGGCGACGGCTGAGCCACCATTGCCCGCCGCTGTGACTGAGCCGCCCTCCCGTCAAGGGCTAGACCTCTCGCGTTACAGCGGGCTGCTCTATCTGCTCCTGATCCCGCTGCTTATTCTGGCTGCCTGGGGTGGATTGCGCTATGCCGAGGAGCATGGCCTGAGCCGGCTGCCGGCGGTGGAACGCGCGTATGGGCTGCTCACCCGCTATGCCGTTTGGCTAGGGGTGCATCGGGAGCGCCAGCTCACACCCTACGAGCAAGCGGAAGCGCTGGCCCACCGCGCCCCTCAAGCGCGCGCGCCGGTGGAACAGATCACCGCGCTCTACGTGCGCCGGCGCTTTGCCCCTCCCGACATCCCTTCATCACATCCGGGCGATTTAGCAGAGGCCCTGAGAGCTGCTCGGCGCGCGCTGCGCCGCGCCCTCCTGCGGCGCTATCGGCCGCGCCGCTCCTCGCACGGCGAGTGAATCACTGCGCGATCCAGACTACAGGTTGTTGCGCACCGCGTGTTCCGCGACCTGCATCCTGTGTTACTCTGCGCCCGCGTTCCGCAGCGCCATCTCGAACTCGCTGAGCACCATCGCAGTTGCTCCCCAGACGGCATGTTTGCCGATGCGATAGAACGGCGCGTTTGGGCCGCCGCCTGGTAATGGGCCAAGCTGACGGGTGGCTGGGTCGAGCAGCAGCGCGAGCGGCACTTCAATAAGTTCAGCGACCTCACGCGCGTTTGGATGGAATACGGGCTGGGCCGCAACGTAGCCGACGACCGGATGGACGACAAAATTGCTCGGCGGGATGTATAGCGTGGTCAGTCTGCCCAGCAACTCCACCTGTTCAGTGGCGATCCCCAACTCCTCTCGCGCCTCGCGCAGGGCGGTAGCGATGACATCGGCATCGCCGGGCTCGCGCCGCCCGCCGGGCAGCGAGATTTGTCCGCTGTGATGGCCCAACCATTCCGTACGCTGCGTGAGCACGAAGTGTAGCGTCGCTTGGCGCGGGTATATCAATAACAGCACACTGGCTTCTCGCGCATCCGGCCTTGGCAACGGAGCGTGCGCACGCCCTGGCAGCGACATGCGCAAATGCGCAGCCAAACCGGGCAGCGGCCCGCGCAGCGCGCGGCGAATGAAGTCCGGTTCTAGCGCTGTCATGGCCTCGTCTGGATTATCCAGATGCACACGGATGCGACAGGCACGCTCAACTTCGGCGAGTAGCCCAAATTAACGCCAGTTCAGATGTATGCATGCCTGTTCACGCATCACTCGCTGCGCCCGGCGCGAAGCATCTCAACGACTACCCAATCAAAGCCCAATGGCACCACTAAAGCCACACCCCCCATGTCATGCTTCGCTTAGCTAAGCATCTAAAATCCCGCCTGACCA
>Ga0209809_1002790_pt1 | contig 11780 bp, 12 predicted proteins | sample YNPMSTMetaG_FD_186172 | JGI IMG/M metagenome (GOLD analysis project Ga0209809, IMG submission 186172) | Anoxygenic and chlorotrophic microbial mat microbial communities from Yellowstone National Park, USA - YNP MS-T MetaG (SPAdes) (version 2) ... | reverse complement strand
CCTTCGGTGCACCGGGCGAGCGGGTTGGCGAAGTGGTCTTTCACACCGGCATGACCGGCTATCAAGAGATATTGACCGATCCCTCGTATTGTGGTCAACTGGTAACGATGACCGCGCCACACATTGGGAATACTGGTGTCAACGATTTCGATCCTGAGTCGATCCAGCCCCAGGTTGCCGGTTTCATTGTCCGTAGTTACAGCGAACATTACAGCTCGTGGCGCGCCCGCGGCAGTCTAGCTCAGTTGCTGCGCGAATATGGCATCGTCGCGATTAGCGATGTTGATACTCGTGCGTTAACACGCCATATCCGAACTGCCGGTGCGATGCGCGGTATCATCTCGACAACCGGTGCTTCGATTGAGACATTACTGGCCAAGTGTCGGGCTGCCCCGCCGATGGAGGGGCAAGACTTAACGCAGGTGGTGACGTGTCCTGAACCTTACCACTGGACGACCAACAGCGTTCCGTTTACTCCGCCCTACCCGAACGGCCCGGCACAAGAACTGATCTTCCACGTTGTTGCCTACGATTTTGGTCTCAAGCGCACCATTTTGCGCCGCCTGGTCGATCATGGCTGTCGAGTGACCGTTGTACCGGCGACAACACCACCCGAAGATGCGTTAGCACTTAACCCTGATGGTATCTTCTTCTCGAATGGGCCAGGTGACCCGGCTGCGGCCACCTACGCTGTTGCCACGTTGCGATCCTTACTTGGGAAGTTGCCGATCTTCGGCATTTGTCTCGGTCATCAACTGATGGGGTTAGCCCTCGGTGGACGTACCTACAAACTACCCTTCGGTCACCACGGCGCCAATCATCCGGTGCGCTATTTACCAACCGGTCGGGTTGAGATTACTTCGCAAAACCATGGCTTTGCGGTAGACCCCGACTCGCTACCGGCTGGTGTGCTCTTGACCCACATCAATCTGAACGACCAGACGCTGGAAGGGTTTGACTACCCTGATTTACAGTGTTTCAGTGTGCAGTACCATCCTGAAGCGGGGCCAGGGCCGCACGATGCGACCTATCTGTTTGCCCGTTTTGCCAAAGCAATGGCCGCCCGCCGGTCATAAGGCGATACAACGATTTCCGCATTACCCTTTCTTCTCCTGATCGAGGAGAAGGAAGGGTCAAACAGATACCGGCCACCTTTTTGATCGCCGGCGATCACCGATGACCAACGAACGCGATCCTCGTAATCGGCTCAACGACCTCGATGCACGGGCTTGGACCTACGCTCTGCGGTCGGTGATTAGCACTGCCTACCCTACTCGTGGCGCTGCGAGTCTGGCCCACCACTTGCGCCGCAAACATCCCTCACCCAAACCACCACAACTGATGGCTGAGCTGATTCGCTTTTTCACCCGTCGGCATGGTCATATTCTCGATCCGTTTGCGGGCGTAGGTGGTACCTTGATCGCCAGTTCTCTTGAAGAACGCACTGCCGTTGGGATTGATCTCTCACCGGAGTACGCATCCATTTACCAGGCGGTCTGCGCCGAGCTAGGAATACCATCGCAAACCTATCTGGTTGCCGACGCTCGTCATCTTCTCGACCTGCCAGCAGTTCGAGAACGCCCATTCGACCTGATTTTAACCGATCCGCCGTATGCAGCAATGATGGCACGTCCGAAAACCGGCGAACGGCGGAAGCGTGGGCGACCACAACCAACCCCCTTCACCACATCACCGGCTGATCTGGGCAACCTTCCCTACCACGAGTTTATCCGCGAACTAAGCGCGATTCTTTCCTCAGCGCTGCAAGTCTTGCGGCCCGATGGACACCTGGTCGTGTTTGCGAAAGATCTTCAGCCAACCCCCGAACATCACAACATGCTCCATGCCGATCTTGTTGTGGCATTACGCCAGATTCCCGGCCTTGAATACCGCGGGTACCAAATCTGGCACGATCAGAGCCAGCGCCTGTACCCATTCGGCTATCCTTACACGTTCGTCGCGAACCAGATGCATCAGTTTATTCTGATTTTTCGCTGGCGGGGGGAGTAGGGGGGATGAAAGGCGTTCCTGGTCTGCTACTGTCGATTGCAGGTGTGGTATGGTTGAGCATTGCAGAGTATGTTGACGTTGTATGTAGAAGCCTGCAAGGTTTTCAGTTTCAGGGTGCGATGCGATGACCGAACTGTGAAATACCAAACACCGACGAACATCACGCACCTGCTGCCGATGACTTCCGACCCACAAAGTCACCTGGGTGCGTGGGCCAGAGGCCTGTATCGTGCGGTAGTAACGGTGGAAACCGCGTCGGTTCAGGAGCATGCCGGTACGGGCGCATTGGAAACCCGTTCCTCCCGTTCACGTTTCCCGTCCTCTCTCCTCATCTCAACACTGCTGAGTAAACTTTGAAAAGCTCTCCTCCCCGCACTAGCATTGACCACCGATAGCGCGTCGGATATGCTTGCAATAATATGGACAATACCCCATGAATACTGATTACGACAGCATCATCATGAGCAGTAACATTAGTGGTTTTCTCGCCAAGTGAATCGAGTATAATTCTCCTGACAGAGTCAGGAGGGAAAGGATGCCTAAACGGATACACTTACGAACAGTCACAGCAGAAGAAGAGGCAGCAATTCGGCGACTGGCGGCGTCCAGGAAAGAGCCGGCCAGGCTAGTGCAGCGTGCGCAGGTGATTGTGGCGATGCTAGACGATCCGGAGTTGACAGCAGGTGAGGCGGGGTTGCGAGCCGGATACAAGAGCGTGGGGATGGGGCCGATGTGGGTCAAGCGTTTCAACGCAGAGGGCTTGAGCGGGCTGGATGACCAGCCTCGCTGTGGGCGGAAACCGACCCACCCGCCAGAGGTACGGAGTGCGCTGATCAGTCTGGCATTACAGAAGCCACGGTCGTTGGGATATCCCTTTGAGTTGTGGACCCTGGAGCGACTCCAGAAGGCTTTTGAGGAACGGCACGGGGTTCATTTGTCAGACTCGACCATCTGGACGTGGATGAATGAAGAGGGGTTTGAGTGGAAGCGCCAGCAGAGTTGGTTCCACGAGGCGGAGCGGCACGACGCCGAGTTCGTGGAAAAAAGGGGGCCATCATCCAGGCCTATGTGACCCCAGCTCCAGGCGTGCGCGTAATCTGCGTGGATGAGATGGGGCCGATCGCCGTCAAGACCTACCCTGGGGAGGAGTGGAAAGCGGGGGCAAAGCGAGCAACCTTCGAACCAGACTATGGTCGGCGAGGTCAGGTGTGGATTCATGCGGCCTTTGAGCCGGCAACCGGGCAGGCAACCTTTGTCCTGAGTCCCAGCCGTGACAGCGCTGCTCATATCCAGTTGCTGGAGAAGGTCCTCAGCGAGTTTCCTGCAGAGCGCTGGTTGATAATTGAGGACAACCTGAGTATTCATGCTAGCCGTCAGACGCAACTGGCATTGGCTGCATGGCCGGAGATTCAGGTTCAGTTCATCCCGAAGTACGCTTGTTGGCTGAACTTGATTGAGCCGTGGTGGAAGCAGCTACGCTCCCTGGCGCTTAAGGGCAGGCGTTTCGAAACGCTGGATGAGCTGACCAAAACCCTGGAGGCAGCGTTGGCTTACTGGAATGCTCATCGGCATCCTTACCGCTGGAAGAAACGACCACAAGAGCAGGTGGTCATACTGGGCGGCTTCAGCGTTGTCCCAAATAATCAGAAAACTTAGCGAGAAAACCAATTAGTTCGAGCACGGCTGTCCAGAAGACATTTGGGGCGAATCTGAATCCTGATATGCGCATGGTATTGCCAGTCGGGACGGGATGTATGCTAAGAAATGAACGATGCGCAAAAGAAAGTATGACCTATGCAGGCCGCAATACGTCTCACTGCTCAGGTTCAGCCAGGTGGCAAGATCGAGATCGTGGACGCCCAACTTCCAGTTGGTATCGCAGTGGAAGTGATTGTCGAATTGCCCTATGCACCTGCCAGGCCATCTCGATCGCTCATAGCAGTACTGGCTGATGCACCGGGACACCTTGCCTTTCAGACGGCTGAAGACGTTGATTCCTACCTACACGGTGAGCGCGACGCATGGGAACGCTAATTCTCCCCTTATCCGGCCGAGTGTATGTTGACTCAAATGCCGTGATCTACGCGATTGAGCGAATCGAGCCGTATCGAACTCTATTGGAACCACTCTGGCGGGCCGCTTATGATGGGAATATAGCGATTATTAGGAGTGAACTAACCTGGCTTGAAACACTTACGAAGCCGATCTGCGATCAGAACCCGCAATGAGAAGCCCTGTTTCGGGATTTTTTGAGCGCCCGGGAAGTGAACCTGATTCCGGTCACGCTACCGCTGAGGGAGCAAGCGGCTCGCCCGCGTGGATTGGGTTTGAAAGCACCCGATGCGCTGCATGCTGCAAATGCGATCTCACAGCAGTGCGTGCTGTTATCACGAATGGCCCAGTATTCTATCGTGTACCCAACCTCCCAATTGTGGTGCTTGCAGATGTGTTGCGCACACCTGCTTAGGCATCTTCAACGTTATGACCTTCTACCTGGGGCTTTTTGGAGTTCTCAGCTTTGGGTTCCATGCGATGACCGAACGGTTCAACTATGGCGCGACACCAACGAACATCCGGCTCCTGCTGTCAGCAATCCCTGCCCTATGTTGTCTCCCTAGGATCGCGGGCCGCTGGCTCGCGTTGTGCAGTAGGTGGATAAAACTCACCGGTTGGCGCATCAGTACATCATTGTGAGCGGGTTACCAATCTACCTCACGCTTCACCTATGAGATAAGGTAAGGATGTTGAGGTGGAAGGAGGGGAGACCCACTGCGCAGCAAAGGTACTGAAAACGTAGAAAACCTCTGATCCAAGAGAAAATTGGTTGACATACCGGATTGTTCTGGCTATGCTAATCAGAAATATGTAGAAGTTTATAGCATCGTAGGCATTTCATGGTGAATAGTGTAGAATTAGCTAAACTCGTCCTGAGTAAACTGCAAGAAGTTGGCTTTTTAGTAACAGAGGATAACGGCCTTTGCATGCCTGTTCTGGATAAAGCAGGTATGCGACAGATTCACGAGCCAGCGGTGCAGCTAGAACTTGCTACCCAGCAAGAATGGCTTGAACGGAACCTATCCAGGTATCTGAACTTTTTCGCCAATGGAGACGACATCATACCTGAACGGATCGATCCTGCATTAGTTGAAGTGACAACCAGACAACACCGAGACCTCTTTCGGGTGGCCCGCTTGCTCTGGTCGCTGCCATTCTCGAAAGGGTATGGTCGCCGCTTACGGTTTTTACTCATCGATCAAGCGAACAACAAACTTATTGGCCTACTAGCATTGCAGTCACCACCGCTGAGCTTTCCGGCTCGCGATCGTCTCTTTCAGTATCCACCTGGCAGGAAGACAGAGTTAGTGAACCAGACGATGGACATTCAAACGTTGGGGGCAGTGCCACCGTATGATTATCTCCTTGGTGGCAAGCTGGTTGCTTTGGTTGCGGCATCAAATGAGGTTCGTCAGCGGTACTGGCAGAAATACGTTGGACGGATGACCGAGATGGAACGGCGTATCTTACCGCCTCATCTTGTTGCCCTAACGACAACGAGTGCGTTTGGAAGAAGTAGCCTGTACAATCGTCTTAAGTACAGGGACGTAGCGATTGCAGAATCGCTTGGATACACCGAGGGTTATGGCACGTTCCATCTTATGGAACTATATCCGCTCTTCCGCGAATTCTTGGAAAGCCAGGGTATTTCAACATACGGTGGTTTTGGCACTGGCCCGCGCCGGAAATGGCAAACAATGGTACGCGCACTCGAACGATTAGGCTTCTCGGCTGAATTCCTTCGCCACGGGATAAAGCGCGAAGTATTTCTGTTCCGTCTCATAGATAACCTGGAAGCATATATGGAAGGACGCGATACCACGCCAGTTTATCGCAACCTGCCATTCTCTGATCTCGTGGCATGGTGGAGAGAACGCTGGCTATTACCGCGTGTTGAGCGTGTGCATGAATGGAAAGAGTGGCGTAACGAAGAGATAAAAAATCGCTTACGTATCGGGCAAGACAAGGTAGCCGAGGTAATACTATGACGGAGTCGGCAGAACGTCCTTTCGGCGAACTACCATCTGCACTGATAGATGAGATTCTCAAACGTACTGAGAATCTTAGCCAGAAGTTACTGCATGATTTTGAACAGGTGCGTGCACATCGGGCAGAATGGCGGGAAGAGTTGAAACGCACTGGCATGCTTCGTCGTGACTCCGAAATGCCCTACGTGCCGGTTCCTACGACGTGCGGAATAGACGGATCATGTGCGATAGAACGATTATTGGCCAGCGATCTGGTTGCCGCAGCCGCAGTAGCGGTCGAGGGTTTGACACCACCTTCCGAAACACGTCACTGGCCTGAACCCCGTCATCAGGTTTGGGTAGAGACAGAGGTGCATGAAGCCGAAACGGGTACCATTCTGCGTGCTGTAATGATTGGGATGGAGCTAGAATTGGCACTACATGCACCACACGAGATCGTTTTTCTCGATGGTTCGCTCACAACACCTCTCATCTACTTTAATCAGGCATTGAATAAAAGCCAGGAAGTTGCACATCTGCGAACAACTGCTCAATTTCTCAAACAAGCATCCTCGATGCTAGAAGCATACTTGACGGTACTCACTTCAAATCGTAGTGATCGTTGCTGGTTGGCAGTGCCTAAGTACACAACAAGGCGCGAGATTGGGCAGGTCATGGGCTGGCCCGACTCACACGATGATCGGGGCCTACTAAGTTTTCTTCTAGAGCCAGGAGAATATACGAAGCCCAGGGTATTGCAGCAACCATCTGAGCCCTGGCATTTGAATATTACACCACTTACCTCTACTGGTTATCGAACTGTTGAGGAACTGGCGAGCCAGATTATTGCCGCTCTCAACGAGATTCAGGTGGTGTACTATCGACCCTACCCCTGGCTCCCAGCCCTTCGCTTAGAAATGAGTAGCGCAATTGCCCAAAACTCATCACGATTGGCAATGGTATTGCACGGAGTCCGCCACCAATGCGGTACACCGTCAGTGATGGAACCGTTCCCCCTCTATCTCGCTGATCGCATGGTAAAGCACCTGCCAAAGGCGATCCCTACGTTTCGGCAGGTGACCTCTCAGCATATCGCTGAGACGTACCAGGGAAACATTTCCGATGTTTTTCTCGGTCTGCATGGTTATCGCACTGAGTCAGGAGTGTAACGATGTCAAAGCACCTAGATCAATTGGTCGATGCGGCCGAACGAATTGGTGTCATTGGATCACCTTCCTCTACCAACGAAGTGGCACTCGATATTTTGGCGGGAGCTGTCAACAAAAAGTTGGTCGGAGAACTGGCGCTCTTTCGTTATTATCAGGACAATTGCTCGCACTACGCTCTAGGGCAGATCACAGAGGTGAGCATGCGCAATGTTTGGCATGAAGACCCCACTATGCGCAGCCTGATCCGTCAGCATGGACGTGTAGACACAATTAGCGAGCGTCAGGATACCCACCGTGGCGATATGACGATTAGTGCGGTATTTGCAGCCGGTCCCAATGGATATCGTCCCAGTATACTAGGTACCGTTCCGGCTACCGGCACACCAATTTATCTGGCTAACGATAGCGTCTTATCTGAATTACTCTCTCCATACCGCGATCAGCTTTTCTATCTGGGGCACATCTATGGTTCAAAACCGCTATTGCCATTGTGGTTCAAACATTTCGATACCGGCCAGCAGGGTGCTGGTGAAGCGTACCATCTGGGCATCTTTGGCAAGACCGGCTCCGGGAAGTCGGTTCTCGCGAAGATGATCCTGCTTGCCTACGCTCGCCATCCGCAGATGGGGATTCTGGTCATCGACCCGCAAGGGGAATTCGCTAAAGAAGTTAGAGGTGAAACGGTACCAGGAGGATTTCGCTTGCCGATGAAGCGAGTGTTAGATAGCCTGACAAAACCGACAAAGGTTTATGGTGTGCAAGATTTAGTCTTAGATAGGTGGGATTTGTTTGAGCACATTCTTTTAGAGTCGGGTTTCTTCCAACGTCTCGGTGTGAAGGCTGGCGAAAACCAGCGCCAAGCAGCAGAAGCTATTAGCGAGCAGTTACAGAAGGATGGTATCAAGCTTGCCGATTTGCATCATAGAGACAGTTTCGACAAGACCTGGAACCATTTAAAAGAAGAGCGTATTTTGGTACGAATTTATGGTTCCAAGGAAGCTAGAGAACGAGTCCGTCAACAAATGGCTGAAACGAATCAGAACGATCTCTACCAAACTGTTTGGCTTCCGATAACACAGCTTTTTCGTGAAGATCAGAATGGAACACGAAAAAAGGTAGAAAGCTTATTGACTAGTTTATTTATTCCGAATCAGAAAAAACGACCTCTTATCGTTATCGATTTGTCAACGGAACAGATAACTCAAACGAACAGTAAGTTCTGGAATGAGACAATTCAGGCGCTCGTGATCAAACGCTTGTTGGAAGGTATTCGCACGGCAGCAGAATATTCCTACAAACAAAATCGTAGTCTTAACACGCTGGTACTAATGGACGAGGCCCATCGTCTTGCGCCCCGCGAGGATCCTGGCAGCGAAGAGCAGCGTGCTATTCGGAGCATCCTGATCGATGCCACCCGCACTACACGTAAATATGGCGTTGGGTGGATGTTTATCAGTCAGACACTCTCTAGCCTGCATCGCGAAATCCTGGAGCAATTACGCATCTTTTTCTTCGGTTTTGGTTTAGGTATGGGGGCTGAATTTAAGGCGTTGAGTGAGCTTGTAGGAGGACGAAGTAAGGCGCTTGATCTCTACCAGCTTTTCAGAGATCCTCATTCATCGTTTGATACTAGCAGTAGAGAGTACTCATTCATGACAATTGGCCCTGTCTCACCACTCTCATTTGCCGGGACGCCATTGTTCTTCAACGCTTTCAATGAAGTAGAGGATTTCCTGAATGTTAATAAACTGAGAACATAAAGCGATCATTTGGTCACTTCCCACCAAGCGTTTGTTGTCCTCAGTATACTTATAGTGAAGTTGAGCGTGATCTCTCGAACTACCCCCCACCATACCCGCGCACAATCACCCGCACTTCAGCAATACCCAGACTATTGAGCAACTGGGTGTAGTAGGCCTCTGCGTCACGGGCGGCCTGAGAAAGAATGCCAGCCTCAATTGCAGCCTGGACTAATGCCGCTTTCGCCTCCGCATCGACCGCTTGAAAAAAGCTCTCAAGGTTTGTGCGCGGACAGATGAAACCAGGGCAGAAGTCGGTATTTTCAATTACGCGACTGTTCGCCAGGTCAAGTGACACCTGATCGGTGAAGACTTGTGGTGGTGGAAGGGTAATTTGTGCCCGCCGACCATCGCTGCTGACCCAGATGTCCTCAGAGCGTAGTTGGCTTAGATCAATACCCGCCGGTACCCGCCCTCGGATCAGAACCAGAAATTCCTGGCGTACACCGAGATTGCGCAAGAAGGCTGCCCAACCACCCGGTGCGTCGAGATGACGTACTTCTACCCCTGCGTAGTGCTCGATGAAAATCTGTTTGTTGACTCGCCGCACAGCCTCGATGATCTGTGTCTCCACAGTAGTGGTCGGAGCTGACGGAGGGGTGGACATGTTTTGAAAGGCTTGTACGACGCTCCAGACCATGAAGAGGACGGCAGCAACGGCCAGACCATTCCAGATAAGTTTCAGCGTTTGCACACATTCCTCCGTTTTTCAGGTCAATAGTATGGGCTTTGCGCGGGTCTGCACCATTCTGCTACTGCTTATCTCGTTGCGTTCATTCACCATTGCTCAGAAAGTGGGCATTGCAAGGGCGAGTAGAAAGAAGCTATGTGGTTCAGATTTGCCATTATCAGGGAATAATTGGCTCGATGGTTACCCGACTGAAGCCAAGATCGTCGATCAGCCAGCGTTCGAGCCGACGATAAGCAACTTCACTGGCGATACTGATCAATTCCTGATCGTTGGCAACCCGCTGTCGAATCTCGGCACGGGCCTGGGCTAATGCCTGATTTTGAGCGGCTGTAATCTGTGAACCAATCCAACGTCGTGACTCACCGATCACCTCGATTTCAATCGGATTAGGTTCACCGGAAATTGTCGCTCGTGGCAACCGGATCAGCAGCGTATTGCCATCACGTCGGATTTCAGCCCGGCTCAGATCAACTGCCAAGCGAACTTCCGCTGTGACTTTGAGGGTAATCTCGTCGCGACCGAAGAAGCTCTGCGCCCCGCGAACCGTGGTTACTGTTGTTACCGGAAACTTGATTGCCAGCTCAATTGCCGGATCGATCCGGCGTAGATCGGGTAGAGGAATGAGCGTCGGTGCTGCCGGAGCTACCGTTGGCGGTAGAGGGGTAAAGGTTGGGGGAAGCGTGGGCCAGGGTTCTTCGGGCACTGGGGTCGCCATCGTGATCAGATTGCGCCAGTTGCTATTGGCAAGGAAGAGCAACAGGCCAAACACGGTTAGCGCAACAATCCCGCTTACGATCCATTGAATTACGTGTTGTTTGATCATTGTTCGATGTGGTTGAGATGATCTTGCCTGGCGACTACGAAAGGATTGCTTGGATGAGAACCAATGCATCCACGCAGGAGCGGGTTAGAAACCCGCTCCTGCCGATATGTAGAGAAGGGTCGAGTCACCCATCTACGCCCGCAACATTACATAATCGGTCGTTACTGCCTGCAAGCGGTCGAGATCGACCTCAGCCCCGCTGCCCGGCCCAGTTGGCACGCTAAGCGTACTGTCGGGATTGAGCGTGAAAGGGTTGGTTACGATGTCTTGCGTAAAATAGCGGTCATTGGCGCTGATGTCACCAGGCAGGCTGAAATTGGGCAGGCTGGCTAGCCCAACGTTGGCTGCCCGGCCAATACCGGTTTCGAGCATTCCACCGCACCAGACGGGGATACCGGCTGCCTGGGCCAGGTCGTGAATCCGCCGGGCTGCCGTGAAACCACCTACTCGCGATGGTTTGATATTAATGACCCCGCAAGCTCCTAACTCGATGGCCCAACGGGCATGTTCAGGTGAGACGATGCTCTCATCAAGGCAGATGGGTGTGCGTAGAAGCCGTTGTAATTTAGCGTGGTCGATAATGTCATCGTGGGCCAGTGGTTGTTCGATCAAAAGCAGATCGAAGTCGTCGAGTAAGGCCAGTTGATCGGCTTGATCGAGGGTGTAGATGCTATTAGCATCAACTTGTAGCCGCAAATCAGGCCATTGTTCACGCACGGCACGAGTCGGCTCGACATCCCACCCCGGTTTGATTTTAAGTTTTACTCGCTGATAACCGGCTTTTACGTAGCCGTCAACGACTTCAAGGAGGGCTTCAATTGACTCTTGAATGCCAACGCTGACCCCGACTTCGACCTGTTGTCGGGTACCGCCGAGCATTGCGCTCAGGCTCTTGCCATACGCTCGCCCGAATAGGTCCCATGCAGCAAACTCCAGACCGGCCCGCGCCATTCGATTCCCGCGCACGCGGGCAAAGATGGTATCAACCTCTTCAGGTCGGCTCAGATCACGGCCCAATATCATCGGGGCCAGAATCTCACGCATCATCACCCAGGCTGTCGCCTGTGTCTCTTCGTTGTACCACGGCCCGGTGCCAACCGGTGCTTCCCCCCAACCGATTGCACCTTCGCTGTGCAGGGTCACGATAATAGAGTGATTGGCCTCTTCGCGCCAGCCACTCGTCTCGAATGGCGTCCGGTAGGGTAGCCTGATCCGTCGCAATTCGATGGCTTCGATCCGCATCAGTGCACCTCCAACAACTCCACC
>Ga0209809_1002786_pt1 | contig 11785 bp, 8 predicted proteins | sample YNPMSTMetaG_FD_186172 | JGI IMG/M metagenome (GOLD analysis project Ga0209809, IMG submission 186172) | Anoxygenic and chlorotrophic microbial mat microbial communities from Yellowstone National Park, USA - YNP MS-T MetaG (SPAdes) (version 2) ... | reverse complement strand
ACTGCATCGCGGTCGACATTTCCTGCATGTTCATCACGAACGAGGCGTCACCCGAGATGCACAAGACGGTGGCCTCGGGGTGGGCGAGCTGCACGCCGATCGCCGCCGGGAAGCCGTAGCCCATCGTGCCGAGCCCGCCCGAGGTGAGCCAGCGCATGGGCTTGTCGAACTTGAAGTGCTGTGCCGCCCACATCTGGTGCTGGCCGACGTCGGTCGTGACGTAGACGTCCCGATCGCGGGTCGCTTCCCACAGCCGCTTGATCGCGGTCTGCGGTTTGATGGCCTTGCCGGTCTGCCGGAAGCGGAGCGAATCGACCGCTTGCCAGGTCGCGATCTTCCGCCACCAGCCGTCGAGCCGGCTCCGGTCCACCTGGTTGGTGCGCCGCTGCCAGGCATCGAGCATGGCCAAGAGCGTGAGCTCGGCATCGCCGACGATCGGGACGTCGACCACGACGTTCTTGTTGATCGAGGAAGGGTCGATGTCGACGTGTACCTTCTTCGAGCGCGGCGAGAAGCCGTCGAGCCGGCCGGTCACCCGATCGTCGAAGCGGGCGCCGATCGCGAGCATCAAATCGCACTCGTACATGGCCATGTTGGCCTCGTAGGTGCCGTGCATGCCGACCATGCCGATGAACTGCGGATCGGAGGCCGGATAGGCACCGAGACCCATGAGGGTGAGAGTGATCGGCGCGCCGGTCGCGCGGACGAGCTCGGTCAGCAGCACACAGGCCGCGGGGCCGGCGTTGATCACCCCACCACCCACGTAGAAGATCGGCCGTTGGGCGCGGACCAAGAGCTCGATCGCCTCCTCGACCCGCGCCGGATCGGGCTCGCGGCGCGGCTGGTAGCCGCGCGGCGCCACCGCCGACGCGCCGACGTAAGGTGCCTTCGCCATTTGGATGTTCTTGGGCAGGTCGACGACCACCGGTCCGGGCCGGCCCGAGCGGGCGACGTAAAAGGCTTCGTGGATGATCCGGGCGAGGTCCTCGGCCCGCTTCACGAGGTAATTGTGCTTGGTGCAGGGCCGCGTGATCCCGACCGTGTCGGCCTCTTGGAAGGCGTCGTTGCCGATCATGTGGGTCGGCACCTGGCCCGTGAGGCAGACGATCGGCACGCTGTCCATGAGCGCGTCGGTGAGGCCGGTCACGGTGTTGGTAGCCCCGGGGCCGGAGGTGACCAGCACCACCCCGACCTTGCCCGTCGAGCGGGCATAACCCTCGGCCGCGTGGACCGCCGCCTGCTCGTGGCGAACCAGGATGTGGCGGATCTTGTCCTGCTGGAAAAGCGCGTCGTAGAGCGGCAGGACGGCCCCGCCCGGATAGCCGAAAATGAGCTCCACGCCCTGCTCCTGCAGCGCCTTGACGATGACCTGGGCGCCGGTCAGCTGGGCGGTGTCGGCCTTGGGCACAGGGGACGTCGACATCGAAGCGCTCCTCGGGAACTCGAAAAAACCTCGGGCCCGGCGCAGGCGGGCCTTCGCTACCTAAGAGCCGACCGCGCCCCGGTCAACGACCGCCGGGCCATCGCCTTGACGGCGTGCGCCCGGGATGGAACAGCCTCGCGACGCGGCCTCCGCCCGCGACCCTTCCCCGGAGCATGGCGATGAGCACCGCCCCGACCGCCCGCCCCGTGCGCGGCACCCACGACATCGTCGGCGAGGAACTGCGCCGGCACCGCGCGGTCGCCGAGACCGGGCGGACCATCGCGTCGCGGTGGGGCTACCAGGAGATCGTGACGCCGATCTTCGAGTACACCGAGGTCTTCGCCCGCTCGCTTGGCGACGTCTCCGACATCGTCACCAAGGAGATGTACACATTCACCGACCGGGGCGGCGAATCGATCACACTCCGGCCCGAGAACACGGCGGGCGTGTGCCGGGCGGTGATCAGCCTCGGCCTGTACCAACAGCTGCCGGTCAAGCTCTTTTATTACGGACCGATGTTCCGCTACGAGCGGCCCCAGAAGGGGCGGCTGCGGCAGTTCCACCAGATCGGCATCGAATGCATCGGTGCGCCCGAGCCCCTGGCGGATGCCGAGGTGATCGCCGCCGGCGCCCACACCCTCGAAGCCCTGGGCGTGCTCGAGGCGACGGTGCTCGAGTTGAACACGCTCGGCGATCTCGAGAGTCGGGCCCGCTATCGCGAGGCGCTCGTAGGCTATTTGCGGACCCACGAAGCGAAGCTCTCGACCGACAGCCGGCTGCGGCTCGAGCGCAACCCCTTGCGGATCCTCGACAGCAAGGACGAGGGCGACCGGGTCATCGTGGCCGGGGCACCGGATCTGCGCGACTTCTTGAACGAGCCGAGCCGGACCTTCTACGCGCGGGTGAAAGAGGCCCTCGACCGGCTCGAGGTCCGCTACGTCGAAAACCCGCGGCTCGTGCGCGGGCTCGACTACTACACCCACACTGCCTTCGAGTTCACGACCACCCGGCTCGGCGCGCAAGGTGCGGTGCTCGCCGGCGGCCGCTACGACGGGCTCGTCAAGACACTCGGCGGGCCGGACATCCCGGGGGTCGGCTGGGCCGGCGGGGTCGAGCGGCTGGCCCTGCTCCTCGCCGAGGCGCCGCAGCCGGTCCGGCCGCTGGCGATCGTACCGATCGGCGAGGCGGCCGAGGCCGAGGCCTGGGTGCTCGCGCGCGACCTCAGGCGGGCGGGTTTCGCGGTCGAGCTCGCCTTCGAGGGCAAGCCGGGCAAGCGGATGAAGCGGGCCGACCGGCTCGGCGCCCGGCTCGCCCTGTTCCTGGGCGAGGAGGAGCGTGCCCGCGGCGTGGTCAAGCTCCGCCTGCTCGACAGCGGGCGCGAGGAGGAGGTGGTGCGCGCCGCGCTGATCGCCCGGCTTCGGGAGCTTTCGTGACGAATTCGTGACCGGTCTTTGACAGCCCGACCGGCCGGTCCTAGCGTCGCGCGCCGCCGGGAAGCGGGCCGCCCGGCGGTACGTGAGCTCGCCCGCGGAGGGAACAGGAACGGAGCCGGCTCTGGCGATCGGCGTTGGCGTGGCGCTTCTCCTCTGGGGCGTGCGCATGATCCGGAGCGGAGCGCCGCGAGCCTACGGCGCCGATCTGCGACGGCTGGTGGCCAGCCGAGCGGTCCGAGCGCCGAACGCTTTCGTCACCGGGCATCTCGTGACCCTGCTTTTGCAGAGTGGCACTGCGGTCGCGCTCGTCACCGCCTCGTTCGCCGGCCGCAACCTCCTGCCGCTCGAGAGCGGCCTCGCCCTTTTTGCTGGGCGCGGATTTCGCGAGTGCCGCCCTGCCGCAGGTCCTGGCCCGCGATCTGGGCCGGCTCCAGCCGCTGCTCCTGATCGCGGGCGTGAGCCTCTTCCTTCTCGTGCCGGGCGCATGCGCCCGGCACGTCGGGCGGATCGCGATCGGCCTCGGGCTCGTCCTGTTGGCGCTCCGCCTTCTGGTCGAGAGCGCGGCTCCCCTCCGGACAGCGACGACGCTCGCGCAGCTCTTGGCCGGTCTGCCGCTCCTGGCCCTGCTCTCGGCCGCGCTCGCGACCTGGGCGGCGCATTCGAGCCTCGCCCTCGTGATCGCGCTCATGGCCCTGGCCGGCCACGCGTCGCTGCCCGCCGAGCTGCTCGTGGCGCTGGTTCTCGGGATCGATGTCGGTGCCGGCTTGCCCGCTTTCGTCGCTACCCTCGGGGCGCCCGAGGCGGCGCGCCGGCCGGTGCTCGGCAATCTCCTGCTGCGCGGCGGCCTCGCGCTCGCCCTCTTGCCCTTCGCCCCCGGGTTCGGCGAGCTCCGCCGCGGGCTCGAAGGCGACCCCGGCCGCTGGGTGGTCGATGCGCACCTGGCCTTCGACCTCGCTCTCGCGCTCGCTCGCCAGTTGCTCGTGCGCCCGGTCGGGTGGCTCGTTCGGCGGCTGGTCCCCGACCGGCCGAGTCCCGAAGACGAGCGACGGCCGCGCCACCTCGACCCCGGAGCCCTCGACACCGCGGCCGAGGCGCTCGCCTGCGCCGCGCGGGAGGCGCTGCGCATGGGCGATCGTGTCGAGCGCATGCTCGGCCGGGTGATCGCGCTGTTCGAGTCGGACGATGCGCGGCTCGCGCGCGAAGTCGAGACCGAGGACGATGTCCTCGACGCGCTGCACGAGGCGATCAAGATCTACTTGACCTCGGTGACCCGCCAGGACCTCGACCCCGACGAGGCCGCCCGGCATTACGAGATCTCGAGCTTCACCACCAACCTCGAGCACATCGGCGACATCATCGACAAGAACCTGATGGAGCTCGCCGCCAAGAAGATGCGCCACAGGCTGCGCTTCTCGGAGGAAGGGTTCGCCGAGATCCGCCGCTTCCACGCCATGGTCCTCGACAATTTCAAGCTCGCGGTCAACGTCTTCATCACCCGCGATGCGCGCCTGGCACGCGAGCTCCTCGAGCGCAAGGTGGCCGCGCGCGACGCCGAGCGGCTGGCCACCGAGCGCCATCTCGCCCGGCTCGGCGCCCGCCTCGCCCCCTCGATCGAAACCTCGAGCCTGCACCTCGACGTCATCCGCGATCTCGAGCGGATCAACTCGCATCTCACGGCGGTCGCCTACCCGATCCTCGAGCGGCGCGGCGAGCTCGCCCGAAGCCGCCTTTCCCCACCGGCCCCGGCCGCTCCGGACCCTTGATCGGCCCGCGGGGCGGGCCCACCTGCCGGATCGTGAACCTGCCCGATCTCGACCGTCGCCTCGATTCGATTCTCGCCCGCCGCGACGAGCTCACCGCGCTCTTGGCCGAGGCCGAGCCCCAGAGCTACGCCGCGCTCGCCAAGGAGCTCGCCGAGCTCGAGCCTGTGGCCGAGCGGATCGAGGCCTATCGCCGCGCCCGCCTCGAGCTCGAAGGCCTCGATCAGCTCTTGGCCGATCCGGCGACCGACCCCGAGATGCGCGCCCTCGCGCGCGAAGAGCGGGCCGAGCTCGAGAAGCGCCTCGCCGAGCTCGAGCGAGCGGTACGTCGGGCGCTCCTGCCCAAAGACGCGGCCGACGAGAAGAGCGCCATCCTCGAGATCCGCGCCGGCACGGGCGGCGAGGAAGCGGCCTTGTTCGCGGCCGACCTGCTCGCCATGTACCGCCGCTACGCCGAACTGCGCGGCTGGCGCTTCGAGCTCTTGGACCTGGCCGAGACCGATCTCGGTGGGATCAAGGAGGCCGTGGCCCGGATCGAAGGCAAGGGTGTCTTCGCCGAGCTCAAGTTCGAGGCCGGCGTGCACCGGGTCCAGCGCGTGCCGGTGACCGAGGCGGGCGGGCGCATCCACACTTCGGCTGCGACCGTGGCGGTCCTGCCCGAGGCCGAGGAGGTCGACCTCGCCCTCGACGAGCGCGAGCTCGAGATCGACGTGTTCCGCGCTTCCGGAGCGGGCGGCCAGCACGTCAACCGGACCGAGAGTGCGGTCAGGGTCACCCACAAGCCCACGGGGATCAGTGTCGTCGTCCAGGACGAGCGCTCGCAGCACCGTAACAAGGCCCGTGCCATGGCGCTTTTGCGGTCGCGGCTGCTCGAGCGGGAACGGTCGGCCAAGAGTGCGGCGCGGGCCGCCGACCGTCGGGTGCAGATCGGCACGGGCGACCGCAGCGAGCGGATCCGGACCTACAACTTCCCGCAGAACCGGGTCACCGACCACCGGATCGATCTCACCCTCTACGCCCTCGATCGGGTGATGACCGGCGAGGCGCTCGGCCAAATCGTCGAAGCGCTCGTCACGGCCGACGAAGCGGCGCGGCTCGCCGAGGCGGGCCGGGGCGCCGAACCCGGCACATGACGACGATCGCCCGGGCCCTTTGTGCCGCCACGCGCTGGCTGCGCGCGGCCCGGATCGAGGGGGCGCGGGCCGAGGCCCGGCTGCTCTTGCGCCACGTCACCGGCCTGTCGCCCGAAGTCCTCGTGGCCGAGCCCGACCGGAGGCTCGAAGCCGAGGCGGCGGCGCGGTTCGAAGCGCTCCTGGCGCGCCGCGCCGCCCGCGAGCCGATGGCGTACATCCTGGGCGAGCGCGAATTCTGGTCCTTGCCGCTTTTCGTGGGGCCCGGCGTGCTCGTGCCGCGGCCGGAGACCGAGACGCTCGTCGAAGCGGCGCTCGAGGCTTTTCCCGACCGGACCGCGCCGTTGCGGATCCTCGACCTCGGCACGGGCTCGGGCTGCCTGCTCTTGGCGCTACTGCGGGAATACCCGAACGCCGTCGGTGTCGGCGTCGACCGTTCGGCCGAAGCGCTCGCCCACGCCACCCTGAACGCCCGCCGGCACGGGCTCGACGGCCGCGCTCTTTTGGTCCGCGGCGATTGGGGCCGTGGGCTCGCCGGACCGTTCGAGCTGATCGTCGCCAACCCGCCTTACGTCGCGAGCGGCGAGCTCACCGAGCTCGCCCTTGAGGTCGCCCGCTACGAGCCGCGGGCGGCGCTCGACGGCGGAGCCGACGGGCTCGACGCCTACCGGGCCATCCTCCCCGATCTGCCGCGGCTTTTGGCACCGGCAGGCGTGGCCTGCCTCGAGATCGGCGCCGGCCAGGCGACAGCCCTCGCGGCGCTGGCCGAAGTCGGTGGCTTCCGCGTCGCGGTCCGACCCGATCTGGCCGGCATCCCGCGCTGCCTCGTGCTACGGCACCGCACCCCGTGACCGTCGGGTGACCCTGGCCTCGGTGCGGCGATCGTCCGCGATTTTCCGCTTGCTTTCGGCGAACGCCCTGTCATGTTCGCGATCGTGGGCCACAACAGCGAAAGGAGGTGATCCAGTGCGTATCTCTGCCTTCGTGCTCGCAGCGGCGATGCTCGTGGCCGCGGCTGGCGCCGCCTTCGCTGAAGGCGGCTGCGCCAACTGGATCGCGACCGCTTCGAAGTCCAAAGAGACGACGGTCGCGCAGAGCCAGGCGCAGCCGAACCAGAGCCGTCCCACACCCGAGAGCTGAGCTGCACGACACGAATCGCAGCCGACCGCGGGTCGGGCGAGAGGGCCGGGGATCACCCCGGCCCTTTTCGCTTCTCCCGAGACCCCGTTCCCTCTAGCAGGGCCGGGCCGGCAGCGTGGGAGAAGAGGGGTGAGACCGCTCGTGGTCGTGCTCTTGGGTGCCGTCGAGCGCTGGCTCGACCGGGTGATCGCCGCGGGGCTCGAACCCTGGGTGCGGGCGGCCGACCTTTCCGGCGCGGCACCCCCGGAGCGCGGTCGGATCGCGACCGTGGACAATCTCCTCGAGCTGCAGGAGCGGCTCGAGCCTCCCCGCCTGTTCCTGCTCGACGGGCCCGCGGAGGCGGTCGACGCGGTGATCGACCCGGCCTCGCGCGAGATCGAGCCGGGCGACGTGGTTCTCGATTTCGCGCCCTCCTGGTGGTGCGACACGCTGCGCCGCCATCGCCGGCTGCGCCACCGCTCGCTCTATCACCTGGATGTGGCCGAGTTCGCGGGGCCCGAGGGCCGGATCCTGCTCGTGGGCGGCGACGCCCGCGGGTTCGAGCTCGCCCGCCCGGTGCTCGAAGCCCTGGCCGCCCCCGGCCGGGTCGTCCACGCGGGCGGTCCCGCGGCCGCGCATTGGGCGGCCGAGGTCGCCGCCGGCCTCGCCACCGCCCGCGCCCAGGCGGAGAGCGAGGCCCGGGCGCTGCTCGAGGCGTTCCCGAACGCGCTCGCCACGGGACCGGTCGCCGCCGCCCTCGGGCTCGGCACCGCGGCCGCCGATCCGCGCGCGCTCTGGCTGCCCGACGACGCCTTGCGGCTGCAGGCACCCACGCCGCTCCTCGCGCAAGCGGCGATGCTGGAGCTCGGGTGCGCGCTCGACGAGGAGCGCGAGCGCCCACCGCCGCCCCGCCTCGGCCCCTTCGCGCTGCCCGAGGAGATCCTCTGAGCCGGGCGGCAGGTCAGACGGCGCGGCCCTAGCTCGGCGGTCCGGACCATTCGGGCACCAGCTGATCGCGGCGCAGGCGCATCCGCTGGACCTCCACGGCCGTGAACAGATCGTCGAGCCGGGATGCGGTGCCTTCGGCCGGCTCGAAAGGCAGGCTCGCGCGGGCCTCCAAGAAGAACCGCTCGGCGAACGCCTCGGTTCGGGTCCACGCCGTCTCCCAGAACGAGGCGATCCGTTCGCGCGCCTGGAGGAGGGCGTCGCGGCTCGGCTGGCGATCGCGCTTGGCTTGGGCGACCTCGACCGCGGCCGGCAGAAGGCTCCGGAGATCGTCGCACGGCCAGACGGTCCACGGAAAGCAATGGTCGATCTCGATCCGCGAAGGATCGTGGATCTTCTTGCCACTCCAGATGCAATAGACCGGGGTGCCTTTCTCGAACATCCGACCGACCAGCGTGTGCACCGTGCCCGTGTCACGCTTCGGGTCGATCCAAAGGACGGACTGCGCGATCGCATCCCCGGACAGGTTGCGCCCCTGCCGCTCGGCGTAAGCGCGCGTGAGCCGCACCCATTCGGCCACCAACATGGGCTCGATCCAGGCGGCCAGCCGGCGAAGCGCCCACCAGAGCTCGACCGGGACGTCGCTGTACCCGAAGGTCCACAGGAGCTCGGGATCGAGCAGGACGGAGCCGCGCAGCCGCGGCCGGCCGGCATAAGTCGTGGGAAACATGGGCCGGCCGTTGGGCCAGGTGATGTAGTGCGCCGGCATCTCGGCGATGGTCCGAGCGCAATCCCCGAGGGCCCGGACGACCGTCGAGCCGAGCTCGGCCGAGAACCGCGCGCCGATCCGCAGTTCGGTCGGCGCCACCGGCCGCAGCGCGTGGAAGGGCTCCTTCACGAACCCGAGGCCGGCCCCGGACCCGTGCCGGGTCGACTGCGGATAGCCGAGCTCCATCGGCGGCTCGAACCTCCGCAGCCGGAACAGGGCCAAGAGACCGAGGGGTAGGCGAACGAATGCCTCGCCGTCGTGGCGCGCGAGCGATCCGGCGGTGTCTGCCGCCTTGGCCAAGACCCGCAAAAGGGCGAGCTTGTAGTTGGCGGCCTCGACGTCCTCGAGGATGATCGAGCGGAGGAGGGGCAAGGCCTCCGAGCCGTCGTCGGGCAGTTGCAGGACCAGGTTGGACCAGCGGAGGTCTTGCCGGCCCAACCGATCCTCGTCGTCGATCCGAGCGAGCGTGCGCAGACCGTGGCCGATCGCCAATCGCTCGACTTCCTCGGCCGAGACCGGGAACATGACCCGGTCCGGGTCCGGAGGACCGAGGCGCAGGCTCATGACGAGCCGGGCACCCGGCCGGAGTAGAGTAGCGATGCGGCGAAACGCCCGCCCGCGGTCGGCGGGCGGCACGTGCATCCAGACCGCGCTCGCCCAGATCAGATCGAACGAAAGCCCGAGTTTGTGGACCTTCGCGAGATCGGGCAGGCGGTCGTCGAGCCAATGCACGGTCGCCGAGGGGTGCAGGCTCTCGCCGATCCGCCGGAAACCTTCCTCGGGCTCGACCGCCCAGACCTCGAAGCCCTTGTCGGCCAGCCACGCGGCGTCGCGGCCGGTCCCGGCGCCGATGTCCAACACCAGCCCCGGCGGGCTCGGCAGGAAGGGCAGGAGGCGGGCGTGTAGCGCCTCCGGCTGCAAGCTTTCGTAGCGGGCGGCGAACTCTTGCAGCCCGCGCCCGTAGGCAGATCCGCTACTCTGCTCGTCTCCCGTCGTCATACCGGTGATCTGCGGCCGAACGGGTCGCTCGGGCAAGCCGGATCGGACCCGAGGCGGTCCCTCGGGCAGCGCCGAGGACGCCGGAAACCCGGTGGTCGCGCGGTGCGGAAAGACCGCGCGACAGCCTCGCCACGCTCAGAGGTGCGGGCTTCGGAGCCCAGCAGCGGGACCTCTTGGCCGAGGCGGCCGAACGCGCGCTCGCCGCGCACCGGCCCTGCCGGCTCTCCGACGTCCGCGACGCGCTCCTCGAGGTCTACCGCGAACGCGACAAGGCCCCGGACGGCGCGGTCGCCACGCTCAACGATCTCTGCCGTTTCGAGCTGTTCACGCCGGACCTGCCGCCCGAGGAATTCTTCGCGCGCCCGCGGGTCGTGCGGATCGGCCAGGAACTCCCCGACCTCGTGCGGACCGTCGTCGTCACGCTCACGACCGACGCCCTCGACCGCTGGTTGAACGGCCTGCCCGACGCGCCGGTCGACGGCGCGGGCAACCGGGCGCTGCGGATCGTCGCCGTGATCGACGAGGCGCACCGGGTGCTGGGGTGCAAGCTGCCGGGCCTTTCGAACCTCGTACGGCTGTCGCGCTCGAAGGGCGGGATGGTCTGGCTGATCTCGCAGTCGCCCGACGATTTCGACGGCGAGGAGCAGGATTTCCTGGCCGAGATGGGGCTCGTCTTGGCCTTCGCGACCAACGCCGCGCCCGGGGCCACCCGGCGGATCTTCGGGACCCAGGCCCGCCTCGAACGACTGCCCAAGGGCCGGGCCTGGGCCAAGCTCCGCGGCGAACCCGCCCGCGAGCTCGCCGTCTGGTAGCGCGCCGGGGCGGGAGCGGTTGACCCGCCGCGTCCATCGGGTTTTTTCTCCGAAAAGTTGAAACGACCGTGGACGGAAGCCGGCGGCGTGACGGCGGGAGCGGGGGCGAGGCTCGATCGGTTGGAAGCGGCATTGCGTGGCCGCCTGGCCGACGCGGACGGTGCGCCCTTTCTCGGCCACCATCCCTTCCCGCCCGAAGCTTCCGAGGCGTTGCGCGCGAGGCTCGTCACGGGCGAGTTCCTCGAGGCCCTGCGCGGTCTCTTCTGGAAATGGCCGGCGCTCACCGTGTGTTGGATCGCCCGCCACGTACGCGAACGGTACGGCGAAGAGGACGATCAACGCTTCTGGCCGCTCTTGGGCGAACTCTTCGGCCGCGAGGTCCACACCGACGATCGCGCGATCGTGGCGAAGAATTTCACTTGGGCCTGCGGCAAGCTCGATCTCGCCCGGTCGAGCGACGGTAGCCACGTCGATCGGATCGTCGTCCAGGCGGGGGCGCCCACCCACCAGCTCGACATGTTCGTCCGCCGCTGCCTCGAGGCGGAGCGCGTCGAAGGTCTACCGGATCCCGAGGACGAGCCCGGCTTTCAGCGTTTCGCGGCCGCCGTGGCCGAACGGCTGCGGCCGAACAACCCACGCCTCGCCCGGGTGCTCGAGGCCGACCCGACGGGTTGGTACCTGCGCCGCTGGATCGCTCTGCGCCTGGATCTCGACGATCCCGCCGACCCCGATTTCTCGGCCGCGCTCCGGGCGGCGCTCGAAAAGGTCCCGGAACGGACCGCGGCGCTCGCCGTGCCGAGGCTGGTGTGGGGCGAGGGCGGCCTCGCCGTCCGCCTGCCCCGGCTGGCCGAAGGGCGGATCGTGCTCGAGGCCGGTGGCTCCGTTCTCCAGCTCGACGGGCCACGGGAGGAGGAGCGGGTGAGTCTCGCCGAGCTCGGCGTCCGCCGCGCGCTTTCGGCCGGGCTGCGCTGGCGGATCGAGGCCAAGGGATCGTCGCGTGGGGGCAGTCTGCCGCTGCCGGCCGCCGACGGCTCCGAGCTCGCGATCTTCGCTCCGCCGGGTGGAGCGCTCGTCGAGCGCGCCGCCTTCGCGAGCCCGCCGGCGCGGCGCGAGCTCGCGCCCGGTCCGCTCGTCGTCGTGGTGGCCGGGCGCTTCACAGGCCCCGAAGGCCCCGCCGAGCCGATCGACGACGGGTTGTTCGTCGCCGAAATCGAGCTCGGACGCGAACCGTCGACGCTCCGGCGCGGCGCCCTCGCGGTCGAACTCGCGCCGCAGGCACGGCCGCGGAGGAGGCTTCCGCGCCCGTGGCTTGCTCCGGGCCGGCGGCTGGGCCAGAGGGGAGGCGGCCCCGCACCGGCGCGAAAGGATCGCCCATGGACTACCGCAAGCTCGGCC
>Ga0209809_1002785_pt1 | contig 11787 bp, 10 predicted proteins | sample YNPMSTMetaG_FD_186172 | JGI IMG/M metagenome (GOLD analysis project Ga0209809, IMG submission 186172) | Anoxygenic and chlorotrophic microbial mat microbial communities from Yellowstone National Park, USA - YNP MS-T MetaG (SPAdes) (version 2) ... | reverse complement strand
GGCAGGCACGCTTTCGCTTCTATACAGACCTTTACAGACCTTTACAGAAGAGATAGCGCCGCGATACCCAGGGAACCGCCCGCACGCGCGACCGTGTGTAAGACGAAGCGTAAAGCTTTACACTCTCGACCGAAAATCGCGCCCGAAACCGGCGCGATCACAGCGAGAAAATCCTTACACTCTGCGAAAACGCCGATTGCTCTTCTTTGCCGCCGATCAAACGATCACGCTGATGTTTTGTTCCTGGCGCTTTTTTAGGCTTCAACACTCCAAACGCGCTCACTCTCGCACTTCGCGCGAATCAGTTCGCGCGTTTGGAGCCAGTTCACGTGTACCGGCGAGAAAGATTGTTCAAGCGGTGTTTTACGTTTTTATGGCGCATTTCCCAAAAAACCGCGTGTGATTGTAGCGCGCGGCATTTTCGCGTTGTCAAGACCTCGCTTCGCTCGCAAGCGACAAAAACGGCGCGGCTTTTTTTGGAATAGCGGAAGACGCCGTTTTTGTCGGTCTTGACAGCGCTATGCCGCGCGCTGAACCTTCGGTTGCGGTTTTTTGGGGAAAAATGCGCGCGCGGCATCAGAACATTTGTTCGCCCGTGCTTGAACCGGTTCAGCCGTACCGTTCCGATTGCCCGTGCTGGCGCGTAGGAACCCTGACAAGCCTGTGCCAGATCGACGCCTGTACCTTCCACGACTGGCACACTCAAGCGACACCCGTACCCCCTACGCGCCAGGCAATGCGGTTTCTGGCATTGATTTCGCTGCACCAGGGAGATGCAGGGAGAAAACGGCGTGTCAAGAGAAATGAAGCAACCTACCGCATTCTGTACGGCAATTCGCCGACAATCGCGCGAAAAACTCTTTACACTTTTGACCGGCGAACGCGCCCGAAACCGGCGCGAACCGACGAAAAAACGCTTTACACTTCCGATATCGAATACTTTTTACACTTCGGAAAGACGGAGAGCGTTAGAAAGAGCACCTGGTGCACCCAAAGTGTAAGTGTGCTAATAATGACGATAAGCACGCCGTCCGGATCAGCGCCTGCGCCACCGTGCTATCCACCATTGAGACGCCGGCAATGTCGATGATTACGTGGTTGGCGCGCTGCCGGTGCGCTGCTTCAAGCAGACGCGCGGTCAGCGCCGCCGAACGGCGACTATCGAGATGACCGACGACCGGCGCAAACAGGACGTCCTCGGCGAGCGTGATGGCGGGAGTTTCCAGCGTGGCGACCAGGTCGAGCAGGCGGCGTTGCTCTTCCAGTTGCGCCTGCTGCGCGGCGTTGGCGGCTTCCAGGGCATGCGCCTGTTCTTCGATGCGCGCCTGCGCTTCCTCCGCGCGTTGACGAGACTCCTCCGCCCGCTGCACTTCGGTGTTCAGCACTGCGCGCGCCAGCAGAAGAAGAAGGACAAGCACGACGTAGATTATCAGAAGGGAGACGTCGATCATCCAGCCGCTTGTGATTGCCCGCACAAGGTAGATCCCCGTAGACAGGATCGCACTGGCGACAATCCACCGGGGTCTGGTCAACGCAAGCGCCAGCGCTGGTGGAATAATAAGCGGCAGTGGCAGGGTCGCCATACCCATCGCAGGTGTGATACTCAGGACAAATCCCAGCATTAATGCGGAAAACACGACGATGACAGAGGCGGCATGTTTCCACCCGCGAAGGTGTGCGATCAACAGGACAACAGTGATGAGGGCGGATATGCCGGTTGTGGCGACATACACCCAGAGTTGGATAAACACGAGAGCGATCATCAGGCAAATGTCGCCAACAATCAATACCCCAAGACTCAGGGATACAGCCTGACGCTGCGTAATCTTCATAGATCGTTATCTCCTGTGACAGTCGCAACAATGATGGAACGTATCCATGCGTATGATACTGTGAGCATCGGAGACCAATGATTGCAGAACAGGCGCGAATTCATTGCAGCCACGCTTATGATCCGCCATGGGTGATGGATACGACCCCTGCTGCACATCCCTGGGATCCCACCAGCACGTACCAGAACGCAGGAGCAGGCGTGTCGCGTGGCGACCGGCGCAGGCATTCATTCCATCGCACATTCATGACTCTCCTGAACTCATTGCTGAGAATCCGGTCGCGCAGCGATTTCCATCAATCGCTTGCTGCGTCTGCTGCGCTTCTGTGGTGACGTAACCTTTTTACAGGAGATTCATGAATGACTTCGCTGCAAAAACGCACTGCTGAGACGCCAAGGGCATAGAGAACCCTAAAAATGAACCATGGATGCATGGCGAAGCATGCTTGTGCGTGACTCGCTGTGGAGTTCGCCTCTAAGAACGCTGCGCCTCAGCGGTGACATACCCTTTTTGCAGTGGACTCATGAATCGAAAAGGAAGGTGGCGAGACGAAGGCGGTGCCTTCGCCTTGCCAGAGGTTGCGTGCATATCTGGAACACGAGGTGCACGATGTACGATGCCGTGGTTGTTGGCGCGGGACCGAACGGTCTGACTGCGGCATGTGTTCTGGCGCGCGCCGGGTGGCGGGTATTGATCATCGAGGCGCGTGAAACAGTTGGCGGTGGCGTTTCGTCGGGGGAGATGACGCTGCCCGGTTTTGTCCATGATCTGGGTTCGTCGGTGCATCCGTTCGGTATCGCATCGCCGGTTTTCCGTATGCTGGAGTTGCACCGCTTTGGGTTGCGCTGGATTCACCCACCTGCACCAGTTGCTCATCCGCTTGACGGCGGGCGCGCTGTGATCCTGGAGCGGTCGGTGCGCGCAACGACTGCCTGGCTCGGCGGCGATGGCGCTGCCTATGCGCGTGTCATGGCGCCGCTGGTTCATTCGTGGGATCGGATACAGCCGCTAGTGCTGCACCCATTGGGGTTTCCCCGCCATCCAGTCGCCGCAGCACGCTTCGGGATGCTGGCGCTTCTGCCAGTTACGCTGCTGGCGCGCATTCTGTTCCGCGACGAAGCAGCGCCAGCGTTGATGGCGGGGCTTGGCGCGCATTCGTTGCTGCCGCTGGAAGCACCGTTGACAGCGGCGCCAGCGCTGGTGCTCGGCGCGCTCGGTCACACGGTTGGCTGGCCCCTGCCCCAGGGCGGAGCGCAATCGATAGCCGATGCGCTGGCAGCGTGTCTGCGCGCCTGGGGCGGCGAGATACGAACTGGATGGCATGTGCAGCATATTGATGAACTGCCGAAAGCCAGGGCGTATCTGTTCGACGTTTCTCCCCGTCAGTTGATCCAGATCGCCGGTGATCGCCTGCCGCCAGGCTACCGCCGCCGACTGCAACGTTTTCGCTACGGACCAGGCGTGTTCAAACTCGATTATGCGCTCGATGGACCGGTTCCCTGGCGCAATCCAGCATGTTTGCGCACGGCAACCGTACATCTTGGCGGTACTCTGGAGGAGATCGCCGAATCGGAGCGGGCGCCTCACCACAATGAGCACGCGCTGTGTCCGTATGTTCTGTTTGTTCAACCAACATTATTTGATCCGAGCCGCGCACCGCAGGGAAAGCATATTGGCTGGGCATACTGCCATGTGCCGCACGGATCGACGGTTGATATGACCGCAGCCGTCGAATCACAGATTGAACGCTTTGCACCCGGTTTTCGCAATCGCATTCTGGCGCGGCGCGCCATGAATTGCGCCGACATGGAAGCCTGGAACCCGAACCTGATCGGCGGTGACATCAGCGGCGGGTTACCGGACTGGCGGCAACTGATCACCAGACCAACCTTCAGTTTGACCCCCTATCGCACCCCGGCGCGCGGCATCTATCTCTGCTCTTCCTCGACGCCGCCAGGTCCGGGAGTGCACGGCATGTGCGGGTATCACGCGGCTTCCGCAGCGCTCGCCGACAATGGTTGAGCGTTCGACGCTTCGCGCGGCGTATCGTCACCCGGCGCCAGGCAGGCTTCGGGCGCAAAATGTACGGTGATTGTCTCTCCCGGTTGCGGCAGGCGCAGATGCGGGTTATTGAAGATGTCCATCGACAGCCGGTTGGCTGCCAGACGCAGGCGCACCCGCACAATCGAGCCGAGAAAGGTGACATCTTCGACCGTTCCGCTCAACCGGTTCATCGCACTGTTGAACTGCCCGTCGAGCGCGATCAATTCCGGGCGGATGGCGATGTTTACCCTGTCGCCTGAGCGATGCTGCGGGAGGGGGCGAGCAATGCGGAATTGCTGACCTTCGACCGCCAGCAGTCCGATAGCTGCATCGACAACGGTTGCCTCGATCTGGTTGAGCGTGCCGACGAACGACGCAACGAAGCGGGTTGCAGGAAAGTTGTACACCTCGAAGGGCGTGCCGATCTGCTCGATCTTCCCGCGACTCATTACCACAATCCGGTCGGACAGAGCCATTGCTTCTTCCTGATCGTGGGTGACATAAATTGTGGTAATGCCGAGTTGTCGTTGAATGTCACGAATCTCTTGGCGGAGTGAGGCGCGTATTTTGGCATCGAGCGCCGAGAGCGGCTCATCGAGCAACAGCAGTTTTGGCTGGATCGCCAGCGCCCGCGCCAGCGCAACACGCTGCTGCTGCCCGCCGGATAACTGATACGGATAGCGCCGCCCAAACTCGGGCATATGAATGATGCGCAGCAGTTCCTCGACCCGCGCGCGGATTTCGTGTGCCGGACGTCGTGCGATCCGCAGCCCGAAACCGATATTGTCGGCGACAGTCATATTCGGGAAGAGCGCATACGACTGGAACACCATGCCGATGTTGCGTCGGTTGGGTGGCATATTGGTCACATCAACCCCGTCGATGACGATCTGCCCCGACGTCGGCTTTTCAAACCCTGCAACCATGCGCAACGTCGTCGTTTTGCCGCACCCCGACGGTCCCAGGAACGAAATGAACTCACCCTGTTCGACTGCCAGGGTGAAGTCTTCAACAGCAATGGTCGTTCCAAAACGTTTGTGCACATGAACAATCTCAAGAAATGACATACTGCCCCCGATTGACGAGCGCGTGGCTAGCGCGGTCCGGCCACCCGCGCCTGCGCACCCTGACCAAACCACTGGATTGCAGCGATTGCTGCCCACGTCAGCGCAAAACTGATGATCGCCAGCGCCGACGGTTCGTACACCTTACTGCTGGCGAGACGGTTCATGTACGGACCAAACGCCGGTTGCGCAAGCAGCGCAGCGATGGTGAACTCGCCCATGACAATCGCAAATGTAATGAACGCGCCGCTGAGCAATGCAACATAGATATTGGGAAAGATCACCCGCGTCAAAATGGTGAACCATCCGGCGCCCAGGCTCTGCGCCGCTTCGGTGAGATCGTGGATGTTAATCGAGCGCAATCCGGTATCGACTGCCCGATACATATACGGGAACGAAAGAATGACATATGAGCCGACGAGGAGCACCCACAACCCCTCACGGCTATCGGTGAGCGGGGTGCGGCTGTAGGTGCGCGCCAGGCTGAAGACCAGCACAACTGCCGGCACAACGAACGGCAGCAGCGTAAAGAACTCGATCACCGGGCGCAGGCGTGGCAGACGCAGTTGCACCCAGTACGCTGTCGGCACAATCACAATCGCGCTGACCACAATCGTCGCCAGCGCCGTCTGGAGCGAGAACATAAAACTTTCGATGAACCTGATATCGTTCAACACGCTAGTATACGCGGCGAAGCTCAACTCGCCGCGGCGGGCGCGCAGCGAGAAATCGAGAGTGGCGTACAGCGGCACGAGAAAGTAGGTTGCACCAACCAGAAACCAGAACCAGGGCCAGAAACGTTTCAGCATAGGGTTACGACCGCAACCAGCGCGCAGAGAGGCGCTGAAGCCAGGTATAGAGGCCAACACTGATGCCCATAATGACGATCATGCCGAGTGCAAGCGCATTGCCAAGACCAGGGTTGGCGAGCGCATCGCTGCTGATCTGCGCACCAATCAGAATGGTGATAACGTTTCCCTGACTGCCGCCGCCGGTCAACTGAAAGGCGGTGGCATGGGCGCCAAACGCATTGCCGAACAGCAGCACTGTCGTTCCAAGGATCGAGGGAAGCAGGATCGGCAGCCCGACATAGCGCCAGTACTGCCATCCGTTCGCACCCAGGCTCTCGGCAGCTTCACGCCATTCGCGCCGCATCCCCTCGAATGCTGGCGCCATAATCAAAACCATCAGCGGGATTTGAAAATAGATATAGACGATGCACAAACCCCAAAAACTGTAGAGACTGAATGCGGGGTACAGACTGATCCCAATCGAACGCAACCATTGGGTCACAACACCCAACTGTCCAAGCGTCGCAATGAATGCAAACGCCAGCGGCACACCGGCGAAGTTCGAGGCGACGCCGGAGAAGCTGATGACCGCATCACGCAGCGGGCGCGGCAACCCGCCAATCGTGATCGCATATGCCAGCAATCCGCCCAGCAACCCGCCGCCGATAGCAGTTACCGCGCTGAGTTGCACACTGTACACATACGAAGAAACAATGAATGGATGTCCCAATTCAAGAATGTTTTGCAGCGTCAGGCGACGTTCCTGGTCGAGAAAACTCTGCCCGATGATCGACAGGGTGGGCCAGATGAGAAAAGCGGCGACAAACAGAAAGAATGGCGCCACCCCCACCCATGTCCACGAAAGAGACCGGCGTGTGACGGTCGACTGGTTCGTTTTTGTCTGCGTCAGGGGCGCCATTCACAACCTCGTGGCAACCGTTTTCGGGCAATGATGTCCGGGCAACCGGCATCCCTGGTCTTGCCCGCATGGCTGGAACAGATCGCAATCCGTCTCAGCCATGCGCGTATGTTCACCCGATGAGATACATGTCCTGAGCCAGTGTGAGATGATGCGTGAAGCACGCCACAGCAAACAGACCGTCTTCTGCTTTCGAAGATTGCTCCGATGCCGTTAGCGTCTCGCACACCCCCCTGTTCCGCACGTTACTGCACCGTCGCGCCGACGACGGTGGGCCAGCTGCTCTTGATCTTGTCGAATGCGGCATTGATCTGATCGCCGGTCGGGAAGGCGACCGGTGCATCGGTTTTCGGCAGTTTGTCAAGCAGATCCTGCGGGATGAGTCCTGCCTTGCGCATCGCCTCGAACCGCGCTGGTGTCGCATACCCCTTGAGCCAGATCAACTGTCCTTCGTCGGAGTAGAGGAACTCCATCCACAGGCGTGCAGCATGCGGGCGCGGCGCATAGGCGCTGATCGCCTGCACATACACGCCTGCCAGCGACCCGCTCTTCGGCACCACCACGGCAATGTCGATGTTGCCAGCATTCTGATCGCGGTTCGCCAGCGCATTGTAGTCCCAGCGCAGCGCAATCGGCGTTTCACCTTTGGCGATGGTTGCCGGCTTGGCGACCACCGGCAACAGGTTGCCCATTTTGTTCAGCCGCTTGAAGAACTCCAGACCGGGCATTGGATCGTCGAGTGAGCCGCCATTGCCGAGCGCAGCAGCCCAGACGGCATTGATCGCCTGCCCGGAACCGGTCGGATCGCCTGCGAGCGCAATCTGTCCCTTGTACTCCGGCTTCAACAGGTCCGACCAGTCCTGCGGAATGTTCTTGACCACCTGCGTATTCACTTCAAACGCCATCACGCCGTAATAGTCGGCGTACCAGAACCCTTCGGGGTCTTTCAACGCATCAGGAATCTCGTTCCATTTCTCAACCTTGTACGGTTGGAGGAGACCCTCTTTTTTGGCAATATCGCCCCAGGCAAAGCCAACGTCGATCACATCAGGCGCCTGCGGTCCCTTGCTGCCAGCATTGGCTTTGATTGCTTCGATCTCCTGCGCCGAACTCGCGTCGGGGTTGAGGTCTTCGTGTTTGATGAACGGGTACTTTTCGAGGAATCTCTTCTTCATCTCTCCATAGTTCGCCCAATCGTCCGGCAGAGCGATGGTAGAGAGATTACCTTCGGCACGCGCCAGTTCGATCAATTTCTCCATTCCGCCGGCATCGGCTGCCGTCAGCGGACCGGGTGGCGGCGGTGGCGGAAGTTGCGCTGGCGCCGTTGCTTCAGCCGGGGCAGTCGTTGCTGCGGGGGCGGTGGTTGCTGCAGGGGCGGTTGGCGCGGTGGTCGTAGTTTGACCGCATGCAGCCAGGATGGCGCCAGCGCCCGCACCTACAGCAACACGTAGGAATGCCCGGCGTGACCAGCGCCGGTTGTTGCGTTGAACGCTCATGTCTCCTCTTCTCCTCTCTTCTCGCATATGAGGGTATCTGCGCAATGCACTGCACGATGGAGGATTTCCGGCAACGCTAAGCCTCGTATGGATTGCGTGCAATGCGCTAATGAGTGTATGGAACAAACATAAAGGTTGCATGATATGTGTGTAAATAATGTGTTAAGCACTCCGGTCAATCGCCACAACGTCGCATGATTGACAATCCTTCCCGTCTCTGCGTGCGGGCGGGGACGCCCGCGCTCCCAATCGCCACAACGTCGCGTGATTGACAATCCTTCCCGTCTCTGCGTGCGGGCAGGGACGCCCGCGCTCCCAATCGTCACAACGTCACGTGATTGACAATCTCTCCCGTCCCTTCTATACTGCGGCGCGCTGCATAGAAACACCCGGAGTGCGAGCCATGCGTCTTCACGAGATACTGAAGCATCTGTGTGAACCTGCGCATATGCCGCCTGTCAACCCGGAGATCACCGGCGTTGTGTACGACTCGCGTGCCGTGACCCCAGGGGCGTTGTTTGTGGCGTATCGCGGCTTTCATACCGATGGGCATGCCTACATTCCGCAGGCGCTCGAACGTGGCGCGGCGGCTGTGGTGTACGAAGACCCTGCGTGGGACGGTCGTGTGCCGGTTCCGGCGCTGCGCGTATCGAATGCGCGCGTCGCTCTGGCGCCGCTTGCGGCAGCCTTCTACGGGTACCCCGGTCGGCGAATGCGGATCGTTGGCGTGACCGGCACCGACGGGAAGACCACCACAACATTTCTGACCAGCGTGGCGCTCGAAGCCGGGGGTGCAATCACCGGCTTAATGGGCACAGTCGATTTCAAGATTGGCGGACGCATGTGGACCAACGACTCACGTCAGAGCACGCCGGAAGCACCGGAGGTTCAGGCGCTGCTACGGGATATGGCAGAAGCAGGTTGCACCTATGCGGTCATCGAGGCGACATCGCACGCACTCTCGGCACGCTGGAATCGCCTTGCCGGAAGTGCATTCGATATCGCTGTGTTCACGAATGTGACGCAGGAGCATCTCGATTTTCACGGTACGGTCGAGCAGTATCGCCGCGACAAAGCGCGCCTGTTCGAGATGCTGGCGGAGTTCAACGATGCTGCCGCACCGTTCAAGCAGCGCAAGATCGCAGTCGTAAACGCCGATGATCCCCACCATCGCATGTTTCTCGATGCCGCCCCGTCATATGCCGAACGATTGACCTACGCCGTGTATGCCAGCGCCGATGTACGCGCAGAAGATGTCCGTTCGACCCGCGACGGGTTGCGCTTTCGGGTGACGACGCCATGGGGTGTTGCCGAGGTGCGCCTGCGGCTCACCGGCGACTTCAATGTCTGGAACGCACTGGCGGCATTGACCGTCGCCTGTGCGGAAGGCGTACCGCTCGACCGTTGCCTGGCGGCACTGGAGCGGGTCCCGGGCGTGCGGGGCCGTATGGAACGGATCGAGGCAGGTCAACCGTTTACGGTGCTGGTCGATTATGCGCACACGCCGGGCGCATTCGAGAAACTGTTCCGCATTGTGCGTCCGCTCACCGAAGGACAGGTGATTGCGGTCTTCGGCAGCGCCGGGGAGCGAGATCGCGCAAAGCGCCCGTTGCAGGGCGAGATTGCCGGACGCTTCTGCGACCTGATGATCGTGACCGACGAAGACCCCCGCCTCGAAGACCGCATGGCAATCATTGCCGAAATCGCCGCCGGCGCCGAAGCGGCTGGCAAACGGGTCGGCGAAACCTGTCTGTGTATTCCAGATCGCGCCCTGGCAATTCGCACCGCCTTTGCGCATGCGCGCCCCGGCGATATTGTGCTGCTCCTCGGTAAGGGTCACGAGAGGAGTATTATCTACGGGACAACGCCTGTGCCGTGGGATGAGGCGGCAGAGGCACGACGCGCGTTGGCGGAATTGGGATATGGCGGATAAGATAGGCTGCGCTATTTTCGCAGTTTTTTCTTGACAAAATGTGAATATAAGAGTACGCTTACTCATGTCATGAGTATCCAGGAAGACGCCATCGAGTTACGCGCGGTCAGCAAATGGTTCAACCGCGATACACCGGCGGTTCAGCAGGTATCGCTGCGGGCGCCGCGCGGCATGCTGCTGGCATTGCTTGGACCGAGCGGATGCGGCAAAACAACTACTCTCCGCCTGATCGCCGGTCTCGAGGTGCCGGACACCGGCGAGATCTACCTGGACGGCAGGCGTGTCGCCGGGGGTGGGGATTGGGCGCCGCCAGAGCGACGCCGGGTCGGCATGGTCTTTCAGGATTATGCGCTTTTTCCGCACCTCTCGGTGCGTGAGAATATCGCGTTTGGTTTGAACGGGCGTCCGCCGCGTGAGCGCACGACGCGAGTCGCTGAACTGTTGGCGCTGGCAGGTCTCGAAGATCTCGCCGATCGTTATCCGCATCAGTTATCAGGGGGGCAGCAGCAGCGCGTCGCGCTGGCGCGCGCCCTGGCGCCCGCACCGCAGGTGATTCTGCTTGATGAGCCGTTTTCCAATCTCGACGCCGTGCTGCGCAAAGCGACACGCGAGGAGGTACGCCGCATTCTGCGGCAGTCGGGGGCGACTGCGGTCTTCGTCACCCACGATCAGGAAGAGGCGTTCAGCATCGCCGATATGGTTGCCGTCATGCGTAACGGCGCCATTGAGCAGATTGGTGCGCCGCACGAGATCTACCTGCGCCCAGCGACGCGCGCCGTGGCGACGTTCGTCGGTGAGGCGAATTTTGTTCCGGCGCGCGCTTTTGGTCGGTGTGCCGAATGTGTGCTCGGTAGAGTCCCGCTTGCCGCTCCGCGTGATGGACCGGTGGAAGTCATGGTGCGCCCTGAAGCGCTCGATCTGCATCCCGATGCGACCGGCTGCGGACTCGTCGAAGAGATAGTTTTTTTCGGGCATGATCAACTCATCGGCATTCGTATGTGCGATGGTTCGCTCATCCAGGCGCGCACCGGTCCGCGAACCGATATCGCTCCCGGCGTGCGGGTTGTCGTCAGGGTGCAGGGTGAAGTGGTCGCGTTTCCCTTATGACAACACCTCGCGCAGAAACCTGATCTTCTCCTGGTTCTGGAACGTGCCGCCCCCTTCGTGCTGGTTGTACCGGTAGACGCGAATCTGCTTCGGTCCATCGTAGTGGTTGTATGCGGCATAGACCGTCGATGGCGGGCACACATCGTCCATCAACCCCACCGAGAAGAGCGCCGGCGCCTGGGCGCGTGCGGCGAAGTTGACCCCGTCGAAGTAACTCAACGTCTGGAACACCGCCTCGACCCGATCACGGTGAACCTTACAGTAGCGCGCAATTTCGTAGTACGGATTGGCATCGGTGATCTCGGTAGCGCGACGGTAGTGACACAGGAATGGTACGTCGGGCATCGTCGCCCTGATGTCGTGCACCAGTCCGGCGACCGCCAGCGCGATTCCACCCCCCTGGCTGCCGCCGGTCACAGCAATGCGCCCGGCGTCGATTGCAGGATGGGCGCGGGCTGCCTCGATGGCACGCACTGCGTCGGTGAAGACCCGGCGGTAGTAGTAGGTGTATGGGCTGGCGATACCGCGCGTCATGAAGCCGGGGTGATGGGGATTTGATCCTTCCGGTTCCGGGTCGGGCGTATCGCCTTTGAGCCAGGCGC
>Ga0209809_1002783_pt1 | contig 11792 bp, 10 predicted proteins | sample YNPMSTMetaG_FD_186172 | JGI IMG/M metagenome (GOLD analysis project Ga0209809, IMG submission 186172) | Anoxygenic and chlorotrophic microbial mat microbial communities from Yellowstone National Park, USA - YNP MS-T MetaG (SPAdes) (version 2) ... | reverse complement strand
TTAGGGCTTCTGGCAGGGTGGATGGAGACGTTCAGGTGCAAGAGCTTATGGTAGAAAAGGGCGCTATGTATAACGGGAAGTGTAGCATGGGAGTGGGAGAGTATGAAGTGGGTTGAAATTCTGGGATTTTCATATTAGAATATTCTTATGTTTCAAGTGCCAGAATTAACACCGGAAGAGGCAAAGAGGCTTTTGGAAGAAGAAAGGGACAATGTGCTTTTGCTTGATGTTAGAACTCCGCCCGAGCATGTGCAGGTGAGGATACCCAACTCTCTGCTCATACCCCTCGATGAGCTCAGATTTGCCTACGCCAGTTTACCAAAGGATAAAAAGATCATAGCATACTGTAGAAGTGGAGAGAGGAGTGCCTTTGCCACATACCTGCTTAGACACTTTGGCTACGAAGCCTACAATCTGGCGGGTGGTATTCTAACTTGGTCTTACGAAAGGGAATCGGGTATGCCCGGATAGACCTTGCACGCGGTTCCCTCGCAGATAACCACTCCATCTACATCCTTGCGGAGGACAAACTTAAAGGGTCTGAAAGCTTTTAACAGAGGTTCAAAGAAGTCTCTGGTCTCCACCTTGTATATGCCCTTAAGGTAGGCGTAAAGGCTTATCAGGTAAGAGGCGGAGGCTGTGGGCACCTCTTGAACAAAGCGGGCAAAGGCTTGTAGGTTCTTTTCCGCATAGTCAATCAGCTCCGTCTTTTGGGTTATACTTCCAAGCAGTAGCAAAAGATAAGGTGCGGAGCCGTTGGCGGATTGGGTGGGTGTGTCCGCAATGTTTTTTAGTCTTACTTTTAAAAAGCCATTCCCCTGCCCTTCTGTGTCAAAAAAGCCCCAGTTTTGCGGGTCCCAAAACTTTTCTATTGCCTGCTTGGTGAGTTTTAGGGCAACCTCTAACCATTGTTTCTCCTGTGTGATCTCATAGAGTGCCAAGAGTCCTCTTGCCAAGAATATGTAGTCCTCAAAAAAGCCCTTCACACCGTGGGTGTGTTCCAAGCCTTCTTCTTTGTATAGCTCCTCAAGGAGCCTTTTTGCGGTAAGCTTGGAGAAGTCCTTTGCCCATGGGTCTCCAAAGGTTTTGTAATACTGCGCCATAGCCTCTAACATAAGCCCATTCCATCCGCTGTATATGGTTTTATCCACAAAGGGCTTTTCTCTTGTTTCTTCTCTGTATTTGAGCATCTTTCTTTTGGCACTTTCAAGTAGAGATTGGACTTCTTCCTTGGGCATGCCCAAAATTTTTGATATTTCATCCTCTTCCTTGTCTATGAAGAGCACATTCTTGGTAGGGTCGTGGTGCATCTCTCCCTTTGGTCCTATGTCAAAGTGCAAGCTTGCCACCTTTAGCTCTTCGGGGGTTAGCACATCCTTTAGCTCTTCCAAAGAAAAGGTGTAGTATCCACCCTCGTCCAAGAGCCCAATGTCTGCATCCTGGGATGCATAAAAGCCTCCCTTTGGGTCTGTGCCCTCCCTTTTGTAATACTCTACTATGCCCTTGGCAACATACCCGTAGAGGGGCTTGGGAATAACTTGATAAGCCATAGAGTAAAGCTGTAAAAGTTCTGCGTTATCATACAGCATCTTTTCAAAGTGGGGAACGATCCAGTTTTGGTCTGTGGAGTATCTGAAAAAACCACCCAGCAGGTGGTCGTAGATGCCCCCCTTTGCCATGGCATCCAAAGAGAGCTCCACCACCTTTAAAAGCTGTGGGTTTTGGGTAAAGAAGTATCTGTAAAGTAAAAGCTCCCAAGCTTTGGCGTGGTGAAACTTGGGCGCATCCCCCAATCCTCCGTGCTGGTAATCTACACTCAAAAGAAGGTGATTGATGCCTCTGTCAAGGAGTTCCTCTCCCACATGGTCTTTGTGGGACCGCACGACGAAAAGCTCCAAGGCTTGGGATAGTTGCTTGGCAGATTTTAAAACCCTTTCTCTGTCCTCCTTCCAAAGTTGGGCTATTCGCAAGAGAAGGCTTTTAAAGCCCGGTCTTTCCCACCGGTCCTCGGGCGGAAAGTAGGTGCCACCAAAGAAGGCTTCCCCTTCGGGGGTGAGGAATACTGTGAGGGGCCAACCACCAGAGCCTGTGAGGGCTAAGACCACCTCCTGATAACGCCGGTCAATATCAGGTCTTTCGTCCCGGTCCACCTTTATGGCAACAAAGTTTTCGTTTATGATCTTTGCGATCTCTTCGTTTTCAAAGCTCTCGTGTGCCATCACATGACACCAATGGCACCACACACCCCCAATGGAAAGAAGGATGGGTTTATCTTCCTCTTTGGCTTTTTTGAAGGCGGTTTCCGACCACTCGTGCCAATCTACCGGCTGATGGGCGGATTTTCTAAGATAGGGACTTCTTGCGTTCTCTAACCTGTTTTTTTGCATGCCCTTAATATAGTCCTTCCTTTAGCAAATTCTATGAGAGAGCTCACCCGGGATCAAAAACTCTTGAGTAGATGACATCTATGTTTTTCAAAAAGTTCTTTGGTTCTATGAGCTGTTTTATTTCCTCCACCGACAGAAATTCTCTTATGGCTTGGTCTTCTGCCAGAACATCCGCAAAAGCCCTCTTTTGGTTCCAGCTTTTCATAGCACAAGCCTGAACCATCTCATAAGCCCTGTCCCTTGGCACTCCCTTTTCCATAAGACGCACCAGCACCTTTGAGGATGCGTAGAGCCCAAAGGAAAGCTCCATGTTCTTTATCATCCTTTCCCTATCTATCACCAGCCCATCCAAAATTTGGATGAAAAGGTTCAGAATGTAATCCAAGGCGGTGGTGGCGTCCGGCAAGATCACCCTCTCTGCGGAGGAGTGGGATATGTCCCTTTCGTGCCACAGTGGCACATTCTCCAAAGCGGTGGTAAGGTAACTCCTTATAAGTCTTGCCAACCCACACACCCGCTCCGCATGGATAGGGTTTTTCTTGTGTGGCATGGCAGAGGAGCCCCTTTGCCCTTCTGTGAAGGGTTCCTGAAGCTCGCCTACTTCGGTGCGTTGAAGATGTCTTATCTCAGTGGCAAACCTCTCCAAGGATGTGGCAGTTATACCAACAGCCCACAGAACCTCCGCATGCCTGTCCCTTGGCACGATCTGGGTGGATACAGGCTCCACCTTTAGCCCGAGCTCCTCCAAGGCGAGCCTTTCTATCTCCGGGTCCAAATTAGAGTATGTTCCCACCGCACCGGAGAGCTTGCCGTAGGATATGTTTTCCAAAGCCCTCGCAAGCCTATCCCTGTTTCTTTTCATCTCCTGATACCAACTTAAAAACTTCAGTCCCAAAGTCATGGGTTCCGCATGCACCCCATGGGTCCTGCCCATCATAATGGTGTCCTTTTCCCTCAGGGCAAGTTCTTTTAACCTTTCCAAGAGCCTATCCACATCTTCAATGATCAGGTTTAGGGCTTGCTTCAGCTGTAAAGCTAATGCGGTATCTACCACATCGGAGGAGGTTAGCCCCATATGAAAGTAATGGGAATATTCGGGTATTTGTTCCCCAATGGCGGACACAAAGGCGAGCACATCGTGTTTGTAGATCTTTTCGTAATACTCTATTCTCTCAAGGGTCCTTTCATCTACCTTGACCCTCCTTTCTATCTCCTGCAAGGCTTGGGTTGGAATTTTCCCCTTCTTGTGCCATGCCCTGCAGACTGCCAGCTCTACCTTTAACCAAAGCTCAAACTTTCTCTTTTCCGACCAAAGCTCTTTGAAGGGCTTTCTTGTATATCTTGCGATCATGGTGCTTATATTTTATAGAACCTTTATACCTGCAACATCTTTTTGAGGGTTAGCCTATTGATACCAAGTGTCTTTGCTGTCTTTGAGTAGTTTCCTTTCAAAAGAGAAAGGGCTTCCCGCACAATGGTTTTGGAAAGCTTATCCATAAGAGTGTAATATATGTTTCTTTCTCCGCCTTCTATTAACCTTCTAACTTCTCTTCTTAGCGCATCCTCAAGGCTTTCAAGACTGTAATCTTCGTAATCTTGGGTTGTAATATCAAGGTCTTCTTCTTGGAGGACAGTTCCAGAGCAAGAGCTTACAGCCCTTGTAAGCGCGCTCTCAAGCTCCCTCACATTGCCCGGCCAGTTGTAAGACAAAGCCTTCTTTAAAAATCCCTCCGTATAGCCTAATATTCTTTTACCTGTCTCCCTCGAGATATTCTGTAATATACAATCAACCAGCAAGGGTATATCATCCTTTCTCTCTCTAAGGGGTGGTATATGGATCTCTACTGTGCTTATCCTATAGTAAAGGTCTTCTCTGAATTTACCATCTTTTACGAGCCTTTTAAGATCCTTGTTGGTAGCACTTATCAATCTAAAATCGCAGTGTATTTCTTTAGTGCTCCCAAGCCTCCTTACTTTTTTTTCTTGCAACACCCTTAAAAGTTTAGGTTGTAAGTGTAAAGGTAAGTCCCCTATCTCGTCTAAAAAGAGAACGCCCCCCTTGGCAGACTCTATAAGCCCTTCCTTGCTTGATATTGCTCCCGTAAAAGCACCCTTTTCGTATCCAAAAAGCTCCGCCTCAAGCAGTTCCGAGGGCACTGCAGAACAGTTTATCGCAACAAAAGGTCCGTTCCATCTTCTGGATGTCTTCCATAACGCCTTCGCAAAAACCTCCTTCCCAACGCCTGTTTCTCCGACAAAAAGAACGGGAACGTCAAGGGAAACGGCTTTACCTACCCTTAAAAGCACTTCCCTCATTTTACCTTCAGGATTTCCCACTATGGAACAGAGTTCTTTGCACAGCTCCCCAGAGAGCTCTTCCTCTTGTCTATGGATGTATATGATCCTTTGGACTTTCTGGGAACCGTTCAACCTTTGAAGTATCCTCCTTAACCTTTCTTCATCTATGGGTTTTCGCAGAACATCATAAAACCCGAGGCTTGCAAGCTTTATTGTGTAGCCCGGAATACTTTTAGAGGTAATCGCCACCGGTATGTTTCCCCCCTCCTTCAGGTCTGGGAGACTTGAAACGCCCACCGTGTCTATATCCACAAGCACAACAGCCCTTCCCAATTCCTCTGGAAGTTCTTCAACCTTCTGAAAACCCTCAACTCTCAAGCTTGGGTCCTTAGTGTAGAGGAGTTTTTCCATGTTTATAAACTATACAACCTGCTTATATAATATACATGATATTACTCATATGTTATACACCACCTCTTACGCATTCTGTAGTCTTCCCGACCTCAGCTTTTTGGCACGAAATTTGCAACACATTCACTCAAGGAGGTTGAAGCATGGAGAGAGAAGTTTTGGAGATAAACCCAAGAGAGAGGCTAAAGGCGGAAAAACATCCTTTGGACATTCTCTCTGAACTTTCTGAGATCATAGAGAAGGGATACGAAGAGACGCCGGAGGAGGACCTTGTAAGGCTACAGTGGTATGGACTTTACCACGACAAGCCAAGAGTAGGATACTTTCTACTTAGGGTTAAGGTGCCGGGCGGCATTCTATCCGCAAGGCAGGTAGATGTCCTCGGGGATTTAGCCCATAGGTTCAACAACTATGCAGAGCTAACCTTAAGGCAAGATATACAGCTTCACTACGTAAGGTTAGAGGACCTTCCGGAGGTTTTTGATAGACTGAAAAGTGTGGAACTCTTTCCAGTAGGGGCTTGCGGTGATACCGTTAGGAATATTACCACATGCCCGCTCTGTGGTGTGGAAAAGTATGAACTTTTTGATATGGTGAATAACATCCGCGAGCTTGAAGGATTTTTCCATAACCCAGAAAATAGAGAGTATTTCAACTTACCGAGAAAGTTTAAAATCACGATCTCCGCATGCCCTTACCATTGCAACATGCCAGAAATGCATGACCTTGCCTTTGTAGGAACAACTTTGGAGGGCACCGAAGGCTTTGCGGTATGGGTAGGAGGTGGTTTATCCTCTACACCAAGAATAGCGCGAAAGCTTGGCATCTTTGTGGAAAGGGATAAAGTGCTTGAAGTAGCTAAGGCGATAGTAGATATATGGAAGGATGACCCAGAAAACAGAAGATCCTTTGTAAAGGCAAGGTTCAAATACATGGTGGATAGGTTGGGCGTTGAAAGGATAAAGGAGATGCTTTTAGAGAGGCTCAGCTTTGTGCCAGCAGCCCTTGAACAAGAGCCAATACCTATAAAAAGATACTTCCACACGGGTTTGGGAGAACAAAAACAGAAAGGTTTTTATTACTTGGGAATACCTATTCCCGCTGGAAGGGTAAAGGGAAGCCAGCTTTTAAAGATCTCTGGGCTCATGGAAAGGTTTAACCTTTCCCTCAGGATCACCCAAAGACAGAACTTGGTGCTAACAGACATTCCAGAGGATAAGATTGAGACGGTAAAGGAGGAAATAAAAGGACTCGGCTTTCATCCTGATGTGAGCGAAGCTAAAGCCATATCGGTTGCTTGCACCAGTGATCCTTTCTGCAACTACTCGGTAGGTCCTTCTAAGGAGACACTTTTAGAGCTTCTTGAATATCTTGAGAAGGAGCTGGGAAAGATAGAAGACATAACCATAGGCGTTGATGGTTGTCCCCATGCCTGTGCCCACCATTGGCTAAACGATATAGGTTTGCAAGCAACACACCTTAGACACCCAGACGGTTCTATAGAGACCACTTACAACCTAGTTCTTAGAGGAGGATATGGAAAGCACGCAAGGGTGGGAAAAATAATTGTCAAAAAAGTTCCCCTTGAAAAGTTAAAGGGCTACTTGAAAAACCTTATCCTTGCCTTTAGAAAATCGGAATTTGAAGATTTTCACTCTTTCGTAAACTCCAAAAGTGATGAAGAACTCATCAGTATAATGTCTGCCGAAGCTGTAGAGGATAGAAAGCTTGTTAAGATAACCATATTTGGTCCTTTAACCCGTTTCTCTGGAGGGCTTGCTGAAATTGAAGTGAGCGCTCAAACTGTCCGTTCAGCCCTTGAATTTCTTGAGAAGGAGTTTGAAGGTTTTAGAGGGAGGCTCTTTGATGATCAAGGGCATCTAAAACCCTTTGTGAAGGTCTTCCTTAACGAGGAAGATATCTCTTATCTGAAGGGACTTGATACAGAGCTAAAGGAGGGTGATCATATCATGCTATATCCCGCTCTCGCTGGAGGCTCACCCACTTTTGACGAACTTGAACTGCACGAGCTTGCTATAGAGTTTGAGGATAAACCTCCACAGGAACTGATCTCATGGGCTATAGAAAACTTCCATCCCAAGCTTTATATAGCCTTCAGCGGTCAGGCGGAGGACATGGTGCTTTTGGACATGGCTTGGAGGATAAACCCAGAGGTTAGGGTTTTTACGGTGGATACAGGAAGATTACACGAAGAGACATACAGACTTATTCAGGAGATAGAAGAGAGGTATAACACAAAAGTGGAAATCTACTTTCCTTCAGCACAGGAAGTGGAAGGGTTGGTCAAAAGGCACGGGATCAACTGCTTTTACAAATCCGTTGAACTTAGACACTTGTGCTGTCATATAAGAAAGGTAGGACCCTTATTGAGGGCTCTTTCTCAGGTAGACGCTTGGTTCACAGGGCTTAGGAGGGAGCAATGGGCTAGCAGGCAGAACATTATGAAAATAGAGGTAGACCATGACCACGGACAGATAGTAAAGATTAATCCCATTGCGGACTGGAGCGAAAGGCAGGTATGGGAGTATATAAAGAAAAACAACCTACCTTATAACAAGCTTTACGAAATGGGATACAGAAGCATAGGGTGCGAACCTTGCACAAGGCCAGTGGCACCTTATGAGGACCCAAGGGCTGGTAGGTGGTGGTGGGAAAAGGACGCTCCAAAAGAATGCGGTATGCACTGCAGTATAGAGACGGGTGGCTTTGAAAAGATAGCTGACAAACTGATAAAGGAGGACAAGGATGGCCATAAGAGTCTTTGAAAGAGTGGATGAAAAAAAGCTTAATAAAAGAATTGACATTGAGGGGTTGGAAAGAGGGAAAATTCAATGGAAAACAAGCTATGTTTAAGGAATTTGAAGCATACCTTTGGGTCGCGGTAATGGAGGAGTGTCCATACTTTCTGTCTCTTCCAAAGGAGGAAAATTCCAAAGTGCATTCGGAGGGTATGAAAGAACTGATGAAAGAGGTAAAGGAGCTTTCCCACAGGCTGGGCTTTTCGTTGCCTGTGAAGCCGGGAGGAAGGTATCATGTTTGAATATGTCGCGTTTGGCTTTTTCATAGCCTTTGCCATAGGATTAACTGGTGTGGGTGCCGGAACGCTTACTGCACCTCTTCTTATATTGCTTGGCTTAGACCCTGCAAAGGCTGTCGGTTCTGCCCTTGCCTTTTCTACGGTGGTGAAGCTTCCCGCAATGCTTACCCATGCGCTTTATAAAAACTTGGACTATAGAACCCTTTTTCTCATGCTTTTGGGAGGAGTTCCCGGCACACTCCTTGGTTCGCTTTTTCTTAAACTGTTCCACGAACTCTTAGGATTAGACGTCTCAGGATTAAAAAAGATCCTTCTCTTGATTATAGGGATCACCATAGTATTCTCTGTTCTTTTAAACCTCCTTATGGTTTGGAAAGGTAGGAGGTTTGACTTAACCAAGTATAAGTATCTTTTGCCCGTTGCTTGTTTCTTGATAGGCATTGAAGTGGGTCTTACCTCTGCCGGTGCTGGAGCTTTGGGTATGGTATTGCTCTTATACTTTACAAAACTGAGCCCCGCAAGAGCGGTTGGTGTGGATATAGCATTTGGCTTAGCCTGTTCCTTTGTAGGTGGCGTTTCACACTTTTTACAAAGTCATACGGAAACAGGGATCTTTATTCCCATGTCCTTTGGTGGTCTTCCCGGAGTGTTGCTTGGAACCCACTTAGCAAGAACACTAAACCCCAAACCCCTAAAAGTAGCTATATCAATACTGCTTGTTGTAATCGCCATAAACCTTATACAGAAGGGGTTGAGCTGATGGGTAAAGTGTATATAGTAGGTGCAGGACCTGGAGATTTGGAACTTTTAACCCTAAAGGCTTACAAACTCATAAAATCTGCGGATGTTATCCTTTATGACAGGCTCATAAACCAAGAGATATTGTCCCTTGCAAAGCCCGGTTGTGAGCTCGTGTATGTAGGCAAAGAGGATGGAAAGCATACCGCAGAGCAGGAAAAGATAAACGAGCTCTTGCTCAGGTATGCCTACACTAAGGATATAGTGGTAAGGTTAAAGGGAGGAGACCCCTTTGTCTTTGGTAGAGGAGGAGAGGAAGCCCTCTTTTTGGCACAGCATTCTGTGGAGTTTGAAGTAGTGCCCGGTGTTAGCTCTGCCATAGCGGTGCCAGCCTGTGCAGGCATACCGTTGACCTTCAGAGGGCTCTCCTCCTCCTTTGCAGTCATTACAGGACATGAGGACCCAAGAAAAGAACGCTCGGACATAGATTGGGAAAGTCTGAAAGGTATAAACACCCTTGTCTTTCTGATGGCAGTAAAAAACAGGCGAGAGATAGCCAAAAAGCTCATAGAGGTAGGAAGGAACCCAAAAGAGCCTGTAGCCTTTATAGAGAGGGGAACTACCCATGAAGAAAGGACTGTAATAAGCAATCTTTTGGAAGTTTCCCAGAGTCCTCCAGAAGTTAGTCCACCCGCGGTTATGGTGGTGGGCAAGGTGGTAAAGCTTAGGGAGATGCTTAAAAAAACTATTGAGGAGGTTTTGGTATGATACTACCACACGGTGGAGAGTTAATTAACAGAGTAGTTCCCGAAAGGGAAAAGCTAAAGATCATTGAGGATGTGAAAAAGCTTCCGAGCCTTCAGGTGGATACGGACAGTCTTCTTGACATTGAGAACATAGCAGTGGGGACTTTTTCGCCTTTAAAGGGTTTTATGACTAAGGAAGAGCTCCTTAGCGTAGCACACAACATGACTCTACCAAACGGAATTGTATGGACCATCCCTATACTCCTTCAGCTTAGAGAGGAGCCAAAGATAGGTGGAAGGATAGCTATAAAGGATGGTAAAGGCAAGGTTAAAGCGGTGCTGGATGTAAAAGAGGTGTATAAAATAGACCTGAAAAAAATAGCCAGGTTAGTTTGGGGGACAGAGAGCGATGACCATCCGGGAGTAAGACTCTTTTACTCAAAGGGTGAGTGGGCTGTAGGCGGTGAAGTGTGGCTTTTAGAAAAAACCAATTTTCCTTTTAGAGAATGGCTTTTGGAACCAGAGGAGACAAGAAAGGTTTTTGAATACAGAGGATGGAAGAGCGTGGTTGGTTTTCAGACAAGAAACGCACCGCACAGGGCACATGAGTATTTACAAAGAATAGGTCTTGAAGTTGCGGACGGGCTATTTATAAATCCAGTATTAGGATGGAGGAAGTCTGATGATTTTGACCCACAAACTGTCCTTGTAGCTTACGAACATCTTATAAACAACTACTATCCCAGCCACAGGGTATTGCTTTCAGGACTTGCCACAGCAATGAGATACGCCGGACCCAGAGAAGCGGTATTTCACGCCATAATAAGGAAGAACTTTGGTTGCACACACTTTATAGTGGGAAGGGATCACGCAGGTGTAGGAGACTTTTACGACCCTTATGATGCACATAGGATATTTGATAGATTGCCCTCATCCATAGATATAGAGATAATAAAAGTCTCTGCTGTTTTTTATTGCAAGGAGTGTGGATGCATGGCCTCTGAGAAAAGCTGTGGGCACGATGAAGGCAAAAGGGTGTATGTTAGCATGACTAAAATAAGAAGCATGCTTAGAGAAGGTAAAACTCCACCCGAGGAGATGATAAGGAAAGACATAGCAGAGCTTCTTATGGAAAGGATAATTTCCCCACACAGGGCACGCGTTGAAGGGCTTTTATAAAAACGGTTCGCCTCTTCAGGGTAGTGGGCTATTAAAAAATATGGGATATAATCGTAGGCTATGAAAATACCAAGGGCTTTGACCATAGCGGGTTCAGACAGTGGTGGAGGTGCTGGGCTTCAGGCGGACCTAAAGACCTTTACTGCCCTCGGCGTTTATGGGATGTCTGCGGTAACCTCCATCACAGTTCAGAATACGGTGGGAGTTTTTGGAGCGGTGGATGTGCCCCCGGAGGTGGTCTATAAGCAAATAAAGGTGGTGGTTGAGGACATAGGAGTGGATGCGGTAAAAACGGGCATGCTCTCCCATGCGGGCATCATAGAGGTAGTAGCAAGGGCGGTTAAGGATTTTAAACTTGAAAAGCTGGTGGTGGACCCGGTGATGCGAGCCAAGTCTGGAGACCCGCTTCTAAAAAGCTCCGACGAGGTTGCCCTAAAAGGGCTCCTTATTCCTCTGGCAACGGTAATCACCCCCAACATTCCCGAAGCGTGCGCCCTTGTGGGAAAGGACATAAAAACTTTGGAGGATATGGAAAGGGCTTGCAAAGAGATTTATTCTATGGGACCGTCTGCGGTTCTGTTAAAGGGCGGTCATATGGAAGGTGACATTCTGGTGGATGTTTTTTACGATGGGACAAGCTTTGAGTATCTGAGCTACAAAAGGGTGCCCACCAAAAACACCCATGGGACTGGATGCACCTTGGCGTCTGCCATAGCAGGATACTTGGCAAAGGGTTTGGAGTTAAAAGAAGCGGTCAGAAAGGCAAGGGAGTATGTGCAGGGTGCCATAGAACACTCTTTGAACCTTGGCAAAGGGCATGGACCTTTGAACCATATGTGGCAGTTTTATCCGCCGACTTACATCTAACAAAAGCTGGTATTTTCTAACAGCCTGTTAGATTGCGGCGCCTCCGGTCGCCCGGACTTACCCGACCCACTATTCTGCAAGCTTTTTAGTAGCCTGCAGAATTCGTAG
>Ga0209809_1002781_pt1 | contig 11801 bp, 10 predicted proteins | sample YNPMSTMetaG_FD_186172 | JGI IMG/M metagenome (GOLD analysis project Ga0209809, IMG submission 186172) | Anoxygenic and chlorotrophic microbial mat microbial communities from Yellowstone National Park, USA - YNP MS-T MetaG (SPAdes) (version 2) ... | reverse complement strand
CGGCGCGGCCGCTCATCTGTAAGGCGGATGCGATGTCGCCTCAACCGCAACCGGGCTTCCCGGGAAAGCAGGAAGGGCGCCCGAAGGCGCCCTTCCGCTCGCTTCGTCTGGATATCGCCGCGTCAGCGGAGCACGATCTCGACGCGCCGGTTCTGCGGCTCGCGGACATTCGGGCCCGTCGGCACCAGCGGCTGGCTGAAGCCCACACCGCGGATAACCATCTGGCTGCGCGGGATGCCGCGCGCCTCAAGCTCCCGTGCCACGGCTTCGGCGCGCCGGATCGAAAGAGCCTGGTTGTAGGCGGCCGAGCCGACCGTGTCAGTGTGGCCGGTGACTTCGATCCGCGTGGCCTGCACGCGCGGTGCGTTCGCCGCCGCCTCGGCGATGATCTGGCGGGCGCGGTCGGTCAGCGCGGCGCTGTCGAAGTCGAAGAACACGAGGTAGGTGCGGGTTGGCGCCGGGGCGGCCGCGGGCGCCGGCGGCGGCGGCGGCGGCGGTGGCGTCACCCCGAAGGCGTAGGTGAGGCCGATCAGGAAGGTGTGGTTCTGGGTGTCGACGTCGAAAGTGTTGCGACCCGGGTTGGCGGCACGAAACGCAGCCGTCGTGTTGTATCCCTCCTCGAGCAACGAGAAGTAGCGATACTCGGCGTTGATGGAGAGGCCGGGAACGGCGTCGATGCCGATCGCGAGGCCGATGATCCCCTGCCAGGCGAAGTGCCCCTCGGTGTCATCCACCACGGGCCTCCCACCCTGCCGCGCCTTGAGGCTGTTCCAGGCATAGCCCGCGCCGACGCCGAGATAAGGCGCGATGCCGCCAAAGTCATAGGAGACGAGAGCATTCACCATCAGGGCGAAGACGCTGTTCTCGCCACCGCTACCCACCGTCGCGTTGCCGATCCTGACGGTGTCGTTGTTGTTGTACCGGTAGGAGCCCTCGAGCTCGATCGCGAGCCCGAGATTGGCGTCGAGCTTGAACCCGTAGCCGATCCGGCCGATCGCAGCCCAGCCGCCGTCGAACGACACCTCGCTGCCCGGCGACGCCGTCGGCCGGAAGTCGAGACCGATGTCCTCGAGAATGTTGTAGCCGCCCATGGCGCCGATGTAGACGCCCTGCCAGCCGGCCGGGCCGCCGGCATACTGTGCGTTCGCGGCAGCTGCGGGCAGAACCCCGAGAGAGGCGGCCAGCAACGCGTTCCGGATCTTCATTCTCATCTCTCCTTGCACATCCGGGGCGAGAGAGCCGCGTCCAGTGCCGAGATTAGCGGCGCTGAGCATCCCCACCTCGCGACGGCCGGACAATAGCGGAGCCCTCAGCCACGCGCACCTCCCTGGCCCAGGGAAACGCCATCCAGGGACAACGAATTTCTCGTCCTGTTGCGTCCGCGCCACAGGTGTGGCTGTTGAGCCTAAGGCTTCCGGCTCTGCAGCCTCCAGACGAACCCAAGCCGTCGCGCCAGATCCCCTTCCCGGCGCGCGTGCGGAGCCACGACTCGCGGTCTCGACAGCACGGGCGCATCGCGCCACCATTCGCGTCGAGGGGAGGATCGCGATGACGCCTGCGGGCATGTCGGTGCTCGGTGACGGCTTCTACGACGTACCGCGCGGGCGAATCGCAATCGTCGTGACCCATCTCGAGATGACGGAGCGGCCGCCCCGCCAGGTGCCGCGCAAGCGTCCGGGATGGGCGCTGCGACATGAACCGGCGCTCGCCCCGTCCGACTATCGGGCGCTGTTCCGGCGGATCGGTGAGCCCTGGCTCTGGTTCAGCCGGCTCAGTCTTTCCGACGAGGCACTCGCCGCCCTGCTCGCTGACCCGGCGCGTGGCGTCTGGGTGCTCGAGTCGGAAGGCGAGGATGCGGGCCTCGTCGAGCTCGCCTTTGACCGCCCCGGCATCTGCGAGGTGGTGTTCTTCGGCGTCATCCCCGACCTGATCGGCAGCGGCGCCGGGCGGTTCATGATGTCGCATGTCCTGGTCGAGGCCTGGTCCCGCCCCGGCGTCGAGCGGCTCACTGTTCACACCTGCACCCTCGACCACCCGCGCGCGCTCGCCTTCTACATCCGCTCCGGCTTCCGCCCGGTGCGGCAGCAGGTCGAGATCGCGCCCGACCCTCGGCTCGCCGGAATCCTCCCCGAGGCGGCGGCCCCCCACGTTCCCTTGATCGTCGAAGCGGCGGGCTGAGAACGGCAGAGCCTGGGCTTCTCCGCCCCAGCCGCGCGTGCGAGCCTCCGCCGCATGCTCGTTCCCGTGCTCACCACCGCCCGCCTCACCCTGCGCGGCTTCTGCGAGAGCGACCTCGGGGACTATGCCGCGCTGCAGGCCGACCCGGAGGTGATGCGCCATCTCGGAGCGGGCGCCCGCGCCGGCAGGACGCGCACGCGCGACGAGAGCTGGACCGACATGGCGCTGATGCTCAGGCAATGGGCGCTGAAGGGCTATGGCAGTTTCGCGCTCGAGGAGACGGCGAGCGGGCGCTTCGTCGGCCGCGCCGGCATCCTGCACCTCCCCGGCTGGCCGGAGCCTGAACTCGCCTTCGCCCTCGTCCGCTCGGCCTGGGGCCAGGGGTTCGCTGAGGAGGCCTGCCGCGCCATCCTGCCCTGGGCCTTCAGCATCACGGGCGCGGAGCGCCTCGTCTCCTCCATCAAGCCCGGCAACCTGCGCTCGGCGCGGCTTCTCGCGCGTCTCGGCGCGGTTCGGGAGGGGATGGGCGAGCTCAAGGGGGAGCCCTGCGAGGTGTGGGTGCATGAGGGGCTGCCGCGGGCTGTCGCGTGAGCGCCCCGCCGCCGCGGCGCTACCCCTCGAGCGTCATCAGGAGGCCTGCGAGAAGCCGCGCCCGCGGCACGAGCGAGGAGACGAGCAGGTGCTCCTCGAGCGTGTGGATGCCGCCGCCGAGCACGCCGAGCCCGTCGAGCGTCGGCACCCCCATCGCTCCGGTGAAGTTCCCGTCCGAGCCGCCGCCGGCGGAACTCGCCGGCAGCGCGCCGATCCCGATCGCGCGCGCGATCGCCTCGGCCCGCGCGTGCAGGGCGCGCCCCTTCGCATCCGGCTCCCAGACCGGCCGGGTGAGCGTGGGCGTGATGGTGAACCGCACGTCCGGAGTCGAGGGCCGGAGCGCGCCGAGGCGGGCGACCAGGGCATCAAGATCCGCCTGGGTCTTGGCCATCGCAAGGCACTCGGCGCGGCAGTGGGTCGGCACACAGTTCACCCAGGCGCCGCCCTGGATGACGCCGACGCTCGTCGTCGCCTCCTCGCTGCTCATCGCCTCGATCGCGAGCACCTGCGTCGCCATCTCGCGGATCGCGCTTCGGCCCTCAGCGAGTCGGGCGCCGGCATGGCTCGGCCGGCCCACGGCCTCGAGAGCGAAGCGCGCGATCGCATAGCGCCCCCACACCACCCCGCCATCGCTCCGCGCCGGCTCGGGGATGAGCACCACCTTCTGCCGCGCCGCTTCGGCCTCGATCAGGGCGCGCGTCGAGGGGGAGCCGACCTCCTCGTCGGAGGTGAGGAGCACGGAGATCGGGAGCTTCGTCGACGCACCGGCGGCGAGGATCGCGCCGACGGCGGCGAGCGCGAGATAGGCGCCCCCCTTCATGTCGCAGATCCCTGGGCCGTAGGCGCGCTCGGCGGCGCCCGCCCCCTCGCGCCGGAAGGCGAGCGGGCCACCCGGCGCGCCGGTCCCGACGGGGTGGACCGTGTCGAGATGGCTGAGCAGCAAGATACCCGGCGCGTCCGCCCCGCCGCCGAGCGACGCCTGCGGGAAGCGCGCGCGCACGCAATCGCCGAACCCCATCCGGCCGGGGATACGCTCGATCCGCGCGCCGAGCACGGCAAGGTCGTGCGCAGCGAGGTCCATCATCCGGTTCACCGCCGCCGCGTCATAGGTCGGGCTCTCGGTCTCGACCCAGGAGCGGATCCCGGCGAGCAGCCTTTCGGTGTCGAACGGAAGGGTGTTGGGGTGGGTCATGCGTGGGCGTCCGCTGTCGAGGGCGGAACCCTCGCTGCCACGGCGTCGCTTGTCCAGAACCGGCCCGCCTCCTCTCGGCCGGGCGGCTCGGCCTTGCGCCGGCCCCGCCGCTGTGCTGCGCTGCGCGCAACGATCGGGGGGCTTTGATGCCGCGCGACGGAATCGAGCGCGAGTTCAAGGCGATGCTTGCCGACGCCGCCGAGCGCGACCGGCTGCTCGGGCTGATCGGCGGCCACGCGCGCGTGCTCGAACAGCGCAATCTCCTGTTCGACACGCCGACGCGCCGGCTCGCCGCCGCTGGGCTGTCGCTCCGGCTGCGGCAGGAGGGCGGGCGGTGGATCCTCACCGCCAAAGGAGACCCCGGAACGCGGCGGGGCGACCTCGCGCCGCTTCTGTTCGCCCGAGCCGAAGCCGAGCGCAGCCTTCGCCCCCCCGTCGCCCTCCATCTTGCCTCCGGAACGGTCGACCCCCTGCCGCTCCTCCGTCTCGCCGAGCCGGCGGCAATGGCGCTCGCTCTCGCCGAGGCGATCGAGGCGGCGGCGGCCGGAGCGCCGCTCGGCATCGTCGGCGAGTTCCGAAACGAACGAACGCTCTGCGAGGCCGCGCTCCCCTGCGGCACGCCGGTCTCGGTCGCGCTCGACCGTTCGGAGATGCCCGACGGCACAATCGAGCACGAGCTCGAGGTCGAGATCGCGCGCGGGTCGATCACCCCCGCCGCCGCCTGGCTCGAGGCGCTGATGCATCGTGCAGGAATCCCCCTCCGCCCGGCGGCAAGCAAGCGGCAGCGCTTCGCCCGCGCTCTCGCCCGCCGCGCCCACCAGGACCTGGGCGGCTGAGCGCGGACGCGGCGGGATGCGCCTTCTGCTCGCCAACGCCAACACCACCGAGGCGGTGACCGAGACCTGCGCCCGGGCCGCCCGCGCCGCGGCGGCCCCGGACACCGAGATCGTTGCGGCAACGCCACGGTTCGGCCCACGCGTCATCTCCTCGCGCGCCGAGAACGCGATCGCCGCGCACGGGCTGCTCGACTGTCTCGCCGAGCACCATCCCGGCTGCGACGCCGCGATCCTCGCCGTCTCCTACGACACCGCGCTCGCAGCGGCGCGCCAACTCCTGCCCATCCCGGTGATCGGCATGACCGAGGCCGCCTGCCTCGCCGCCTGCCTCGCGGGCGGCCGGTTCGGTCTTGTGACGTTCTCTTCGCCCGATCTCTACCGCGAGGTGATCGCGGGCCACGGGCTTGCCGGCCGGCTCTCCGGCATCGCTCTGATCGACGCCACCCCCTACGACGCCGCCTCTGACCCGGACTCGGTCGCGGCGAAGGTCGCCGAAGCGGCGGCGGGGCTCGCGCGCGAGGGAGCGGACTCGGTGCTGCTCGGCGGCGCGGCGCTCGCGGGCATGGCCGGGCTGATCCAGAAGCGTGTGCCCGTGCCGCTGATCGACGGGATAGCCGCGGCGGTCGTCTTCGCTGAAGGGATTGTGCGCCTCCGCCTGCCCAAGCCGCGCCTCGGCGGCTATGCCGCGCCCGCGAACCGGCACGCGGTCGGGCTCGGCGAGGCGCTCTCGGCCTTGCTTCGTCGCGGCTGACGCCCCCGTCCGGGGCGGGGCCGCCGCCGCTAGCCTCGGCCCATGTCGCCGCCCGCGGCGTCGCGGCTCCCCTGGGAGGCCGTGGCCGCCCTCTCCGTCACGCAGATCGTCGCCTGGGGCGCGCAATACTACGCGATCGCGGTGCTCGCCCCCGCCATCGCCGCGGCCGAGGGCTGGAGCCGCGAGGCGATCTTCGGCGCCTGCTCGCTCGCCCTGCTCGCGCAAGGGATCGCCTCTTTCCCTTCTGGCCGCCTGATCGACCGCTATGGCGGACGGATCGTGATGTCGGCGGGCTCGCTTCTCTCGGCTTTGGCGCTCGCGGCGCTCGCGCTCGCTCCCGACATCTGGAGCTTCGGTGCGGCCTGGATCGTCACCGGGGTGGCGATGGCAGCGACCCAATACGAACCCGCCTTCGCCACCCTCACCGCGGGCTTCGGCAGCGACGCGCGCCGCGCGATCACCTGGCTCACCTTCGCCGGCGGTCTCGCCTCCACCGTCGCCTGGCCGGTCACGGCGGCGGCCCTGCCTGTGCTCGGCTGGCGCGGCGCCTATCTGGGCTGGAGCGCGGTGACCGTCGGGCTCTGCCTTCCCCTGCATCTATGGCTTCTGCCGCGGGCGCGCGGCGGGGCGCAGCCGAGAACCGGCCGAGCGCTCGGGCCGGTGCTCCGCTCCCCGGCCTTCTAGCTGATCGCGTTCGCGCTCACCGCGGGCAGCCTCTTGTTCTCGGTGATCGGCGTGCACGCGATCCCGATGCTCGAGGGGGGCGGGGCTGTCGGCCGCGGAAGCCGTCGCTGTCGCCTCCTTCACCGGGCCGATGCAGGTGGCGGGGCGTGTGGCCGAGTTCGTGGGGCTCGCCCGGCTTCGCCCCACCCGCGTCGCGATCCTGGCCTCGGCCGCGCAGCCGCTCTCCATCCTCGCCCTGATCGCCATCTCCGCCTCGCCGCACGCGGCGGGGCTTTATGTGGTGCTCTATGGCATGTCTGCAGGCATCCTCACCATAGTGCGCGGCACCGTGCCCGCGGAACTGTTCGGCCGCGTGGGCTACGGGGCGGTGGCGGGAGCGATGGTCGCCCCAGGAATCATGGCGCGCGCGGCAGGCCCCTATCTCGCCGCCTGGATGTGGGAGAGCTTTGGCGGCTACCGCTCCGTCCAGGTGGTGATCCTGATCGCCGGCATCACCGCCTGCGTGGCCTTCATCGGTGCGGCCGCGCTGGCGCCGAAGCGGCCGGCCTGAGGCCTGGGCCCGCCGCGCCGCGCCCGCGCGACGGCCGCCGCCTCGCACCGGTGCCCGCCGCGCCCGCCTGCCCTGATGCCGCCCCAGTGCGCTGCTAGTCTTCGTCCATGGGTTTCTTGCGCCTCTATCTCCGCGTGCTCGGGGAGCTCGCGCCTGAGCGGTGGCTCGCGATCGCGCTTGCTGCGGCGAACGTGCTGCTCGCTGGGCTCGTGTTCCTCGAGCCCGTGCTGTTCGGCCGCGTGGTGGACATGCTCGCGCGCAGCGAGGCGATGCCGGCCGAGGCCGTCTGGTCGGGCACGCTTGCCCTGCTCGCGGTCTGGGCCGCCGTCGGGATCGGCGGCATCGTCGCCAACATCCTCGTCGCGCGCGAGGCCGACCGGCTGGCCCACCGCAACCGGCTCGCGGCGATGGCGCGCTACTTCCAGCACGTGCTCGGGCTTCCGCTCTCCTTCCACGGCGACACGCACTCGGGGCGGCTGCTCAAGGTCATGCTCTCGGGAGCCGACAACATGTTCTGGGTGTGGCTCGGCTTCTTCCGCGACCATCTCTCCACCTTCGTGATCGCGCTCGTGCTCCTGCCGCTCACACTCCTGCTCAACTGGCGGCTTGCGCTTCTCCTGATCGTTCTCGCCCTCTCGTTCGCGATCGGCGCGGCTGTCGTGATCCGCCGCACCCACGAGGGACAGCGCAGCGTCGAGAGCCACCACGCCGCGCTCGCGGCCACCGCAGGCGATGCGCTCGCGAATGTGATGCTCGTCCAAAGCTTCGTGCGCCTCTCGGCAGAGGCGCGCCTGTTCCAGGACGGGATACGGCGCCTGCTCGAGGCGCAATTCCCGGTGCTTGACTGGTGGGCGCTTCTGACCGTGCTCACGCGCGCCGCCTCGACGCTCACGGTGATCGCGATCTTCCTCCTCGGCACCGCGCTGCACCTCCAGGGCCACGCAAGTGTCGGCGAGATTGTCACCTTCATGGGCTTCGCGACCCTCCTGATCGGCCGGCTCGAGCAGGCGATGGGGTTCGTGTCGACCATGTTCCTGCAGGCGCCCGCGATCGCCCTTTATTTCGAGGTGATGGACACGCAGTCCACGGTCGCCGACCCGCCCGGGCTTCCTGCGATGCCGCGGCCGCGCGGCGCGGTCGCCTTCGAGCATGTGAGCTTTGCCTATCCGGGCGGCCCACCGGTGCTCTCCGACGTCTCCTTCGAGGCAGCGCCTGGCCAGACGGTCGCTCTCGTCGGCGAGACCGGGGCAGGGAAGTCGACCACCATGGCGCTGCTGCAACGGTTGTGGGACCCGCAGTCGGGGCGGGTGACCATCGACGGGATCGACATACGCTCCGTCAGCCTCGACTCGTTGCGCTCGCATATCGGCGTGGTGTTCCAGGAGAACCTTCTGTTCAACCGCTCGTTCCGGGAAAACCTCCTGGTCGGCCGCGCGGATGCGACCGATGCCGAGCTCGAACAGGCCTGCCGCCTCGCCCAGGTGCACGACTTCATCCTCCGCCAGCCGCAGGGCTATGACACCCGCGTGGGCGAGCGCGGCGCCTCGCTTTCGGGCGGGCAGAGGCAGCGTCTTGCGATCGCGCGGGCGTTGATCAAGGACCCGCCGATCCTGATCCTCGACGAGGCGACGAGCGCGCTCGATGCCGCGACCGAGGCCAAGGTGCAACTCGCGCTCCGCGCTTTGATGGCGGGCCGCACGACCTTCGTGATCGCCCATCGGCTCTCGACGGTTCGCGAGGCCGACCTGATCCTCGTCTTCGCCGAAGGCAGGATCGTCGAGCGCGGCAGCTATGACGAGCTGGTCGCGCGGGGCGGCGCCTTCGCCCAGCTTGTTGCGACCCAGCTCGCCGCCGGGGCGCCTGCACGCGAGGCGGTCGACTGAGGGGGGCGGGACCGCCCGGGATGTGGCGCGTCCGGCGATCTCCGGCGCGCGGCGTCACGTCGCGCGGTTCGCGCGTGCCGCGGGCCTCGGCGCGGTTGAGCCGTCAGCGTCGCGGCAGGGCGGCGAGCGCCTGGAACACACGCGCCCACGCCACGAGGCCGCGGTCGAAGCTCGCGGCACGGAAGAACTCGTTGGGCGCGTGGAAGTCCTCGTCCGCCGTCGAGAACGACATCGGCACCGTGTCGAGACCGAGACGTTCCTTGAAGAGTGCGCAGAGGGGCAGCGTGCCGCCGATCCGCGTGCGGACGCACGGCACGCCATAGACCCCCTCGAGCACGTCTTCGACCAGGGCGAGGGCGGGATGGTCGCGCGCAATCTCATAGGCTCTCGCACCTCCCCCGCCCGGGCGTATCTCGATCGTCGCCTCCGGCGGGCAGGCGGCGCGGAGGTGCGCCGCCACCGCCTCCACCACACGCTTCGGGTCCTGCCCCGGAACGAGGCGGCAGGTGATCTTCGCATGCGCCTCGCAGGGAAGGACGGTCTTCGAGCCGTCGCCCTGGTAGCCACCCCACAGCCCGTTGATCTCGAGGGTCGGGCGAAGCCAGATCTTCTCGAGCACCGACCGCGAAGGCTCGCCCCAGGCCGCCTTGGCGCCGACGGCCGCAAGCCAGGCCGCCTCGTCGAACGGCACGGCGGCGAGCTCGGCGCGGTCCTCGTCTGTCGTCTCCCGCACGCCGTCATAGAAACCCGGCACCGCGACGCGGCCGTCGGGCTCGTGCAGCGAGGCGATGAGGCGCACGATCGCCACAAGCGGGTTGAGGATCGCCCCGCCGTAACTGCCGCTGTGCATGTCCTTCGATGCCGTGCGCAGCGTCACCTCGAGCTTGCAGATGCCGCGCGTGGAGACCGAGACGTCGGGACGGTCGGGGAACAACATGCCGCCATCGGCTGAGAGGCAGAGATCGGCGCGGAGCAGAGCGCCGTGCCGGTCGAGGATGGCGCCGAGAGAGGGGCTTCCCGTCTCCTCCTCGCCCTCGAAGAACACCTTGACGTTGCAGGGCAAACGGCCGGTGGTGGCGAGCCAGGCCTCGATCGCGGCGAGACTGATGCAGAGCGTGGCCTTGTCGTCCGAGGCGCCGCGGGCGTAGAGGCGGCCCTCCCGCAGGGTCGGCTCGAAGGGGGGCGTGGTCCAGAGCTCGAGCGGCTCGGGCGGCTGGACGTCGAAATGCGCGTAGACGAGGATCGTCGGCGCGTCCTCAGACCCGAGCCACTCGCCATAGACGGCCGGATGGCCGCCCTCCTGCAGAATGCGCACATTGCCAAGCCCGGCCCGGCTGCAGCGTGCGGCCACCCACTCCGCCGCGCGGCGCACCTCGGCGGCATGGTCGGGCTTGGCGCTGACCGAGGGGATACGCACGAGCTCGAGGAACTCGGCCCAGAGCCGGTCGCGTTCGTTGCGGAGCCACGCTTCGGGCAGGTCGGTCACACCGGCGTTCATCACTTCCCTCCGTCGACCGCAAGCGTCTGGCCGTTGATGTAGGCGGCGTAGTCGCTCGCAAGAAACAGCACGGCATGCACCATGTCCTCGGGCGTGCCAAGGCGTCGCAGGGCGATCCCCTCGAGCAGCGCGCGCTGCCCCGCTTCGCCATAGGCCTGCCATTGCCGCATGGTCGAGGGGTTGGAGAGGACGAAGCCCGGCGCGACGCTGTTGACGGTGATGCCGAAGGGCCCGAGCTCGTGCGCGAGCTGTCGCGTCAGCCCGATCTGCCCCGCCTTGGCCGCGGCATAGGCCTGGATGCCCGTCTTCGACACGCCGAGGCCGGCTCCTGAGGAGATGATCACGATCCGACCGCGGCGATGTGCCTTCATCGCGGGCGCCGCCGCCTGGGAAACGGCGAAGGCAGCGGTGAGGTTCACGCGCAGGATCGCGTCCCAGTCGGCGTCGCTCACCTCTTCGATCGGCCGGCCCGCCTGGCCGCAGACGCCGCCAGCGTTGTTCACGACCACGTCGACCGCGCCGCCCGCGGCCGCCTCGACGGAGGCGACCCAGGCCCGAACCGCTGCGCGGTCGGTCACATCGACCACGCTTGTCTCGATTCCGGGCGTTCGCGCCGTTACCGCGAGGTTACCGGCATCGAGGTCGCAGGCGAACACCCGCGCGCCGCGGAGGGCAAAGCCGCGCGCGATCGCCCGGCCGATCCCGTGCCCGGCCCCGGTGACGAGAACCGCCTGACCGTCGAAGCGTATGTTCATGCCGCGACGAGGCCTGCAAGCTCGAGGAGGTTCGCGTCCGTCATCGGCCGCCGTCCGTCCTCGATCTCGTGGATCATCGCGACGAGACGGTCGATCAAGGGCGTGGCGAGACCGTGACGCCGGGCGATCACCGACACAGGTACGAGCTGCGCGTCCACCTCCGTCCGACGCTTGCGCACCGCAAGGTCGCGCCACACACCCGAGTGTGTCTTGGCGCTCGTTCGGTTGAAGGCGACCATCGCCGCGATCGAGGCCTTCGCTGCCGCCTCCGTTCCGCCGGGACGAAAGGCGTCCGGGTCGAAGCCGTTGAAGCCCTCAGCCCGCACGCCCTCGGCTGCGGCCACTGCCATCACCTCGCGGCCGAGGCCGAGCCAGAGCGGAAACAGAGACGGATTGGCGAGCGCGCCGGCGATGCTGTCCTGCCCCGTCGCCTGCGCGAAGAGCATCGCGCCATAGGCGAGCTTGCCCCAGAGATAGCCCCAGATGTTGTCGGTCATGACTGCCCGGTCGTCGACATCGAGCATGAGCCGGTGCAGGCTCACGAGCCTGCCGGTGATCCGCCCGTCAAGCTCGCCGAGCACGACCGCGCCGCGATTGCCGTAGAGAACCTCGCCCGGGCCCATCCAGTCGGCGCCGAAATTCACGAAAGCGCCCATCGTCCGCTCGCGCCCCACGATCGGCGCGATCACCGTCTCGCACAGGCCGTTCTGCAGGCTGAGCACGTAGCCGTCCGAGGCGAGATGGGGCAGGAGCGCTGTCGTCGCGGCCTGCGTGTGGTGCGCCTTCACGCAGAGGAACACCTTGCGCCACACGCCCGTGAGCTCGGAAGGCAGGAAGGCCGGGGCGGTGACGGAGAACTCCGCCACCGGGCCCCTGATCGCGA
>Ga0209809_1002778_pt1 | contig 11810 bp, 8 predicted proteins | sample YNPMSTMetaG_FD_186172 | JGI IMG/M metagenome (GOLD analysis project Ga0209809, IMG submission 186172) | Anoxygenic and chlorotrophic microbial mat microbial communities from Yellowstone National Park, USA - YNP MS-T MetaG (SPAdes) (version 2) ... | reverse complement strand
GTGCACGGGTGGGAGGATGGGGTGGTGCGGGGTGAGCTGGGGCAGGACCTTCCTCAGCGGGTGAGGGCTTTTTGCAGAGTGCGATCGAGTCGTTTCGCGAAGAGTTGCAGCCACTGATACAAACAAGAGGGTGGGGTGCAGGTCCTTGCGCGGGCGCAGGCGTGGCTTTGCGCTCCGTTGCTTGGGGCGCCGGGCCGCTGTGGGTCGAGGTCCTGCCAAAGCGTCTCCGACACGAATACGGGGTAGCGACGCGGCTGGGATCGGCGCGTTGGAAAGTACTCCGTGGGTGGGAGGATCCGCAGGTCACGGCCCCTCAGAAGGCGCTTCTCACTGATATCCGGCGGGCAGGCGACGCGGCGGGTGCCGCTGATTCTCTTTCCGGATGAGTGGTTTTGACCTTATTTTGCGGAGCGGCATCCGGAGTTGGGGCTGGGCCTCCTTGCCGTTGCGGATATCCTTGGCGCGGTTGCAGGCGGCCGCCGGGATGGAACGACTGTGGCCGTGCCGCCTGCGGTGCATGGTTGGTAGGGGCCATGAGGCGTGGGAGTGAAAGATCAACGATTTTGTGCAACATGGATACACCACTGAAGGTCATCGAGGAACGGATCCTCAAGCTCCTCCACCGTGCTGGGGCGAGACCTTGGACGGCGGACGAGCTGGCCCGGCGAATGGGGCTGCCCACGGTGGCCCGGGCAGACTTCCAGGCTGCGCTGGAGGCCTTGGAGCGCAGCGGCCGCGTCGCGCGCATCAAGGGGGACCGGTTCGTGCTGCCGCAGGCGGCCGATTTGATTCCGGGCCGCATTCGCATCAATCGGCAGGGCAAGGGGTTTTTGCAGCCGGACGATCCGCGGCTGCCGGAGATCGTCATCCCCGAGCATGCCACGGGTACGGCCCTGCACGAGGACCACGTCTTGGTCCGGCGGAATGTGCGTCCGAAGGGACTGCGGCCCGAGACGCTTGAACCGGTCACGGGCGAGGTGGTTCGGGTTTTGGAGCGTCGGCGTACCCAACTGGTGGGGACGCTTCAGCGGAGTGCGCGGTTCTTCTATGTCATTCCGGATGATCCGCGCATTCCGCATGACATTTATGTGCCTTCGCCCCGGGCCGGTGGCCGCACGGCGCGGATTGGGGACAAGGTGGTGGTGGCCTTGCGCGACTGGCCCTCACGCGAGGCCAATCCCGAGGGCGACATCTTGGAAGTGCTTGGTCCGCCCGGAGCTCCCGGGGTGGACATGTTGGCGGTGTTGCGGCAGTACCAGCTACCCACGGCCTTTCCGGCTGCGGTGCGTCGCGAGGCCGAGGCCCTGGGGAGACAGGTGCGTCCGGAGGAGCTGCGGGGTCGGGCCGACTGCCGGCGGCAGTTGGTGGTGACCATCGATCCGGAGGACGCCAAGGATTTCGACGATGCCATTGCCTTGGAGCGGTTGCCTGACGGCCGCTGGAAGCTCTGGGTTCACATCGCCGATGTTTCCCATTACGTGAAGCCCGGTTCGGCCCTGGACGAGGAGGCAAGGCGCCGGGGCAACTCCACCTATCTGGTGGATCGGGTGATCCCGATGCTGCCCGAGGCACTCAGCAACGAGTTGTGTTCGCTGAAGCCCGGGGTGGATCGGCTGACGAAGTGCGTGGAGTTCGTGTTGTCGGCCGAAGGCCGGGTGTTGCAGAGCCGTTTTTACTCCGCGGTCATCCATTCCCGCCACCGGCTCACCTATGCGGAGGCGATGGAACGGTTGTCCCGCCCGGCCGTCGACCCGCTTGGCCGCATGCTGCACCTGGCGGATCAGTTGGCGCAACAGTTGCGGCGTCGGCGGTTTGCGCAGGGGGCTCTGGACCTGGACTTCCCCGAGGTCAAGCTCCGCCTGGACGAACAGGGTCGGATCCTGCGGGTGGAGACGGTGGTGCACGACGCGGCCCATCAACTGATCGAGGAGTTCATGTTGTTGGCCAATGAGGCCGCGGCGCGTCGGCTGCGTCAGTTGGGTCGACCGGCCTTGTATCGGGTGCATGAGCCACCCGATCCGGCGCGTCTGGAGGAGTATCGGCAGGAGGTGCTCAGTCACAACGTGCCCTGCGGGCGGTTGGACGACCGCGCCGAACTGCAACGGTTGCTGGAGCGACTGAATCGGCTGCCGATCGGTCCGGCGCTGAAGGTGGGCCTGTTGCGCTCGCTCATGCGCGCCCAGTATGCCACCGAACCGCTCGGCCATTTCGGCCTGGCCAAATCCGATTACACTCACTTCACCTCCCCCATTCGTCGGTATGCGGATCTGGTGGTGCATCGGGCCCTTTTTGAACCTCAGGCCCTCCCGCCGCGCGTGGAGTTGGAGTCCCTGGCGGAGCACCTCTCCACCATGGAGCGCAACGCGGCTGACGCCGAACGAGACAGCCGCGAGGTCAAGCTGTTCGCCTTTTTGGAAGAGCAACTGCGCTCCGGCCAGACGGTGGCTTACCCGGCCATGGTCACCGACGTGCGCAACCACGGGTTTTTTGTGGATCTGCCGACCCTGGGGCTCAGCGGGTTCGTTCCCTTATCCGCACTCAGGGACGATTTCTACGTTTTCGACAGTGCTCGCAACCAATTGCAGGGTCGGCGCACGCGGCGGCGCATTCGGCTGGGCGATGCGCTGTCGGTGGTGGTGGCCCGCGTGGATCGGTTCAAAAAGCAGCTAGACTTTGCACCCGCACCCGCCGTGGGGCGCCGGACGCGTCCGAAGGGCTCCGGCCCCTCCAAGCCTGGGGCTGCCGCGCCAGTCTCCGCCCCGCAGCGGCCTCACGGGCGCCGCCGCGCGGAGGTTCCCGAGTCCGGCAGGGGTGGCAGGCCCGCGCCTGTTCGGCGCCGCTCCCGGGGTCGGGACCAACGCGGGTGTTGAGTGGGCAAAGTACTTGTGCTGGTGCCGAGATGATCGTCAAGTGGACAGGGCCGGCTGAGTCAGGGGTTGCGTGCCGGCGGCCCGGGCGCAGGTCGGACGCAACTGGTCTGCCCCCCAGCGCAGCAGGCGTTCGGTCGTTTCCCAACTGATGCAGGGGTCCGTGATGGAGACGCCGTAGCGGAGTTCGTGGACGGGGCGCGGGAAGGGTTGATTGCCCTCGAACAGGTTGCTTTCCAGCATGAGCCCCACCAGCGAAGCGGTGCCCCCGCGCCGTTGCTCGATTACGCTGCGCCACACGTCTTCCTGGCGGGCCGGCACCTTGTTCGAGTTAGCGTGACTGCAATCTACCATGATCGCCGGCGGCAGGCCTGCTGCGGCCAGTTGTTGTTCTGCGGTGCGGATGCTTTCCGGATCGTAATTGGGCCGTTGCCGGCCGCCGCGCAAGACCAGGTGGCCCCACGGATTGCCCGTGGTGCGCACGATGCTGGTGATGCCCTCCTCGTCCACGCCCAGAAACGCGTGGGGGTGCCGGGCTGCCTGCATTGCGTCAATGGCCACTTGCAGGCTGCCGTCGGTGCCGTTCTTGAATCCGACCGGCATGGAGAGGCCGCTGGCCATTTCGCGATGGGTTTGCGATTCGGTGGTCCGCGCGCCAATGGCGGCCCACGAGATCAGATCGGCAATGTACTGTGGCACGATCGGGTCCAGGAACTCCGTGCCTGCCGGAAGACCCATTCGCGTGATTTCCAGCAGTAACGATCGCGCCCGGCGCAAGCCCGTTTCGATGTCGTAGCTGCCGTCCAGGTGCGGATCGTTGATGAGGCCCTTCCAGCCGATGGTGGTGCGGGGTTTCTCGAAGTACACCCGCATGAGGATCTCGAAGGTGTCCTGAAGCTCCCGGCGCAAGCGCACTAAGCGACGAGCGTACTCCAGGGCCGCCTGGGGATCGTGGATGGAACACGGCCCAACCAGCACCAGCATCCGCGGATCGGCCCGGTCCAGGATCCTCTGCACCGCCTGCCGTCCGGCTACCACCGTGGCCGCTGCCGACTCATCCAGCGGCAATTCGGCCAGCAGGGCCCTGGGCGGCTGCAGGCGGATTAGTTCGCGGACATGGACGTTTTGAATGCGAACCATACGTCCTACATTATGCGGTTGGCTGGTCTTCTGCAAAGGCGCGAAATGGGCCTGAAGCCGGGAAGGTGCCCCGCTTGGGCCTGGCCCGTGGGCCACCGGTGCCCGCTCTGCGGCTGGGATCCGGGCTGTCGAACGCGCTGGGGATAGCCTCGATTGTGGCTGTGCCGCGAAGGTGGTGCAGCATCCATAGTTCAGGCGGCATCTGATTGCCTCCAAGTTTCGTGGGTGTTTGAGCTGGAAGGGCGCTTGTCTGTCGGGGCCGAGGGTTACTAGACCTTGCGACGCTTCGGACGTAAGCTGCGGGGCATGCACGGCGACACGGCTCGGAATGTTGGGGGGCGGTCGGTGCTTTGGTGGGTGATTCTTGGGATGGGGATCGGGCTGGGTGGGCCGGGCGCACGGGCTCTGGAGCCGGTGCGGCTGCGTTGCGAGGATCAGGCGGATCCCGTGGCCGTGGACGCGGCAACTCCTCGGCTGAGCTGGGAGCTGGTTTCCGGAAGGCGCGGTGCTCGTCAGACGGCCTGGCAAGTCCAGGTGGCTTCCTCTCCGGCGCGGCTGCGCAGCGGCGCTCCGGATTGGTGGGACTCGGGCAAGGTGTTTTCCTCGGCGCAGAATCAGATCCTTTACCAGGGCCGGCCGTTGCCCACGCACGCAGAATGTTACTGGCGGGTCCGGGTGTGGGACGAGAACGATCGGGTCTCCGGTTGGAGTCGGCCGGCCCGTTGGTTCATGGGCTTGTTGCGTGCGGAGGACTGGAAAGCGCAATGGATTGCGGCGCGGCCTGCGGGTCCGGCTCCGCTGGACGGGTGCGTGTGGATCTGGCATCCGGGAGGCGATCCCACCCGGCAGGAGCCGGCCGGTACAGTGGCTTTCCGGAAGGATTTTGTGCTGCCCCAAGACGCCGTGGTGGTGCAGGCGGCCTTTCTGCTGGCGGCCGATGATCAGGCCGCAGTCTATGCCAATGGCCAGTTGGCGGGGCGGGTGCAGGGAGCGGATACGGTCCATTTTGTGGATCTGGCGGACCGTTTGCGGCCCGGCACGAACACACTGGCTGTGGCGGTGGAAAACCGCGACGGGGGACCGGCCGGCTGGATTGGCCGACTGACCCTTGTTTTGGACCAGGGGACCACGCTGGTGGTGCCGGTAAATGGGACCTGGCGCTGTGCGCGGGAACTCCCCGCCGGCTGGAATGAGCCGGGTTTCCCGGACGCGCATTGGGTGACGGCTCGGGAGCTGGGCCGGTTTGGGATCGAACCTTGGGGGCGAGGGCTGATGGGGCAGGAGCCCATGCCTCTGTTCCGGCGCGAGTTCGTGGTGAGCAAGCCGGTGCGGCGTGCACTGGTCCACGTTTGCGGCCTGGGGCAGCATGAGCTCTACTTGGACGGACGCAAGGTGGGCGATCATTTCCTGGACCCGCCGTGGACGGATTACGCCAAGACCCTCCACTACGTTACCCACGAGGTGACCGAGCAGCTTCGGCCCGGTCGGCACGCCCTGGGCGTGATGCTGGGTAAGGGATTTTTCAACACCGCCGGCGACCGGCGCGTGCATGGCGTGCACCGTCGCGAGCCGTTGCGACTCCTGCTGCAGATGCACCTCTGGTACCGCGACGGAACGGAGGAAGTGCTGGTCAGCGATCCGAGCTGGCGCACGGCACCGGGGCCTGTCACGCACTGCGCGATTCTGGGTGGCGAGGACCACGACGGACGGCGGGAGCCTGTAGGCTGGGCCCGACCCGGCTTTGATGACCGGGGCTGGACACCGGCCCTGCCGGCTGAAGAGCCCGGCGGCCGGTTGCGCGCGGCATTTGCCCCACCCTTGAAGGAGCAGGAGGTTTTTCGACCTGCCCGGATCGACGAACCCGAGCCCGGCGTGTTCGTGTACGATTTCGGCCAGAACGCCTCCGCCCTGCCACGCCTGCGGATTCGGGGGACTGCAGGCCAGGTGGTGCGCCTGACGCCGGCGGAGCAACGCCACGGCATGTCGCCCCGGCGCAATGACGGCCGAGGCCGGGTCAACCCCGCCGGTGTGGGCCGGCCCAACTACTGGCAGTACACCCTGCGGGGCGACTGGTCGGAAACCTGGCAACCGCGGTTCAGTTACTCGGGGTTTCAGTTTCTGGAGGTCATCGGAGCAGTGCCGAAGGGGCATCCCAACCCGCGGGGTCTGCCGGTCATCGAAGAACTGGTGTCAGTTCATGTGCGCAACGATGCGCCGCGGGTGGGCTGGTTCGAATGCTCCAACCCGCTCTGGAACGCCATCGACCGCATCATCGAACGGGCTGTGCAGGCGAATCTTTCGCACGTGCTGACGGATTGTCCGCATCGGGAGAAACTGGGCTGGCTGGAGGTGGCCTATCTGATGGGCCCGGCCATTGCGGGCCGCTACGACGTGGCCCGGTTTTACCGGAAGATCGCGCGGGACTGTGCCGATGCGCAGCAGCCGGACGGGCTGGTGCCCACGGTGGCCCCTTGGTATCCGCGATTCGGCGGTGCCTTCGATTACACGCCTGAATGGGGAGCTGCGGCGGTTCTGGTTCCGTGGCTGCTCTACCAATGGTACGGCGACCACGCCATTCTCCAGGAGCAATTCGATACCATGCGGCGGTTCGTCGATTTCATGGAGCAGACCTCCACCAACCTGGTCCCACGGGCGGGTCTGGGGGACTGGTACGATTACGGCGAGGAAACGCGCGGGCCCTCGCAGTTCACGCCGCCGGCCCTGAGCGCCATGGCCACCTTTTACCGATGCGCTTGGACGGTGGCCCAGGCCGCGGCGGTTTTGGAAAAGGCCGACGCCCAGCGACATTACGCGGAGTTGGCCGACCGCATCCGTGAAGCGTTCAACCGGGAATGGTTCGACGGACGGTCCGAATACCGCCATGATGGCAGTCCCCAGTGCGCCCATGCCATGGCCCTGGCACTGGACCTGGTTCCGGAGGAACACGTGCCGGCCGTGTTGGACCGGCTGATCGAGGACATTCGACGCCGCGGCAATCAGCAGACGGCCGGGGACATCGGACATGCCTATCTGTTGGAGACCTTGGCCCGGTATGATCGGCACGATGTGATCCACGACATGACCGCGCGCACCAACCGCGGCAGTTACGGGTTCATCGTGCAGAACGGCTGGACCACGTTGCCGGAAGCCTGGGACGCCGACACCGGCGCCTCGATGAACCATTGCATGCTGGGCCATATCCAGCAGTGGTTCTTGGAGCATGTGGCCGGGATCCGGGCCGATCCAACCGTGCCGGGGGCGGCCCGGTGGATCGTGGCGCCGCAGCCGGTGGGGCGGATCGAATGGGCCCGTGCGGGGCACCACTCGGTGCGCGGCCCGGTTCAGGTTTTCTGGCGGCGAGAGCCTGACCGTTTTGTGCTGGAGTTGAGTTTGCCGCCCAACACAGTAGCGGAGGTTTGGCTGCCGAGTCGGTCGCCGGAAGCGGTCCGGGAATCAGGCCAGCCCGTCAGCCAGACTCCCGGGGTGCGCAGTCTGCCGGCCACGGCCAACCGCGCGCGCTTCGAGGTTGGCGCGGGCCGCTATCGGTTCGAAGGTCCGTGGCCCTGACCGGTTGGCGGTGGGGAGGCTTCTTCGCACCGATGCCTTCGGATCGATCGCCACGACCGTGGGGGGCTTGAGCGGCCGCGTTGGGTGGCGGCGGCGTGGAGGCTTGCTGCGGTTTTGGCTGGCCGCAAACACTGGGATGCGCCTTGTGAGACGGGGCGGGTTTTGTCACCTTGCCGTGGCATGGGACGGTTGGGAAGCATGTGGGTCGGCCTGTGCTTGGCCTGCGGCGCGGCCGGGGCCGAGCTGAGCTTCGACTTTGGTTCCCAGTGGGTGGATCGGACCCCGCAGGATTTTCGGACTCTTTTGGCGGGCGAAGGCCCTCCGGGGGATTGGCGGGTGATTTGGGACGAGGTACCTTCGGAACTGCCGCCCCTTTCCGAGAAGGCGCCCGTCGTGAGCCGTCGGCCCGTGTTGGCGCAGTTGTCCGAAGACCCCACGGATGAGCGGTTTCCCATTCTGGTTTACGAACCGGTGTTGTTTGGCGATTTCACCTTCACCACGCGCTTCAAAATGGTGCGCGGCCGACGGGAGCAGATGGCCGGGGTGGTCTTTCGGCTGCAGGACGAACGGAACTTTTACGTGGTGCGGGCCAGTGCGCTGGGGAGGACGTTCCGGTTTTACAAAGTGGTCGATGGCCAGCGGAGTCCGCCCCTGGGACCGCAGTTGGAGATTCCGGCCGGCGTATGGCACGAGCTGACCGTCGAATGCCGGGGTAACCAGATCCGCTGTCTGTTAAACGGACACGAGTTGATTCCGCCGCTGACAGACACCTCGTTTGTGCGCGGGCGGCTTGGATTCTGGACCAAGTCGGATGCGGTGAGTTACTTTGCCGATGCCCGTGTGGTTTACACGCCCTTGGAACCGCCGGCCCAGAAACTGGTGGAGACATTGCTCCAGCAATACCCCCGCGTGCGTGATCTCCGGATTTATGCGTTGCGGGGGGACCCACCGCGCTTGGAACTGGTGGCGGCGCGCGACCGCACTTTGGTGGGACAACCCGGCGGGGCCACGGAGCAACGGGCCCTGACGGAGGGCCAACCCTACTATGTGCCGGGCAAAGGTACCGCCACCGTGGTGGCGCCGGTGCGAGACCGAAACGGGGATCCCATTGGGGTGGTGCGGCTCAGTTTGGAGTCGTTTCCCGGTCAAACGGGTCAGAACGCGCTGGCGCGGGCGCAGCCGATTTTGCGCCGGTTGCAGAGCCGGGTGAATCAACCGAGCGATCTGGTGGAGTAGCGACCCTCAGCCGCCTGCCCCCAATGATGCCTCGCGCAGGGACTTCGGACATGGAAACCGGGATGGAGCCAGGCCCGTGGCTGATCCTGGCTTCGGCCTCACCCCGCCGGGCGGAGCTGCTCCAGCAGGCCGGGTTCGAGTTCCAAGTGATTCCAGCCCGCGTGGGCGAGGTGGAATGGGACCAGTTGTCGCCATCTGAGTTGTGTCAGTTGAACGCCCACCGGAAGGCGCGGGCCGTGGCCAAACAGCATCCGGACGCGGTGGTCTTGGGCGCTGACACCCTGGTGTTTTTGGACCGCCGCATTCTGGCCAAACCAGGCAGTGCGGAAGAAGCGCGGCAGATGCTGCGGGCCCTGTCTGGCCGCACGCATCAGGTGGTTACTGGGGTGAGTCTGTTGCACTTGCGGGCACATCGGGAGACGCTGTTTGCCGTGAGCACGGATGTACGATTTCGCTCGCTCAAGGAAGGGGAAATTTCCAGGTACTTGGAGGCGATTGATCCACTCGACAAAGCCGGCGGCTACGCCATCCAGGACCACGGTGAATGGATCGTGGAGGAAATCTCCGGCTCATTTACCAACGTGGTAGGACTGCCCCTGGAACGAGTGGTGGCTGAGCTGGTCCGGTTCGGGCTTCGCCCGCGGCAGTGAGCCTGGGGCGATCGCAGCGGCGGCCGCCGAGTTGTGTGGGCAATGGGCGTGTGGACGGGGCCGCCCGGTGTGTGCGAGAGCTTCGGTAGGGCCGCAGGAAGGTGATGGGTTCGGCCTTTAGACTCCGATCTTTTGACGTTCCTTGGCCCAGGCGTCTTTGAGCGCGATCGTGCGATTGAAGACCAGCCGCCCCGGCGCGCTGTCCGGGTCGAGCACGAAGTAGCCCAGTCGCTCGAACTGGTAACGTTCCTCGGGCCGTGCGGCAGCCAGAGAAGGTTCGCACCAGGCGGTAAGGATTTCCAACGAGTTCGGATTGAGGGCGGTACGCCAGTCGGCCAACAGATCCGGTTCGGGCACGGTGAAGAGCCGGTCGTAAAGGCGGCATTCGGCCGGGATGGCATGGCGGGCGCTGACCCAGTGGAGGGTTCCCTTGACCTTGCGGTGCGCGGTGCGTCCGCAGGTCTTGCTTTCCAGGTCGGCGGTACAGCGCAGTTCGATTGGTCGTCCCGTCTCGTCCTTGATCACCTCCTCGCAGCGGATGATGTAGGCGTATTTGAGTCGGACTTCACCGCCGGGTCGGAGTCGGAAGAATTGGGGCGGCGGGTTTTCCAGAAAGTCGTCCTGCTCGATGTAGAGTTCGCGGCTGAAGGGGATGCGTCGCGTGCCGGCGGCGGGGTCCTCGGGGTTGTTGACGGCTTCAAATTCTTCGACACGGTCTTCGGGGTAGTTAGTGATCACCAGGCGCAAGGGGCGCAACACGGCCAGACGCCGCAACGCGCGCCGGTTCAGGTCGTCGCGGATGGCATGTTCCAGCACCGCCATTTCGGTGAGGCCGTCGTATTTGGTGACGCCAATGCGATAGGCGAAGTTTCGGATGGCCTCGGGGGTGACGCCACGGCGGCGCAGACCGCGCAGGGTGGGCAGGCGGGGATCGTCCCAGCCGCGCACGGCCCCCTCTTTCACCAATTGCAGCAGCTTGCGTTTGCTCATGACGGTGTAGGAGAGGTTGAGCCGGGCGAATTCGTACTGGCGGGGTAAGGGGCGGGGCAGGTCAAGATTTTCGAGGATCCAGTCATACAGGGGCCGATGCACCTCGAATTCGAGGGTGCAAATGCTGTGGGTGATGCCCTCGATGTAGTCGCTGAGGCAATGGGCAAAATCGTACGTGGGGTAGATACACCAGGCCCGCCCGGTATGATGATGTTCTGCATGCCGAATGCGGTAGAGGACCGGATCACGGAGCCAGACATTGGGGGAGGCCATGTCGATCTTGGCCCGCAGGGTCCGTGCACCGTCGGGAAATTCTCCCGCGCGCATGCGTTGGAACAAATCGAGGTTCTCCTCGATACTGCGATTGCGCCAAGGGCTTTCGCGTCCGGGCCGGTCGGGGGCGCCGCGGTAGCGATCGGTGTCCTCAGGGGAGAGATCGCACACGTAGGCCTTGCCCTTGCGGATCAGTTGCAGGGCAAACTCGTACAACGGCTCGAAGTAATCGGAGGCGAAGAACGGCTCCAGGGCGTCGGTCGAGTGGGACGCCACGGTGGCCGGGAGGTAATAATCGCAGGTGCCGTTGCCGGGAATGGAATCGGGTTTACGGCCTCTGGGTTTAAGGCCCAGGCAATGGTCGGCCCAGTCGGCGATCAACCAGCGCACGTCTTCGCAGATGGCTTCCACGTATTCGATGTCCTCCTTGGTGGGGTTGGTGTCGTCCATCCGGAGGTTGCAGATGCCGCCGAACTCGCGGGCGATGCCGAAGTTCAGACAGATGCTTTTGGCGTGGCCGATGTGGAGATAGCCGTTGGGTTCGGGCGGAAAGCGGGTGTGAATCCGCTGGTATCGTCCTTCGGCGATGTGCTGTCGGACGATGTCGCGGATGAAATCGCTGGGCGGCGTTTCCGGGCCGCCGAGGTTCCCGAGTGTCGGCTGCGTCATAAAACGGCCAACAAGCTACACGGGGCTAGGGCGTTCGGGCAATGCCCCGGGGGCCATTTCTGCATGTGGCCGGTCCCCGCGGGGACCGGGCCGGCGTGGCCGGGCGCGGCGTGCGCGTGAGCCGGGGGCGGCGGGGATCGGTCCGGGTGCGGGTTTGGCGCACGGCCAATTCCCCTGCGGTGGCAAGTGATTGGGGCAGAGTCAGTTGACTGTGAAGGCTGGACATTGCCCTGCAGGTTTTTCATCCTCCGGGCATGCATCGAAGCGCTCGCACCGCCACACAGCCCGAGCCCAACGCTCTGGCCCAAGTCCAAGTCCAACTGCTCACCACGGCCCAAGCCAAAACCCGCGCCCGACGGCTGCTGGCCCAGCATCATTACCTGGGCGACGTCCGCGCCGTCGGTGAACAGCTCTGGTA
>Ga0209809_1002773_pt1 | contig 11835 bp, 10 predicted proteins | sample YNPMSTMetaG_FD_186172 | JGI IMG/M metagenome (GOLD analysis project Ga0209809, IMG submission 186172) | Anoxygenic and chlorotrophic microbial mat microbial communities from Yellowstone National Park, USA - YNP MS-T MetaG (SPAdes) (version 2) ... | reverse complement strand
CCACGGCCTGTTGTTGCCAGAGGTCCGGTACCACGACGGTGTTCCAGCCCCCGGCGGGTGTAGGCCATCGCTGTTCCACCAACGACTGCACGCCGCCAACATAAGCCAAGTTGGCCTGCGGGCGAACCAGTTTTTGCTTCCCAAAGAAGGCTGGCACCGCAACTTTAGAGCCTCCGATGATGCAGACCTTGACACCGCTGGATGGTGCGTTGCTGGTGGACAAGCCCGTGGGCCCGACGTCGCACGACGTGGTGGCTGCGGTGCGACGACGCTTCAAGCTCAAAAAGGTGGGTCATTGCGGCACGCTGGACCCCAATGCGACCGGTCTGTTGGTGTTGGTGTTGGGTCGGGGGACCAAATTGGCCGAGAAACTCATGTCCGACGACAAGGTCTACGAGGGGGAGATCAAGTTTGGCATCACTACCGACAGCTATGACGCGGACGGTGCGGTGACAGCCACTGCGCCGGTGCCGCCGTTGAGTCTGGAGCAGTTAAACCGTTGGGCTGCGGAATTCGTGGGTGACCTGATGCAGGTACCGCCCATGGTTTCGGCGGTCAAAAAGGGGGGTGTTCCACTCTACAAACTGGCGCGCAAGGGGCTGGAGGTGGAACGGGAACCGCGGCTCGTGCACGTCTACCGCTTCCGGTTTCTGGAGTATCAGGAACCGGTCGGACGTTTCGAGCTGGCCTGTACCAAGGGCACCTATGTGCGCAGCATTGCCCATGAAATCGGCCAGAAAGCCGGCTGTGGCGCCCATCTGGCCAGCCTGCGGCGGATCCAGTCCGGAGCCTTTCACGTCCGGGACGCTGCGCCGATGGAGCAAGTGTTGACGTGGTCGACCGAGGAACTGGCGCGCCACGTAATTCCGTTGCTGCAGCTAGCTCAAGCCGCCGGCCTGTTGCCGTCCCAAGCGGGGCCTTCCCGGCGCTGAGACAGGCCGTTGGGCCCACTGCAAATCGCATGGCTGGCCCTCCGATTGTTCGTCATGCTGACGCACTGCCCTGGCGTGGGGAGCATCCCGTCTGCGTGGCCCTCGGTTTCTTTGACGGGGTTCATCTGGGGCATCAACAGGTGATCCGACAGACCCTGGTGGAGGCCCGGCAACATGATGCCTTGGCTGTAGTCATCACTTTCGATCAACATCCCAACACCGTGGTGGCGCCCCATAGGGTGCCCCTGCTCATTCAGACCTTGGATCAAAAGCTCCGCGCTCTGGGTGCGTTGGACCCGGATGCCATTTGGCTGTTGCATTTTGATCGTGCCCTCAGCCGGCTGAGTCCTGAACAGTTTCTCGGTTTTCTCCGGGAGGGGCTGGGGCGTCTCCGTAGCATTTGCGTGGGAGCCAACTTTCGGTTTGGTCACCGCCGTACAGGCGATGTGGCCCTGTTGCGGGCGCTGGGGCAACGTCTCGGTTTTTCCGTGCACGGCTTGTCTGTGCTCGCTCTGGATGGCACTCCGATTAGCAGCACTCGGATTCGTCAGGCCATTGCTGCCGGGCGCTTGGATGCCGCCGCCCAGATGCTGGGTCGGCCCTATGCGTTGGCAGGTCGCGTCGTTCGGGGCGATGGTCTGGGCCGGCAGCTTGGCTTTCCGACTGCCAACCTCGACACCACGGGTCGAGTCCTGCCGCCGCGCGGAGTTTATGCCGCCCGATGCACCGTGGAGGAGCATGTGTATCGGGCGGTTCTGAACATCGGTACCCGGCCCACGGTCACTCCTGAGGCGCAAACCCTGCGGGTCGAGGTCCACCTGCTCGACTTTGCGGGCGACCTTTACGATCGGGAGCTAGAAGTCGTCCCCGTCGAAAAACTGCGCGATGAACGGCGGTTCGACTCCTTGGAAGCTCTGCGCAACCAGATTCGAGCGGACGTCGCACAAGCGCGTCGGGATTTTTAGGCGCTGCTGATCCGGCTGAAAGCGCGTACCCTCGCACGCTTTGGCATCTGGACCCCACTGCTCACCGCCGGGCTGCCGGAAAAACCGCGGCTTTACAAGCAGACCAGGGAGGGGCTCTGCGGCAGCCGTACCACGACGGTTCCGGCCAGCTTATCGTGCCAGGCCTGTCGGTCCCGGTCCCAAGCGATCCACAGGAAACCCAAAAACAGCACCACCAACGAAACCACGGCGCCCAAGGCACGCACCAGGGCGACGTCCAGGCGGAGCGGTTGGCCATCCAAGCGAACCACTTTCAGCCGAAGGATCACCCCGCCCAGCGTGGTGCTACGCCAGGTCCACATTCCCACAAAGTAGATCAACGCCACCACCCAACCCCAGGGCAAACCGCCCACCAAGGCCATGAGCAACGATACCACTACTAGGTCCAGCAGCCCGGCCCCCATCCGTTCCCAGAAACCGGCTCGGGGTAAAGTCCAAGCTTCCCCGGGCGCGAGCGTGGAGGGGGCGGGCATGGCTGCTGGCACCGAGCCGATGCCCGTGTGGGGCGGCCCTTGGCCGGGCCCGGCTGATGCACTGGAGGGTAGCTCGGGAAGATCCGTGGGCCACGAGGTCAATCCAGAGGCCGTCGCAGGGGCAGCGTCAGAAGAGGCGGGCGAGCAGCTCGCTCCACCCGCGGCGGGCACCGTGCTCCTTGCTGCTCCGGAGCGGGGCGCGGTCTCCTCCTGGATTCCATTCCATAGCGCCAAGGCCGCCGCACCCAGGGCCCAAAAACCCGTCAACACCACGGTGAACATGCCCACAATCGGTACCAGATACAGCCCTGTTACGATGAACGCGCCCAGCAGGAATGCTAGGGGTAGCATGTCCCTGTCCCATCCGACGCTGCGCAGCAAGCGGCGACCCAGATAAACCAGCAGCCCGACCTTGCCCAAAAGACCTGCCAAAAATGCGGCCAGGATCACAAAGGGCAACACCAGCAATCCCACCCCTGTCAGGAGCAACAGAAAAGCCACCAGAGGTATCAGCATCTTGATGAGCACGCCGAGAATCAATGTGGTGGCGGGTCGGGTGTCCACCACTTCGGCGCATGCTCTCACGGCCCGGGGAAACAGCATCAGAAGCAGCAGGTAAAATCCGTAAAAAGCCGCCAGCCCGATCCAGACCCAGCCCACCCGCAGCGACAAGGGACGCAGTTTCAGGACACATTCCTGCACCCAGGTGGTCAGTCCGCTCCGGTTCCAGCCTCCCAGCCTGATTTCCTGGGCGTCCCCGCGGACCTTTGCGCCCGGCTCGAGGATAATGCCCCGGCCAATGCCGACGACGTCGCCCCGCACCTCGGCGCTGGGCTGCAATCGAACTGTCCCCAACACGGCCACCACATCTCCGTCCACAGAGCCTGAAATTTCGGCGTCGCCCCAGACCACGACCACTGTGTCCCGGACATGACCGTCGATGCGGGCATTGCCCAGGATAGCCACGACCACTTCCGCTTGCTGACCTGCGGGCAATACGGCGTCGTTGCCCAGCGCCACCAGGGTCTCCCGTTGCATGGAGGCTGCCCGGGCTTGGGACGGAACGGTGTCGGTCGCCTTGGCCACGGCGTCGGAACCGACTGCGTCTGGTGCGGGCCTTGGAATGGACTCGGCGGGATCGGCGGCGTTGGCCAGGAAGCCCACCAGCAGACCCGCCAAGGCCCCCCACCAAGGTGTGGGCTTGGGCTGGGGCTCCAGGATGGCCGACCTTACGGTTGTGCAGGGGCGGATTCTCCTGTTGGGTCTGCGACATCCAGCCCGCCGGTGAAGATCTCGGTTTTCCGGGTTGGGAGAGTGTGAGGAACCCCGGGCTGGTACGGCCAGCATCGATGATGAGTTTTTCATGGAGAGTAACCCTTGAACGCAGGTGTTGTGGAGCGGGACCAAGGAACGCAGCACAAACGCACGCAGCAGGACCCCAGCAGCGCCGTCACGATCACGGCGGAACCGACAACCCCAACTGCCAACCACAGCCAGGCGGAGGGCAGTTGAGAAACCTGGACTCCCAGGGCGTGAACGAGCATGCCAGTGGCCCGGAACAAAACCCACAACGGGGCCAGAACCGTGGACAGTTGGGAACCGGCAGGCTGGATGAGGTACACGGTCATCGCCCACCCGAACAGCCCGGTCGCGGCACTCAGAAACGTCAAAACCGCTCCCCGGACCCACCACGGCCACGTCAACCAATCCCATGTCGGGCCCGCTGTTGCGGGCGGCAGGGCGGACATCACGCGCTCGACCAACCTCGGCGGGGCCGGCACGGGTCGCAGACCGCGCAACAACCGATCAACCGCGGCTGCCAAGCGTGGATCCGGTTCCGGACTCATAACCCCTCTCATTCTCCGTCAGGGCCGAGTGACAGCTGCAGTTTTCGGCGCAAGTTCTCGCGGCCCCGGTGAATGTCGGTTTTGACCTTGGCCAGAGAAATGCCCAGTTGCCGGGCAATCTCCTCGTAGCTGAAACCCTCGAGATGATACAGCACCAGTGGCACCCGTTGCCCATCCGGCAAACTCAGCAGGGCGTGGTGTACCAGCTCCTGAAGGTCGGCGCGGTCGGAAGTCGAGCGCGCATCGGTCGGATCCGGAAAATCGAGCGGTCCTGGCTCGTCGGCAGAGTCCTCGTTCTTGGGGAACTCCGAGAGGAACCGCCATCGACTGCGGTAGCGTGTCAGATGATTCAAGGCCAGCCGTGTGGCCACGGCTTTCAACCATCCACCGGCGGCGGGGTTGTTGTGGAGCTGATCGAAATGCCGGTAGGCCCGCAGGAACACCTCCTGAGCGATGTCCTCGGCCTCTGCCGGCTGGGCCAGCAACCGCACGGCCGTGCTGTAAACCATGTCCTGGTAGTCGCGCACGAATTGCTCGAATGGGTGCGGCTCGCTCATGACGCCCACCGGCCCGGCGGCTTGCAAGGTTAGGACGACATGGTCCCTGCCGGCAAAGTCCAATTCCACTCAACCGCTGAAACAGGTCCCATGCCATGACCTTAGACCCCCCGGAGACGCGCCACCCAGGCTTCGAACGCCGGCCAGTTCTGCAGACGCAGCCATACTTCTGCAAAGGCCCAGAGCACCGCACCCATCCCGCTCAGGGTCAACACGGCCAGCATCACCCGCTCGGTAAAACATTGTTCCCGCGCGTGGTGCCACACCACCCACAGCGATGACCGGGCCAGCTTTGCCGTGTGAGCGGGCCCGCCTCCCACGGCAACGCGTGGGGACGCAAACCGGCAACCGGACACCTGCTTCCGCAACGAGCTTGGCGCACCGCAACCCAAGGGGCGGTTGACGGGTCGTCCGGTGCCCGGGACTACCCCGATCGATCGCAACGTCATTTGATTCATACCCACAGAACCCAGAAGGCGGCTCAAAAGTTGCAACTTTTTGTGGGACGGGTGATCGGGAGCATTTCCGGCCATTTCCCACCCCTGTCAGGAGGATGGTTTCCTTGGCCACCTGGGTGTTCGTAGAGCAAAGCCGGTGGGCCGATTCTGAATGCGCAAGCGCTGGTGGCGGCTTGCTGTTGCCTACGCCGAGTCAGCAGCAGGCCTCGCGACAAGAGCCGGAGCCCGAAGAGCAGTACACAAGGGAACCGGAACTGTGACCTGCGCCTGCTCCGCTGCCCTTGCGGGTGCGGGAGACCTCCGGTTGAACGTTCCAGCCGCCTTTGAAAGCTCTACGATGCTGGTGCGTGGGGACAATGCAGTGGAAAAAGGAGAAGCCCGTGGGTAGCCTCGACGCTGCGGGAGCTGTTCCGGTGGGAGCGCCGCGGGATTCTGCAGCCCGGCGGAGAGTGGGAAGGGACAGAGCTGTGAGGTTGAAGTCCCTTCCGCTGTGCCGGTGCCAGGCCTGCACACGGCAAAAATTGGCGTTGCGTGTAAGCCCTTCGCCGCGGCAACTTGGGTGACATGACAAGTGTATTCACAGGACCGGTGTATGTCGTGGGGGACAACATCGACACAGATCAGATTATTCCGGCCCAGTATTTGAACCTGGTTCCCACGATCCCGGAGGAATACGAGAAGCTCGGCAGCTACGCGCTGTGCGGCCTGCCCGAGTCGCAGTATCCGGTGCGGTATGTCCGGCCCGGAGCCATGGACAGCGAATACCCGATCGTGGTCGCGGGCCGCAACTTCGGCTGCGGCAGTTCCCGGGAACATGCTCCGATTGCCTTGGGGTCGGCTGGCTGCCGGATCGTGCTGGCCGAAAGTTTCGCCCGGATTTTCTTCCGCAACTGCGTGGCCACTGGTGAACTTTACCCGTGCGAACTGACTGAGCGACTGTGCGAGCAGCTGCGGACTGGGGATGTGGTCACGGTCGACCTGGATGCCCTCACCGTGGTCGAGACGGCCACCGGACGGGTGCATCGGATCAAGCCGTTGGGCGATGTCCGCCCGGTCATCGACGCCGGCGGGTTGTTTCAGTACGCCCGCAAAATCGACATGATTCCCACGCCTCCGCGCACCTAGAGCGGAGGGTGGCCCGACATGCCTTGGGCGGCTTGTCGGGTGCCTTCGCCGACCGTATTCTCTTGGGCTTCTGCCATGTCTGAACCCAAGCCGATTGCTTCAGCGGAATCTGTTGGGCGCACCACCGCGAACGACCGGGCCCGCATGACGGATCTGGAACGCCTGCGCCATTCCTGTGCGCACGTGATGGCTACGGCCATTCTGCGACTCTGGCCGGACGCACAGTTTGCCTACGGGCCCCCGGTGGAAAACGGGTTCTACTACGATCTGGAATGTTCCCACCGGATCACACCGGAGGATTTTCCGCGGATCGAGGAGGAGATGCGCAAGGAGATCGAGGCCAACCATCCCTTCGAGCGCATCGAGGTCTCGCGGGAACAGGCCATCCGCGATGCCCAAAGCGGGCGCTTGGGTGCCCTGAGCGAGCGGCCCGGCCAGCCCAGTCGGTACAAGCTGGATCTCATTCAGCAGATTCCCGAGGACGAGCCAATCACCTATTATCGCAACGGCGATTTTGTCGATCTTTGTGCTGGGCCCCATGTGGCCTCTACGGGCCAGATCGGCGCTTTTAAACTCACCAGCGTGGCCAGTGCCTACTACAAGGGCGATGCACGCAATCCGCAGCTCCAACGCATCTACGGCACCGCCTTTCCCACCCGTGAAGAATTGGAGCAGTACTTCGCCATGCTCGAGGAGGCGAAGAAGCGAGACCATCGCAAACTGGGCCAGGAACTGGGCCTGTTTGTCCTGGACCCTGAATATGTGGGGCCTGGCCTGCCGTTGTGGCTGCCGAAGGGAGCCGTGCTTTGCGAAGAGCTGGAAAAACTCGCCAAGGAAACCGAGTTCCGCGCCGGTTACGTGCGGGTCAAGACGCCTCACGTGGCCCGCGAAAAAATGTACGTGACTTCTGGGCACCTGCCCTATTACGCGGACAGCATGTTTCCTCCCATGGAGCTGGGCGAGGAGGAGACTTCACACGGCCAAGGCCCCCGGGTGCGATACTATCTGAAGGCCATGAACTGCCCGCACCACCATCGCATTTTTGCGGCCGAGCCCCGCAGTTACCGGGACCTGCCGCTGCGGCTGGCTGAGTACGGTACCTGCTACCGCTACGAACAGAGTGGAGAGTTGTTCGGGCTGATGCGCGTGCGCTGCCTCAACATGAACGACGCGCATATCTACTGCACGCCGGAGCAGTTCGCCGAGGAATTCAACGCGGTCAATCAGATGTATCTGGAGTACTTCAAGATTTTCGGTATCCAGCGGTATGTCATGCGCTTCAGCACTCATGACCCTGCGCGGCTGGGCCAAAAGTATGTGAATGAGCCGGAGCTGTGGCGTCAGACCGAGGACATGGTGCGGCAGGTGCTCAGGGACTCGGGCATCCCCTATGTGGAGGTCCCCAACGAAGCGGCCTTTTACGGACCCAAGATCGACGTGCAGGTCTGGAGCGTGATCGGACGCGAATTTACGCTGGCTACCAACCAGGTCGATTTCGCTGTGCCGAAACGATTCGGACTGGTCTATCGGGACCGGGACAACACCGACAAAACGCCGCTCTGCATCCATCGGGCTCCCTTGGGGACCCATGAGCGGTTCATCGGATTTTTGATCGAGCACTACGCCGGCAATTTCCCGCTGTGGCTATCGCCGGAGCAGGTGCGGGTCCTGACCGTCAACGACGAGGCGGCCCTGCGGGAGTACGCCGAAAGTCTGGTCCGCGAACTCCGCGAGCACTGGGTGCGCGTGAGTGTGGACTACGAGCCGGTACCGATCCGTGCCAAGATCGCAGCCGCCGAAGCGGCCCATGTGCATACGATGTTGGTCGTGGGTCCCCGGGACCGGGCGGCGGGCCAGGTCAGCGTCCGGGTGCATGGACGCGGCAACCTGGGCGCCAAGCCGAAGGCCGAAGTGATCGCCGACATCCTAGCTGCCATCCGGGAACGCAGACCCTGAGTCAGGTCTGGACCGGCCCGCCACAACCGTCCCCCGGCCTTCGGGCCGGCATGCCAACACTGGCCGAGCGAGCTCTGAGGGCTGTGCTTCGAGCCGGCGGCACCCGGTTCAGGGGTCCAGAATCGCTTCCTGGGCCGGGTTCACCGTCCAGAAGCCGATCTCCCAATGTGGGTCGTTGTCATTGTTCCAGCGCGCCCGCCAAAAGCCGTTGCGCGGGTTGATTACGTCCGCCCGACGGGGGCTTTCGGCATGCCCGTCCGCAAAAAGCAACACCGTGCGCCGGTTGTGCCGGTTGGAGGGCCATTCCAGGGGATTTTTCGGGTCGATGTTGCCGTCGAAGCTTCCGTCCGGCTTGCTATCGCCCAACATGATCATTTCCGCTGGCTTACGGACGGCGCTTTCTTTCACCTCACCCACGACGTTGATGTCGCCGCCCAAGCCAAGCTGCCGTCCGCCGACACTGTCGCCCGGGTCGCGCAGACCCCAGTCATTGTAACCGAGGGAGAACCGGCTCTGCGCGCTGATGCCCTAGGGATCCCAACCTCCCGTGGGATACACGGCTCCGAGCGTCCGGTTGATGTTGGTGTCCCAGGCGCTGTTCGGATTGGCAGCCGGGCAATAGAAGACAGCCCGGTTGGTTCCCAACTGGGTAAACAGGCGTACCGGCCAGACATAGTAAAACGTGGAGTTCAGCCACAGGCACCCCGGGTACCTTTGATATTCTTGGAGGTACATCACCGTGGCGATACCGACCTAGCGCATGTTATTGAGGCAGCCGGTCTGCTTGGCCTTGGCCTTGGCCTTGGCCAGCGCCGGGAGCAACATGCCGGCCAGGATGGCGATGATGGCGATGACCACCAGCAGTTCAATCAGGGTAAAGCCACTCGGCCAAGAGGACGCGCGGCGGATCTGTGGGCACCGGGTTTTCATTCCGTTCCATTCTATCCTATGGGATTGCTCTGGCAAATAGCCAGGACATCGAGCCCGGGGCGGCAAGACCGGCTGACCGGGGAAGTCCCGGCCAGCCGGTCCCCTCAACCCTGACTCACTGCAGGACCAGACGGAAGAACTTACGTGGATTCGTCGTGAGGGAGACCTCATAGGGCGAGACCGCATTCGGGACATCGGTCCACGGGCCGGTCAGTTCGTCAGCCCACTGCAATCGACCCTGCGACCAGAACAGGGTCAGGGTTTGTCCCTCGCGGCGGAAACCGAGCCGCACCGGCTCGGCGCTGGCGCGGGCGGCCAGGTAATGGAGCCTGGCCTGGGCTTCCACGAAGGCGTTTGTGTAAACCACAAACTCGTCGAGGAAGCCGATGTACTGCACGTTGCCCAGTTCTCCTGCCTGGGTCAGACCCAGAAACCGCAGTCCGGCATCGAGATCCTGGCCGCTGGGGAAGCCAGCGGGAGTGGTGGCATAGATGGTGATTCCCCCAATTTCGGCTCCGCCGTCCATGAACAGGCGACTTTCGCACGGTCGGTCATTATACCAGATCTTGGTCATGACCACATGGTGCCAGCGACCATCAGTGGCGTAGTTGTTGGTCACATGGATGTCGTGCAGATCGGATGTGCTAAAGATGAAGTCGCCGGCGGCGTTGAAGTTACCCCAGTAGATGTCGCCGTCGAACGGACTCTCGTGCGCAAGGACGGACGGGTTCTGCCAGGTATTGTTGCCCTGGCTGCCCCGGTGTGTGGTGCGGAACCAGTATTCCACCGTCGCTGCTTTGCCTTGTTCTAATTCTTGGGGCTGGCCGAACTCATCCACGCGCAGGTTGATCAACTCCGGAATGTCGGCTCCGAAGTCTACGTACTTGCCCGTGGTGTTTGGTGCGGGTGGACCGGTGAATTCGATGGCCCGGCCGAGTCCCGGATAGGCACTCGGCTTGCCGAGGTCAGTATCCCTGAAGCCGGGACCAAACGTCACGGTGTAAATCCCGCCGTGCAGTCCCAGATTGGCCAGGGGTTGTCCGACGGAGGTTTCCTCGAATCGGAGCCAGTGGATGGGCCGATCCGCCGCCACGGCCTCGGTCCAGGATGCCGGTTGGGCGGGCCGGGAAGCGGCATTATTGGGATCAAAGCCCAAGGCAATTTCATCGAAGTCGCTGAAGCTGTCGCCGTCGGTGTCCCGCGAAAGCGGGTGGGTGCCCGTGTTGGTGGGACTGACAAACACGCCGGTGTTGGTTTCCACGCCGTCCCGCAAACGGTCACCGTCGGTGTCGGGATTGAGCGGGTCGGTTCCGGTGTCGTTGGCACTGACCCAAATTCTGGTGTTCGTTTCCACGCCGTCGCGCAGGCCGTCGCCGTCCGTGTCCGGATTGCGGGGATCGGTCCGGCGCAAGTACTCGCCCCGGTTGTTCAATCCGTCATTGTCCGGATCCTCGGCCGCGTCGTTGCGGAGCGGATCGAGGCCGTAACTGAGCTCCCACGCATCCGGCATCCCGTCGCCGTCGGTGTCACCCAGGGCGACCGAGCGATAGTGGAGGCGCACCTCGCCGGGTGTCAGTTCCCGATCGTAGATGGCTATCTCGTCCAGGGTGCCGATGAACTGGACGTTTTCCAGTTCCCCGTTTTCGGTCAGGCCGATTCTTCGAATGCCGGCGTCTAGGTCCTGGTAGCTCGGGTAGCCTGCCGGAGTGGTGGCGCTGATAGTCACCCCGCCTTCCTCGGCGCCACCGTCCACGTAGAGGATGGAGACGCACGGCTGGTTGCGGTACCACTTCTTGACCATGACCACGTGATGCCATCGGCCGTCGGTGACCGGGTAGTTCCGGTCTCGGATGGTACGAATCTCGTGCAGGTCTGACGTGCTGAAGACAAAGTCACCAGTGGCGGTGATGTTGCCCCAGTACATGTCGCCGTCCCCTGGACTTTCTCGGGCCAGAATGGACGGACTTTGCCAGGCGTTGTTGCCGTGACTTCCGCGCTGGGTGGTCTTGATCCAGTATTCGACCGTGGTCACCTTGTCCACCGTGGGGGGGCGGAAGTTCACCAGCTCGGGAATCTCCTGGAGGATCTCGACGTATTTGGTGGTCGTGTTCGGGGCCGGAGGCCCGGTAAATTCGAGGGCGCGGCCCGCCGGCGAGACGATGACGGAGGGGACGAAGTTGTCCGCCGTGATGCCCGGCCCGTAGAACCCGTTGAAGGCGCTTCCAGCCCATCCCGAATTGATCACCGGCTGGGTCGGGTCGCCCTCTTCGAATCGGTACCAGTATTTGGGATTCGAACGAGTAACTTCCTGCACCCAGTTGCCCGGCAATGGCTGGCTCTGTGCCGAAGTGGGATCGGAACCGGCCAAGACCTCGGCGCCGTCTTCCCAACCGTCGCCGTCGGTGTCTCGCCTCAGCGGATTTGTGCCGGTGTTGGTGGGGCTGACAAAGACGCCGGTGTTGGTTTCGACGCCGTCGCGCAGGCCGTCGCCGTCGGTGTCAGGGTTGAGTGGATCGGTGCCCGTGTCGTTGGCGCTAACCCAGGTGCCGGTGT
>Ga0209809_1002771_pt1 | contig 11840 bp, 9 predicted proteins | sample YNPMSTMetaG_FD_186172 | JGI IMG/M metagenome (GOLD analysis project Ga0209809, IMG submission 186172) | Anoxygenic and chlorotrophic microbial mat microbial communities from Yellowstone National Park, USA - YNP MS-T MetaG (SPAdes) (version 2) ... | reverse complement strand
CCGAGACCTCGCGCCCCACCACCCACGCCGACCCGGTCTATGTCGAGGAGGGCGTGATCCACTATTGCGTCACGAACATGCCGGGGGCCGTGCCGCGGACCTCGACCTTCGCCCTGAACAACGCCACGCTGCCCTTCGTGCTGGCGCTCGCCGGCAAGGGATGGAAGCGCGCCTGCCAGGAGGATCCGTATCTCGCCCAAGGCCTCAACGTGGTCGAGGGGGCGCTCGTTTACGAGGCGGTCGCCCGCGATCTCGGTCTGCCCTTCACCCCGCCGGCGAAGGTCCTGGGCGGCTGATGCTCGCGCTGCAGTCGGGAAGCAGGAGAGATGGTCTCGCAGGTGCCGCGTTTCCGCCCGGGCGAGCTCGCGGAGTTCGCCGAGCGGCTGTTACGCGCGGCCGGGCTCGACGCGGAAAAGGCCACGACCACAGCCGAGCTTCTGGTCGAGGCCGATCTTCTGGGCCACGATACCCACGGCCTCGCGCTGCTCGCGCCCTATCTCGAAGAAATCCGCACCGGTCGCCTGGCCAAGAGCGGCGAGCCCGAGGTCCTCGCCGAGGCGCCGGCGACGGCGCTCTGGGACGGCCGTTATCTGCCCGGCCTCTGGCTCACCGCCAAAGCGGTCGATACCGCCTGCGAAAGGGCGGCCAGGCTCGGCACGGCGGCGATCGCGATCCGCCGCTCCGGGCACATCGGCTGCCTCGCCGTCTTCTTGCGGCGCGCCACCGCGCGTGGCCAGGTGGTGCTCGTGGCTTCCTCCGATCCCTCGGTCGCCACCGTCGCCCCGCACGGCGGCCGGACCGCGGTCTTCACGCCCGACCCGATCGCCGTGGGCCTGCCGACCCCGGGCGAGCCGATCCTGGTCGACATCAGCGCCTCGATCACCACGAACGCGATGAGCGCTCGGCTCGCCCGCGAGGGTCGCAAAGGCTCGGGCCTCTGGTGGATCGACGCCGAAGGCCGGCCGACCGACGATCCGGCGGTGCTCGATGCCGACCCGCCCGGGGCGATCCTGCCGGTGGGTGGGCTCGACCACGGCCACAAGGGCACCGGCCTCGCCCTCGTGATCGAAGGGCTCACCCAGGGCCTCGGCGGCTTCGGGCGGGTCGAAGCGCCGACCATTTGGGGGGCGGCGGTGCTGGTCCAGGCCTGGGACCCGGCGCTGTTCGCCGGTCTCGAGGCCTTCACCCGACAGACCGGCCGGCTCGCCGAGCGGGTCCGCACGACCCCGCCACGGCCGGGCGTCGAGGCGGTGCGCGTCCCGGGAGACCAGGCGGCCGCCCGTCGCCGTGCTGCCCTCGCGGAGGGGTTGACCCTGGCCACGGGGATCCTCGAGGCGCTCGAGCGCGAGGCCCGCGCCGCGGGTCTGGCCCTGCCGCAGCCGCTTCCCGGCTGAGCCCGTCGCCCGGCCGCGACCGTTGGCCAGCAGCGCCGCCCCGCTCGCCCGGCCGGCCGCCGATACCGGCGTCGTCGGGTTGATCGCGCTCGCCCACTTCTTCAGCCACCTCTACATCCTGGCTCTCCCGCCGCTCTTCCCGGTGCTCGCGGTCGAGCTCGGCGTGGGGGTCGCGGCCCTCGGCCTGGCGCTCGCCGCCCTCAACCTCACGACGATCCTCTGCCAGCCACCCTTGGGATTCTTGGTCGACCGGATCGGGGCGGCACCCGTGCTGATCGCGGGTCATCTCCTGATGGCCGCGGCGATCGCCGCGATCGGCCTCGCTCCCGGCTATCCCGCGCTGATCGCCTGCGCGATCGCAGCCGGCCTCGGCAACGCCGTCTACCACCCGGCCGACTACGCGATCCTCGCGGCCCGGGTCCGCGCCGATCGGGTCGGTCGGGCGTTCGCGGTCCACACCTTCGGTGGCTATCTGGGCTTCGCCGCGGCGCCGATCACGATCGTGGCGCTCACCGGCCTCGCCGGCTGGCGCACGGCGCTCTTGCTCGCGGGTGGCGCCGGTCTCGGCGTGGGTCTCCTGCTCCTGGCCTGCCGCCGGCTGCTCTCGACCCCGCCCGGGGTGCGGCGGCCCAAGGGCGAGGCCGGGCGGGCCGAGCGCCGCCTGTTGGCGAGCGGCCCCGTCCTGTTGGCGCTCCTCTTCTTCGTTCTCCTCGCCCTCGGTCACGGCGGGATCACGGGCTTCACCCCGATCGTCCTCGAGCGGACCCGCGGCCTCGAGCTCGCGGCCGCCAACCTGCCGCTCGCCGCTTTCCTGCTCGCGAGCGCGCCCGGGGTCCTGCTCGGCGGCTGGGCGGCCGACCGGCTCGGCCGGCACGGGCTCGTGGTGGCCGTCTGTTCGCTCGCGATCGCCGCCCTGGCCCTGCTCGTCGCGGCGACCCGGCCGCCCCTGCCGCTCTTGGTGGCTCTGTTCGGGGTCGGCGGCCTCGCCGCCGGAATGATCGCGCCCTCGCGCGACATGCTGGTCAAGGCCGTCACCCCGCCCGGTGCTTCGGGGCGGGTGTTCGGCTTCGTGATGGTCGGCTTCAACCTGGGCGGGCTCGTCGCCCCGCCGGCCTACGGTTTCCTGGTCGATTCCGGCCGGAGCGAGCTCGTCTTCCTGGCCGTCGCCCTCGTGAGCCTGGTGACCGTCGCCACGGTCGCCGGCACGGGCGGTCGCCGGCCGGGCGCCGCCGCCACCGGTTGAGCCCCGGGAGATGCGGGCGGGAGCGGAACGACGCTCCCGCCCGAGGGCTCAGGCCTGCTCGCGGTGCTGCTCGACGATGGTCTGGGCGAGCCGGTCGGGCACCTCCTGGAGGTGGTCGAAGGCCCATTCGAAAAAGCCGGTACCCTGCGAGAGCGAGCGCAGCGAGACGATCAGATCGTGCATCTCGCCCTGCGGGATGTGCGCCCGGATCTCGTCCCAGCCCGGCCAGCCGCCCTTCGCCTCGTAGCCCAGGATCTGGCCGCGCCGCTGGGTCACGAGCTGGAGGGCCTTGGAAGTGTAGTCGGCGGGCACCGAGATCGTCACCGCGAGGATCGGCTCCAACAGCACCGGCTGGCACTTCGGCAAGCCTTCCTTGAGGGCGAGCCCGGTTGCCAGCTTGAAGCTCATCTCGTTGCTGTCGACGGTGTGGAACTGGCCGTCGTAGAGCGTGACCTGGACGTCGACGACCGGGAAGCCCAGGGGACCCTTCGCGAGATATTCTTTGGCGCCTTCCTCGACCGCCGGGATGAACTGTTTCGGGACCGCCCCGCCCACCACCTTGTTCTCGAAGCGGAAGCCGGTGCCGCGCGGCAGCGGCTCGATGTGGATCTTGACGTCGCCGAACTGGCCGTGGCCGCCCGTTTGCTTCTTGTGCCGGCCGTGCGCGTCGGCGCTCTTGCGGATCGTCTCGCGATAGGGGGTGCGCGGGGCGTGCGGCTCGACCTGGACGTGGTACTTCGAGCGCATCCGGTCGAGTGCCACCTTGAGATGCATCTCGCCCTGGCCCCAGAGGAGGGTCTGGTGCATCTCGGGGTCGGGCTCGATCTTGAGCGAGGGATCCTCGTCGACCAGCTTGGCCAGGGCCGTGGAGAGCTTCACTTCGTCGTTGCGGTTGGCGGCGGTCACCGCGAAGGCGAAGAGCGGCGGCAGGGGTGCGGCGGTCGGCAGCGTGACGTCGAGCGGCCCCGCGCCGTTGGAGAGCACTTGGCCGGTCCGGGCCTCGTCCAGCCGGGCGAGCGCCACGATGCTGCCCGACCCGGCCTCGCCGATCGCCTCCTGCTGTTGGCCGAGCAGCCGGTAGACGCCGCCCACCCGCATGCCGGCGAGCTGCATCCCGTCCTTGACCTGCCCGCGCCAGACGCGGACCAGCGAGAGCTTGCCGGCGTGCGGCAGGTGGTAGGTCTTGAGGACCTGGGCCAGCGTCGGCCCGTTCTCCGGGATACCGAGGGCCGCCGCCCGGACCGAAGGCTCGGGCGTTTCGGCGACCAGCGCCTCGAGGAACCGGCGCACGCCCATGTCCTGTTCGGCCACGCCCATGAAGACCGGGACGACCTGGTCGGCGCCCAAGGTCTTGCGCAGGTCGGCGAGCACCTGCTCGGTCGGCGGCTCGCGGTCCTCCAACAGCTTCTCGAGCAGGTCGTCGTCGAAGTCGGCGAGCGTCTCGAGCATCGCCCGGCGCGCCGCCTGCTCGCGCTCCTTGTACTCTTCGGGCAGCGGGATGCGGTCGGACGGCCCGCCCTTCTTGTAAGCGTAGGCCTGCTCGGTCACGAGATCGATGTAGCCGACCAGCGAATCGCCCCGGCCGATCGCGTATTGGTGCGGGATCACCGGCCGGGCGCTCACCTTCCTGAGCGCGTCCAGAAGATCCCGGTAGCGGACCTCGCTGCGGTCCATCTTGTTGATGAACACCATGTGCGGGATGGCGTGCTCGTCCAGGAAATGGAAGAGCGGCGCTACCGCGATCATCCGCTCGAGCACCGGCTCGACCACCACGACGGCGAGATCGACGCCCATCAGCGCCGCGCGGGCCTCCTGGGCGAACTCGACCGAGCCCGGGCAGTCGAGCACGCTGAACTCGAGGCCGCCCGTGCGGAACCAGGCGGCCGTGACCTCGGTGCTCATCTGCCGCTCGCGCGCCTCGGGGCTGGCGTCGCCGACCGTGTTCTTGTCCATCACCCGACCCTTGCGGGCGATGGTCCCGGTCACGAACAGGATGCTCTCGAGGAGCGTCGTCTTGCCGACCCCGTTGGGGCCGACCAAGGCTACGTTCCGTCTTTGTGTCGCGTCCATGCCGCCTCCCGCCTCCTCGCCCCGCCCGGCCGCTCGCTGCGGGGCCGCCGATCGGTGGCATGTTCGTGGCAAGCGCGTGACTTGTCCACCGCTGCCCGACCGAGGGGCCGGGCCGGCACCCGGGCATGCGGGGCCTACCGTTCGGCGATTGCGCGCCGGCCCGGAATGAGGGAAAGTCGGATGAGGGAGGGGGCGGACATGCAGTGCGCGGACCTCGATCGGTACCTCGAGGCGTTCCTCGACGGACGACTCGGCCGCTCGCGCTCGGTGATGCTGCGCCGGCATCTGGCGGCCTGTCTCGCCTGCCGCGCGCGCTTCGAGCAGCTGCGCCAGTTCGAGCGCGACTTGGCCGGCCGGCTGCGCAACCTCGAGCGCTGCGAATCGCTTTGGGCGGGCCTCGAACTCGACCTCGTGCGCAGCGGCGAGGGGGCCTTGCCCGGGCTCGCCGCGCCTTTGCGCGCGCTGCCGCCGCCGCGCGCCGCGCCGCCGCCGAGTGCCGCACCGTCCCCGGCGCCCGGCCGGACGGTGGCACCCCAGCCGCTGCCGCTGCCGCGGCCGCGCCGGCTGCGTGCGCGGCTCTTGGGGCTCGCCGTGGCGGCGGTCGCGGCGGGCGCCACGGTCCAGCTCGGCATCTGGCTGATCGAACCGCGCGGGCCGCAGGGCGGGGCGCTGGCCCTCCTCGACCGGCTCAAGGGCGAGCCGCCGCTCGAGATCCGCAGCACCGATCCGACCGAGGTACGCCGCTGGCTCGCGGCGCGGCTTTCGAGCCCGGTTCCGATGCTGCCCGTGCCGGCGGGATTCACCCTCCTGGGCGGGCGGATCGACGACCTGGGCGGGCTGCCGAGCGGCGTGCTCGTCTACCGGCGCGACGGCGAGACGGCGCTGCTCTACCTCCAGCCACGCCGCGCGGGCGCCGGCGGCGAGGTCGGCACCGATCTCTTGGCCAAGCTCGACGGCGGGGCCCGCCTCGCTTGGCAGGACGGCGAGTTCTCCTACGCGGTGGTGAGCACGCTTCCCGCCGCCGATCTCGTGGGCCTCGGCCGCCCGGTCGTGCCGACCCGCTGATCCCCGCTCCCCGCCGGCCGCTCAGGCAAGGAGCCGGGCGACGAGATCGTTGACCTCGGCCGCTTTCTCCATGTGGGCGAGGTGACCGGTCCCGGCGAGCCGGTGCACGGCGATGCCGGCCGGCAGCCCTTCGGCATGCGCCACCGGGACGATCCGGTCCTCCTCGCCCCAGATCACCTGGACCGGCATCGCGAGCGCGCCGAGGCGCTCGCGCACCCGCCAGCGCTGCCGGCCCTCCGCGAAGCAGGCCCGGGCGATCGTCTCGAGGGCCGCCTGCGCCCCGTCCATCCGCTTGGCCTTGAGCACGTTCTCGACCATCTCGGCGGTCACGAGCTTCGGGTCGTGGACCAGCATCTCGAGGACCGGCCGGAGCTTGCGGGCCCGGTTCTGGACGAGGAAGCCTTCGATGTAGTCGATCGCGATCTCGGCCCCGAGCCCGGCCGGTGCCACGAGCGTGGCCGAGGCCACCCGCTCCGGCCGATCGAGGGCGAGGGCGAGCGCGATCGCCCCACCGAGCGAGTGGCCGACCAAATGCGCCCGGGCGATGGCGAGCGCGTCCATCACCGCCGCGACCGCCTCGGCGAGGGCCGGCACCGTGCCTTCGCCCGGATCCTTGCTCGATCCGCCGTGGCCGGGCAGGTCGAGGGCGACCGTGCGCCGGCCGGCCGCGAGCTCGGCCTGGTTGAACATCCAGTTCTCGAGATCGCCGCCGAAACCGTGGACGAAGAGAACCGGGACCCCGCCCTCGCCGATCTCGAGGAGGCGGATCTTCCGCCCGCCCGCGTCGACGATCCGCGGTTGCGGGGCGGTTTCCGCGGCGGCCGCCGCCTCGGCCGCGAAGCGCGCTTCGAACGCTTCGATGAAGGCGTCGATCGCCGCCTCGGAGACCTCGGGCTCGGCCAGCACGGCCAAAAGCTTGCCGACCGGCGCCGTGGCGCCGGGCTCGACCAGGAGCCGGCGCACGAGGCCCGGCGCGGGGCTCTCGAAGAGGTTGGCGATCTTCGCGGTCTCGATGTCGCAAAGCGGCTGGCCCTTCTCGACCCGCGCCCCTTCGGCCACGTGCCAAGCCGCCAGGAGCCCTTCCTGCATGGCGAGGCCCCATTTCGGCATCACGATCGGCGTGATCTCGGCCACCCTGCCTCTCCCACTCCGGCCCGCCTCAGCTCCTGAACGCCAGGACCTCGCGGACCGCCGCCTCGATCTTGGCGGGCGAGGGGATGTAGAGATCCTCGAGCGCCGGCGAGAAGGGCACGGGCGCGTGCGGGGCGGTGACCATCTTCACCGGCGCCTTCAGGTCCGAGAAGCACTCCTGGGCGACGAGGGCGGCGATGTCGCTCGCCATGCTGCAGCGCGGGTGCGATTCGTCGACGACCACGACCCGCCCGGTCTCGGCCGCGGTCTCGAGGATCGTTTCCTTGTCGAGCGGCGAGGTCGTGCGGATGTCGACCACGGTCGCCCCGATCTTCTCTTTGGCGAGCTTGTCGGCCACCTGGTTGGCGAAGTTCACCATCCGGCCCATCGCCACGATGGTGACGCTGTCGCCCTCGCGGGTCACGTTGGCCTCGCCGAAGGGGATCGCGTAGGGATCGTCGGGAACCTCGGCTTCCTCGTCGTACATCGCCTTGTGTTCGAAGAAGATCACCGGGTCGTCGTCGCGGATCGCCTGGATCAGGAGCCCCTTGGCCTCGTAGGCGTTGCTCGGCAGCGCGACCTTGAGCCCGGGGATGTGGGTGAAGATCGAATAAAGGCACTGGCTGTGCTGGGAGGCCGCGCGGAAGCCCGCGCCGTACATGGTCCGGATCACCACAGGCGTGACCGCCTTGCCGCCGAACATGTAGCGGAACTTGGCCGCCTGGTTGAAGATCTGGTCGAAGCAGACCCCGAAGAAGTCGACGAACATGAGCTCGGCTACCGGCCTGAGCCCGGTCGCCGCCGCCCCGACCGCAGCACCGATGAACGCGCTCTCGGTGATCGGCGTGTCGAGGACCCGCTCGCGGCCGAAGCGCGGCATCAGCCCCTTGGTCACCCCCAAGGGCCCGCCCCAGGCATCGTCCTCGCCCGGGGAGCCCATCCCGCCCGCCACGTCCTCGCCCATGAGGATCACCCGCGGGTCGCGCTCCATCTCCTGCCGGAGCGCCTCGTTGATCGCCTGGCGATAGGTCTTCTTGGGCATCGCTCGCCTCCCTCGGTTCGCGCTCGGGCTCAGTGGTAGGAGACGTAGACGTCGGTCAGGAGGTCGGCCTCGCTCGGCATCGGCGCCGCTTTGGCCTCCCGGGTCACCCGGTCGATGTACTCGACCACCTCCCGGTCGATCGCGTCGAGCACGGCGGGCTCGAGGAGTGCGGCTTGCAGCACGCGCTCGCGGAACAGCTTCAAGCAGTCGCGCTCGGCGGCGATCCGCGGCACCTCGTCCTTGCCGCGGTAGGTCATCGCGTCGCCCTCGAAATGGCCGTAGTAGCGGGTGAAGCGGACGTGGACGAGGGACGGCCCGCCGCCTGCCCGCGCCCGCTCGATCACCTCGCGGGCCACCTCGTGGACGGCGAAGAAATCGTGCCCGTCGACCTCGTAGCCGGGCATGGCGAAGCCCGCCGCCCGGCCGACCTGGCTTCCCGCGACCGCCCAGGAGGACGCGGTCGATTCGGCGTAGCCATTGTCCTCGATCACGAAGATCGCCGGCAGGTTCCAGACCTTGGCGAGGTTGTAGGACTCGAGCGTGGTGCCCTGGTTCGAGCCGCCGTCGCCCACGAAAGCGATCGCCACCCCACCGGTTTTCAAGGTCTTGGCCGTGAGCGCGGCGCCGCAGATCAGGGGCGGGCCACCGCCGACGATGCCGTTGGCCCCCATCATCCCCTTCTCGAGGTCGGCGATGTGCATCGAGCCGCCCTTGCCGCCGCACAGCCCCTCCTTCTTGCCGAAGATCTCGGCCATCATCGCCTTCACGTCGCAGCCCTTGGCGATGCAGTGGCCGTGGCCGCGATGGGTCGAGGCGATCCGGTCGACGTCCGTCAAATGCATGCAGAAGCCGACCGCGGAGGCCTCCTCGCCGGCGTAGAGATGGACGAAGCCCGGGATGTTGCCGGCCGAGAACTCCTCGTGGACCCGGTCCTCGAAGGCCCGGATCGTCCGCATCTGCCGATAGGCGTGGATCAGCTGCTCGCGGCTGAGCTGCACGGGCGCCTCCCTGTCTCTTCTCGCGCGGTGCTCGCCGCACCATAGACCGGGATCGGGCCTTGGCAAGCGGACCCCCGAACGAAACGGCCGGATGCACGCGCACCCGGCCGCTTCGGACCCGATCCTCGGGCTCGGCTGTCGAAGCGCGCCGCGGGCTCGGACCCGCGGCCTCCCCTCACTTCAAGGTTTTGAGGTAGGCGATGACATCGGCCCGCTTCTTGGGATCGGCGAGGCGGAACGCCATGCGCGAGCCCTTGATCACGCTCTGCGGGTTCTCGAGGTACTTGTCGAGGATCTCCTCGTTGTCCCAGACGACGCCCGATTCCTTGATACCCGGCCCGTACTTGGCGGCGTAGGCGGGATCGGTGCCGGCCGCCCGGCCCCACACGCCGAGCAGCGACGGCCCGGTCGGCTTCGCGTCGGGCTTGTCGAGATTGTGGCACGCCACGCACTGGCGGGCGACCGTCTTGCCGGCCTCGGGGTCGCCACCCTTGCCCCGCTCCTGGGCCGACGCGCCCGATACCATGCCGGCCGCGAGCAAACCCGCGGCGACCCAAGCCATCATCCTCATCCGAGCGCCTCCATCAGGGGTTCTGCATCTCCCCCGCGAGCGCGCTCCCTAGCGCGACGCGAGGTCGCGGCCAACGCCCTTCCCGCCGCCTGCGGCGAAGCGCGCACCCCCGCGCACCGCTTGCGGAGCCGTTCGAGCTTTCCCGCCTAGCCCACCGCCGCTCGGCGTCGGACGATCGCCTGCCGTTCGCCTTCCGCGAGCCGTGCCGCCGCGGCCGGCTCGTCGAGTTCGCCCTCGACGGTACCGATGGACCACAGCATCTCCGCACTTCGGCACGCGCGTTCCACGAGCTCCGCGTCGGACACCGAGAGCCGTCGCGCGATCTCGGGCCCGTGACGGGCCGCGGGCGCTTCGGCTGCCACGGGCCCGGCGGGGTCGATCTCCGTCGACCGCGAGATCGGCGCAGAGGCCGTCTCGGCGGGCTGGCGTTCCTCGCTCGGTGCCTCGTCCGGCTCCTCGACGGGAGCGTGGCGGGCCGTGATCTCGGGACGCGTCGCCTGCAACCGCCCGAGCTCTGCTTCGGCCCGCTCGCGTTCTTTCTGCAGTCGGGCGCGGCAGCGTAGGAGGGTCGCGAGTGGCGGCAGCTTACCGAGGTCGCGATCTTCGATGAGCGCCACGAGCACCCGCTCCTCGAGCGCGTCGAGCCGGCTGCCCCGCCAATATTGCGCGACGATCGCGTCGATCAGCATCTCCTCGGCCGCGTCGACCGGCCGCAGCCGGGTTCGCCAGGCTTCCCGCAGCCGCTCGAAGGCCGGGCGGCGGGCCGGCTCCACGGCGTCTTCCAAGGAAGGAAAGCACGCTTCGTCGGTCATGGGCCGAGATCCCGCGGTTGCAGGGGTCTTCTGACCCATGATAGGATCGTTGTCAAGAGCAGGCTCCGGCCGGGCAGGCCGGCCCCGTGAGGAGGGGCGGTCGGGGCCGCGGCACGCGCCTCCCGACGCGCCCGACGGCGACGCGGTGCGCGAGGGCGCGGGCACGCGGCTCCCGAGCAAGAGGTCGCTCCCGCTCAGCCCTCGAGCAGCCGGCGCGCCACGACCTGCGCCTGGATCTCGGCGGCACCCTCGAAGATGTTGAGGATGCGGGCATCGCAGAGGATCCGCGAGATCGGGTATTCGAGCGCGTAGCCGTTGCCGCCGTGGACCTGGAGGGCCTGGTCCGCGGCCATCCAGGCGACCTGCGCGGCCAGGAGCTTGGCGAGCCCCGCCTCGAGGTCGCAGCGGCGGCCCGCATCCTTGGCCCGCGCCGCCGAGAAAGTGAGCTGGCGGGCGAGCTGGGTCTCGACCGCGGCCCAGGCGAGCTTTTGGTGGACCCGCGGGAAGGCGAGGAGCGGCTTGCCGAACTGCTTGCGCTCGCGGGCGTAAACGAGACCCTCCTCGATCGCCGCCACCGCGACGCCGACCGCCCGGGCGGCGGTCTGGATGCGGGCACTCTCGAAGGTCGCCATGAGCTGCTTGAAGCCTTGGCCCTCGACGCCGCCCAGGAGGTTCTCGGCCGGCACGGGGAAGCGGTCGAAGGAGAGCGTGTATTCCTTCATCCCGCGATAGCCCAGGACCGGGATCTCGCCGCCCGTGAGCCCCTCGACCGGGAACGGGTCCGCATCCGTCCCGCGCGGCTTCTCGGCCAACAGGATCGAGAGGCCGCGATGGCCGCGCTCGGGCCGGGTGCGGCACAAGATCGTCATGAAGTCCGCCCGGGCGGCGTGCGTGATCCAGGTCTTCTGCCCGGTCACCCGCCAGACCCCGTCCTCGAGGACGGCCCGGGTCTCGAGGTTGGCGAGGTCGGAGCCGATGTTGGGCTCGGTGAAGACGGCAGTGGGGACGAGCTCGCCCGAGGCGAGCCGCGGCAGGAAGCGGGCCCTCTGCTCGGCGGTGCCGGCCGATGCCACGAGCTCGCCCGCGATCTCGTTGCGCGTCGGCAAAGAGCCCACACCGATGTAGCCGCGCGAGAGCTCCTCGGTGACCAGGCACATGGCGAGCTTGCTCATGCCGAGCCCGCCATGCTCCTCGGGCACGGTCAAGCCGAACACGCCGAGCTCGGCGAGCTCCTGCAGCACCGCATCGGGGATCAAGGCGTCCTCGAGGTGCCAGCGATGGGCGTGCGGGCGGATCCGCTCCTCGGCGAAGCGGCGGAACTGGTCGCGCACGAGCTCGAGGCTGTCGTCGAGGATGCCCGGATCACCGAGCTCGCCGGGCGCCAGGAGCTCGGCCAGCCGGCGCCGCGCCTCGGTGGTGCCGCCCTCGCGCACGAGGGCCTCGACCTCGGCGGTCCGAAGCATGCGCAGCTCGGCCTCGCCGAGGCCCAGCTCGTGCGGCCGGACGATCTCGCC
>Ga0209809_1002767_pt1 | contig 11848 bp, 8 predicted proteins | sample YNPMSTMetaG_FD_186172 | JGI IMG/M metagenome (GOLD analysis project Ga0209809, IMG submission 186172) | Anoxygenic and chlorotrophic microbial mat microbial communities from Yellowstone National Park, USA - YNP MS-T MetaG (SPAdes) (version 2) ... | reverse complement strand
ATAAATTTAAATATTTAAACATATATACTAATCTAATGGAGCTTGTCGAAGACTGACTTGAGAATGCTTAAAGTTTTAAAAAAGCTTAATGTCACACTTCGATTAAACTCAGTGTGACAATGAAATTTTAAACCTTATGTCAGGCTGAGCCCCGTCGAAGACTGACGAGAGAGTGTTTGAAGTTTCAAAAAAGTTTATCGTCACACTTCGATTAAACTCAGTGTGACATTAAGAGATCGTCACACTTCGAATCCTTGATGAACTTAGAACGGGCTTTCGGCAATGATAAGATTAAACTATCGCACAGTGACAAATGATTTTGATTATAATATTGATTGTGTCCATAACCATCTGACCTTCAAAAAATTTTATTCATATCTTTGTAAAAAATTTAAGTCCCTATGCTTAAGATTTCTGAAGATAAACTTCCATCATTAAAATACATTAAGGGAGTTGGTGAAGCTCGACAGAAAGTCTTAAACGCTCTCGGAATAAATACAATTGAAGATTTAATCTTTTACTTTCCGTATCGATACTATGATCGAACAACAGTCATTCCAATATCTCAAGCTTATCGATTGGTTTTTTCAGGTTCAGAAGAGGAAGTAACTTTTGTCGGAAGAATTAAATCTGTAAACAAAATTCAGACTTCACGCAGGCAAATTTTACAAATTATTCTTAGTGACAATACCGCAAATCTTAAAATCATTTTCTTTGAGGGCATTCATTTATTTCAAAAAATCTTTTCGGTGGGACTTGTTGTTGCTTTCTCTGGCAAAGTTCAAGCTGGAATGGATGGCGAACCAGTTCTTTATCATCCAACTTTTGATATAATAAAAGATGTTGAAGATTTTGATTTTCAAAATACTGGAAGGATTGTCCCACGCTACTCATTAAAAGGAATTTCACAGGCGAAGGCAAATGCTTTTGGTTCACATACATTACGAAAAATTATTCAAAATGCTTTAAGTAAATATCTTTCTCTTGTCAAAGAAACTTTGCCAGATTATGTTCTGAGAAAATTTAATTTGATGAGTCTCGTAAGAGCTGTAAAAACTCTTCACAATCCAGAGAGTTTCGACTTACTAAACAAGGCAAAACATCGAATGAAATATGAAGAGATATTTTACTATCAAATCATTGCAGCCCTTAATCGAAAAGCAGTAAAACAATTCGATCCATCAATCAAATTCACAAAAGTAGGAGAGAATGCTCGTTTTTTCATCGAGAAAAAACTTCCGTTTGAATTAACTGAAGATCAAAAGAAAGTCATTCGAGAAATTTACAATGATTTCAAAAGTGGATTTCCGATGAATCGTTTACTTCAAGGTGATGTTGGAAGTGGAAAAACTTTGGTTGCATTGATTACATCTTTGATTGCAGTCGATAATGGTTTTCAAGTTGCGATTATGGCTCCAACAGAAATTTTAGCTTTTCAGCATTATAATTATTTCACTAATCTTCTTAAAGATATGCCTATAACGATTGGACTTTTAACCAGCAGCACTCCAAATTCTATCCGAAAAAAATATTCTAAGATGATTGAAAGTGGAGAGCTTAACATTTTAATTGGCACTCACGCATTGATTGAGGATAATGTTCAATTTCAAAATCTTGGATATGTCATAATTGATGAGCAGCACCGTTTTGGTGTGGTTCAGCGAGCAAAATTGAAGATGAAAGGAAGGAATCCACATTTGCTTGTGATGACGGCAACTCCAATTCCGCGAACTCTTGCTCTGACTATTTATTCTGATCTTGATGTTTCTGTAATTAAAACAATGCCGAAGAATCGAAAACCAATTAAAACACACATTATTACACCAGACAAAAGACCAAGTCTTTACGAATTCATCAGAAAAGAAATTACAAAAGGCAATCAGGCATACATAATCTATCCGCTGATTGAAGAATCTGAAAAAATGGATCTTGAAGATTTAATCTCAAATTTCAAAAGACTGAAGGAAGAAGTTTTTCCAGACCTGAAAGTTGAAATGATTCATGGAAGATTGCCTGCTGATGAGAAAGAAGAAATTATGACAAGATTTAATTTAGGTGATGTTCAAATTTTAGTCGCTACTTCTGTAATTGAAGTTGGAATTGATAATCCAAATGCAACAATAATGGTGATTGAAGAAGCACAACGATTTGGACTTTCTCAACTTCATCAATTGAGAGGCAGAGTTGGAAGAAGTGATAAACAATCTTATTGCATTTTAGTCTCAAAAATTGAAGTTGATGAAGGAAGATCAAGGAGTTTATTTGACCTGAACAATCAAACAGGCATTGCAAGAGAAAGACTCAAAGCAATGAAGAAATACTCAGATGGATTCAAGATTGCTGAGATTGATTTCAAGCTTCGAGGTCCTGGCGACATATTTGGGACAAAGCAAAGTGGAGTTCCTGAATTTAAATTCGTTGACATCTTCGCAGATCAAGAATTAATTGAACAGGTGAGAGATTTCACTTTTAAGCTGGTTGAAGATGATCCAGATCTCAGTAAACCCGAACATTCAATTATAAAAGAAGTAATCAAACGAAAATATTCCGTTAAAGAATTCTTATCCACTATTGCCTGAAGTTTTTATTAATCAAAGTTTAAGGAAATAATCTTTCAATATGTTCGAAAAATTTCTCAGAAAAAATTCAGCGATTTTAATTTCATTATTTGTTTTCGCCGTTTATTTAACAACACTTGCAAAAAGCACTGTATCGCTTGATAATGGCGAACTTGCAGCAACTTCTTATTTGCTTGGTATTCCACATCCAACAGGCTATCCATTGTTTACGATAATTGGATTTTTATTTTCCCATATTCCACTTTCAATGAGAGTCATACATCAATTGAACTTGCTTTCAACAATTTATGCTTCGATTGGAGTTTTTTTTACAATAAAATTAATCAGAATAATAGTCAATGAATTGGAGAATTCACTTTCCAGTGAAAAATTTCAGCTGAATAAATTGTCAGAATTTTCAATAACTCTTATTTCAATCATTGGTGGGCTTGTATTTGCATTCAGTAAAACTTTCTGGTTTCAATCGACTAATTATGAAGTTTATACACTCAATATTGCTCTAATGTCTGCAACAATTTTTTATTCAATCAGAGCTTATCTGAAGGAGAGAGTAAATCAAGATGAAATAAATTTCCTTAGAAATAAATGGTTGGTTGTATTTATTCTTTTTGGATTAATTTTATCTCATCATTTACTTGGTGTTTTTGTGATTATTCCAATAATGTATCTTTACTTCAAAAATTTTCAACGAACAAGAATTATTACTTTTCTGAAATTTATTTTGATTTCAGGACTGATTGCCATTTTGTTTTACTCTTACATTCCAATTCGGTCATCAATGAATTCATTAGTTGGTTTTGGCAGACCTGCAAATATCTTAGAAACAATTGATCACATAACGGGAAAAATTTATAGACCGATGATGATGTCCTCCGACGCATCGGCAATCTATAACTTAATTACTTTTGTTTCTTCTCTTTCCATTCATTTCGATAAATATGATTTTGATAATTCTGAATTCAATTTGATGATTTTGTTAATTGTGCCCGGTTTATTTTTTGCATTTGTATACAGGCAAAAAATTTTCAATTTGTTTTTAATATTGTTAGCAATTTATTTAATCGTTCCTTTGTTTTACGCAATTCTGGATATCGATGCTTATTTCTTACCAGCCTATTACATAATTGTAATTTTTATTTCCACTGGAATTTATTTTTTGATGAAAGTTATAAGCAGAGATTTGTATAAAAAGATTTTTGTCGTTTTTTTGATTTTGCTTGTTTCAGTTCAATTTTATTTTAATTACAACCGTGTGGATCAGAGTGAAGTTTATCTGGAAGAGGATTATTTTAATTCGATTGTAAAACATATCGAAGATAATTCTGTTTTGATAAACTTCAGTTCGTGGTTGCATTCATTATCAATGTATTATCAATTAGTTGAAAAGGTAAAACCGAATGTTGTTTTCATTACTTATCCAGTTGCTGGTGAGAGATGGTATGCTGAACAGGTTAATCGTCTCTTTGCAAAAGAAAAATTGATTGATGTTGATAGCAATAGAATTAAATTTAATTTGTCTGGTCGGCAAGTCTATCTGACTTACGAGATGATCAAAAAAGTTCAAGCAGGGGAAATGAAGTTTGGGGATGATATACAATTTATTCCCTTCGGTCTAACATACAAGCTTTCTAAAAAGGGCGAGTATGTCGAACAACTGTTTGACCTTTACGAACTAAGATTTATGAAGGTGAAGCTTTACACAAATCAAGAACTTAAAGATATTCTTATGACTATGATGATTAATCGAATTTATTATGAATTAGATTTTGCTAAATATGATAAAGCAGAAGAACTGACGAAACTATTTGTTGCAAAATTTGGCGTTGAAAATCTACCGATTAATCTGCTTCAATATTACAACAAGTGAGATTATCACTTAATCAAAATTAATTCACTATTCTCCAACATTTTTAAGAATGTTGAGAATATCTCTTTCTAATGACTCAACGGGCGTCTCAATTATTCTGCCAATTTCAGAATCGTTTTTATAAAAGATAAAAGTTGGAATTCGTTCAATTATAAATTGATCGATATCAAAACCTTCAGCTTTCTTTTTTCTATCCACGCAGTAAAGAGAAAGGTTATTGTAATCGTATTTCAACTCATCTAAGATTTTGAAAAATCTCGGAACTTCTCTTCGACTATCACTGCACCAGGTTCCCATCACGCATACAATTTTAACTGAATCAAGATCAATTAATTTCATCACTGAATCTTCGGGTTGATAATAATCATACTCGGCTTCGAACCACCATGAGAATGTTGTGTCGTTTGTCAGATTTTCTTTTGAGCATAAACCAATCAACATTGGTTTTCCAGATTTTTCATCAATGACAATTTTAAAAGATGATGCTTTTTCTTCCTGAGCATAAATTGTTGAGACAAATTGAATAAGAAATAAAGCTACAAGAATTTTAATTGATGATTTCATTTTTTATTCCCTCGATTTTGTTCTCGGATGTCAATTCCCCACATAAGTTTTTCTCTTAGTGTTTGAAAGTAATCTTTGTTTTTTCTCTTAAATAATTTCAAAACTTTTTCAGATTTTTTGATAACCATTTTGACTGGCGGTTTTATCTTAAAAGTTTTTTGTCCATCTTTATTAATCATCACTGTTTTGTAAAATGATCTTGCTTCGATTGTAATTTCTGAATTAGCTGGAATTACAATTGGTCTGACAGTTAAAGTGTGAGGACAAATTGGACTGAGAACAAATGAATTTAATTCTGGAAGAAGAATTGGTCCGCCAGCTGAAAGTGAATAACCTGTCGAACCGGTGGGCGTTGAGATAATCAATCCATCGGATCGATATGTGGTTAAAAATTTTCCATCGACATAAGTATCAATTTCAATTATTCTTGACCAACCACCTTTTTCAATTACGATATCATTCACGGCAGTAAATTTTTTAGATTTATGGCTGATGATTTTCCCTTCAAGAAGTATTCGTTCTTCAATTTCAAAATCATTATGATCAAATTCATTTAGGACATTCATCAAATCGTGATAATTTATATCTGCAAGAAAACCGAGCTTACCGAAATTCACTCCAACTAAAATTGCATCAGCAGCGATTGCATATTGGGCAGAGTAAAGCATTGTTCCATCACCACCAAAAGAAAGAAGTAAATCAATATTGCCCTTAAAATTTTTCTCGTCAATTGACTTAACCGCTGAAAGCAGTTTATGCTCTGCAAGATTTTTCTTCACAAATTCAAAGGTAGATTTGCTGAGAAAAATTTTTCGATCTCGATATTTAGAATTTTTAAGTAAGAACTCAATTAGAAAATTTGAAATATCATATTTAGTTGTGTTTGCAATTATTCCAATTCTCAACTCTTAGCCTCTTCTTTCTTCTCTGATTTTTCTTTCTGATCTTTCTCAAGTTCATCGACATAGTTCAATTTTAAATCTTTACTGATCTGTGTAATCAATCTATCTTCTTCGTCGCTTAAGTTTCCTTTGGTTTTCGCTTTGATCATATCAAGCATATCAATTGCGAGTTTAGCAGCTTCTAAGTCTCTCTCAATTTTTTGTGTAATAGGATTGGGAAGTTTCCCTAAGCCAATCCATGCAGAAGTTTGAAATTGTAAAATCAATTGAAAGAAGAGTTGATCATAAAGATTTTTATCCTGATTTGACATATTTCATCCTCCATTTTGATTTTACATTATTAAAATATCAAATATCTAATCTTTCATCAATTTCTGAATAGTGAGACTTAAACCAACAGTGAACCACAACATCGTTGCAATTTCATGATCGCCAAAATTGTATTCGAAAAGTCCGCTTGTGCAAATTCCAATGAAAGCTGCAAAGAGTCCTTTTGCAAGAACATTATAAAAGTTTTTGTTTTGTGAAATTCGAATTGTTTCAATGTGGATGACGAAAATTTTAATTAAAAGGAGAATGAAAATTACAAATCCAAAAATTCCAAGTGTTGCTAAAATGTGAGTGTAATTATTGTGAAGATGACCATAAGTGTATTTGTCAAAAGGTTCACGATACTTTTTGTAAAGTTCGTTGAAATCAATATTACCCACGCCAAATATTGGATAGTTCTGAAAGATTCTAAATGCAACTTTGATTTGATTCATCCTTTCGATGTTAGATGGATGATATGGATCGTAAATTGAGCTTAATCTGCTTCGATAAAAGTAAGTTGCAATCCATTTGTCATTTTGCCTCAATAGACCAGAAATTTTTTCTTTGAATTTGTAAAGTTCAAAGACATTTCCGTGAATGTTGATTACATAAATCTTTCCACCAAAATCCGTAAAGACTAAATCATCATTATAAAATCTTATAAAGTTAGGGAGTACTTTTGTTTGAATTCCTCTAATGATTTTGGGCTTTTGTGGATTTGTGATGTCGTAGATTTTAATTCCTTTGGTTCCATCTCCTACTGCCAGAAAATTACCATTTATATGCAAAGAAGCAGGAACGCTCTCAGTTTTAATTTCGTCAATCAGTTTTATTTCTCGAACATTTGAGATATCTAAGACAAGAAATTTCTTATCATCAAGTAAGGCATATAGATAATTATCTTTTGCATCAAGTTCTGAGAAAACAGTTTTTGATTTTTCATTTGAGAGAGAAAATAAAGTTACAAATTCAGGTTTTGCTGGATTTGAAATGTCAATCACTTCAAATCCAAATTCACCTTCGGTCATAAAGAGATAATTTTTATAAATAAAAATTGAACCAACAACATTTTTAGGAATGATTGAAGATAAAATTTGAATTGTATCATTCTGTGGATATAAAATCAAAACTCTTGAATCTAAAAGTAAAGTATAAAGTAATGTATCGTGAGAAACAATCGACTTCGCAGGTGATGGAGTTTTAAAGTCACATTTGAAGACTAAGTTTGTATCAATCAATTGCCATCTTGTAATTCCAGCTTCGTAATCGGCAACAAAAAATTCTCCATTTAATGTATCGATGCCATTAGCTCTACCTTTCGAATTGATTGTATGTAAATTCTTAATTGATTTATTGATTGGATCGATATTAAATATTGCAATTTCACTTGTTGTTTGAGTAAGTGAGAAAAATATTCCTGCGAGAATAGCAACTGCACCAATAAAAAGCCATCTTCTATGAAGTAGAAATAAAACAACAACTCCTGCGATAGTTCCGAGCCAAGCTGCTCGAGTGTAACTTGAAATTAAAGATCCAACTGAAATTAAGATTGCAATGATTAGAATGATTTTATATCGAAGTTTATTTTCTTTTAAGAACAAAAATCCAACTAAAATTATAGTGACAACGCTCATCAAACCACCAGCAGTCATCACATATTGAAAAATAGAGGGACCTTTGCCTTCTTTTGAGTAAAGTTGAAAGATGTAATATTTATAGGCAAAGAAAAGATAAACAGCCATTCCAAGAACGGCAAAAATCAGAAAAGTGTAAACGATCCTTTTAAATCTTTTTTCATTTCTCAAGTAATAAACAGGCATATAAACGACAGGAAGAAGGATTACTCTTTTGAAAGTATTATGAAATGCCTGTGCTGAGTTTTGAGAAAGTATTGCTGAAATCACTTCTGATAAAATCAAAAGTATAAAGAATATTTCAAGCCCAGTTGATTGCTTCTCAAATTTTTTTTGAACAATAAATCTTGTCAGCAAAATTAATAAAGCACCGAAATAACCAATTTGATTTACAAAGATTGAAGTTGTCAAACTTGCTGCAAAAATGAAAAGAAATACAAAACCAGCCCGGTCGAGTATCTCAATTGTTCTGTCTTGATTGGTTTTCATTATCAAACCTCATTCAATCGAAATTGAAGTGAATATAATCGATAGTAAAGTCCTTCTGTGTCCTGAATTAATTCAGCGTGAGTTCCCATTTGAACTATTTTACCTTCATCAATCACAATTACTTTGTGAGCATTTCGAACTGTGCTCAGTCTGTGAGCAATTACAAATGTGGTTCTATCTTTCATCAAATTTTCAATTGCACCTTGAACTAAAATTTCTGATTCACTATCGAGAGCAGAAGTTGCTTCATCTAAAATCATAATAGGTGGATTTTTAAGCAAAGCTCTTGCAATTGAAATTCTCTGTCGTTGTCCACCAGAAAGTTTCAATCCTCTTTCACCTATAATTGTGTCGTAGCCTTGTGGGAGTTCCATAATAAAGTCGTGTGCATTTGCGGCTTTTGCTGCTCTTACAATGTCCTCAAAGTCTGCATCGCTCATACCATAACAGATATTGTTTCTGATTGTATCGTTAAAAAGAATTGGATCTTGAGTTACAATGCCGATATGTTCTCTCAAAGATTTCAAATCATAATCACGAATGTCAATTCCATCAATGTAAATTGCACCTTCTGTTACATCGTAAAATCTTGGAATTAAATCGACCAGGGTTGTTTTGCCTGCACCACTGGGACCGACAAGAGCCGCAATTTCTCCTCGCCTAACTTCAAATGAAATATCTCTTAAAATGTATCTATGATTTACATCGTAGTGAAAAGAAACTTTATCGAAAACAATTTTATCATTGAATGAAGTGAATGGAATTGCATTTGGTTTATTTTTGATTGTAATTGGTTCATCAATAATTTCAAAAACTCTTGATGCAGCAGCTGTTGATTCTTGAATTCGATTTGCCACATTGCTTAATTCTTTGATTGGAGGCATTATCTGGAAAATGATAAAAAGAAAACCTAAAAATTCACTTGCCTTCAATGTGTGCGATTCAAGAACTTGAATTCCTCCATACCAGATAATCAATACACCTGCAAGAATGCTGAAGAATTCAGTCACAGGTGGAGCAATATTTCTAATTCGTGTAATGCGAAGAATAATTTTGAAGAAATGATTTGTTAAAGCAAAGAAATTTTCATTCTCCTGAGATTCCATATTGAAAGCTTTAACAATCTTTGTCCCGTAAATTCTTTCCTGAAGAAAAGAAGTGAGATCAGCCATCTTGCTTTGAAGAGTGTAACTTTGTTTGTAAAGTTTTACACCAAGCCAGCTGATAATTGCAAGTGAAAAAGGCATAACAACAAGTGAAAGCAAAGTCAATTGCCAACTAATTGCAAGAGCGAGTAAGAGAAAAACAATTACAAGCAGTGGGTCTTTTGTTAGTGTAACAAAACTTGCAGAAATTCCAGTGTTAATCATCGTAATGTCATTCGTAATGCGTGAAATCAAATTTCCAATTCTTTCATTTGTAAAATATTTTAGTGAGAGCTTATTCAGATGTGCAAATGTTTCATTTCTCAAATCACGAATGAAACCCTGTTCGATGTAAGCCATTAAATAAGATTGAACATAACCGAAAAATCCTTTCAGGAAAAATGTAATTACAATGAGCGCACAGATTCTGAGAAGTGACTCTCTTTTTGATGGTCGATCAATAAATGAATAAAGATTTTCAGACAAACTTCTTTTGATTCCTGAAAGGAAGCCACCACTTTTTGCCTGAGTTTCTATTTTCTGACTGAGTTCTGCTGTTGGAGAGAGATTTTGTTCAGCTCTCAGTTCTGTCTGAAAAAGAGTTTCAAGCAACGGGATTGAAAGATAAATTGAAAGTCCACTGAAGATTGTGAAAAAAACTGAAGTAATGAGGACACCAATCAAATGTCGCCAGTAAGGTTTTAAGTAACTTAAAATTCTGAAATAAACTTTTCTTCGATTTATTTTATCTAAATCCATTTTTCACTTAAAAATTTGTTGAAAATCATTTAAAAATAGTTAAAAGGGTAGTTAAAACATAAGGTTGGTAGTTATATTGTTTGAATATCATCCAAAGGTTTTGGAAAAAGAAAATTTATTTTATTTCAAAGTGAAGTTTATTTAGTTCATCATTTGATTCTTAATGCTCATCCAAATACATCAAAAAGAGTTTCCTGCTGTTCCTTATCGGACTTTTTATTTCTCTTGATTTCTGAGATTTTACCCTGTAGCCTTTTTAATATGATATTATAATATTCTTTAGATATTTCAATTGTGATAAAATTTCTTTTTAATCTTTGGGCAACAGCTGCTGTTGTACCAGTTCCTCCAAAAGGATCTAAAACCAAATCACCTTCATTAGTACTGGCTTTAATTATTAATTCCAATAAATCTTCAGGCATCTGACAGGGATGATTACCAATTCGTTCTTTGAATGTGCCGCAAACTCTCGGAAAGTTCCAGACATCATCAGGAATCTTTCCAATTGGATTAGCCCGTTTATCTTTATAAATCAATTGTCTCGCTGATGGAATCCTTATGGCCTTATCGTTAAATGTAAAATGACTTTTATCTTTCGTGAAATACAAAATGTGAGTATGTGCACGATTAAATTTTTTTCTCTGATTTTGTCCAAAAGTATAATACCAGATTATCCAATTTCTAAAATAAAAACCAGTTCTTTTCAGAATGATATTAATTTCTGCCGCAAATTCATCACCAATTGCAATAAAAATGCTTCCATTCCTTTTTAGTAATCGATAAGCTTCTTTAATCCATTTCTCACACCAATTATAATACTCATCATAAGACATATTATCATTATGAACATCATATTTAATTCCAATATTGAAAGGTGGATCTGCAAAGAATAAATCCACAGATTCATTAGGAAATGATTTCATAATTTCTATACAATCACCCAGATAAACTTTATTGATCTCCATTATCAAACTCCAAGTTCAAATAACTGACAGGGTTTTATTTTGAATTGCAATTTTGTTGGATCCGGGGTTCCGCCTTTTCTTTGCATTGTAATTTTCCCGATGTACAAACTTCCTCTTGGTGAAATACAAATTTCTCCTCTTCCAAAAAAATTCATTGCCATATTGATATCCACAAGTTTCCATGTTGTTGTTTTATTCTCTTTATTAAACCTAGTAACTAGTAACCAATTAGCAGATAATCCACCTCTACCTTTGAGTAAGTCACTTATTACCATAATTCTATTTTCTTCAAAAAAATTAATTATTCTATTTTGAATATTAATTGGCATTTCATCTAAAAACAAACGCTTTTTCTCTTTATCCCTAAGTTTATTCACATTTAATTTTATTTTTTTAAAGTATTTTCGTGGATTAAATTCTCCGGTGAATAGTTTAAGCCAAAAAGCAATTTCGTTGTCAAAACGCCACATACTTTTATAATCATCTACTTTTCTTTTATCAACTTGATTATAGTCTGCATCAGAATTTGCTTTCTTTAATGATAGATTTTCTATTTTGATTATATCTCCGATTTTAATAAGGATTGAAATTTGAACATCGGCTTTTTTAAATCTAACTATGTTCTCATAATC
>Ga0209809_1002766_pt1 | contig 11849 bp, 11 predicted proteins | sample YNPMSTMetaG_FD_186172 | JGI IMG/M metagenome (GOLD analysis project Ga0209809, IMG submission 186172) | Anoxygenic and chlorotrophic microbial mat microbial communities from Yellowstone National Park, USA - YNP MS-T MetaG (SPAdes) (version 2) ... | reverse complement strand
CATTCTCTGGGTTGACTGTTTCCGGAAGGGTTCTTTCTTATCCTGATTGTAAGCCTATTGCTCAGGCTGTAATTGAATACTGGCATGCCAATCCAGAAGGGGTATATGATTATGCCCATCGAGCAACTATATTTTCTGATAATGAAGGCAGATATAAATTTGTGATTGATTTTCCAGGTACACATCTAGGAAGACCAGCCCATATCCATTTTAAGATGAGGGCTCATGGTTTTAAATTCTTGACAACGCAACTTTACTTCAGAAAAAAGGTAAGTGAGGCGGTTTTTGATATTGTTTTAGTGCTGGATAAATGATAATGATGAAACTAAGACCATTTATGAAAAAAGTTTTAATTAAAAATATAATTATTATCTGTTTGTACCAGCTAATATTCTTTATTCCTCAGACTCAAGGGATTGAAATTGCCTTAGTAGAGAGAATTGTTAAGGATGTAAGCTTTCCAGTAGCTCTTTGTTATTTTGATAAAAATCCAATTCTTTTTACAGATAAGGATGGCTCTATAAGGATTATAAAAAAGGCAAGCTTCAGAAAGAGCTTTTAAAAAGGTTCGATGAGAGGTGAGAAATGAACTGGTATCAATTAAGTGTAGAAGAGATTTTTGAACACCTAAAAACTTCTGAACTTGGTCTTACAGAGGAAGAAGTAAAGCAAAGAATTAAAAAATACGGCCCTAATAAACTTGCCGAGGAAGAAAAGATAAGCAAGCTAAAGATTATGCTTCATCAGTTCACAAGTCCTTTAATCTATATACTTCTTATTGCAGGAGTGGTGACGATTTTGTTGAAAGAGTATATAGATTCAGGTGTCATCTTTGCAGTAGTCATTCTTAATGCCATTATAGGGTTTGTTCAAGAGTATAAAGCAGAAAAGAGTGTGAGAGCATTAAAGAAGATGGTTGTTCCAAAAGCAAGGGTTATCAGGGATAGAAAGGAAAAAGAGGTAAACAGTGAAGAGCTTGTTCCAGGGGATATTGTTCTTCTTACATCAGGAATGAAAGTTCCTGCTGATATTCGTTTAATCCATACAATAGAACTAAAAATTGATGAGTCAATGCTTACAGGTGAATCTGTTCCTGTTGAAAAGATTACCACACCAATAAAACAGGAAAATTTACCCCCTGGAGACCAGAAAAACATGGCCTTCATGGGAACAATTGTTGTTAGCGGAAGGGCTAAGGGAGTTGTTGTAGAAACTGGAGAAAGAACTATTTTAGGCAAGATTGCTAAAGAGGTTAAAGAATTAACCGGTGTGAGAGCACCTCTTCAGGATAAAATAGAAAGTTTTGCAAAAACAATAGCATTTATTGTTCTTGGTGCATCAGTAGTACTTTTTCTAATTGGATTATTAATAGGAGAAAGTGCCAAAGATATGTTTATGACTGTAGTGGGTGCTGCCGTAGCAACTGTACCTGAAGGTCTTCCTATAGCTGTAACAGTAGCACTGGCAGTGGGAGTAGTCAGGATGGCAAGACAGAATGCTATTATCAGAAAACTTACTGCTGTGGAGACCCTCGGAAGCATTACAGTAATTGGCTCTGATAAAACAGGAACCCTTACAAAAAATGAAATGACTGTAAAACTTGCCTATGATGGGGAACACATTTATGAATTTACAGGTAGCGGATATGACCCATCTGGTGAGGTACTTTGTGAAGGAATTTCATTGAAAAATCTCGATCCAGAGTTAAAGGCGAATCTTTATACTTTGCTCAGGATAGGGTTGCTTTGTAATGAGTCTGATATTTACGAAGAAGATGGTTTTTATAAGGTTAATGGCGATCCCACAGAGGGTGCTCTTATAGTATCTGCCATGAAGGCTGGGTTGAACAAGGAAGAAGAAAAAGAGAAATATCCACAGATAGCAATTATTCCCTTTGAGTCTGAAAGGGGTTATATGGCAACCCTGCACAGGCATAAAGGGAAAAAGTATATTTTTGTTAAAGGCGCACCTGAAAAGATTATTGATATGTGTAGTAAAGACATGTACGGAAATGAAATAAATGAAATAAAAAGGAAGGAAATTTTACATGTTGCATCAAACTTTGCAAAGGAAGGGTTGAGGGTCCTTGCTTTTGCCTTTAAAGAAGCTGACCATGAGCTTGAGGAATTAACCTGCAAAGATGTGGAGTGCCCTGGTATTGCCTCGAATCTTATCTTTGCAGGACTACAGGGCATGATAGATCCTCCAAGGCCAGAAGTAAAGGAGGCAATTGAGGAATGTAAGAAGGCAGGCATAAGGGTTGTGATGATTACAGGTGACCATGCTATTACTGCAAAGGCAATTGCTCAAAAACTCGGGATTGTAGACGAAAAGGCAGAGGTCTTAACTGGCAGAGAGTTAGAAGGCATGACTGATGAAGAACTTTTTGAAAAAGTAAAAACAGTAAATGTTTATGCGAGGGTCTCTCCCCAGCATAAGTTAAGAATTACACAGGCACTAGTCAAACATGGCGAAATCGTAGCTGTAACAGGTGATGGAGTAAATGATGCCCCAGCCCTTAAGGCAGCTCATGTAGGCGTCGCTATGGGAAGGACAGGCACAGATGTAGCAAAAGAGGCTGCTGATATGATTATAGCTGATGATAATTTTGCAAGCATAGTTAGTGCAGTTAAAGAGGGAAGAATAGTATTTGATAATATCCGTAAGGTAACCTTTTTCCTTATCCCAACAGGAGTTGCTGCAATCCTTTCTATTCTGGTTGCTGTTATCATGGGAACTCCCATACCTTATGTGCCAGCCCAGCTACTATGGATTAACCTTGTCACAAATGGTCTTCAGGATGTTGCCCTTGCCTTTGAACCAGGAGAAAAGGGGATTATGGAAAGGCCACCAAGAGACCCCAAAGAACCTATTATGTCGAGACTTCTGTGGGAAAGGACAGTAATTGTAGGTCTTCTCATCTCAGTAGGTGTAGTATATAACTTCCAGTTAGCCTTAAATGAGGGTGCCTCCCTTGAAAAAGCCCGTACAGTTGCAGTAACAACCATGGTATTTTTCCAGTTCTTTCAAGCGTGGAATAGTCGTTCTGAACTACAATCCATCTTCAAAATTAGTCCTTTTACTAATCCTCTTCTCTTTTTTAGCCTGATAGCAGCATTCTTTGCGCAACTCTCAGTTATCTATGTGCCTACACTCCAGTGGATTTTCAGAACAGAACCGATAACTATGAGCGAATGGTTGCAAATACTAATGGTTTCTGCTACAGTAGTATTAGTAGTAGAGATTGACAAATGGATAAGAAGAAGGGCACATAGGAAGCAAAATGTTTAAAAACTAAAAAAGTTCAAGAGGATACTGATTATATCTCTCACATTTATGATGGCATTAGTATTATTGCTCTCCACAATAGAGCTTGTCTCTTTGTATTAAAGCTCGAAGAACATAGGCGAGACAACTTTATCCGTTTCGACACAAAATTGTAAGCTTATTTTTTATGCTTTGGGACAAATTTGATAGGTGATTTTGGCGTGAAATTGTGCGTTTTTTATAAAGTTTTCTAAGAGTTCAACATCCTTCATATCCTTTTCTCGCAGGGCTAAAAGCTTCATCTTAATTATACCTTTTGGATGAAGCACCTTTATTTTTCTATCAGACGCAGTAATGGTAAAGAGTAGCTCTTCTTTTAACCAATCATCTTGGGCAAGAAGGATATCAAAGCGAAAGTCCTCTTTTTTAACAGCAACATTGGTTATCTCTAAGCCTTTCCAACCTTCTATGGTGTAGTCTTGCTTTTCAAGAAGCTCAAGTAATTCGTTTATCTCTTCTTCGTCAATTAAAATATCAAGCTCTCCTTGAGTTGGTTTTCTCTCTTTCACCCAAAAAGACACTGCCAATCCACCTACTAAAGCATAGTTATATTCAAAAATTAAGTTTAGAAATTCTCTTACCTGCTTTATTTGGATAAACTCATCAAAATATGAATGAGTTGATCTATTCTCTTGTAATTTCAACTTTTATTTTACTTTTAAGTTATTACTTTTAAATTAATTAAATTTTTAAATTAATTAACTTTTACGGATCACATTTGGATCATTTATTAACTCGGCTTCCATTTCTTTTAATTGACGTTTTAAATCCTTAACAGATCTTTTAGAATAAATATTTTTGATCATATCAAATGAGAAACCTAAATCTCTTAGTATACAAATTTCTGATAATCTTTTTAGGTTTAAAACAACATTTGCAAGTTCATTCTTTTTTATAGGTTTATCATATAAGATATTCTCATTTGCAAAATTACTCAGCATGTTTTCTATCATTACGACTCTTTTAATAAATTCGTTTTCATCTGTAATAAATTCATCGATAACCTCATTAAGTTCTTTTAAATATTTCCCTAAGCAATTGTTTAAGAGATATTTTAATTTTTCTTGTAAAGACAACCTATTAAGACAATCTAAATTTTTTATTAAAATACTTGCCTCATTTTTAGATAGCATATTATTAATTAACTTCACTATTTCGTTTTTAACCTTATTCCATTTATCTTCCGACAATACATTAAAACTATTTGAATCATTAACTTTTCTCTTATGATCATGATATATTTCCAAAGCTTTGATCAAACCTAAAAATTTATGCTCTAAAGATACTTGTTTATTGTAAAACATTTCAAAATAAGCATTGTATACCCTTTCAAATAGTTTCGAATTCTTAAACCAATTTTGAAGAATTTTTTCTAAACTATCTTTTATATCTCTACATGTGAATAAAAAATCAGTCTCAGTAAAGCTTATAAATTCCTGATGAAATTTTGCAACATTATGAAAAATTTGAATTGGATCAAATTTATATGTTTTCTTTCCAATCTTTTCCCTTTTAACTTCGCTAATACCTTTTATTTCTTGCAAATAAACTGGATAATTTAATCCTAAGCTTATTAACCTTAATAAATGATTTATAATTTTCAAAAAATCAGTAAAATGTCTTTCATTAGAAGGACTAATTACAATAGATTTTTTCGGATAAACCCTGATCTCCTCAATATTTAAAAATTGATCTTCTTTTCCCTCAAATAAGTCTCCTAATTGAAACTTACTTTTAAAAGCTATGGTAAAATCATCAATCTTAACTTTTATAGGTTTGGGATTCTTAAACTTTACAATAATTTCATCTTTAGAAACATCTTCTAATTCAACGGCAGCGATCTTTAACCAATCATCTAAATAAGTGCATTTAAAAGTAAGATTTATAAATTTAATGTCTTCTTCTTTAGGAAAATGCACTCCGATAAAAGCAGTTTCACAATATAATTTAGTTGGCATTCCTATAGAGTCTAAATAAGGGACAATTTCATAACAATTATACAGAGTAATCTCTGTATTATTTGTTGATTTTCCAAGAATAATTGTAGGATTGAGAACTTTTAATTCGTTATCGCTATTATTATCTTTATTAAAACTGTCATTTAACGTTAAAAATATTCCATTTCCATAAACAATACTTAAAGTGCCTGAAACTTTGTTATCTAGAGCTTCAGGAAGCCACCAAACACCTGTATATTGAATTTCTTTCATTCCCTCCTCCTTTAGGTTAATTTTATATCAAACCAATATAACTACTAATTTTATTTAACCAGTCCTGTAGAAGATTACAGCCCTCGCAGTTTGACTTTCCTTCAGCCGGCGTATCTAAGGAAAGGATTTCAAACAGGGTTTGGCATAGGTTTTCTACCCATTCGTTATCCATAAGCTTTACTGGCACGACGGTTGGGTTGAAGCCAAAAAGGAATTCCTTTTTGGTTCGGTGTAGTATGACCTCATCATTAAGGTTTTTATAATCTGGGTCAAAGTATACTAAAGCTAAGCCTACAACAGGCTTTTCCAACTTTTTGTTAGCTAAATAGGCATAAGCGTTAAGTTGAGCCGAATAATGAGGTCTCAATTTTGCTTGGCTTTCTGTTAAAGCCGCGGTTTTGTAATCAATAATAAACCAAGAGCCATCTGAAAACTCTATAATTTCATCAGCTTGTCCTTTTAAAAGGCATGCCCCATCAAAAAGAGAAACCTGCCAGCTGGTTGGTTTTATTAATCTAATATTGTCAAAATCCAGGTGAGGATAAAATTTCTTCAATTGATTTAGTATCCAAGTAGGTAGCTGATTTAATTTCTGCACATGCCATTCAACAACATCTTTAACATATTTATCGGCTATGCTAAGGATACCTGCCATTGGAGAGCTAAAAGGATGTTTATCTTTAAGCGGAAACTTTTTAGTAAACCAAAAGCACCGAGGACAGAAATCCTCAAGAAGCGGTTTTCCTATTTCACTTGGACTAAGCGTAATTTTATTAGTTTGGTTTTTGGCCATTTTATATCTCCTTGGTTTTGTCTTTTCAAAAAAGCGTATAAACTTTTTATTTTTGCACTTTACCATCTCCAGTTCCAAATATTAAGTGCTTTGTTCGCCAATTCTTCTGTCCTTTCCTTTATTTCTTTAAATGTCCAATCTGTAAATTTAGTCAAATCTTTGGTAATAGATATTTCAGAATTTTGATAATGCGGCTTCTTATCAACAAATAGTTTATTTGACATAGATTTATTCCATCCCCCTTTAATAATAGTAAGATTGCCAATTTTGTTAAGATATTCTCTATGCAATTTATTAATTTCGTTTTCATTATATCCCTTTGATATTAGATAATCCTTCCAATTTTTATTTAGCTTTTGTGGTAAGATATGGTCTGTTTCTATTTCTTTTAAATTAAGAATTGTTTCACCTGTTGGTTCAGCCAATTTCCAAAGAATATATCTAGTCCTAGATTGATTAGGAGTAAAATCTCTCATACAGAAATTTACTTTAAAGATTTCGTCATTTACATTATTTTTTATTTCATCATAAAGTTTTTTTGCTATAATATTTTTAAAGTCTTTAGATTCAGTATTATCTAATTCTAAACAAACTTCATTATAAATTCTATCTAATCTTGAAGTTGCTTGATTACATATTCCCCATCTTATATGAAAAACTTCGATTATATCAATTATTTCAAGAACATCATCCTTTTCCAATTCCTTACTCTCAAAATAAGGCATCACTTTTAGCAACAATGTAAAACTTGGACTAACTTCAATCATTTGTAGTTCATTTAATCTTTTATTAATAGTATCATCGGAAAAAGCGCAATTATAAATTTTTTTATATATAGTCGCGTAATTGTTCAATTCAGAAATAAAATTAGATACTTCTTGCGGAGTTTTATTTTCTAATTTCAATCTAACATCTTCATAAAGCTTTTTTTCACTAAATTTGCCAGCGCATTTTGAGAGCATATACCTTCTTATAAATTTAACTGGATCTTTATCTTTTATTTTCTCATACATTTCATTCCAATCTTCAATAATATTATTAAATATATCCTTTGCATTTGAAACTTTATTTAGTATATAGGTTTTTATTAAATCCGTAGCAGATAATTCTAACCCTCTATCGTTTAATGTTTCAAATAATCTAAATGCATTAAATACTGTAAATGTATTTATATGTACCAATACAATATTCTCTCTTATTTTATCAAAAAATTTGCCTAAATCCAAATCTTCTTTCAAAATTTTTTCTCTAAAAAACTTATAGCAATTATAAATTAAATGATTCTCATCTCCTTTTTCTCCTTCTAAAATTTTCTGAAACACGTTATAATCCTGTTTACCTAATATCAGTTTTGATTCCTTTTTTTCTTGATTATCTCGATATATTACACTGTATAATAATTTATTGTTTATGTGGTTTGCTAAGTTATTATTTCTCTTTTCTTTGGCTAAATCTCTAATTGCTATAAGTAAAGTTAACAATGTTGCTAATCTTTGCTGACCATCGACTATATAAAAGTAATTTATCCCCAACTTATGAGACCCTTCAGGTACTACAATAATAGATCCCAAAAAATGAACTTCATTTTCATTTAATTCTTTTATATCATTAAAAAGATCTTCCCATTGTTCAACATTCCAGGAATAAGGCCTTTGATATTCAGGAATTTTATAAACATCGCTTAGCTCAAGTAATCTCCCTAAACTAATTTCTTGCACATCCATAATTTTACCAGCCATCTTACACCTCCTTATAATTTGTTGTTTTTATAGTGTTCTATATTATTTATATGTTTATAATATACATATTCTTATAAATTAAATTCTACTTAACTTCTACATTGTTCACTCTGTTCATAAAAATTTCTTTTTATTATAACTTACATAAAAATTCAGTATAACCTAACTTCTTTCGGTTTAAACCTATGATATAGTTCTTCATTCCTTCTCGTAACTTCATTACCACCCCAATTGCTTACACCACTACCCTCTCCGCTAAGCTTGCTATCTTATGGGCTCTTTCTTGCCTCATCCCTAAATAAACTACTAAAAAACACTCTACTACCTCGTGAATGAGGGTTTTAAGCTTTTCCTTCCTTGAAAGTTTATTATACACATATATTTTCTTTTCCCAAGTCCATACTCCATGTTCTTCTTCAAGGTCAAAAAACTCTCCTGTTATGCTGTCAACGACCATTCTTTCATCTGTAAAGTATACCTGCATAGAAAAAAAACTCTATCTCTCAAGCGCTAACCATCTCATGTATCTTGAGCAACTATCCCTGTAGCTCTTTTCCCTACCATAATTTAAAGTTCTACGGTTGGAACACACGCCCCATTCTTCGCTCTCTACATTGGACCCTCTTACTTGTCGCATGGCTCCCCAATACTCACAAGTAGCACATTTTTTAGAGCTATAAAATGTTCTGTAAACCTTCATGGGACACCTCCTTTGTCTTTTTAGTCTTCCTTTGTCTTTTACTTAGCTCCTCCTCTAAAAGTTCCATAAGCAGTTTTTCTACTTCGTTTGGCTCAACCCTTTTCTTTACGAATTCATATACTTCAAGGGATGCTTTCTCAGCGCCATATCCAGCGATAAAAGTTAAATAAAAAAGATACATTACCCTACAGTATGGATTTTGAAGACTTAGATTTTCAAAGCAGTAAAAGTTGATGTCTTCAAGCCACATACTGTTATAAATATTAGCCAGCTCTTCCTCATCAAAAAGCATTCTTTCAGCAACTAAAGAGGCTAAGACATTTAAAAACTCTCTAAGCTCTCTATTGGAAAAAGTCTCAAGGCTTAAGCCTTTAATTTTTAAATACTCTTTAGCCATCTCTAAGGTTGGCTTAACATCAGCTTTATTGGCAAACAACTCTTCAATTGCCTGAATGATGGGGTCAAGGGGATGCTTCTCCTCTTCACACTCGCATTGCGGTAGCTCTACATTTGCCTCTTCCCCATATCTACACTCAAAATATTCTCGAAAGGAGCTCTCTTCTATTTCTTTATCTTGCACTAAATTCTCCTTTTCAGTGAAATTCTCGCCTTCATCAATGTTGATAATATCTTTGATTTTAAGTCTTACCATCTCAGTTTCTGGGTCAAGATTTAGCCATCTCAGTTTATTTAAAAGGACAATGTAGTTAAAATCATAGGGACTGAAATAGTAATAAAGATCCTGCATTAAATTATATGCCATGTCGATATTTTTCAGTTTAGCAAAGATCCTAAGAAACTCTAAGAATTCTCGCTCAAGCTTCTTTCTTTCATCTAAAACAGTTTCAGCGGAAAATCTTTTCAAAATCTCATTTGCGGACTTAACGAGCTGATTGAGAATCTCCCTATCTATGATTCTTCTTTCATTTTTATCAAACTCTCGGGAATATCTGTAAACATTTATCCCTTTATTTCTTAAAAGGCTATCTAATTCAGTCAAAAAATGTAAGGATTTCCCAAAACTTTAGCCTCATCAGTTAGTTCTTTAATAACCTGTTTAAACTTTTCAAGGTTAACTTTACTCATAATCTCCTCCTACAAAACCTATTTTTTCTTCTTTCTTTACTTCCTGCTTAAAGGCTGTATGAAGCTTGTCTATTAAAGCTATAACAGTTTCAAAATTGTATCTTGTTTCATCGAATCTTGGCTTAAGTAAATGCTTAACTAAGGTAGCAATGAAAGCTCCGGTTACCTTAAGATTATAAAGCTTTCTCTTAATCCTTTCGTCTTTAAATACTTCGGCTAAGTTTTCATCCTTTGATTCTCTCAAAACAAGGTCTGGATAAAATTCTGGGTCAAGCTCTTTAAACTCTATGATAAGGTCAAATCTACCTGGTCTTCTCAAGGCAAAATCAACAAGCTTTCTATCGTTAGTTGTAGCTATTAGGTAGTGGTCATCCTTTTCAACGAAGCCATCTAAGGCTTGAAGGGCGCTTGAAAGTTCTTTTGCTCTGAAATAGTTTTCTCTTGACCCAACCAAGATATCAATATCATCTATGCAAAGTAAAACTGGACTAAAAATCTCAGCGTATTCAAAAACTACATTCAAAGAAATGCCAGAGCCTGCGTCAACTTCTATTACTGTAATCCCATCAGCTTTAAGACATTCAGCTATGATAGCTCTAACAGTATCTGTTTTACCTGTGCCGGGTTCACCAACAAAAAGATATCTTAATCCTTGATTCTTTCTTTTTACTGCTTCGACAAAGTCTTCAAGGTCTGATTTGTCTTTTAGATAAATATCACTAAGGGAAAGATTAGGAGGAGGAAGTATTTTAAATTTTACTCTTTCAACGGTTTCACCTGGTTGTAAAAATTTTAGAAATTTTCCATAGTAGCCTGAATTTCTTATAGCTAATTTTATCAATAAATTAGTTAACTCAATAGTGTATAATTCTTCTGGGGATTCTCCAACGACAAACATAATATATTTAACATCGTTGTAATCTTTAATTATCGATAAGGAAATATAGTATCTGTTATTGTTATATTTCACAACAGCAAGAAATGACTGTTCAGATGAGGTATAATTGTCAAAAGGGTCAAAACCTACGATCATAGGCAAGGTAAAAAAGCCAGGTGAAACATAAGAATAGGCTTCTACTACTTTAAAAGGCAATTCTTCAGCTGGGGGAGTTACCTCATCTCCCAGGTAAAGCTTAAGTAAATAAGACTTTACCGTTTGAAAAACATCATACAAAAGTTGACGAGGATAGGCGGATACACCCAATCTTGGTTTAATATCCTCCAACATTTCTTCCAGATTTTCTCCCCTTCTCGGTCTCCTCATAAGCCACCTCCTCCTTTTTATTTTTTGCATAATGGTTGCCTCTTGGTAAAAAGCATAATGATTGCCTCCTCGTAAAAAGCGGATAAAAACGAAAGCTCGTTAAAAAAGAAAGCTATCAGCGAGGAAGGAAAAGAGGATTAGCTTGAATGAGGGGAGAAACCGCACTCAATGAGCCCTGGATTTTCCATCCCTAAAGCCTCTCCCTATCTTTTCTAAGTATTTCTAAGCATCTTATTTTAGTATTATGTAAATTACAATGAAAAAATCAAAGTCGATTTTAGGTAGTTTTTTATTAAAATTGAAAATAATTGATAATTATAGATAGTTATTTTAATAATGACTAATTTTTTAAAATCTTTAGATGAAAAATTATCAATTTCATATTTTAACAGCAGATACCTCGTCTAAACCTAAAACTTTTTTCTGAAGCTCTATTCTCAAGTGCCCTTCTACTACCAATTGGCAATTTAAAATTTTCAGGAAATTTTTCAAGAAAACCAGAGCTTCAAAATGAAAAGCATAGCGTCTTGTTTGAAGGCTAAGTCAGAACCCTCGGAATGCGCTCTTGGTGAGAAAAAAGCCTCAACCTTTGCCGGCAATTTAACCATCTTGGGCTCTATCGCTAACATCATCGTCATAGAGGGAGCATCCTCGCGGGTAAAGATTGGCTTTTTAGAATACTTAAAGGTCGGACTCCCGCTTACAGTATTATCGCTTATGGCAGGAGTGA
>Ga0209809_1002760_pt1 | contig 11870 bp, 9 predicted proteins | sample YNPMSTMetaG_FD_186172 | JGI IMG/M metagenome (GOLD analysis project Ga0209809, IMG submission 186172) | Anoxygenic and chlorotrophic microbial mat microbial communities from Yellowstone National Park, USA - YNP MS-T MetaG (SPAdes) (version 2) ... | reverse complement strand
AGTGGGAGTTAAAGGAGTTTGATAATCCGGAAGAAGATTTTAAAGGGTTTTTGCATTGTAAAGGTTTATGGGAATGGGAAAATAGAGATTTTTTAAAAGAAATAGGATATCTTTAAATTTTTTTTTAAGATTATAATTTTTAAATAAAAACATAATTTCTAAAAGGCACGGTGGCGGAGAGGTGACGCAGCGGTCTGCAAAACCGCTTTACGTGGGTTCGAATCCCACCCGTGCCTCATAAATAATAAAATATTGAAATTTAATTTTTCAACTGAAAAATATTTATCAGTATAAAGGATTTTAAAAATATAAAGCAAAATTTAATGAAGAAAGATAATAAAGCTTTTACTTTAACAGAGATCATTATTGTTATTGCCATTTTAACAATACTTTTTTCTTTAGTTTTATCTTTAGGGATTCCTTTTTTGGTAAAAAAATCTCGAGATACTCAAAGATACTCTGATCTTTATAAAATTTCTTTATGGATAGAGTCTTTGATCAAAAATGATCCTTCCTTTAATGAATTTTTATTTACTTCTTCAAATACAGTTTATATTTCCTTGGCTGATTCTTCTTCAACATGCGGTTCATATTCTTCTTTACCTTCTTTACCTTCTGGGTTAAGTTATAGATGTACCTCTTCTCCTTCAAGAATAGATGGCTCTGGGTGGATACCTTTTCAGTTTGTTTCTTCTTCTTTGGCCGATATTTCAAAATTATTCATTGATCCTATAAACAAGCCTCCTTATTATTATTCATTTATATTAAATGATGATGGATATGAACTAACAGCCAAAGCTGAAAGTTTTGATGGCGAAATAGTTGTTCCTGTTTTAAAAAGTAAAATTACTCCATTTAATCGAGGAGGAACTTGGATGAAAAAAATTTTTTGTAATTATTATTCTAATTCTTTCTCTTCAGTTAATCAGACATTTGATGGTGATTATTTAATTTCTGGTTATACAACTTGTTATGGAGAAGACAGAGATGTTATTATTATAAGAACCGATATTGATAAAAATAAATTTATAAAATATATTAACTCTATCGGAGATGATTATTTATATGATATTAAACAAACTTCAGATGGGGGTTATGTTACGGTAGGTTTAACTCGCGGTTATGAGGCCTATGGAGATGCTTTTATTTTTAAATTAAATTCAGCTGGTTCTTCTGTTTTTTCAAAAGTTATAGGGACTTTAAATTATGAAGATGCCTTCTCTTCTGTTGAAGAGTTATCTGATGGAAGCTATATTCTTTCAGGTTATAGCAAAGGATTAGCTCCTTATATAGGTAATTTTGAAGGTATGGTAGCGAAAATTTCTTCTACTGGGAGTCTTTTGTGGGCCAAAAAAGTAAGTGGTTTAAATGAGGAAAGAATTAACAATATTATTCAAACATTTGATGGTGGCTATTTACTTTCAGGTATAACAAATAGTTATGGTGCTGGCTCTTATGATGGTTTAATTTTAAAATTAGATCAATCTGCTAATTTAAGCTGGGCTAAAACTTTTGGAGGAACAAGTACTGATTATTTTTATTTAACCAAAGAACTTTCAGATGGAAATTATTTAGCGGTTGGTTATACAAATAGTCTGGGAGCAGGTGAAGAAGATTTTTTAGTTGTCAAATTTGATGCATTTGGAAATTTGATTTGGTCTAGAATAATTGGAGGCAGTTCTCAAGATGTAGCAAAATCCTTTTTTGAAACATCAGACGGAGGATATGTTATTTTAGGGTATACAAAGAGTTTTAAAGGTTCTTCAGATTCAGATGGATTTATAGTTAAGTTATCAAAAGATGGTGATTTTAAATGGGCAAAAACAATTGATTTAGCATCTCAATATGAAGTTTTAAATTCAGGAGAACAAACTTCTGATGGAGGATATTTAATTGTTGGAGAAACAGTTTTAGGAGGTGGTGGTCGTACAGAAGGTTTGGTTTTAAAATTAGATTCAAGGGGAAATTTAAATGAGTGTAGTCAATCAAAAGAAGTTTTTCCGCAGGTTAATACTTCTTCTTTAGCAGTTTCTAATGTTAATTTAACATTTAGCCCAATTTCTCTTTATTCAAATTCTCTTTCTGTTGTTGTTCAAGATGTTTCATTGCCAATTGGTAAAATTTGCCCTGAGAAATAAAAAATGTTTTGAGATTTTTTGTGTTAAAATTAAGATTTAAAAATGAAAAAAATTTTTAATATAGAAGTCAATAATTTTTTAGATAAGGAAGTTGAGCTTTTTGGTTTTGTAAGTTCAATCAGAGATCACGGTAAACTTTTCTTTTTTGATTTAAAAGATAGAAGCGGTATTGTTCAATGCGTAATTTCTAATGATAATAAGTTTTTTTATTTATCTAAAGATTTAAAACCATATTATGTTTTAAGGGTTAAGGGAAAAGTAAACTTAAGACCCGCTCATTTAGAAAACAAAAATTTAGAAACAGGCAAGGTAGAAGTAGCTGTTGAAGAACTAGAAATTTTAAGTCAAGCTAAAACATTGCCCTTTGAAGTTGAAACAGACGGTTATGAAATTGATGAAGCTCTAAGAATGAAATATAGGTATCTTGATTTAAGAAGGAAGAGGCTTCAAGATAATTTACGCAAAAGACATGAATTTTTACTTTCTATAAGAAATTTTTTAGATGCACATGGATTTATAGAGGTTGAAACTCCGATACTTACAAAGTCAACTCCTGAAGGAGCAAGAGATTATCTTGTTCCTTCTAGAATTTATCCTGGTAGTTTTTATGCTTTACCTCAATCACCTCAGCAATATAAACAATTATTAATGGTTGCTGGTCTTGAAAGATATTTCCAAGTTGCTAGATGTTTTAGGGATGAAGATCCAAGAGGAGATAGACAGCCAGAATTTACACAAATTGATATAGAAATGAGTTACATAGAAAGAGAGGATATTTTAAATTTAATTGAAAAAATGTTTATTGAAGTTGTTGAAAGTCTTTATCCCGAGAAAAAAATTTCTTATAAACCTTTTCCTAGGATATCCTATGATGAAGCTATTAACTTATATGGTTCTGATAAACCAGATTTAAGAAAAGACCCTAATAATCCCGATGAGTTGGCTTTTCTTTTTATAATTGATTTTCCAATGTTTGAAGTAAAAGATAACAAATTAGAAACAATGCATCATCCTTTTACTCAACCAAAACTTCCGGATGGTAAAAAAGATAAAGAAAATTTAATAGAAGCTCTTAGTTTTTCTCCAGAAATTTTATTATCCGAGCAGTATGATTTGGTTTTAAATGGTTATGAAATAGGTGGCGGGAGTTTAAGAACAACAGATCCTGATGTTTTGATTAAGGTTTTTAATGTTTTAGGATACAAGAGTAATGAGATTGAAAATAAATTTAGTCATTTGCTTGAAGCTTTTTCTTATGGTGTTCCTCCTCATGGAGGAATAGCTCCAGGAGTTGATAGAATATTGATGATTTTAGAAAATGAACCTAATATCAGGGAAGTAATTGCTTTTCCAAAAACTGGAGAAGGAAGGGATTATATGATGAATTCTCCAAGTGAAGTTTTAAAAGAGCAACTAGATGAATTAAAAATTGAAATTAAAAAAAATAAAAAAGGTCATATTTAATTTAAATATTTTTACAATGTTTAAAATTCAAGACAAAAAAAACAAAATTATTTTTTTATCAATTATAATTATTTTTCTTATTTTATTAGGTCTATTGTTTTATTTTAAGTTTAAACCAGGATATTATGCTGTTTTTTTGAATAACGGAACTGTTTATTTTGGTAAAGTTAGTTTTTTTCCCCAATTAAAAATTGAAAATCCTGTTTTTATCCAAGTAGATGAGCAAACAAAGCAATTTTACTTTCCAAGATTTAAAGATGCAGTTTGGAATCCAAAAGGTGTAATTTATCTAAACAAGGATGCTGTTACTTTTATAGCTCCAATTGATCCTCAAAGTAATTTTTTTAGATTTTTAAAGGAAGGACAATTTTCTCAGCCTTCTAATTCTTCTTTTTTTCCATCCGCTCCGGTTTTAAATTCTAATCAACAACAGGAAAGAGTTGAAGATAAATCTAATCAAGCGCCTCCTTTCTTAAGTGCACCTTCTCAACCTTAAAATATAAAAATTTCTTATTTAAAATTTTAAGTTAAAGATATATTTTGCTTTTTAATAATAAATAAAAGATTTTACTAAGATAAAACATTTCTGTCTAATTTAAACACATATGACACTTTCTAAAGATAAATAAACTTCTTGATTATCTTTTTGGTATCATAAAAAAGATAACATTATAGTTTTAATTTCAAATCTTCTTTATAATAAAATAGAAATTTTATTCTTAAAGGTCATCATCTTATCATCTTAATAATCAAAAGTATTTCATATGTATGTTGGTTAAGGCAAGCATTTGACAAGATAATTTTTTTTGATATAATTGTTTTATTATAAGGGAATTGATAAATTAAAATTCGAGAAGGATTTTAGGGTTTAGTTTAGATTAAAGAAAGAACCCTAAAAGGATTTTTAATTGTCTGGGTTTTGCTGCTTTAGATTTTTAAGATATCAAGTTAGGTTTTCTTGAGAGTTTGATCCTGGCTCAGGGTGAACGCTCGCGGTGTGGATAAGGCATGCAAGTCGTACGGTTCTGAAGTGGACTTTGTCTGCTTCAGAATAGTGGCGAACGGGGTAGTAACGCGTATCTACCTACCTCTTAGTCGAGAATAACTCATCGAAAGATGAGCTAATGCTCGATGGTCTCAGTTATTTTTGTTAAAATAACTGAGTAAAGCCGCAAGGCGCTAAGAGAAGGGGATGCGTCCGATCAGCTAGTTGGTGAGGTAATGGCTCACCAAGGCTAAGACCGGTAGGGGGCCTGAGAGGGTGTTCCCCACCAAGGGTACTGAGACACGGACCCTACTCCTACGGGAGGCAGCAGCCATGAATATTCGGCAATGGGCGAAAGCCTGACCGAGCGACACCGCGTGCCGGAAGAAGCCCTTCGGGGTGTAAACGGCTTTTCTGGGAGAGGAAGTCCCGTTTTGCGGGATTGACAGTATCCCAGGAATAAGGGACGACCAACTTCGTGCCAGCAGTCGCGGTAAGACGAAGGTCCCAAGCGTTACCCGGATTTACTGGGTGTAAAGGGAGAGAAGGCGGTGTTTTAAGTTCTTCCTTAAAGACTACGAGCCCAACTCGTAGTAAGGGAAGAATACTGAAACACTAGAGATTGCAAGGGGCCAACAGAACGGTCGGTGTAGGGGTGAAATCCGAAGATATCGACCGGAATGCCAAAGGCGAAGGCAGTTGGCTAGTGCAATTCTGACGCTGATCTCTCGAAAGCTAGGGGCGCGAACCGGATTAGAGACCCGGGTAGTCCTAGCTGTAAACGATGGGTGCTAACTTTGGGGAGTTTCGACCCTCTCCGAGGTAAAGCTAACGCGTTAAGCACCCCACCTGGGGAGTACGGCCGCAAGGCTGAAACTCAAAGGAATAGGCGGAAGCCCGAACAAGCAGTGGACCATGTTGCTTAATGCGAGAGTGAGCGCAGTACCTTACCCAGGCTTGACATGCTTGTCTTAATGCTTCTTTCGAAAGAAAGAAGAATCCTACGCAAGTAGGAGGGCAAGCACAGGTGTTGCATGGCCGTCGTCAGCTCGTGGTGTGAATCGTAACCTTAAGTGGCACAACGAGCGCAACCCCTATCCTGTGTTACATGTGTCACAGGAGACTGCCGGGTATAACCTGGAGGAAGGCGGGGATGACGTCAGGTCTGCATGGCCCTTATGCCTGGGGATGCAAACATGGTACAATGGTAGCTACAACGAGAAGCAAAGGCGTAAGCCGGAGCAAATCTCTAAAAAGCTACCCCAGTTCGGATTGAAGGCTGCAATTCGCCTTCATGAAGCTGGAATTGCTAGTAATCGCGGGTCAGCTACACCGCGGTGAATACGTTCTCGGGCTTTGCACTCACTGCCCGTCAGGTCAGGAGAGTTGTTCTTACCTAGAGTCCTACTATGTAGGATGAGGGTAAGGGCAATGATCAGGGCTAAGTCGTAACAAGGTATCGCTACTGGAAGGTGGCGATGGACTAATTCTTTTTTAAATTTTCTCTATACTTTTTAAGCTGACCTAACTTGATTCTTAAAATCTAAAGCAACAATAGCCCAGACAATTAAAAATCTTTTTTTAAGATATTTTTTATGAAAGTTCTTTTAATAGAAGACGATAAATTTTTAAGAACAGTTTTAGAAAAAAAACTTTCAAACGAGAATATAGAAGTTATTTCAGCTGTTGATGGAGAAGAAGCCTTAGAGAAGTTAGTTTCTACCAAGCCTGATCTTGTTCTTTTGGATATTATTCTTCCCAAAAGGAGTGGTTTTTCTATTTTAGAAGAGATTAGAAAGGATCCTGATTTAAAACAGACTCCAGTTTTAATTATTTCCAATTTAGGTCAAGAAGAAGACATTACAAAAGGATTAAACTTGGGAGCAGTAGAATATTTTGTAAAAGCAAAGATTTCCTTAGATGAGTTAATAAAAAAAATTAAATCTTATCAGTCTAAATAGTTTTTTATGATATAATAGAAAATACTTTATTTTTATTTAGATGCCCGGGTGGCGGAATTGGTAGACGCAACGGACTTAAAATCCGTTGACCTTCGTGGTCGTGTGGGTTCAAGTCCCACCCCGGGTACTAATTTAAAAAAGCTTTACTTCGAATTTAAAATAAAAATTATTCTCTTGTTTTAAACTTTCTCATTTTAAAATAAATTTAGTATAATATTTTTATAATGAAGCGGTTCTTTTTAATTTTTATTACCCTTGTTTTACTTTTTATATCATATTTTTTGTTTTATCTATTAAAATCAAAACCTAAAATGGAAGCATTTAATAAAGTTAGTTTTACAACAAAAGACGGGATAACTATTGTAGGAAATTATTATCAAAATAAAGATGCAAAATTTGCAGGTATTTTAATTCATCAAAGACCTTTGACAAAAGAGAGTTTTGATAATTTCGCTAAATTTTTGACAAAAGAAGGATATTCAGTCCTTGCAATTGATTTAAGAGGCCACGGTGAGAGCGTAAATTCTGTAAAAGGCAAATTGGATTATGAAAAATTTCAGGAAGAAGAAGAAAAAATGTCTATTAATGATTTAACTTCTGCTAGTTTATTTTTAGAAAAAAATGGGTATCCTAAAAATAAGCAATTTTTAGTAGGATCAAGTATAGGCGCAAATTTAAGTTTTCAGTTTTTAAGCGAAAACCAAGATGTCAAAGCAGCAGTTCTTTTTTCCCCAGGTCTAAACTACAGAGGTGTTATTTTGGAAAATTTTAAGAAAGATTTTTTAGGAGACAAAATTTTAACAATCGCTTCAAAAGATGATCCTTCTTCTTATTTAGCTTTAACTAAAATAAAAGAGTGGTATCCATCTTCTACAGTTTTTGAGTTTCAAACAGGTGGACATGGAATAGGTTTGCTTAATATTTATCCTGATCTTAAAAATCAAATTTTAAATTGGTTGAGAGAAAAACTTGTGATATAATTTAATTAAATAACTGGAAAGATAACCTTTAGGCTTGGTCCTAGGGTTATTAACCAGTTAAAGTAGTCGTTATTAAACCATAGGATCAAGCCTTTTTAGATAATTTATAAAATACAAGCTTAAAGTTATACTAAAAGGCAAAATCAAAATAATGCATAGGTCTAATAGAGGCGGATTTGGTCCTCGTAAAATGTTTAAGCCTCAAAATGGTGAAAAATGGATTTGTGCTAAATGTGGGGGCGAAATTGCTGAGCTTCCTTTTATTCCTTCTCCTGACAGGCCTGTTTATCACAGAGAATGTCTTCCGCCTAAAGCATAAAAGTTTCTCTTTTTATAATTAAAAAAAGAAAATACGCGGGGTTGACCCGCGTATTTATTTTATTTTTAAAACTTTTATTTAAAGAAAATTTTCTTTTTTATTCTAAGATCTATTCTTTGAGCTTTTATATTTTTTTGAATAAATATTTCAAGTTTTTTTAACTGTTCAACGATATCTTTATTTGGATCAAAAATGAATTCTCTATCTTTTGTATCTATGACCGAGATGTCAAAATTGTGATATATTCTTATTTCTTTAAATAAAAATGGCTTCCAGTTTGAATACTCAAGAAACATTTCTAAGAACTCCCTTATTTTAGGATGAATTAGAGAATTTTTTCTGATTTCTAAATAAGAATAAATAAGTGGTAATTTTTTTTGTGAATAGGTTTTACTTTCAATTATTTCTCCATAATTGTCAAGATAAAAACACTTCTTAGGATCGCAAATTTTAAAAATAATATCTGAAGCTTTTATTTCAAAAATCAATCTATTGTTAAAGATATCTTTTTTTATCTTAATCTTTTTTATTTGAGGATTTTGATTTGTAAGTTCTTTAGCTGTGAGTATAGATTCATAAAGAGTCTTGTTTTTTGTTTCAAATTTAAAATAATTTTTATCGCCATTCTCTATTTTAATTTCTTTAAATTTAAAAAAAAATATGAAGTAGATAATAATGAAAATAGAGATTAATGATAAAATTAAATTCAGGGGAAATTTGAATTTTAATTTTTTTCTTTTTGCCATATTTGATATTTTTGAAAAAATTAAAAGGTTTAAATAAATTATATTAAAAATAATTTATATTAAAATTAAAAAATTTATTAAATTTAAATGATAGACTTAAAAGATTTGCTTAAAAATCCAGAAAAGTATAAAAAAAATTTAATTGAAAGAAATAATCCAAATGTTTCTGTAATAGATGAAGTTATTTTTTTAAAAGAGAAAATAAATTCTTTAATTTCTAATCAAAACGATTTAAGAAATTTTATAAATAAAGTTTCAAAATCAAAACCAGATGAGAAAACAATTCTTGATATACGAAATAAAAAAGAACAGCTTAAAAAAATAGAAGAAGAGATAAATAGCCTTGAAAAAGAATTATCAGAAAAAGTTGAGTTAATTCCTAATTTAAAAAGTGAAGAAATCCCATTAGGCAAAGATGAGAGTGAAAATGTGGTAATTAAGAAATGGGGGCAAATTCCATCTTTTGATTTTGATGTAAAAGATCACGTAGAGCTGGGAAAAATTTATGACTTAATAGATATAGAAAGGGCTTCAAAGGTTGCTGGTTCAAGGTTTTATTATTTAAAAAATGAAGCTGTTTTACTTGAAATAGCTTTAATAAATTTTGTTTATGAACTTTTAGTTAAAGAGGGATTTACACCTATTATTCCTCCTGTTTTTATAAAAGAAGAGTTTTACAAAGGAATGGGTAGATTAAATAGTCTTCAAAAAGAGGAAAGATATTATTTACCGGCAGATGATCTTTATTTGGTAGGGAGTGCTGAACATACAATTGGGCCTTATTATGCAGATGAAATTTTAAATGAAAAAGATTTACCAAAAAGATTTATTGGGTTTTCAACTTGCTTTCGTAGAGAAGCTGGAAGTTATGGTAAAGATATAAAAGGAATTTTAAGAACTCATCAATTTGATAAATTAGAAATGTTTGTTTTTTGTTTGAAAGAAGAATCAGAAAATGAACATCAGCTTTTGCTTTCTATTGAAGAAAAAATTGTTCAATCCTTAAATCTTCCTTATCAAGTTGTTTTTGTTTGCTCAGGTGATTTAGGTTTTACTGATTTTAAACAATATGATATTGAGGTTTGGATTCCTTCCCAAGGAAAATACAGAGAAACTCATTCTTGTTCTAATACTACTGATTTTCAATCAAGAGGTATAAAAGCAAGGGTCAGAAGAAAAAATGGAAAAATTGAATTTGTTCATATGTTAAATGCTACTGCTTTAGCAATAGGAAGAACTATAGTAGCAATTTTAGAAAATTATCAAAGAAAGGATTTTATAGAGGTGCCAGAGGTTTTAAAAAAATATCTTCCTTTTGAAAAAATTGTAAAGAAAAATAAATAATATTTTTTCTATGAAATATAGATTTTTATCTCATACAGCTGATTTAAAAATTAGAGTTTATGGGAAAAATTTAAATCAAATTATTAATAACTCTTTGCTTGCTTTAAAAGATTTTCTCAAACCAAAATTAAAAAAAAATAAACTTTTTTATTTAAATATTTCAGCAAGTGGTTTTGATTATCAAGAATCTTTAATTAATTTTTTATCAGAAGTTTTAGCTAAAACCTATATCAAAAAAATAATTTTTTTTAAATTATTGCGAGGATTAATTTATAAAAATCGCAAAAATCAAATTGTTATTAAAGGTAAAATTTTTGGATACAGATTTAATTTTTTACAAAAAGATATAAAAGCCATAACTTATCACCAGGTTATTTTAAAAAAATGGGGGAAAAATTTGATTTTTGAATTTGTTGTGGATATATAATATAAATTAACACTAGCAAACTTGACATTTTAGTAAAAAAAGTTTTATAATTTTTATATAAATGAGAAATAGTATAAAAATTTTTTCCTCTTCTTTTTTTAAAGTTTTTATCGGAGTTTTATTTATTGTTATTTTTTTATTTTCTATAATTGCTAATATAGAAAAAATTAGGGTGAAATTGGCTTTATCTCAGGGATCGTCAGGGTCTTCCGGTAGTTGTCCTTTAATTGATTCTTATGCTGTGTGGTTTAATGATGAGTCAGGGAAAAAATATTTAGGGGGATCTATACCTACTAAGTTCTATGTTTCTAATTCGTATCGTGGTCCACTTTATGGTTTTGGTGGGCCTGCCACAGAGTATAGAATGTCAGTTTATGGAAATATTTATGTGGTTACAAGTTCTAATCCAACAGGAGTTTATGCGCAACAATTTTGTTTAATTGACAGAAATGGAAATCCTCCTGATTGTAAAAGTGGAAATTGGGGGGGTGGACCACCGGAGGAGGGTGGACCACCGGGGAGTGGAGGAAATAATTATTGGAATTTGAGAAGTAATCAACTTACTCCTTCATTAACTGTTTGGAACGTCGGTATAGGTACAAGTACTGTACCTTCTGATTTTAAGCTTTATGTTAATGGAAAAACTTCTGTTACAGAATTATGTTTTAATGGAACAAATTGTAGAAGTGATTGGGGTTCTGCTTCTGGAACTAATTACTGGGTGTTTAATTCTAGTACTAAAAGTTTGTATCCTTCATCAACTTCCTGGAATATTGGTATAGGTACAACCTCTCCTTCTAGTCTTTATAAACTTCATGTTGTTGGAAACGTTAATGTTCAAGGAAATTTGTGTCTTAATGGTTCTTGTAGGAGTGATTGGCCAGATAAAGACATAGTCGTTACTCTCTTTGATCTTGTAAATGGTTTATATTATACTGCCACAAGCAATTGGGTACCAATTTATCCTGTAACCAATACTCCTTTTATCAGGGACTCTAACTATGATAATCTGCCATATTTAAGTGCAAAAAATTTAATAGAAAAATATGTTCCAGCTGGATCAACTACAACCATAACTCCTTGGTTTGATTTAGCTTATGGTTTTTATAATATAAACGCACAACAGAACAAGGCTATTTTTTTAGAAGAGGGAGATAATTCAGCGCCTTTTTCTTTTGTGTCTCTTTTTAGTGATCCTCTTGACCCCAATAACTATGTTTTTGCTTCAGCTCATTATTATGATTCAAACGGTGTTTTTAGAACAACTTTAACCACGAGTAGTATAAGTGGATTAGGTTTTTGTCGGCATAATCAATTTATTAATTGTGTTCGTAGCAAGGTTTATGCTGATAGAACAAAAAATCTTCAGGGATATTTGAAATTAGAGTTAAGAGCATTGCCTTGGCAACTCCCTCCTGGGAAAACAGAGGGTCAATATTGTACAACTACTTATGTTGATAATTTAAAGGTTGCCAAATGGGCAACTCCATTAATGCTTTCTTTAAG
>Ga0209809_1002756_pt1 | contig 11873 bp, 15 predicted proteins | sample YNPMSTMetaG_FD_186172 | JGI IMG/M metagenome (GOLD analysis project Ga0209809, IMG submission 186172) | Anoxygenic and chlorotrophic microbial mat microbial communities from Yellowstone National Park, USA - YNP MS-T MetaG (SPAdes) (version 2) ... | reverse complement strand
TGAGGTCAATATCATAGGGCACATAACCCCCTTTGGTGGAGATGATAATGTTTTCTCTGCCCAGTTCCTTGGCTACAGCCCCCACATCTCTCTCGCTCTTCATATACCTATACACTATGGCAGTATCCACCACATTGACGCCCCTTTTGTAGGCGGTCCTTATTACCTGTTTGTAGCCTTCGGATGTGGCTTGGTCAAAGTCTCCCAAATAGGTGCCCACACCCAACTCTGATATAGAGAGCCCGAGAAAATCTTTTCTTTCCATCAGTTAAAAGATAAAACCTTTTGACATTCAAGCATGATCCTTGAAAGGTTATAGGTGGAACTGCCCTCAAAGAAGGGAAGGGTCTCCTTTATGCCCCTCTGGTGGGCGGAGTGGGCACAATACAAAAGCCTCGCCCCCAATTTCTTAAGCTCTTCTGTCTCGGGTCTTATGGTGTAGTATGCACCGTTGCCCGTGAAAAAGATGATGACCTCTACCCTCTTTACAAGCTCCTTCACCAAGTTAAAAATGGTGGTGTAGTCCTTTGAGAAGGGATTACTGCTTACTACAAAGAGAACTCTCATTTCGCCTTCCTTATAAGGATCTCCCAAGTGTTGTTGTCAAGCTTGTTTATGGCAAGGACTTCCTGTCCTTCTTCTCTCATGCTTTTTGGCACATTCTCCACGGAGGGTGGATAGTCCAAGACCACCCTAAGCACTTGACCCAGCTCCATCTGCTCCAACACCAGCTTGCTTTTGACAAAGGTAAAAGGGCAAACCTCGCCTCTGATGTCTAATTCCCTGTCTGCCATAGTTAAAATTATATGCCCTGAGTATGAAAATTGAAGAGCTAAAAAAGGTTATAGAGATCCTCAGAGAGGAATACCCAAAGCTAAAGGCTCCCATAGAGAAGCTCATAGCCCACAAAAAGGGAGACCCCTTTAGGGCTCTGGTTTGCACCCTCTTATCCACCCGCACCAAGGATGAAACCACCGCAGAGGTCTGCCAAAGGCTCCTTGAAAGAGTAAAAAACTGGGAAGACCTACTTGCCATAGACCTGAGGGAACTTGAAAGGCTCTTATACCCGGTGGGTTTTTACAAAAACAAGGCAAGGTATCTCAAAGAGTTGGCAAGGCAGATAAAGGAGGAGTTCGGCGGAGAGGTTCCTTCGGACCTTGAGGGACTGCTGAGGCTAAAGGGCGTGGGTAGAAAGGTGGCAAACATTGTTCTGGTGGAAGCCTTCGGAAAGCCCGCCATAGGTGTAGATACCCATGTGCATCGCATATGCAACCGATGGAAGCTAATTAGCACAAAAACTCCGGAGGAGACGGAAAGGGCACTAACACAAATACTACCTCAAGACTATTGGATGGATTTTAATAAACTACTGGTGGCCTTCGGACAGACTATATGCAAACCTCAAAAACCAAGGTGTGATGTATGCCCCATAAGGGATTTTTGCGACTTTTTTAAACTTTCGCAAACATCTTAACAAAGAGGGTTTTCTTTAACTGGTCCAAGCCCTCGCCCGTAAGGGCTGATATCGCCAAGAATTGATAGCCTCTCTCTGTAAAGTATTTTTCCAACTCCTTTAGATACTCCCTGTTTGAGAGGGCATCTATCTTGTTGGCAACCACCACCTGCTGTTTTTCTAAAAGCTGTGGGCTATACTCCCCAAGCTCTGCATTTACAATATTAAAGGCTTCTATTGGGTCCCTTTCCCTTCCGTCGGATACATCCAAAAGGTGTAGCAAAAGCTTTGTGCGTTCTATGTGTCTCAGAAACTCAAGACCCAGACCCTTGCCCTGGCTGGCACCCTCTATGAGCCCCGGGATGTCTGCAAGCACCAACCTGTGTTCCTCGTCCAACTCCAAAACACCCAGGACGGGCGACAGGGTGGTAAAGGGATAATCGGCGATCTTTGGCTTAGCCTTTGTTAGCTTGGATATTAGGGTGGATTTGCCCGCGTTGGGAAGTCCAATGAGCCCCACATCCGCAATGAGCTTTAGCTCTAATATTAGCCATCTTTCTTCTCCCTTTTGTCCCTTCTCCGCATACTTGGGCGCTTGATTTGTTGGGCTTGCAAAGCGGGCGTTTCCCCTTCCACCCCTTCCACCCCTGGCTACTACGCAGGATTGACCCTCCTCTACTAAATCGCACAGCACCTCACCCGTTAGGGCGTCCTTTACCACCGTTCCCGCGGGCACCTCTATGATGAGGTCCTCTCCGTCCTTGCCCGCCTGATTTTTACCTTTCCCGTGCTGTCCGTTCTGTGCCCTAAACTTGGTTCTGTATTCAAAGTCCAAAAGTGTATGCTTTCTGGAGGTGGCAACCAGTATAACATCTCCACCCTTTCCACCATCTCCACCCGCAGGACCGCCAAAGGGTCTGTATTTTTCCCTCAGAAAGGCAACCGCCCCATTCCCTCCATCGCCCGCCTTTACATATATTTTGGCTAAGTCTATGAACATGCTTAAAGCATATGTCCCAGCTTATTTTTCTTTGCCTGCAAATACTTCTTGTTGTGCTCGCAAGCGGGCACCTTAAGGGGAACCCTTTCCACCACCTCCAAGCCATAACCTTCCAAGGCTACGATCTTCCTTGGGTTGTTGGTTAGTAGTCTCATCTTCCGGACGCCCAGGTCCAAGAGTATTTGCACGCCCACGCCATAGTCCCTTAGGTCCGCAGAATAGCCAAGCTTTTCGTTGGCTTCCACCGTGTCGTAGCCCTTGTCCTGCAAGTTGTAAGCCTTTATCTTATTGACTATGCCTATGCCCCTTCCCTCATGTCCCATTATATAGACCAAAACACCCTTGCCTTCCTCCGCAATCTGCATAAGCGCCGCCTCCAACTGATCCCTACAATCGCAACGAAGGGACTTGAACACATCCCCCGTCAAACACTCCGAATGGACCCTAACAAGCACAGGCTCGTCCTCCCTCCATTCGCCCATAGTCAGGGCAACCTGCTCTTCTCCCGTAAGTATGTGCCTGTATGCGTGAATTTTGAAAAAGCCATACTTAGTGGGCAGGTTAGCGGTTGCCTCCCGGACCACGAGCCTTTCCTTTTTTAGCCTGTAGCGTATAAGGTCCGCTATGGTGATGATCTTTAGGTTGAACCGCTTGGCAAACTCCACCAGGTCGGGCAATCTTGCCATAGTGCCGTCTTCCTTCATGATCTCGCATATCACACCCGCCGGATAGAGCCCCGCAAGCCTTGCCAGGTCCACAGACGCTTCAGTATGTCCAGCCCTTTCCAGAACACCGCCGGGCTTAGCCTTCAGTGGGAACACATGCCCCGGTCTTATGAAGTCCGAGGGTTTGGCATCTGGGCTAACCGCCAACTTTATGGTAATAGCCCTGTCAAAGGCGGATATGCCCGTGGTGGTGCCATACTTGGGGTGGGCATCTATGGAGACGCAAAAGTATGTGCCCTTTGGGTCCGTGTTTCTTACTGCCATTGGGTGAAGGTCCAGCTCCTCGCATCTCTCCGGAGTTAGGCTGAGGCATATGAGACCCCTTCCATACTTTGCCATAAAGTTTATAGCCTCTGGCGTCACCTTCTCCGCCGCCATCACCAGGTCTCCCTCGTTCTCCCTGTCCGGATCATCCACCACTATGACCATCTTACCTTCCCTTATATCCTCCAAGGCGGATTCTATGGAACTGAAAACGCCATCACTCATTTTTCTCCTCCTTTTTGGCTAATTGCTTGATCTTCTCCCAAAGTTTATCTAATATGCTCTGCTTGTAAGCCTGTTCAAGCTCCACCTTTTGCCACTCTGGATTTTTCTTTAACTCCTGTGTGTATCCGCCCCTCAATTTATCCACAAGGGGTCCTCCATAATGGACCCATAGGTGGTCCATGATCAAAAAGCCCACCAAAAGGTAAAGGATCCATCTCACCATTAACAATTAATATATTCCTACCGTGGCGGTTTGTTATTTGGGAATGGGCAGTAATGTGGGCGATCGGCTAAGTTATATGCTGAAGGCACTTGAGCTTTTAAAGAGTTTGGGAGAGGTGCTCCGCGTCTCCACCATCTACGAAAGTAAAGCTTGGGGAGTGGTAAATCAGGGGGACTTTTTAAACTGTGTGGTCAAGTTCAAAACAGAGTTGGAGCCCGTTGACCTTCTGAAAAGGTTAAAAGAAATAGAAAAACTGGTTGGCAGGAAAGAGAGGGAAAGGTGGGGACCAAGGGAGATAGACATAGACATACTCCTTTACGAAAAGGACATTCTTATGCTCAGCTTTTTGGTAGTTCCCCACCCTTACCTTACCCGGAGGGATTTTGTTTTGGTGCCCCTGTTGGAACTGGAGCCACAGCTTGAGCATCCCCTTTACAAGAAACCCCTTTCGGAATATTTAAAGTTTTTGGATGTATCCCTAAAACCTTTTGCGTGCCTTGTAGGCATACAGCAAAAAGCAAAGGATAAAGAAAAGAACCATTAGCATAACTATGGCTCCACTGGGAGGAATGTTAAAGGTTAGGGAAATAACCACCCCAAGGAAAACGGAGAGCAGGCTGAGGATAGCGGAAAGCAAAAAGGTTTGAAAAAAAGAGCCCGCCACCAACAGGGCGGTCATGGAGGGCAAAGCTACAAAGGATGCAGATAGCAACAGACCCGCAATTTTTATAGAAAGGACTATGTTTATACCCGCCAAAAGCACAAAGAGGTAGTTTATAAAGCTGGTGTTTATCCCCTTTAGCTTGGCGATCTCCTCGTTGAAGAGGACCAAAAAGAGCTGGTCGTATTTTAGCCAAAAGGCAAGGGCTGTTATAAAAAAGACAAAAAGGCTTACATAGAGCTCCTCCCTTGAGACCGCCAAAAGGCTACCAAAAAGGTAAGAATATATATTGGCACTCAGGTTTTCCCTCATGGCAGACACGATCACCGCCAGGGCGGTGCCAAAGGAAAAAAACAAAGACAGAATGGTATCCGAGGGGAGCCTTTTGCTGTCCATCAAAAACTGAAGGAGCACGGAGATGAGGGCTACATAAAAAAGTGTGAATAAAGTGGGCTCAAGCCCCAGCAAAAAGGCTATGGCGATGCCACCAAAGGCGGAGTGGGATATGCCCGCACCGAGCATGGAGAGCCTTCTCATCAGCAGATAGACACCCACCATGGAGCAGGAGAGGGCTATCAAGAGCCCCGCCAAGACACCTTCATAAACAAAGCCAAGGGTGTTAATGAAGTCCATAGAGTTCCCTTATGATCTGTCCAAAATCCTTTGGGTAGACCAACCTGCATTCGGGCATGCCAAGGCACAGCATCCGGCTTGCGTTTCTCATAACAAAGCCAAGGTCGTGGGAGACTACCACCACCGTCCTGTCCTTGGAAATTTCCCTTAGCACATGCTCTATGTGTTCTTGGGCGTGTATATCCAAGCCTGTCATGGGCTCATCCAGTATAAGCAAAGATGGGTTTTTTGTCAGTGCCAAAGCCAAGAGGACCTTCTGCTGTTCTCCGCCGGAGAGCTTCACAAACTGCCTTTTTAGGAGATTTTCCAAGTGCAAGAAGGCTATTATCCATCCCACCTTTTCCTTTTTGGCTACCTTTCTCAAAAGCTCCTCCACAGTGCCCGTCCAGAACCTCTCCATGCTGAACCTCTGTGGCACATAGCCGAGCTTTTCCCATTCATTGAACTGACTTAGTTCCCTTCCAAAGAGGAAGACCTTTCCTGCCTTTGGGCGTAAAAAACCCAGCAAAAGCTTTAAGAGGGTGCTCTTTCCTGCACCGTTGGGACCTACCACACAGAAAAACTCTCCCTCATGGACAGAAAAGCTCAGGTTTTCTATAAGAGGCTCCTCGGGACTGTATCTAAAGGTCAAAGATTCTACCTTTATTACCTCTTGCAATCCAGTCCCTCCACAAAGGCGGAAAGGTTTCTTTCCATTATAGAAAAGTAATCATCCCCCTCCTTGGTGGGATAAAGGGATGTGTTTATGGTGTATATTTTGGCGCCCGTTTCCCTTTGCACCTTGAGGACAGCCTTTCCTTGATAGCCCTCCTCCACAAAGAGGGACTTTACGGACTCTTTTTTCATCAGGTTTATGAGCCTGAAAAGTTCCGAGGGTTTTGGCTCCTCTTCACCATGGACACCCCTCAGACCTTCCGCCCTCAATCCATAATCCCTTGCCAAATATCTCAGGGATAAATGGGTGGATACAAGCCATCTGTTTTTGCATTGGTTCAAACTTTGGCGGTATTTTTCATCCAGATCTTTTAACCTTTTGGAGAACTCTCTGTATCTTCTCTCGTAGAGACTTTGATTTTTTGGGTCTATTTTCAAAAGTGCCTTGTAGAGATTATCCACCACCGCTTGATAGGACTTGGGAGACATCCAAATATGCGGATCATTTTCTATTAAGGGCAGGTTCTGATTGAGAAGGTAAAGCCTTTCCTTTGGCACGGGCAGTTTTCTCTCCCAGTTTTCCAAGCCCAAGGCAAAGATGTGCTTTGCCTCCCTTAAGTTCCTAAGGTCTTGGGGCTTTGGCTCGTAGTGATGCACATCGGTCCTTGTGGATATAAGGACCCTTACTTCATAAAACTCCCCCGCTAGATAGAGCAAGGGATAGTATATGGGATAAGTAGTTGCCATCAAAAGTTCCCTCGGCAGGGTAAAGGAGAAAAGCAGGAGGAGAAAGAACAGAGCTTTCATTCTATTCTATTTTAAAAACATCGCTTAAGAATCTTTCAACAAAAACATCCTCGCTTACGGGTGGAGAAAAGTAGTATCCCTGAAAACGGTCGCATCCTAAATTCTTTAGGATCTCATACTGTCCTTGCGTTTCCACGCCTTCCGCTATGGTTTTCATGCCAAAGGTCTTGCCTATCTCCACAATGGCAGATACAAGCTTCCTCGTTTTTTCGTCCTCTTCCAACCTTCTGACAAAGGAGATGTCTATTTTTAAAGAGCGGGCGGGTAGGTCCGAAAGATAGGAAAGGGAAGAGTATCCCGTGCCAAAGTCATCTATGGAAAGCTCGCCACCCAATTCTATGAACCTCCGCAGGGTTGCCTCTTGGTTGAAAACCTCAAAAAACTCCCTCTCTGTTAGCTCCACCTCCAAGCGTCTTATAAAATGCTTGTCATAAAAGAATTCCTCCAAAAGGTTAAAGTTGGAGGGGGTCAAATTTACGCATACCCTAAAATCATCACTCACCAAACCCTTTATTCTATGAACGAACTCTTGAGCCTTTTTCAGAACAAAGTTATCAATTTCCCTCATCAAGCCCATAGACTCTGCCAATGGTATAAACAAGCTTGGGGAGACAGAGCCCTTTTTCTTTGAATGCCAACGGATAAGTGCCTCTGCCCCTTCTACCTTTAAGGTTTTTAACTCCACGATCGGTTGATAATACAGTAAAAACTCGCCCTCCTTTAAAGCATGGCGGATATCCTGCTGTAATTCTGTGAGCTTTTGAAACTCCTCTTCCAAACTGCTGTCATACACGCAATAGCAGGGCTTTCCAGTTTTTTGGCACTTCTTAAGGGCTAACATGCCTTTTTCAAAGAGGGACCTACCGTCCTGGGCGTCCTCGGGATAGAAGACAAGGGACATGTTGGTATATAACCTCACTTCCAAGTCTTCAAGCACTATTTCTATTTCTTTTAAGCTTTCCATTCTCTCGATGATATGCTGTGGGTGTTTGTCAAAGAGTCCCACCACGCAGAACTCATCCGCCCCGCTCCTTCCAATAATATGCGCCTCTGGGAATGTCTCCTTTAGTTTTCTTACGAGGGCTATCAAAACCCTGTCTCCAACCCCAACGCCATAGCTTGCGTTTATAAAGCTGAAGTTAAATATATCCAGCATAAGAAGGAAAAGTTTTTTATCATACTGCTTTGCCACCTTTATGCTGTAGTCCAGCTCTTCCAAGAGAAGCTTCCTGTTTGGCAATCCAGTTAAAGCGTCGTAAAGCTCCCTTCTCTGAATTTCTTCCCTTAAACGCAATCTTTCAATGGCTAACCCGAACTCATTGGCTACATACTCAAAGGTTTCTATTTCCTCCTCTGTAAAATAGTTCTTCTCCGTCGAGTAGAGGTTTATGGTGTATTCCACCTCACCCTTTACCCTTATTGGCACTGAGACGCTGGACCTAAAGCCAAAGCTCAAAGCCCTTTCCCTCCAAGGGGCGTATTCGGGAATGCTTTCAAGGTTGTTGAAGGCAACTGTCTTTCCCGTCAAGAATGCCCTGCCCGTTGGACCTTTGGACAGAGGGCTTTCTTCCTCAAGGCTAATTTGGACGTTCTTTAGGTATTCTGTGCTACCCACTCCATACATCACCTCCACATAGTTCCCCACCCTTTTTCCTACCCATACGAGCTTCCACTCCCCTATGCTGTAAAGTAGATGGCATACCTTTTCAAAGATCTTATCTTCGTTCTCATATAATCTTGTTATTTTGCTTACTTCTTCGGATATGAGCTTTGCCCTTTGTAGCCTTATTTCCTCTGTGGCGTCGTATCCCAAGGATAAAAAGCCCACCAATTTCTTCCTTTTGAAAATGGGCACTATGGTTTTTCTCTCGTAGTAAATCTCGCCGTTCTTTTTGCGGTTTATTATTATGCCTCTCCAGACTTTGCCGGAGAGGATAGTTTCCCAAAGCTCCCTGTAAAACTCTTGGGTGTGATAGCCAGACTTTAGGAAGGATGTCTTTTTTTCCACTACTTCAAAGGCACTGTATCCTGTCATTCTCTTAAAGGCGTCATTTACAAACCTAATTAGACCGCTCTTGTTTGTTATGACCACCGAGATGTCGGAAGAAATGAGCGCTTCCCTGAAGAGACCAATGTAGTTGAGCTCTTCCAATCTTAGGGTCTTCCCGTAGCTTTTCTCAAGGAGCTTTTTTATTTTCTTTAGCTGTGTTCTTTCTTCCTCTGAAAAACTTCTCCTGTTTTTGAATTCTACGCATATTACACCTACCACCTGCCCTCTGTATCTGAGGATAAAATCCACTGAGGAATTTATACCAAAGGGCTTCCAGTATATCTCAGACAGCTCAGAAGACGCCCTGTTTTTATGAACATCCTCCAAAAACAGTATGTGTCTTTTAAGCAAGGCTCGGTAATATCTTGGAGTCTGATTTAGGTCTAAGCTTTTTAACTGGTCAAGGATGTAGTCGTCCTTTTCTGCGTCGTAGTTAAAAACCGGCACCAAATGGTGATCCTCTATAAGCCAAAAATTGCACCTGGTAGCGGAGGTTGCTTGGCAAAGGAGCTTGAGCACCTTTGAAAGGGAAGAATAAAACTCAGAGCTTTCTATAAACTCTTCCAATTCTGACCACATGTCTATTATTTGATTTTATACCCAAAGCCCTGCTGTAGGCTAACAAACATCAAACTTAGATTTTAGCCTTAAAATTTTCTGTGTCAATGGGTTTGTGTTTTTAGAACACACTCCTCGTTTTTCTTGCCAGTTCCTTCAATCTCTCTATCCTTTTTTCGGTGGATGGGTGGGTGGAAAAGAGCTCCCAAATTCCTCCGCCCTTGAGGGGGTTTTCAATAAAGAGATGGGCAGTGCCTTGATTGACCTCTGCGGGTATGCTATACACATAGTTGTGTATTTTTTCCAGAGCCCTTGCCAATGCTAATGGGTCTCCACTGATTTTAGCCCCGGTTTCATCCGCCAAATACTCCCTTGAACGAGAGATCGCCATCTGGATGATCATGGCTATTATGGGTGTGATTATGATGAGGGCTATGCTTCCTATTAGGGAGAGGGGATTGTTGTTCTCTTCATCCCTTGAGTGTCCAAAGATAAGTGCCCATTGGAGCATATTAACAAGGTAGGATATGGCTCCCGCAATGGTTGCCGCCATGGTTGCCACCAGCACATCCCGGTTTTTTATGTGCGCTAACTCGTGTGCCAAAACTCCTCTTAGCTCGTCCCTATCAAGGAGCTGAAGGATACCCGCAGTAACTGCCACCGCAGAGCGGCTGGGACCCCTACCGGTAGCAAAGGCGTTGGGCTGTTCCATGGGAACAAGGTATATTTTGGGCTTTGGTATGTTTGCCCTTTGGGCAAGTTCCTCCACCATCCGATGTAGCCAAGGGGCTTCTTCTTCTGTTATTTCCCGGGCACCATACATTGCCAGCACGATCCTGTCTGAGAACCAGTAGGCTATAAAGTTCATAATACCCGCCAGTATCAGGGCAATGGTCATCCCTATCTTACCACCTATCAAATTCCCCACAAAAAGGAAAAGACCCGTCAAAACACCAAGCAGTAGCACGCTTCTAATCATGTATCCCATGAGCATACCTCCAAGGAAGTTTTTAAATATATTCTAATGTTTATCGCCAGTTTTTCAAGTCCCTCTCCATCTGTCTCTTTATGTCCCTTTCTCTGAGTTCCTCCCGGCGGTCGTAGGTTTTCTTGCCCTTTGCCAAGGCAATTTCTACCTTTACCTTTCCGTTTTTGAAATAGACCCTGAGGGGGATTATGGTAAATCCTTTCTGCTGGACCTTGCCCAAGAGCCTGAGGATCTCCCTTTTGTGCAAGAGCAATTTTCTCTTTCTGAGGGGGTCGGGGGGCTTTAGTGTGGCATACCTGTATGGGGCTATGTAGAGGTTATAGAGCCACGCCTCTCCGTTTTCTATACGCACAAAGCTGTCTTTGAAAGAAACAGTTTGTTTGTTTCTGAGGGCTTTGACTTCAGAACCCTCGAGCACTATGCCCGCCTCGTAGGTTTCAATGATCTCATACTCTGCCTTTGCCTCTCTGTTGAAGGCTACGGTAAATTCTCCAGTCCTTTTCAAGGTGTTAATATTATACAGGTGCTGAATGGAAAGGGAGAGGTTTTTTAAATACTCCGTGCTGACGAGCACCATTGGGCTTTTGCTGGTAGTTTTGTATCTTCTCCTACCCTTTATTACACCCATCCTCTGGGCTTTGGTTTTCTCTTTGGCGCTCTATCCAGTTCATCAAAAACTGAAAAGGTCCCTCCCATGGGCAACCCTCTCCGCCTTAATTCTCACCCTGCTTACCTTGCTCGTTATAGTGATCCCCTTTGGAGTTTTGGGTGCCATAGTTCTAAACCAAGCCATGGAGCTCTCTTTTTATCTTTTGAACTTTATTCAAAATCATACCTACCAGCAGTATCTGAACGATTTGGAAGCCCTGTTGAAAAAATTCCTCCGCCAGGAGCAGGTGGATGTCTTTTTGAACTATGTAAACTCCGAAGAGTTTAGGTCTTTGGTGGTGGGAATGCTCAAAAGCACAAGCCAACAGCTATTTCAACTTTCCACAAACCTATTCACCTTTGCCCTCTCCTTTCTCTTTAAAAGTTTTATCTTCTTGCTTACCCTCTTTTTTATTTTGAGGGATGGCGAAAAGTTTGCAAGCTTTATTGAAAGATTTATACCTATGCACGAGGAGGATGTTAGGGAAATTTTTGGCACTGTCTATAAAACTGTTTTGGCTACTGCCTACGGTTCAGTGGTTGTAGGCTTTGTTCAAGGATTGCTTGGCGCTATTGGTTATGCTATAGCGGGCATTAAATACTATCCTCTTTTTGGTCTTGCCACATTTTTTGCCTCCTTTGTCCCACCCTTCGGTGCAAGCGCTGTCTGGGCACCGCTGGTGGCTTATCTGTTTATCACCCAGAGCATAAAGTCTGCCATTTTTTTACTGATCTGGGGGATTTTCATAATTTCCACCGTTGATAACATCATCCGTCCTCTTATTATGAAAATTGGCGTGCAGATGCCATACATTGTGCTGTTCTTTTCCATCTTGGGAGGGATCATCGCCTTTGGTTTTGTGGGAATATTCCTGGGACCTATAATCTTTACTACGCTGTTTAGCCTTTTTGTGATTTACGAGAGAAGAATTTTGAAGTAAAGGCTCATCTAATGTATAGCCTTTCTATGAGAACTAAGATATC
>Ga0209809_1002754_pt1 | contig 11880 bp, 10 predicted proteins | sample YNPMSTMetaG_FD_186172 | JGI IMG/M metagenome (GOLD analysis project Ga0209809, IMG submission 186172) | Anoxygenic and chlorotrophic microbial mat microbial communities from Yellowstone National Park, USA - YNP MS-T MetaG (SPAdes) (version 2) ... | reverse complement strand
TGTTATATAGAGAAAAGATAAAGCAGGGGGTTTATTTTAGGGTTATGGTTATATGCAACTTTGTCACCCCTAAAATTAAAAAACCGCTATATGAACCTACCTTCCAATAATAAGGTAATGTGGTAAAATATAAACAAAAAACTAAAGGAGAGGCGGTATGATAATACAAAAGTTTTCTGTAAATCACCATACAATCCAAACTATCCTTTCTTGGATTCAGGCTGGAGAAATTGCAATTCCAGAAATACAGCGTCCTTTTGTATGGGATGCTACCAAAGTTAGGGACTTGATAGATTCTCTATTTAAAGGGTATCCAGTCGGATACTTAATAGCCTGGCAGAATCCTCATGTGAGATTAAAAGAGGGGACCACTTCCATAGGTAAAAAGATACTAATAGACGGACAACAACGTATTACAACCCGCATTCAGCATGTTTCATTCTCAATTACAGATGTACCGAACTCACAATAGTGGAAAGTATTTTCCTACTCCCACTTTTTGTAAAGGGTTGGGATGCTTTCTATAAGTTTTTTTGTATACTCGTGTTTTGGGTTGGAGATGATCTCTTCCGGAGTACCCTCCTCTACAATCTTACCTAGGTACATAATCAAAATCTTATCGGAGATATAATAGGCAAGTCCCATATCGTGAGTTATAAACAGAATAGAAGTCTTTTCCTCTTCTTTCAATTTTTCAAAGAGTTTGATGATACCTCCCCTTGTTGAGGCATCTATCATAGAAACAGGTTCATCAGCTATAATTAATCTGGGCTTGATGAGCCAGCATCTTGCTATCATTAATCTCTGTTTTTCTCCTCCAGAAAGCTGGTGGGGATACTTTCCAAGGATATGCCTGGGTTCAAGTCCAACGTTCCTCAAGGATTCTTCAATTAATTCTTTACCCTCGGACATTCTTGGATTTTTCCCTAAGAGTTCTAATGCCTGATAAAGAACTCTATCCACCGGATAGAAAGAATTATAGCTTGAAAATGGGTCCTGAAAGACAGCATGAACCTTCTTTCTGTATTCCTTTAATTCTTCAAAAGTCTTTATATCTTCCCATATATCTTTCCCATCTAATATGACATTACCAGATGTAGGCTTTATAAATCTTAATATTATATTGGCGGTGGTTGTTTTACCAGATCCACTTTCTCCTACGAGTGAGACTATCTCACCCTCTTCGATTGTAAACGAGATATTCTTTACAGCCTCAACATACCTCCTCACTATAATTCCTGACTCATAGACCTTTGTTAGATTACTCACTGTTAACAAAGCCATTACTATCTCTCCCTTAATATAAGAAACAGGCAACTTTCCTATTATTTATATCCTTTAGTCGAGGTTCCTCTTTCTCGCATATATCCATCCTGTACTCACATCTTGGATGAAACCTGCAGCCAGGAGGAGGATACATAAGGTTAGGAGGAGTTCCTGGGATATGATAGATACCCCTCTTCTTTACCTCTGGCTCTGGAGTTACTACAGAGTAAAGTAGCCCCTTTGTATACGGATGCAGCGGTTCTTCTATAATCTTCTCTATAGGACTCATCTCAACAATCTTTCCTGCATACATTACTATTAATTTTTCTGCTATCTGTCTTACCGTAGCTATATCATGGGTTATAAAGGCGATACTTTTCACTATATTCATATCTCTGAGATTCTGGATGGTCTTCAGGACCATCTTCTGGGTAGACACATCTAAAGCTGATGTTGGTTCATCTGCTATGAGGAATCTGGGGTTCAGGAGTGTAGCTACTGCTATAACTGCACGTTGTCTCATACCACCAGATAGTTCAAACGGATATCTAAAGATAGCATCCCTTGAGACACCTATCTCTTCAAACCTCGACTGTGCTTTAGTGATGATCTCTTCCTCTTCAATCTTATCATAATGAGTTCTCATTATATCTAATATAGAATCTTTTATCCTTTTTGTAGGCATAAGAGCATTCATAGCGGATTGAGGTATGATGGAAGTCTCCTTGCCCCATATATTCTTCTGTAATTCCTCCCTAGATAATTTATTTAACTCTATCACATCTCCATTAGCATAAAGTTTTATCTTTCCCTCTATAAGACTTAGAGGCTTCTTGATATTCATAAGCATAACATTGGAGAGGGTAGTCTTCCCAGAACCACTCTCTCCAACTATACCTACAACCTCTCCCTCTTTTATACTTAGGGAAACATCGTCTATAGCTCTTACATATTTATCTTCTAAAATATAGTAAGCCTTGGCATTTTCTACCTGAATAACAATATTTCCCATAATTACTTCTCCCTCAATCTAGGATTAAAGACCTCGTCCATAGCTGTTGTTATTATTAAAAGAGAAGATGTTAATGCTACTATAATAATCCCTGGGGGAACAAACCACCACCATATTCCTCTCCTTACTGCCTCCATCAATACAGCCCACTGTAATACCAGTCCTAATGAAACTCCCTTGGTTGGTCCCAATCCTATAAGACTCAAACCGGCTTCTCCCAATATCCCGCCATTCATAAAGAGTATGAATGACATAAAAGTATAGGTTGCAATTCCTGGAATAAGATCTTCAAATGCCAGCCTCAGGTCACTGTAACCTGCCATCCTGGAAAGTTTGACATATTCCCTGTTTATAAGGCTCAAAATCTGAGCCCTTATGGCTCTAGCAAACCAGGGCCAGCCAAGAATCCCAAGGAGAAACGCTATTACCTCTGCACTTCTTATCCTGAGATATGTCGCTATAAGTATAGCAAGAAGTATGTTCGGAATAGTCAAAACTATATTAGTAAAAGCCATTAAGATCTCATCTACTATTCCGCCCTTTATTGCAGATATCGGTCCTATTATGATACCTATACTCATTGAGATTACTGCAGTTAAAAAGCCTATATATAGGGATGTCTTTGTCCCATTTAAGACTTTTGCCAATAGATCTCCTCCATATGTATCGGTTCCTAGCGGGAATTCTCTGGAGGGAGGTCTCTCGAAGGGGCCTGCATAACCCGTAGGGTCGACAGGATAAAGGATAGGACCTACTATTCCCAGGAGGACGATGAAGATAAAGATAGAGATGGAGACGATAAACTTTCTACTCTTAAAAAGTGGTTTAAACATTGTAAGCCACATATTAGCTCCCCTCACTCTGTCCAAGTCTAATCCTCGGATCTATTAAGGCATAAACAAAGTCGACAAGAAAATTTGCAAGATAGATAGAACCTATAAGTATGATGAATATACCCTGAATTAAAGGATAATCTAGTGTACTTAGAGCTCTAAACAATAGATACCCAGTCCCAGGATAGTTGAATATGATTTCAGTTATTAGTGCTCCTCCTAAAGCCCCTCCTAAGCTTAAGGCAAGCCCAGTTACCTGTGGAAGTATAGAATTCCTGAATATGTATCTGAATACAGTCTTCTCCCTTAAACCAAGCAGTTCTCCGAAACTCACATAATCTGCATCTAATTCGTATATTACTAATACTCTTGTCCCTATAGCCCATCCACCAAGGGCAGAAATAACAATAGAGAGAAAAGGAAGTATATAGTGGTAGAGCATATCCAGTATAAACTTAAGGGTAAATGTCGGGATTGTCCCCTGCGAATATCCTCCCTGTCCGGGGAATATGTGCAATTTTACTGATAGGGTAAATATGAGAAGCATCCCTAACCAGTAGTAAGGGACCTGAGAGACTATTAGAGAAAAGTTCAGTGTAAATTTGTCTGTAAAAGATCCTCTTTTAAATCCTGCAACTGCCCCCAGTGTATTACCAATGATCCATGCGGTAATTATAGAAGGGATGAGAAGCATCAGTGTCCATGGTATTACAGGTACTATTAAGTCAAGCGTCTTTTTAGGATAGGAAGATATAGAGGTTCCCAGATCACCTCTAAAAGCCCTCAGTATAAAATCTGTATACTGTTGATACCAGGGTTTACCAAGTCCAAATTCCTCCATAAGTGTCTTGTGTACACTTCTGATTAACTCCGGATTTGCCTGCCCTTGCTGGAATATCTGTCTAAGAAGAGTGGAGAGTGGATTTCCTGGTATCGCCCTGGGAAGGATAAAAACTATTGTAATAGCAATAAAATAGGTTATCAGCAAAAAGAAAAATTTTCTACCAATATATTTGAGGAAGGGTTTGAGTGCATGGTCCTTCATACACTATCCTCCTTACAAATGGCTATTTAGCCCTCATAAAGTCGTTCCAGATCTGCGAGGTTGGTATGAGGTATCCTCCTTTATCTTTTGTTGTAAGCCAAGCAGGGACCTTTGGCGTTTCACCTTTCTTGGCTATACCAAAGAGTATCGGGAAGTTATTAGCTGACCAGGGAGCAGAAGGATACCACCAGGCATTCTCCTCTTTGGGCCATCCTACCCACTTGCTCTCATTGAATGCATACCAGTGCGCACCGTAGAATAGGGGAATCGCTGGGAGGTCTCTGTATACTATTCTCTGGAGTTTAGAGTAGAGAGACTTCTTTTCTGTAGTTTTAAGAGATGAGGCTATCTTGTCTAAGATAGCAGGAATTTCTGGGTTATTATACCTTACCCAGTCTCCAGCCCAGGTCTCCTCTCCAAATGGTTTGGATAATCTCTGATCAAGTACAAATCTATAGACATTCCACGGATGGTCATACCCGGGTCCGGCGCTCCAGGAGATTATAAAGTCGAATGTTCCTTTTGTCATTCTATCTGCCCATACACTAAAATCTGGAAATTCTGTCTTTATATCTATCCCTATATCTCTGAGGTTCTTAGCTATCATCTCACACATCATCATCCAGTCAGTCCAGCCATAAGGTACAGAGATGGTATATGGCCCAAGCCTTTTTCCATCCTTAGTTACCCTTATTCCGTCCTTGCCTCTCTTATATCCTGCGCTATCAAGTATCTTATTTGCGGTAGTCAGATCTGTCTTTACCCTTCCATCCTCTGATTTCCACACAGTTCTAGCCCATGTATAATCTATCCACTGTTTATAGACGTCAAATATATCAATCACCATAGAAGGATGTGCCTGAGAACTGTAGTTAAAGTAAGCCTTTTCCAACATATCCGCATACGGTACTGCATAAGCTATAGCCTTTCTTATATTCGGGTCTTTAAGTACTGGATTCTGGTAACTTATATACAGAAAAACTATTCCGTCAGGCATATAGTAAGGCTTAGACTTAAACCATGTCCTGATTGGAAGTCCTTTCTTTTCCCACAGGGCATATACCTCAGGAATAAATGTACCTGCCCAATCGCTATCCCCTTTTTCGAATGCAAGATTAGCACTAGCATTGTCTTTGTAGATTATATGTGCTATATATTTGGGTTTAGGTAAGCCAAATATGTCTTTACCCCACCAGTTATCAAGCCTCTCATATATAACATTATTTGGATCTTGGAAGAAGAGCTTATAAGGTCCAGATACTACCTGCTTTGCCGGATCATCATTTGCCCAGTCTCTTATATTCTGTCCCTTCTTTTCCAGATCTTCATAGATATGTTTGGGGAGAACCCTTGTCCCTAGAGAATAACCCATAAAAGAATAGTAGTTGATCTTATCTGTTCTTATCTTAAATTCTACTACCTTTTCACTTACTGCCTTTACACTGGCTATATAATCATACCAGCCAGCACCAGGACCAAAACCAAATCTCTTTGTTGTATTGAAGGTGAACTCAACATCTTCTGCAGTAATGGGTTTTCCATCACTCCACTTTGCAATATCTCTAATCTTTACCTGAAGAGTGGTCTTATTTACAACCTTATAGCTCTCTCCTATACCAGGAAGCCATGCATCCTTAGCATTGCTGTAGAAGAAAAGTGGCATATATAGGAAATGGTCTGTACCCCAGGTGCTCTGAGGAGCATACAGGTTCCAGGTAGTAGGTGGTCCCCAGATAGCACCGATGCAATAGACAGTATCTTCTCGAGGTATACTAACCTGTGCGAATACTCCTGAAAAAGAAACCCCCAACACCATTAAGCAAATTGCCACAATTGATAAAAACTTTTTCATAAAAACACCTCCAAATATAGATTTTTTATAAAGACCATACACTAAACCCTCCTCGATTAAATTATATCAAAGTCAAAATCTTTTTGTAAATATCTTTTTTATGCTATTATCTTTATATGGAGAAGGATAGGCATATTTTATTAATTTTATTTTGGGGACTTATTCTTGAGATAATTACTTTTTTATATTTTATTGTCAGAAAAAGATTTCCCTTTGAGTTTCATTTGAATCTTATTCTTATTGGGATAACTATTCTTGGAATATGGCTGGTGTTAAGGAAAATTAGATTATAATTCTATCGGGATCAGATTTTGTCTTCTGTATACTCCAGATCTTATCTATATATTTATGGGTATACTCCTGTTCAACTAGATGAAAGTAATAGGCACCCCTCTCTGTTAATCTATAACCTCTCTCATACGTCCTTATTATTCCAAGAAGCTCTGCAAGCTTTAATTGCCAGGGAAATATCTCTTCCAAATTTATCCCAAAAAGTCTATAGAAAGAGTCTCTATTGATATCCATATTGTACGAATTCCAGAAAAGCCAGTAAGAGGCTCTTGTCATTATATCAAAATCCAGCACCAGACTAGGCGGTAGTCTTCTCTCATTTAATGCATCTATATATATCCCTAAAGAGAAAGTATTTATCTTAAATGAATTATCCCCAAGAGAAGATGCTGAGGGACCAAAACCTATAAAACTATCCCTTGTGACAGATGAGTATCTCTGTGAGCCCTTCCTGGCAAATGTCCATACCGATGTCCTTTCAAAACCCATCTCCTTGGCAATCTCTGTCAATCTACCAAGCATTATCCTCTTCTCCTTCTTACCGAGAGGCTTTTCTGTATTTTTCAGAAAGGAAAAATCTATAAATGGGTATGTTGATATCTGAGTTGCTCCAAGCTCTACAGCAGTCTTAAAGTCTTCTCTTAATGTCTCTATTGACTGATTTGGAATCCCAAAAATCAGATCGATGTCTATAGTTTTGAATCTAAAATCCTTTAAGATACTAAGCTTCTTCTTGATATTATTGTCTTCCTCTCTACCCAAAGGGTAAAGGCACTCTTTAGAGAAAGACTGAACACCGACACTTACCATCTCAAATCCTGTGCTCTTTAGTTTTTTCAGGTTTTCTTCTGTAAGGTCTAAAGGGTGCAGTTCAATGGCAAAGTCTCCCCTGATGTCAAAGAATTTCCTTAATCTGGAAACTATCTCAGGCAGATGATCGATGAGTAAGGCAGGGGTTCCTCCACCAAAATAGACGGAGTCCACTTCCCTGTTTCTGTATCTATCTCCAACAATCTCTATCTCTGTAAGCAGAGCGGATCTGAAACCCTCAGACAGATTCTTCTCATACAGGACCTTATAATATGGACAGAAGGCACATATCTTTCTGCAGAAGGGGATATGGACATATATACCTATACTATGATCCCTGTAGTCTAAAGATACATCTTCCCTCTTTTCAAAGATAAAGGGTTTTAATCTTCTCGCTATAAGGATTCTCAGTATAGTAGTCAGCACATTAATAGACTCCTATGGCCTTACTAGGACTCTTATAGCCCTCCCAGAGCCAGCTATCTCTACCCCCTTCTCAATATCCTGTAGGGGGATGATCTCACTGATGAGCGGATAGAGATTTATCCTTCTATTGGAGATAAGAGACACTGCTCTCTCCATTGTAAATGGATTTACAAAAGAACCCAATAGAGTCAGTTCTCTTCTATAGACTTCGAAGGGAGAGATATCTATTTTTACATCCTCTGGTGCTACTCCAAAGAAGAGGACTCTTCCCCCATCGCCTACTGCATTGATAGCCTGCAGTATAGTTTTCTCCGAGCCAACTGCCTCAATAACCACATCTACGCCTTTACCTCGGGTCTCCTCTTTAATCACTTCTAAAAGGTCTTCGATCGTTGGATCTATAACCCTATTTGCCCCGAACCCAAAGGCTAAGTCCCTCTTCTCCTTATAGGGTTCACTTACAAATACCCTTCCCGCCCCTCCATTTACTGCTAGCTGTGTGAGTATAAGTCCTAAAGCTCCTCCCCCAATTATAAGGATATCCTCCCCCTCTTTTATATTCACCCTATCTATCCCATGAATGGCACAGGCAAGAGGCTCTGCCAATGCACCAACTATAGGCTCGATATTATTAGGTAATCTATAAGCCTGTTTGGATGGTAGTACACAGTACTCAGCAAAGCCACCATCCAGGTCTACCCCTATGGCTATCAGATTTTTGCAGAGGTGAATCCTCCCATTTCTACACTGATAACAGTTCATACAGGGTATATTTGGATCAACTATAACTGTATCTTTAGGCTTCAGATCTTTTACTTCTTTACCTACCTCTACTATCTCTCCTACGAACTCATGGCCTCTTATTATATTAGGCTTACCCTTATTTATCCCTTTAAACACATGCACGTCTGTTCCACAGATACCACAGGCTATAACCTTTATAAGGATTTCATTATCACCTATCTCTGGTATCCCCTTTTCTCCTAATGTGAGCTTACCATTCTCATCAAGATACGCTGAAAGCATCTCGCACCTCCTATCTTATAATAAGACTTAGGACTCCATTAGAATCTATCAATTCCATCCCTCTATATCCCCATTCAACTCCTACCATATATTTATCTGGATTTGCATAGCCGATCTTCAGATTGACCGCCGGTTGTAGTTTATATGTAATACTTACGCTGTCTAAACCTACCTTGGAGAGACCAACCTTCAAGCCCAAATCCTGAGAGATATCGAACCTGTAACTCAGGTATGGGTTAAACTCTACAGCCCCACTTTCAGTATATATAATAATCTCTCCCTTTATGTTCATCTTATCCCATTTTTCTGCGTTTAATGAGATCGTTATTCTGGGTTTATTCTCCCAGTCGAGTCTTCCATCCAGTATATATCTCCAGATCCCATTACGAAACTCTTTTCTGATTAAGGTATAGGGGAATCCATCATATCCAACGGTAAGACTCAGGAATTTATCCTGAGAGTATAGGGTATACTCACCAAAGACTGACATCCCTCTATCGATATATCCCCTTATCCCCATTAGATAAAAGTCCTCCTTTTCATAGGAGACCTCCATACCTAAGTCGGTAAATATTCCGGTAAATATTCCCCCATTATATGGAAGTATTATGGAGATATATGGGGAGCTTGTGTCTATAGATATAATTTCTTCTTCTGTTGAAAACTTTAACCCCGAACTGTAAGGGCCAAAGGGGATAGAAAGCGAGGAGAGAGTAATTTCAGGAGAGATCCTTATATCTTTAAATGTTATTGTGGTAGTTCTCCAGTCTATCTCGATCTCCTTAGCTGTTACATAGGGAAGGGGTTGCATCTCATAGATATTCAGATTCAAATCTCTGGTAGAGAATACATCATAGTACTCTTTCTTATCATCTCTTTGAACCATCACATCTCCAAATGCCACCACGTTTCCTGTGAGGAGATTTATTATGATTCCATCTGCTTTTATGGATAATCGATCGTCCTCCCATATTGCATTCCCTATGCTTCTTATCTCCCAGATAGTCGGATAGAAATACACAAGATCACCTTTTAGGGTAGCAGTAGATGCAGTAGAGGGAAGAAAGATAGATAGTACAAATATGAGAAAAAACTTTTTCATTATGGAGTTACTTTAAACGTTCTACTCTCGCTTTCTACAGTGGTGCCATCCTCCCTTACACCAACTACCTTCCAGACATAAGTAGTTTCAACAGAGACCGATGGGGCGGTATAGGTATAAGAGGTATTAGAAGTTGTATAGACGTTTCCAGAGATTATCAAGGTGAAATTCCTTATAGTGGTATCATTGGTGAGCCAGAGAAATGTTATCGAATCTCCAGACCTGAAAGTTGCACCATCTTCTGGAAGTCTGAGCCTTATCCAGTAGACCATATTAGCCCTAGCGATGTTATACAGAGCTACAAATCCAGCCAGGATGGCTATACCTGCAATCGCATTTAAGACCGGAGTTACCTGATTAACAAATGAAACCTCTGGGGATGGCGGTATGTAAGCTATTCTTACTATATCACCAAGACGTGGTTGTTCATTCTCAAGCCTGTATATAACTTCCACTTTACACGTCTTCTGGTCTACACTTGTAACCTTACCTTTAGCTATGAGATTATCTCCTCTAAATACCCCCAGTATACTTCCTTCGACTATTCCGATGGATTTTCCTAGATCACTTTCAAATACATTTCCCTCTGCATATATTACTACACTGTTACTCCTCCATAACTCATCCAGCTTCTTAGAAAGTGTAGATATGGCATTGAGGAATGCCTCTTTTTCTAGTGGCTTCCAGTCGAGAACTGTTCCAGAAAAAGGAGAACTTAAGGCGTTGGTCTCCAGGATAAACATATCTGTATTTGTTTTGGCATCTTTTATAGAGAGTTTAACACTGGCAACCACATTAGAGGTACTGTGCTTAAATTTTACCTCAAGGCTTGCAAGACCCCAGAATACTGAAGAGGGGGTATCTCTACCAATCCTCTCCCACTTAAAGAAATCACTGGTAGAAAATATTGGTGATACTATACTGCTTAGAGATGTATCCTCTTTTCCATCTAGAAATACTCCCATAACCCCAATCGGCAGTTTCTTCTGCTGACTGAGAACATTGGCTGGAAGTAACTCAGAGATAAGAAAAACTATTACTATTATACTTAGAGACCTTCTCACTTTTCCCTCCTCATAATATTTTTCTTATGCTATTAATTATACCAGTTATGACCTGATTATGTGAATATCCCCCTTGAACAAATGCAACATAGGGAGGTCTCAATATACCATCAGCACTGAATTCCCCTGTAGACCCCTGAACAAATCCTCCACCTGCCAGGATTACAGGGTCGGAATATCCTGGCAGGGTTTGAGGTTCTGGTAGATACATCGAGTTTACAGCGCAGGACTTCTGTATCTCCTGTAAAAATCTTACAAGTTTTTCTCCATCTCTTAATATGATTCTCTGTACCCCATCACCTCTGGGCTCATTCCACTTTGGTAGCACTTCAAATCCAAGCCTCTCGAGTACATAACTGGCTATAGTCAGTCCTATCAGAGACTCCCCTATAAAGTGAGGGGCAAATAGTAGACCCTGGAGTATATTCCTCTGAAGTCCAAGTGTAGGACCTATATCCCTTCCCTGTCCCGGAGCGGTAATAAAATCTCCAATCTTATCTATTATCTCCTTCTTTCCGGCTATATAGGCACCTGTAAGAGCCAGATTGCCTCCCACTCCTTTGATCAATGATCCAACTATAATATCTGCCCCAACATCGGTGGGTTCCCTATCCTCTACAAATTCTCCGTAACAGTTATCCACAAGGATGATACTTTCCCTAAATATATTTCTTATATTAGATACTATCCTTGCTATCTCACCGATTGTCAATGACTTTCTGTTCCAGTTATACCCACAGGAGCGCTGTATAAATACAATCTTTGGAGGTTTATCAACTTTAGAGCTTATATATCCTGCATCCTCTCTATACTCAAAAGGGATCTCCTGATAATCTATGTCCCATTCCTTAAGTGAAGATATAACCCTTTTTAAGGTATCGTACACAGGTCCTGTAATAGAGAGTATTGTGTCCTTTGGCCTTAAAAGAGCAAATAAAATACTGGATATAGCATGGGTCCCAGAGATAAGCTGGAGCATCACTATAGCTGACTCACCTGAGAAAGAGAGGGAGAAGACTCTTTCAAGAGCCTCTCTCCCTCTATCATTATATCCATAGCCAGTTCCAATAAACGAAACTATATACTCATCTATACCACTGGACCTGAAGGCTGAGAAGACTTTCAGTTCATTCTTTTTAGTTGTCTCCTGTAT